>Ga0208733_100260_pt1 | contig 26754 bp, 27 predicted proteins | sample SubbioR11Jul_8B1_FD_184816 | JGI IMG/M metagenome (GOLD analysis project Ga0208733, IMG submission 184816) | Serpentinite rock and fluid subsurface biosphere microbial communities from McLaughlin Reserve, California, USA - CR11Jul_8B1 (SPAdes) | ecosystem: Environmental > Terrestrial > Deep... | reverse complement strand
AGACCGCCGATGACGACATTCTGCCCATCGTCATTGGACCGCTCGAGGCGATGTCGATAGCGGCTGGCCGTGCCAAAGAGAGCGCCCCCCGGCCCATGACCCACGATCTTCTGCTCTCCATCCTGGGTCTCCTTGACGTTAAGGTTAAACGCGTGGAGATTACCGATCTGACCGAAGGCACCTTCTACGCCAAGCTGATTCTGGATAACCGCGGCATCGAGTTCGAGGTGGACTCGCGCCCCAGCGACGCGCTAGCCCTGATCGCCCGCACCGATGCGCCGCTGTTTGTCGCCGAGTCGGTGATCGATCAGGCGGCGCTGAGCGACTTCGGCTCGTCCGGCGGGGTCGAGGCCTGAAGGCGCTCGAGCACCACCACCGCCGCAGCATGGTCGCGGCTATGGCTGAGGCTGAGGTGGGCTACTAGTTTGTCACGCGCCAGCGCTACCGCTATCGCTTCCGCAAAGCCGAGCACCGGACGCGCCCCTTGGTGCTCTACCCACACCTCACGCCAGCCGTGGGGCTGAGGCCAGCACTTCTGAAACGCCTCCTTAGCGGCAAAGCGCGCCGCCAGGCTGCTGGTCGGATCGTGTTTAGCAAGGCAGTAACGCAGCTCCTCGGGCGTGAAATGCCGTTCCAAGAAGCGCTCGGGATGGCGCCGCCAGACGCTGCGGACGCGCGTAAGTTCGATAATATCCAGGCCAACTGCGATGATCACGAGGTCTCTAGCGCCCCTGGCGCTGTAAATAGTCCAGCACCACGCGATTATAGTAGACCGCCAAGAACCGCTGGCGCAACAGCGGGTCGGCTAGCTGTTCGGCCTGACGCCGGATTTCAACCTCGGCCAGCTCAGCTTGTGACATCGCCTCGCCGTGCCGGTCGTTAGCGGCCAGCGCCAGAATATAGGCGGCCCGCACTGCCGTAATGATGGTATCCATGGACTGAGTTGGAACCGTAGCCAAGGCTTGAGAGGCCGCCTCCAGCCCAGTCTCGAGCTTATCAAGAGCCAGCAGCGCCTGGCTCTTGACCGCCAGAGCTAGGGCATAAAAACCGGGTGAGGCCGCTTGATGCCGTTCGGTCAGTCCTTGGGAGGCCCTAAGCACCCCCTCGGGATCGTTAGCAAAATAGCGCTCGACTAGCTTGAAGGCTAGGGCATAAGCGCTCAGGCGGTAGTTACCCAGCGCCTCACCGATAGCCTGGGCCCGCTCGAGCTCCTCTCGGGCCTGCGCCAGCCGTCCCAGGCTAATGAGCGCATAGCCAAGATTGGCCCTAGCAAACCCTTCAATGCTGCGAAAGCCGCTCTGCGTGGCGTGCTGCACCGCTCGCGTAAGCGTCTGTACGGCAGTGGCGAAGTCGCCAGTGCGGAGTTCTAGGGTAGCCAGGCTGTCAAGCGCCATTGCCATAAGCGCCGGGTCGCGGCTCTCGCGGGCGTAGTGTAGCGCCGCCTCGATCTCCTGTCGGCTCACCTCATAGCGCTCGTCTATGTCGCGGGTGTTGAAGCGCTGCACATAGGCATCGAACAACGCCACCGGGTCGCCCAGGGTGTGGGCTTCGGCCAGCGCCTGCTGCACGAGGTCAAGGGCCTCTTGTGGCTGCCCGCTGACCGAGCAGACCGCCGACAGGCCGCACTGCGCCCGCACCCTCACCGCCGAAGGAGAACTTGAGCCTTCCAGCACGCGGTTAAACGCCTCTTTAGCGCGCCCGTACTCCCCTTCGTTCCAGGCCTGCTGGCCAACCTCCGCCCAGTAGGCTAGTACCAGCTCTGCGGGCAGGCGGTCGATGAGGGCACTCAGTTCGACGTGACAGGCCTGGTAGTCTTCCCGCCGGCCCAAGCGTTGCAGCAGTTGGAGCTGGCGGAGCAGCAGCTCGCCCCGCTGTGCTGCCGGGAGGTCGATAGAGCGACAGGCCGCCAGTGCGCTGGCCAAGTGCTGGCTAGCGCTCTGCATGGCGGTACGGCCCAGCGCACGCTCCGCCGCCAGCGAGGCATACCTGATCACAGCCTCCCAGTCCTCCGCCCCTTCAGCGTGGCTCAGCAAGCGCTCAGCTTCAATCCCCTCTACCGCCTGCCAGGCGGCAAGCGCCCGGCGGTGATAGCTGCGCAAGCGGCGCTTGGACAGTTGGCTGATAACAAAACGTGCCAAGGTGCGGCTCGGCAGCGTCAGGTAGTCGCTAGAAGCCGAATCCTCCACCAGCAGTCCAGCCTGAACCAGGCCGCGCACTTCGTCTAGCAGCAGCTCTTCGGGATAGGAGACCGCCTGGCGCAATACGGCATACGGGAAGGTCGGGCCGACCACCGCGGCCAGCGCCAGCAGCTCCCGCGCTTCAGGGCTAAAGAGGGAAAGTCGGCGCGCTAGCGCCTGACCGAGATCCGGCGTAATGGCCGGAGGGATAGCAGCCACTACTTGCCAGGCGTCGCCCTGCCATCGGAGCGTCCCTTCAGCCAGCATAGTCTGCACCAGTTGCTCGAGTATTAGCGGATATCCACCACTCTCTCGGTGCAGGGTGGGGGCTAGCCGCTCGGCCACTCCGGCATCCCCTAGCCCGGCGGTCAAAAAGGCTTGGGTCTCCACTAGCGACAACGGGTGCAGGTCAAGAGTGATGATCCGCTCAGCGGGGAACGAGCGCCACAAGTCACCTACATCGTGATCGCTTACGTCAGCGTGCGGATCGATGGTGAAGATGAACAAGAGTGGCGCCTGCTGCAAGTTTGCTAGCAGATGGTGCAAGAGCAGCAGGCTGGCCTCGTCACACCACTGTAGCTGGTCAATCACCATCACAATGGGCAGCTCCGCACTACAGCGGCGCACCTGCTCGAGGCAGGCGACAAAGAGCCGCTGACGCTGCGCATAAAGAGCCTCCTCAGCAGCGGGCAGCGCCGCCAGAGGCAAGGCTGGCTCCGGCAGCGATCCTCGCAGCGGCTCGTAATCTAGTGGCCAGTCAGGACCACACTTGCTCAGTGCCTGAACCAGCGGCGCTAGCGGCACCCGGACTGTCTGTGACGCGCTGCCGTAGCGCCAGCTAAAGCCCTGGGTGTGGGCCATAGCTAACAGCTCTTCAATGACCTTGCTCATCCCCAACCCGGCTTCACCGCGCACCAGCAGCAATTGCGCCTGCCCCTCCCGCGCTCGTCCCAGCGCCTCACGCACCGCGTTAAGCGGCGCGTCGTAGCCTACTAGCGGAGGCTCGAGCCAGACTCCTGGCAGCGGTGCGCCATCGTGGTGGTCGTTAGGTGGGTAGCGCCGCACCCGGATCAGCACATCGGTGTCATGTTGGGCACAAGCTCGCAGCACCACAGCAACCTGGGCGCTAGAGCGGGGGCGCGCCGCGGGGTCGGGAGCCAACAGCTCGGCCACGAGCACATCTAGCTCCGCCGGGGCGCTCGGTACCCGCTCACGTAGGCGTAGTAAAGACAAGGGACCGAAGCCAGACCGAAAGGGGAGCTCGCCTGTGAGGTATTCATAAAGCATAACGCCGAGCGCATAGAGGTCGCTGCGGGCATCGCTGCGACGACCCTGGAGCTCGGGAGCGGCATATGCCGACTTCTCTCCCCGTAGGGGCCGGTCATCATCAAGGCTAGCCAAGCCAAAATCAGTGATCTTGACCTCACCCAGCGGCGTAACCAGGATATTTGACGGCTTGAGGTTGCGATGCACAATACCGCGGCTATGGACCACCGACAACACTTCCGCCACGTTGGCGAAAATCGCCAAGACTTCTGCTGGACTGGGCATAAGTTGGCTAAGCGGCTCCCCCGGCACGTACTCCATGACTAGATAAGGCTGGGGGGCGCTTAAGTTGTAGTCGTAAATCTGGGCAATACCGGGGTGGCGGAGCCTGGAGAGCGCCCGCGCTTCGCGCTGAAAGCGGGTGCGTACCTCACCGCCTCCGCGCAGTAGCTGCTTAATCAACACCTCGCGCTCCTCAGCCACATCGAAGGCTAAATAGACCAGACCACGGTCATCTCGATGCAGGTCGCGAAGATAGCGATAGCGACTAGGCAGTACCCGCCCTAACACAGTACCTCCACCGCGAGTTTAGCATCACTTTGCTTGGGGCTTCGGCTCGCCGAGGGCTTGGCTAGCTCAGTTCCGTCTCGAATATCAGTACACTTCGCCGCAATTTGGCGATCTCTTGCCGACTCATAGCAGGCATCATCTGGTTTGATCCTGCGGGTGCTCGCAGGACTACGAATCGTTGCCCAGGACGTCTTTGCGGAGATGATACCTGCACCTAGCCGACTCAGTATTTGTGAAAACCGCTGTCAGGCCGCCTGAAGTTCGCGCAGCCGGGCTGCTACACGCTCGGCGTGGCCGGTAGCCTTAACGTTGCGCAGCGCCTCGGCGACCCTGCCCTGTGGATCGATGATGAAAGTGGAGCGGATCAGTCCTTGGTAGACCTTACCGTAGTTCTGCTTCTCACCCCAGGCGCCATAAGCTTCGGCTACGCGGTGATCGGTGTCGCTCAGCAGGGGGAACGGGAGCTGATGGTTGCGGGCAAACTGTTGGTGAGAGTCCAGATCATCGGGCGAGACGCCGAGCACCACGGCTCCTAAACCCGGTAGCAGGTCGCGGAAGTCGCAGGCTTCGGTAGTGCAGCCCGGCGTGTCATCCTTGGGATAAAAATAGAGCACCACCCAACGGCCACGGTAGTCGCGCAGGAGCTGCGGGCCGTGGGTCGAGGGAAGCTCAAACTCGGGGGCGGGGTCGTTAGGCATTGGCGGCATGGCGTTCCTCCAAAAAGTAGTCAGCAGTCAATGCTACCTTGTTCTGCGAGGTATTTTAGCAATTTACCCCCTAGAGGGCGTTCATAAAACGGCTACCCTGCTGACAGGGGCAAGATACATGTCGCGCTCACCGCAAGCCAGCTACTCGCTACTGGTCGTTGCGAGCCGAGCTTGCCAGGCGAAGCAACCTCGGGAACCGCGCGTTCGCAAATCGTGCCCCCACCAACGCCCTTCGCGAGATTGCTTGGCGGAGCCTGTGCTGAGGGACGAAGTGCTCGCAATGACCACGACGGAGTCCAAGGGATTTCTCGAATGCCCCCTACTCCGGCGACGGCGAGCGCAAAAACAGTACTCAACTTGCCCGTACAAAGCGAACCCGCTTTTTCGTCACCTGGATTTGAAAACTCCGAACTCAGGTTAAATTCTCCTTGCGGGTGTCTCAATCCTATTGACACATTCCACGGTGCCTTGACAGGGGGTCCACCTCACAGTACCATGAAACCAATAGGATAAGGGAGGAGAAATGAAAAAGGGCTTGCTAGTGGCAATGGTAACGCTGCTAATGGTGAGTGTGTTGGCCATGGGACAGGCACCGGTGGCAGAGCCGCCGGTACGTGGCGACACGCTGATACTCGGCATAGTCAGCCCGATGGTACTCAATCCAGTCCTCTTTACCGATGTCCCTTCTGGACTCATCATCGGAACGGTGTTCAGTGGGTTGGTCAAGGTAAACGACCGGCTCGAGTTCGAACCGGATCTGGCTCACTCGTGGGAGGTCTCGGAAGATGGCCTAGTCTGGACCTTCCACTTGCGCCAGGATGTCCATTGGCACGATGGTACGCCGTTCACCGCCGACGACGTCCTCTTCACCTTCGAAACCATCATGGACCCCGCTACCATCACCGTCCGCCGCGGTGATTACGAGAAGGTCGAAAAATGGGAGGTCGTCGATCCTTACACCTTCCGGGTTACCTTCAGCGAACCGTTCGCCCCGGCCTTGCAGGCCTTTGCCATGGGGATCATCCCTAAGCACCTGCTTGAGGGTCAGGACGTCAATGTCGCTGCCTTCAACCGCGCTCCGGTGGGAACCGGTCCGTTCGTCTTCCGAGAATGGCTCAGCGATGTTCATGTCATCGTCGATCGCAACGAGCACTACTTCGGTCAGGTGCCCTATCTGAACAGTATCAAGTTTAATATCATTCCAGATGATACTGTGCGAATGCTAGCGCTGGAGGTTGGAGATATCGATCTTGCCGGTATCCCGACGGTCCATTACCACCGTATGCTGGGAGTGGAGCGCATCTATGTCCATCGCTACCCAGCGTTAAGCCTCACCTACTTCGGCTGGAACGAACGCCTACCCAAGTTCAACGATGCCCGGGTGAGAAAGGCGCTCACTCTGGCGCTCGATCGGGAGACGATGGCCGAAGTGGTTTATGAAGGGCTGGCGGTGCTGGCCAGTGGCTCCTTCCCTCCCATCTCCTGGGCGTTCAACCCGGCTGTGCGTCCACTGCCCTACGATCCAGAGCAGGCGCGAAGACTACTCGCTGAGGCGGGCTGGACAGACACCGATGGTGACGGTTGGCTCGATCGACAAGGGGTGCCCTTCGAGTTCGAGTTCCTCGGCCGGGCCGGTGATCCGGTACATGCGATGGTCATCGAACTGGCCATGGAACACTATCGCGAGATTGGGGTCAGGCTTAATCCCCTTTTCCTGGAGTGGGGCGATTTCGTCAGTCGGCTCGATCCGCCGCGCCGTGCTTTCGAGGCATTCTTCCTAGGCTTCACCTTCGGTGTTGACCCCGACCCGTTCATCTACTACCATTCCAGCCAGGCCGAATGGGGGTTCAACGACACCAACTTCGCCGACGCCCGCGTGGACCAACTGATCGAGGCCGGTCGCCGGGAGATGGATTTCGAGGCCAGGAGAGCCATCTATTGGGAGCTGCACGAATTGCTCAACGAACTGCAGCCGGTGAGCTTCATGTTCCATGTCGAGACACTGATGGGGATCGACCGCCGCTTTCGCGGGGTAGTGCCATCACCGGTTGGCCTGATATGGAACGTCGAGTACTGGTGGGTGCCTGAGGGTCGGCAGCGGCACTGACAGGGGTGGCCCTAGCTGGGGAGCGGATCAAGCCGTTCTGCTCCCCAGCCCTCACTACCAAGGAAGGTGGGTAAGCGAAAATACTGGTCTATATCATCCGTCGCAGCTTGGTGGCGTTGCCGCTGCTGCTCGGTATCACCTTCGTTACCTTTAGCATGATGCATCTTGCGCCCGGTGGGGTATCGGCGGTCTTTATCGATGCCCGCGTGCGAGGGGAAGAGGAGCGGATGGCCATTATTAGGCGCTTCGGCCTCGATCAGCCCTTCCCCGTACGCTATGCCCGGTGGTTGGGGCGGGTGCTGCAGGGTGATTTTGGCTACTCACTGGTGCAACGACGGCCGGTGCTGGAACTGATCGCCGAGCGCATTCCTGCCACTTTGCAGCTTACCATTCCGGCGGTCCTGGTGAGCGTGCTAGTGGCGATTCCGATCGGCGTTCTCTCCGCCGTCAGGCAGTATTCTATCGCCGATACCCTGGCCACATTATCTGCCTTTATCTTCGTCTCCACGCCATCGTTCTTCCTGGGCCTCGTCGCCATTATCATCTTCTCCGTCGAGTTGGGGTGGCTGCCGATCTCCGGGATGAGCACCTTTGGGCTGCAAGATCCAACGCCGTGGACGGTCTTCATCGATCGGGTGCGCCATCTCGTCATCCCCGCCGGCATTGTGCTCGGATTGGGGTTCACCGCCGGGCTCATCCGCTACGTCCGTGGCAACATGCTCGAGGTTATCCGCCAGGACTATATTCGCACCGCGCAGGCTAAGGGGGTACGCCAACGAGTAGTGATCTGGAAGCATGCGCTGCGTAACGCGCTCCTGCCGGTGGTGACGATCCTCGGCCTGTGGTTCCCGTTTCTGCTGGGCGGAGCGGTCATTGCTGAGACGATCTCCGCCTGGCCTGGCATGGGTAGGCTGTTCGTGGCCGCCGTCTTTGCGCGGGATTTCCCGCTCGTTATGGGGATCAATATGCTGGTGGCAGTCCTGGTAGTGGCGGGCAATCTACTGGCTGATATCGCCTATGTGCTCCTCGATCCAAGAATTAGGTATGATTGACCAAGAGCTAACCACGGCCAACCAGCGGCCGACGTTCTTCGGCAGCTTCTGGCGCCGGTTCCGCAAGAACAAAATGGCCGTGGGCGGGCTGGCCGTTGTCTTGCTCTTTGCCGTGGTGGCCATATTTACCCCTTACCTGGCGCCGTATGACCCGCTTGAGTCTAACGTGCGCAATCGACTGCAGCCGCCGAGTAGTGTGCACCTGCTAGGAACCGATTCACTGGGCCGCGATATGCTCAGTCGGATCATGTACGGGTCGCGTATCTCGCTGCTGATCGCTCTGCTAGCGGTGGCTCTCGCCATCTCGATCGGGGTTGCAATCGGTGCGCTGGCTGGCTATTACGGCGGCCTGGTCGGTAACATCAGCATGCGCTTGGTCGATCTGATCCTCGCTTTCCCCAGCCTGTTCCTCATCTTGACTCTGGTGGCTCTGCTCGGTCCGAGCGTCTGGGTGCTGATAGTCGTTATGGGGGGGTTGGGCTGGACCGAGATAGCCCGCATTATGCGGGCCGAGTTCTTAAAACTGCGCGAGCAGGACTTCACCGAGGCGGCCCGCGCCGTTGGGACGAGTAACATGCGCATCATCTTCCGCCATCTGCTCCCGAACGCCATGGCTCCGGTAATCGTGGCGGTGACGCTGGGGATTCCGGGGATGATCTTGGGGGAGAGCGCTCTCAGCTTCCTCGGTTTGGGGGTGCTGCCACCGCAGATGAGCTGGGGGAGCCTCATTAATCAAGGGCTGCCGTTCTTCCACACTGCCTGGTGGCTGGTGATCTTCCCGGGCATTGCCATTTTGCTCTGTGTCTTAAGCTTTAACTTCCTGGGAGACGGCCTGCGAGATGCCTTGGACCCGCGACTGAAAACCTAAAGACGGCGTAGCTCGAGCCCCGTAGCAGCGCAGGCCAGCCAACGGTACACTGGTAGGGTATGATGGGTTGTCCCGCTTCAGCTGTCAGCTCGACTACCGAAGCCCTTCGGAGTCCGCAGCTAGTGCTCGCCAGCAGCTCTCCACGCCGCCGGGAGCTGCTGGCCATGATCGGCTTGTCGTTTACCGTCTCCCCCGCCGAGGTCGATGAAGCCGCCGACCCTGCTGACACCCCCCTCAGCCTGGTATCGCGGCTAAGCCAGGCCAAAGCCGCCGCAGTGGCACAGCGTTACCCTCAGGCCTTGGTGTTAGCTGCTGATACTACCGTGGTGCTTGCCGGCACCGTGCTGGAAAAGCCGCGCCACGCTGCTGAAAACCGCGAGTTCATCGCACGGCTATCCGGGCGGAGCCATGTGGTTCATACCGGCCACACCTTAGCCTGGCAGGGACACATCGCTCAGGAGGTAGTTACCAGCACCGTGACCTTCCGCCAGCTCACCGCTAGGGAGATCGACTGGTACGTAGCGACCGGCGAAGGCTTGGACAAGGCTGGCGGCTACGGCATTCAGGGCTTTGGCGCAGTGTTGGTATCACACATCTGCGGCTGCTACTTCAACGTGGTGGGGTTGAGCCTAGCCACCGTGATGGCTCTAGCGCACCGCCTAGGAGTGACGCTTGTCTAATCTGCTTAAAGCCTGGTACCTGTTCTTAGGTCTGACGCTACTTACCTTTGTAGCGGTAGCGTTTGTGGGCACCCCACCGTCGGCACTGAGCAGCGCGGTGGCACTGCCCCATCAGCTCCCCTATCGGCTTAGCTTGAATGTGCGCCAGATTAGCGAGGCGGTGCTCGATCGGCGTGAGCTGCGGAGCACCATCAGCAGGCTCGAGCGCACCGTCGCCGAGCTAGAGGCGGAAAACCGCCGACTTCGGGTTACTGAAGAGACGCTCCGCTCAATTTTAACGGTGCGGCAGATGCAATCGCCCGGCGCCGTGTTATCGGTGCCCGTGACCGGCGTTGACCCCAGTCCGGTACGCTCCCGCCTGACCTTGGGCGCGGGCAGCCATGACGGGGTCCGCCGCAACATGCCTGTCACCGTTCCCAACGGCCTAGTCGGCATCGTCACGGAGACCACGCCGGGCTCGGCAATGGTGCGCACCATCATCGACCCCGAATCCCAGATCGGCGTGACGGTCAGAGGCGTCGATGGGCAAACTAGAGGCGGCCAAGGCGTGGCGATCGGCGAGGTAAGCGGGCTATTGCGCGTCATCTACAGCGAGCGCGATCCTATTCAGCTCGGTGACTTCGTTGAGACTAGCAGCCGCGGCGGTCTGTTCCCGCGCGGTATCTTGGTTGGCGTCATCGTCCGGGTCGAGCCACACGACCCGAACAGCTTGCAGACCACCTTCATGGTGCAGCCGGCGGTCGATCTATCGCTGCTCGATGAGGTATCGCTGATCGAGCCCCTCTAGCCCTTGACCACGATATTAACCAGCCGTCCCGGCACCACAATCTCGCGCACGATGGCCCCTTGCAGGTGCTTAGCTACCCCTGCTCGAGCCGCAGCCAGGATCGCCTGCTGATCGGCATCTTTGGCTATCACAAGCTCACCCCGGCGCTTGCCGTTGACCTGCACTACCAGGGTAATCGTGTCTTGCACTAGCGCCTGCTCATCCCACTTAGGCCAGGCTTGTAGGTGGACCGAGCCCGTATGCCCTAGGCGCGACCACAGCTCCTCGGTGAGGTGGGGGGCAATCGGAGCCAGCATGGTAAGGAGTGCCCGTACCCCTTCGCGCCACTCGTCGGTTACCAGCATGGCCTGACTCTTGAGCTTAGTCATAGCGTTACTTAAAGTCATCAACTCGGCGATGGCGGTATTGAAGCGGAACTGCTCGAAGTCGGCGGTGACCTCCTTGATGGCGTGATGGACGGCGCGCCGCAACTCCCGGCGCACCTCCGCGTCGGCGCTACCGATCTCGAGCGGGGGCTCTATGACCAGCGCCCAAACACGGTTCAAAAAGCGCGAGATCCCCTCAATTCCGCTGTAGTTCCAGGGACCACCACCGTCCCAGGGGCCGATGAACATCAGGTAGCTACGCACCGTGTCGGCGCCATATTCGGCCACCAAGGCATCGGGGTTGACCACGTTGCCGCGCGACTTACTCATCTTCTCGTTGTCCGCACCCAGGATCAGCCCCTGGTTGAAGAGCCGGGTGAAGGGCTCGCTAACCCTAACCAGCCCTAGGTCGCGTATGGCCTTGGTAAAGAAGCGCGAGTACAGGAGGTGCAAAATGGCGTGTTCGATGCCGCCCGTATACTGGTCAACAGGCAGCCAGCGCTCCGCCAAGCGGCTATCGAACGGCCCATCCTCCTTGTGCGGGGAGAGGTAGCGGAACCAGTACCAAGACGAGTCCACAAAGGTATCCATGGTATCGGTCTCGCGGGTAGCCGCCCCGCCACAGGCCGGACAGCGGGTGTTCAAGAAGCCCTCGTGCGACTTTAGGGGCGACTCGCCCGTGGGCATGAACTCGACGTTCTCCGGCAGCAGGACGGGCAGCTCTTCCTCCGGCACCGGCACCACACCGCACGCATCGCAGTAGACGATGGGGATGGGTGTCCCCCAGTAGCGCTGGCGGCTGATCAACCAGTCGCGCAGGCGGTAGGTGATAGCCCCCTGGCCAAAGCCCCGCTCCTCTAGCCAAAGGATCACCCGGCGGATCCCCTCGATATTTCCCTCTTTGCCGGAGGGGGTGCCGTCAAAGGGGCCCGAATTCACCATCAGGCCGTCGCCGGTGTACGCTTCGCTCATCGTCTCACCGTCGAGCCGCTCACCCGTGGGCTGGATAACGGGTGTAATCTTGAGGCCGAACTTACGGGCGAATTCGAAGTCGCGCTGGTCGTGGGCGGGCACACCCATAATCGCACCGGTGCCGTAGCCCATCAAGACGTAATCCGCGATCCAGATGGGGATACGTTCACCGTTGACCGGGTTAAGGGCATAGGCGCCGATAAACTCGCCGCTCTTCTCCCTGCCTTCGGCCTGGCGGTCGATCTCGGTCAGGCGAGCAGCCCGCTCGACATAGGCCCGCACCGCCTCGCGGCGCTCCAGCAAGGTGAGCTTCTCGACCAGCGGGTGCTCGGGCGCCAGCACCATAAAGGTCGCCCCCCACAAGGTATCGGGGCGGGTGGTGAAGATCACGATTTCGTCACTCTGCTCGCTCTTGAAGGTGACCTCAGCCCCCTCGCTGCGGCCGATCCAGTTAGTCTGCATCAGCTTAACCTTCTCCGGCCACTCGAGCCCCTCGAAGTTCAACAGCTCCTCAGCGTACTTGGTAATCTTAAAGTACCACTGCGACAGCTCTTTCTTAATTACCGGCGTTTCGCAGCGTTCACAGACACGCTCACCCCTAAGCTCAATGACTTGCTCTCGCGCCAAGGTAGTGTTGCAGCTCGGACACCAGTCGACCGGTGAGCGCTTCTTGTAGGCCAGGCCCTGTTCATAGCACTGCAAGAAGAACCACTGATTCCAGCGGTAGTACTCGGGGTCGCAGGTGATAATCTTCTTGGACCAGTCGAACATCGCCCCCATCTGCTTGAACTGCTTGATCATGGCCTCGATCTGCCGGTAGGTCAGGGTAGCAGGATGGACTGTCTGTCCTTGTTTGGCAGCCTTGATGGCAGCGTTTTCGGCGGGTAAGCCAAAGGCATCAAAACCCATCGGAAACAGTACCTGGTAGCCCTGCATGCGCCGGTAGCGGGCAGCGGCGTCCGCTGGCGCTTCGGCGTACCAGTGGCCAACGTGCAGATCTCCTGAGGGGTAAGGGTACATGGTCAAGAAGTAGTACTTCGGCCTGGTGTCGTCCCACAGAGCGACCTCGTACAATCGATCACGTTCCCACTGGGCTTGCCAGTTGGGCTCGAGCTCGTGCGGGTTGTATCTCTCTGAGCGGTACCGGGGTTGCGCAACGGTGTCTGCCATAATCCTCCCTAGCCTACAAGAAAGAGCCCCAACCGTGGGCGGTTGGGGCCTAGTCCACTCACCCAGCGGCTAACGCATCAACCCGGCTAGTCGTAGGCGTGGTGGATAGATATCCATGGCCATAGCGTTATAGTAGTCAGGCGCCCGGGCTTTGTCAATCCGCTGCTCGCACCCTCCTGTCAGCTACCGATGACCCAACGGCCCCCACCATCGTGTACAATACCGCCGTGGTAGAACCTCCCAGTCTTGGGCTGCCTCTGGCAGCCGCGCTTCTCAGCCCGCCCCCCTTAAGCCAACCCGGACTCTCGCTCTGGCCTTTTGCGCTGGGGTTGTTGCTGCTTGCTGCCATCGGCCTTTTTGTAGCCGCTATTAGCGTGCTATCAAACCCACCCCACGCCACCCCTGAGCGCAGTAAGGCCACCGCTTTACTGCTTCAAGACCGGCTAACCGCGCTGGCCAGCGCCCAGTTAGGGCGTAGCCTGGCCACCATCGGCTTTATCTGGCTAATCGCCCCGCCTCTGGCTAACGACCTCGATCGTGTGCTAGCGCCGCTGCTGGGGCCAGCAATCAGCGCCGGGCTAGCTATCGTTACCGTGCTCATCGTGCTGGCATTACTGCTAGTGATAGCGGTCCAGCAAGGGGTTAAGGTGGTGGCCGACCGGTATCCGGAGGCAGTACTAGATCTGCTTGCACCGACTCTCTACCTCTGGCGCCTGTTCTGCACCCCGCTGAGCGCCCTCGTCATGGCGGTAGCCCAACCCCTGCACCGCTTACTGCGTTTAGACCAACCTCGGGCCGAGGGGAGCCTCAAGCAGCTACTAGACGAGAGCATCCGCGTCGCCGAACTCGACGAACATGAGCAGGAGCTAGTCGGCAACGTTTTTGCCTTCAAGGAGACGACCGCTGGCGAGATCATGGTACCTCGGCCGGATGTGATCTGGCTTTCAGTCGATCAACCGCTCGAGCCGCTCCTAGCTAAAGTTAGCGAGAGCGGTCACACCCGCTTCCCGCTCTGCGACGGCGGGGTAGACAACGTGATCGGCTACCTGCACGCCAAGGATTTAGCGCCGCTCTTCCGCCTAGCCCCTGGTGAGGCCGCCGATTTACGGTCTCTGGCGCGGCCGGTGGCCTTCGTTCCCGAAGCTGGACGCGCTATGACCGCGCTGCGGCGCTTGCAGCGCGAGCACTCGCACTTAGCCATTGTGGTCGATGAGTTCGGCGGCATGGCCGGCATCGTCACGCTGGAAGATCTGCTCGAGGAGCTAGTCGGCGATATTCAGGACGAATTTGACGAACCGACTCTGACGATGCAGGCTATCGGCAACGGCGAATGGGTCGTGGATGGCGCCGTGCGGCTCGACGAGTTAGAGGAGTTGGGCTTACGCTTCGGCGCGGCTCAAGAAGAGACTGTCGGCGGTTATATCTTTGGTCGGCTAGCGCGTGAGGTAGCACCCGGTGACGAGGTTCCGATTGACGGCGCCGTGCTGCGCGTCGAGGCCGTCGAGGGCTTGCGCGTCACGCGGGTGAGGGTTATCCCTACTACGACGGCAACCGAGGAGCTTGGTGCGCCGGAAGCGGTCAATTTCCAGCGGCTACAGCCTGAGCCCAGCTAGCCCAGTTCGCGCAAAGCTAAGGCCGTCCAGAGGCGGATCTCTTCGGTGAGCTCGAGCCGCGCTAGTTCAGCGGCGTCGTACCAGCCTAAGGTAGGGTCGTCCGGTCGCAGGTAGCCCGCATAGCCGGGGCATGGGCGGGCCAGATAGATCAGGTCGATATGTTCATGGCCGAGGGCGATAAGCTCGAGCTGCACACCGCGCGGCCGCATCAGTTGGCGCGGTTCGACTAGGTCTAGGGCACGCTCGCCGACTAGCTCGATCAAGACGCCAGACTCCTCGTAGACCTCGCGCACCACCGCCTCGTCAGGAAGCTCATGGGGATCGATATGCCCGCCGCAGGGGAGCCAGCTTCCGCGCCGTTTATGCCGGTGCAGCAGCACCTTGTCCTGCCAAACCACAAAGGCAGTAGCGGTAAAGTCTCGGGTTATCACGAGGCCATCAGCAGCGGCAACCGTTGCCGCTCTGCACTCACCACCGAGCCGTAGAGGGCATGCGGGGTAGCCTGCTCGATAACCACCGGGTACAGGCCCACGCCCGTGACCTGCTCGTTAGGGACCAGCACCGTGTGGTTCTGATCGCTGTGCCCGACGTTATAGCCCCCATCATCCGAGGGTTGCTTAAGCAACACCCTAAGCTCGCGCCCTACCCAGCGCTGATTGCGCTGTTGCGACCAGTACTTCTGCCGCTCGATAAGCCGCTGCAAGCGCTCGGTCTTAATGGCCTTGGGCAGATCGGTAAAGTGCTGATAGCTCGGCGTGCCGGGCCGGGCCGAGTAGATAAACATATAGGCGCTATCGAACTGCACTTCATCGTAGAGCGACAGCGTGGCCTGGAAATCCTCTTCGGTCTCACCGGGAAAGCCCACCATAATATCGGTGGACAAGACCGCCTCGGGGAGCTTGGCCTTGATCTCGGCGATGATCGCCAAGTAGCGCTCACGCCGGTACTCGCGCGCCATACGCCGCAGCACCCGGTCGCTGCCGGACTGCACCGGCAGATGGATGAAATCGCAGACATTGGGGGTCTCGGCGATGGCATCGATAATGTCTGAAGTAAAGTTCATAGGGTGACTAGTAGTGAACTTGACACGGGGGATGCCGGTCGCTGCTACTAACTTGAGCAGCTCGGCAAATGACGGATAGCCGGGTAGTCCCAGGCCGTAAGAATTGACATTCTGCCCCAACAGGTAGATCTCCTGCACCCCCGCTGAGCGCATCGCCTCAGCCTCATTCAAAATAGCCTCGACCGGGCGGGACACCTCGGGGCCGCGCGAAGTCGGCACGATACAGTAGGTGCAGCGGTGGTTGCAGCCACGCATGATAGTCAAAAAGCCGGTCAAGGTGGCGGGCGCGGGCGGGATATGGGTCAGCAGGTCGCCCTTGAAGGCCAGGCTGGTGTAGCGGCCCTGTGTCTCAAGCGCCTCGATGGCGGGCAGGATATCGGTAATCGCCCCTGGGCCGATCAAGATATCGACCGCAAACTTCTTAGCTAGCGCCTGCCCTTCTTCGAGCTGGGCCAAGCAGCCCATCAGCGCTACCGCCAACGGCCGACGCTGCTTCTCCTTGCGCAGCTCGCCTAGCAGCGTGACCACCTTCTCGACCGGCTTACCGCGCACTGCACAGGTGTTAAGCACCATCAGCTCGGCATCGTGAGGGCTGGTAACGATCTCATGACCACCCGCTACTAGCTCCGAGAGGATGGTGTGGGTGTCGTATTCGTTCATCTGACAGCCGTAGGTTATGACATGAGCCCGCATCACATACTCCTGGCGGCAGGTAACCGCCTCAGAATGTTAGCATAGCCACCAGACCGGCGTCAGCCTGAGTAGGAGCTAGTCTTGATCCGAAAAGCTCCCGGATCATCCTTGTGGCAGTGCCGGGCAACGTCCTACAAGATGGCACTCAGCATCCCCAGGCAGATTCGACTCGCCCAACGCCCGGGCTGTGTAGCCGCCCTCTGGAGCCTCCTCCACAACCAATATCACTTCATAGCTGGCAGTGTACTCTTGGTCCAGCCCATCAACACGAGTAACCATAGGCCAGGCTACTCCATTACCCGCCGGAAGCGCTGGTCGAGCCGGTTAATCAGCTCATCAATGATACGTATGGCCCCCGGCCCGCTGCCGGTAACCTCTACCCGCACCGTTTCGGCAGCAGCCACTACCCGCACACTCAAGGTAGTCACGATCGGGTCGCGGAACAACAGCCCCTCACCGGTGACGCTCCGGAAGGTAAGGCGATTGCGGCCCTCCTCAACTAGCTCCAGATAAGGGCTAAAGGCGTCAGGGCGCAGTGTCGCGGCGATCTCCTTGATGGCGGCGAGCATCGCCTCGGCGCCGGCAAAGTAACGGGGCGCCGGCCGCTCGGCTGTCGGCGCACATGAGGCGAGTAGGATAGCAGCTAGTCCGAGTAATAGGTGGCGCTGAATCATAACCTAGTGTACCGTTACAGCGTGAGTGAGTTTAAGCGCCGCGTGCTCGCGCTGGTTAGGGCCATCCCGCCCGGGCGGGTCTGTACCTATGGGCAGATCGCGCTGTTAGCCGGGAAGCCGGGAGCAGCGCGGCAGGTCGGCATGATCTTGCACGGCTGGTCGCCCGCTGATGGCGAACTCCCGTGGCAGCGCGTTATTAACGCTCAAGGCGGCATCTCTACCTACAAGGTAGGTTGGGGGGAGTTGCAGCGCGGCCTGCTCGAGGCCGAAGGGGTAGTCTTCGACGCTGGCGGACGCTGCGACTTAAAGCGCTTTCGCTACGACCCAACTGTGACATCAGGGTAGCTGATTGGGACTAACATCCGCGCCCCGCCAGGGACTACCTCGACATAAAACGGCGTCTCCCCGATCAGCTCGCCGTCGAGCTGCACCGGCAAGGGCGGCTCGGCGCTGATGTGTACAGTGGCGGCCTTAAAATAGTGCAGGTCGCGATGGGCGGCTAGGCGTCCGGTAATGAGGCACCAGGCAAGCGATGCGACCCCGCCCAGGCCGCTCGAGGCGATGGCAATGATGTCTAGCTGACCGTCATGGAGGGAGATACCAGGGCCCAGCGCCCAGCTTCCCAGCCGGCCGACGTTAGCGAGCAGCACGGTGTGGGCGACGATCTGCCGGCGCACCCCGTCGAGCGTAAGTGTTACCTGGGCCTGGGTGTGGTGCAACCTGAACAGGTTCTTGACCCCCATCAGCAGGTAGGCTGCAAACCGGAATCGCCGCTTGAGAGTACGCGGCACGGCTGCGATCAGGCGTGCATCCCATCCGGACCCGGCGAGCAGCAGGAAGTAACGCTGGTGATCCGGCAGATAGGCGACATCAAGCGAGACTACCTTGCCGCAGCTGAGGAGGCTCAGGGCGGCAGCCGGCCTCAACGGGATACCCAGCGCTTTGGCAGCGAGGTTGGCGGTGCCAAGCGGTAGCTGCGCCAGCGGCAGTACTGTTTCGGCCTTGAGCAATCCGGTGAGGATCTCGGTTACGGTGCCGTCGCCGCCACAGCTCAGCACAGCGTCAAAACCCTCGCGCTGGGCACAAGTCGCCCAGCGCTCGGCATCGCCCGCTCGAGCGGTCTTACGTACCTCGTAGCCGATCCCGGCCTCAGTGAGGTGGGTCTTGAGGAGCTGCTGGGTCTGAGCGACGGCATGCTGGCCTGATGCCGGATTTACGATGCACAGGACGTTGGTTGCAATCACGCTATCTCACCAAGACCTCGCACCCGTAATTGAAGCCTGTCCCACCGCGCCGCTTCCGCCACAAAGCTCATTATAGGCTGCGCCATCGGTTATGATACCGCTATGGACGTTTCGGACCCGAGCGAAGCGAGAGTGATGTTCGACCCGAGCGAAGCGAGAGTGATGTTCGACCCGAGCGAAGCGAGAGTGATGTTCGACCCGAGCGAAGCGAGAGTGATGTTCGACCCGAGCGGATCTGAGCGAAGCAAGAATGCTGTTGAGCGAGAGTGATTCTGGGCAGGTGGTAATGGGCCGCGAGTAAGCCGCGCTGATCCGTCGCTTAAGGAGGGTTAATGAAAGGTGAAAAGGTCTTGATTAACGGCAACACCTGGACCATCGTCGATGTGGCTCCAGCCCCCGAGCTGGCCGAGATGGTGGCGGTGCTGCTCGAAGAGGAGAACATCCCTACCATGACCCGTTCGACGGGCGATTGGGACGACGTTTTGGGAGCGCTCGGTGCGCAAGGGATCGGCGCTACCTGCGTATTGGTTCCGGAGGTCGAGGGGTATCGGGCGCTACAGTTGATTGCGGAGCTAGTCACCGACTTCGAGAGCGAGGAGCTGGAGGCGCTGCTGGACGATATGGCCACCAGCACCCTGCCGGACGACGCGGACACAGCTCACGACCAGTAGCAGCCCACGCCACCGACCCCGTCTTAAAGCGCCGGACACGGATGGACCTTCGCACCACCGAGCCCTGCGCGGCAGGTTTTGACCAAGCTAGCACCGCGATACCCAACTGCTACCAGCGGCTACAAAGCGCAGCGGCGCCTCCTTCCAGGGTCCGGCGTAGTCCACGCCGATTCGCGCGGTGACCGTCACGTCCTCCGGCTGAGGCCCGGCCTCGACATAGAGCGTATCCCCTAGCAGCGACAACCCGTTATGCCGGCGGGTGATGCCAAGCGCCCGAGTCAGCCGCCCTGGCCCATCGGTGCGGCTGGTGATGCCGGCTAAGGGTTCAAGGGCACGAATCAGCACCGCCTGGGCCTGGCCTTCCTCGCCGGTGACGATGTTGAGCATGTCGTACAAGCCGTAGATTAAGTAGACATAGGCGTTCCCGCCCGGCCCGAACATCACCTCAGTGCGGGCCGTGCGGCCCTTAGCTGCGTGACAGGCCAGGTCGTGTTCACCTAGGTAGGCTTCGGTCTCCACCACCCTCCCGCGCTGCACCAGCCCGTCGCGGCGATGCACCAGCACTGTGCCCAACAGCGAGCGGGCCACCGTTGCGGCGTCCTGTTGATAAAAGGTCGCCGTCAGCTTCATACGGTCATTCATAGGGTAAGTGTACCGAGCTGCTGAGCAGTCCGGCTTGGGAAATCGCTCTTTTGAGGTAGAATGAGGTATGAACCTCGGCATTGTGCTCTACCACCAGGTGCACGAGCTCGAGCTGATTAGCCTCTATACCCCGTTAGCGCTAGCCCAGCAGCTTAACGGCGACGCTCTTCGGGTTTATACCTTGGCTAAGGGCCGCTACGCGGTGGTGACCTCGGGCGGGCTGATCATCACTCCGCACTGGGCCTCGATCAGTGCCCCCGAGCCCGATGTGCTGGTCGTGCCGGGGGGAGCCAACCCCAAGGTGGCAAGCCGCGACAAGGTCCTGCGCCGCTACCTGGAAGTCAAGCTGGAGCGGCTTAGAGCCATTGCCAGCATCGGCAACGGAGCGGTTATCCTGGGTGAACTGGGCCTGTTGCGCAATTGTGAGGTGGCGGCCTGGCCGGGGGCTGAGGTGCTGCGCGACTATGAGATAGGTGCGCTGATCGAGAAGCCGGTGGTAGCAAACGCTTCGGGGGCATGGAGCGCGGGCGCCGGGATAGCCGGTGCCAGCCTCGCGCTAGCGCTGCTACGCACCTTGATCGGCCAGGAGTTGGCTGCCGAGGTGGCGGATCGCTTGACCCTCACGGTGTGAGCGGGATCACCTCGAGTTGCTCTCCCACGCCGATGTCTTGCTGCGGCGGCACCACCGCTAGGCAGTCTGCCGTTAGCATCGAGGTCAGCACCCCCGAACTCTGGTTGCCGGTGGAATACGCAATATAGCCGCGATCCGCATCAAAACTTAGCGTGGCGCGGCGGAAAGCCTCCTTGCGACCGGCCCCCTTAAAGGCGCTGCCGGCGGTAGCCACCAACCTGCGCTCCAAGGGCAAGGGCTCCGTCAAACCCAGCGCGGCATGAACCCACGCCTGCGCGATCAACAAAAACACCACCATGCTCGACACCGGATTGCCGGGGAGGCCAAAGACCGGCAGCCCTCCCCACTCGCCAAACAGCGCCGGCCCGCCGGGGCGGATAGCCACCTTCCAGAAGCGCACCGTCCCCTCGTTAAGCAGCAGGTCGCGCACGAAGTCGTAGCTCCCCATCGAGACGCCCCCCGAGGTTAAGAGCAGGTCGAGGCCGCCCGCCTCGCTCACGGCGCGGCGCAACGCCTCGGGGTCATCTACCACGCGCGGCAGCACCACCGGCTCGGCGCCCGCCTGCTGCACCAGCCCTGCTACCGAATAGCTGTTAGAGTTGTACACCTGTCCGTCGCGGATAACCTGGCCGGGCTCGAGCACCTCGTCGCCGGTAGCCAGGATGCCCACGCGCGGGCGCCGCTTGACCGGCAGTTCGGCGTAACCCATTGCGGCTGCTACGCCGACCGCCGCCGGGCTGAGGCGCTGCCCAGCCTGAAGATAGACCTCCCCGGCACGCAAATCCTGGCCGCGCGGGCGAATGTCGTCAGAGCTGGCCGGGCGCTTGAGGAGCACATAGTCGCCGTCCCGCTCGGTATCCTCAACCGCTGCGATGGCATCGGCGCCGTGCGGCATGGGTGAGCCGGTGTAGATCCCAACTGCTTGCCCAGGAGCTACCGTACCCGCAAAGAGTGCCCCGGCCGGAACGTCGCCGACTACCCGCAGGCGCACCGGCCGCTCAGGGCTCGCCCCTGGCGTGTCTGCCGCTCGACAAGCGTAGCCGTCGAGCGCCGAGTTGTCGCAGCTAGGGTGATCGACCCGGCTGGCTAGCGGCTCGGCCAGTGTGCGCTCATAGGCTTCAAGGAGCGGCACCCGCTCGGAGGCTAACCGCGGCGCCGCCGCACGCACCAGGGCGATAGCCTCATTAATGCTGATCTCGCTTCGCATAGCCCTATGCTAGCAGGCTAGCCTTGCCAAGTCTTGACCTGAGCGTGCTAAGCTCAAGCGGTGTATTGCGCGATCATTGACTGTGCCATGGCCCAGGGTGGCGGATGATCCACACCCTGCTGCTTGACCTCGACGGCACGCTGCTCGAAAATGAGCCCAGCGCTTTCATGGCGGCCTACTTTGCCGCCGTTAAGCACTATTTTGCCCCACACTGCGACACCGATAAACTCCTTACCGCCATCGGCAGCGGCGTACAGGCCATGCTCGCCAACCAGGGCACGGGTACTAACGCCGAAGTCTTTTGGCAGGCCGCCGAGCCGCTGCTGCCAGCACCGCGCGCGGCGCTGATGCCCTTGTTCGAAGAGTTCTACGAGGGGGCATTCGCCGAGCTGGCCCGCGTGACCAACCCGGTACCGGGAGCGCTCGAGCTAATTGCCACTGCGCGGCAGGCCGGTCTTAAGCTGGCGGTCGCTACCAACCCCGTCTTCCCGCGCCGCGCTATCGAGCACCGCCTGGAGTGGGCCGGGCTAGACCCCATCGATTTTGATTTGATCACCTGCTTTGAGACTATGCACAGCAGCAAACCCCGGCCTGCCTACTTCGCTCAGATATTAGACCTGCTCGGGGTAGCGGCCGATGGCGCGGTGATGGCCGGTAACCATCTCTCCGACGACTTGCAGGGGGCTCAGGCGGTGGGGCTCACCACCTTTTTTGTCGACACTTTCCCCATCGAGGACGTCCCGGTCACACCTACCGCCCGCGGTTCGCTGCACGACCTGCGCGCCTTCCTGTTCGGGGGTGAGGGGTAAGGCGTGATGGGTGATCACGCGCACCATGTCCTGAGCAGAACACTAGCGGTAGCGCCTGGTTAGGCAGCATGAACCTCCACAAACTCGCTTGACGTCTGGGGCTTGGGGATTTCAGACCCTTCGGCCCGTAACCCCTCAAGATGAAGTTCGATGGCCTCCGCGATCAGCTTAAGGACTTCGGCACGAGTTTCGCCGACAGCAATACAGCCCGGCAGATCTGGCACATAAGCTCCAAAGCTCGTAGAACCTTCCTCTATGACGATCAAGTATCGCATAGCTAACCTTTCAAGCCCGCCTGTTTTAGGATATTGTTCAGTGTTCCCGGGGGAATATCGACGCTCGGTCTGCCGGCAACGGTGACCAAGCCAGGTTTGGACGGATGCTTAAATTGTCTGTGACTACCCCTTATGCGCACTTGAACCCAACCATCGCTTTCAAGGAGCTTGATAACCGCGCTGACTTTCACGTGCTAGTATACACCAGAGACCTTCTTGCTGCCTAACGGCTCGGAAATGAGCGGCGAGGCGAGGCGCGTCGTCTGCTCCATTTCGTGGTTAGACCGCCGCTTCGTCCACACCAGCGGCCGCCTCTCCAGCTGTCTCTGCGAGGAGCACCTGAACGAGATCTCGATAACCATTCCGAATGTGGTAGTTGTCCTTCCGCCAGTGGAATTCCGGGTACTCGTACCCGATTACTTGCCGCAAGAAGTCGTTCTTGGCCATCCCCAGCTGCGAGGAGATGAGGGATATAAAACGGCCTGCTGCCGCTTGGTCGGTCGCCAACCCACGCTTCAGGAACTCCTGAATGAGTTGACTTCTGGTCACCTGCTTATGAGCAAGGCACGCCGGAAGCAAGGCGTCTCGAATCCGCCGCGATGACGATAGTCCCGAGGACAAGTAGGCCCGGAGGTGCTCGCGCAACTTGGCCTCATCGTAGTGGCCGGGCTCATCGGACATGGGAATCTTGAACTTCTGGCGCTTGATCCTGACTTGCTCCTCTTCCTCCGATATGATTGCCGTCTTCGTTAGGAGTTCCTCGCCACCCGCGGTTCGCGCATAGTGAAGGATGATCGCATTGATGTTCACATCGTAGCTCGCCGACAGCCACTCTACCATTCGTTCAAGCGAGCTCTCAGCCCCGAACCCGACCAAAAGGATCCGCTGACCCTCGTTGATCGTAAAGTTCTCAATGTTAACGTCGTCGAACGTATCGGACAGGATGTCATCGAGGCTTTTGCCACGGTACTTTGCGCATTCTTCTGACAGTCGTTCAACGCTCCACGTTGCGACGTCGGAGGCGTAGTCAATAGCCTGGGCCAGAACCTCACGGGGGAGCCGGTCGCGCTTCAGCTCAATAATCACCGCATTGCCAGCCTTGTCGATACCGAGCAAATCGAGGGGTCCAGACTGGGTCCAGACCTGGCGACCGATCAAGACGATGTCGGTTCCCAGGATCAACGGCTCGGAGGCGATCCAGGCTTCGAGGTCTTCGGGTTCGTGGCGTCCGTGCTCGGCTAAGCTCGTTTCGATCAAGTGGAGCTGACCGTCAATTATCTGCCAAGTCTTGATCTGCGTTGCCACTTGAAACCTCGTCAGTCAGGCGGCGGTCTAACAATAATTGGTCTGATCAGTATAAGTGCCCCTGGCATCCTGGGCTGCCAGTCTAACACGCCGGTTATTAATCCTCTATCTTATTTACCTCCAAGATGGCCGCTAGCGGCACGTGCGCGAGGTCGCGTATGGAGTTGACTCGCTTAGCTCGAGTGAAAGCCCGGTTGAATCCTATGCCCTACATCCGCCGCAGCCGATTAATCCGCTCCTCGATCGGCGGGTGCGTAGCCAACAGCGAGTTGGCATTAAGCTTCAGCACCGGGTTGATGAAAAACATGTGCCGCACCCCCTCGGAGACCTCCAGCTTGCCTTTAAAGTCGCGCAGCTTCTCCAAAGCTCGCGCTAACCCCTCGGGGTTGCGGGTGATGTAAGCGCCGGTGGCGTCGGCTAGAAACTCGCGGCGGCGGCTAACCGCCAGGCGCAGCAGCGAGGCCAGTAGCGGCGCCACAATCAGCAGCACTACCAGCAAGATCATGCCGATTGCCTGAGCCCGCCCCCCACCCCTACCGCTACGGCGGCCCCCAAAGCGCAGCGAGCGCAGCACCAGGTCGCGCAGCAGGACAATGGCCCCCAAAGTAGCCGCCAACATCGACATCAAGCGGATGTCGTAGTTCTTGATATGCGCCATCTCGTGAGCGACCACCCCTTCTAGCTCCTGCCGGTCGAGCAGCTTGATCAGGCCGCTGGTCACGGCGATGGTGCCGTGCTCGGGGTCGCGGCCGGTGGCGAAAGCGTTGGGCACCGGCGAATCGATGACGTAAAGCTTGGGCGCCGGCACTCCCGCGCCGATAGCTACCGCCTCGGTCACGTTGACCAGGTAGCGGTGCTCCTGGACGGTAGCGGGGCGCGCCCCCGCAGCGGCCAAGGCCATCTTGTCGCTAAACCAGTAGGCAGCGGCGCTCTGCGTTACCGCCAGCACTGCCGCTATCCCCACGAAAAAGATCGCTCCGCCAGGGTCAAACGCCAGCGCCGCCAGATAACCAATCCCGCCCAGCAGACCGATCATAAACAGGCTGAGCAGCCACGAAGCGCGGCGATTACTGGCCTGCCAGTCGAGTAGGCTAATGCGTTGCCCGGTGGCCTGGTCAGTAAAGACATTAGGCAGCTGCGGGCGCTGGTCGTCCATGGTTAAGAAGCTGGGCGAAACGATACCTGCGGCACTTCGCGCTCGGTCTCGGGGATCTCCAGATAGACGTGCGGCCTCTTGCCCATCGGCCCGGCTAAGAACACGCCGGGGACGGTCTTAATGGCGTTGTTGAACTGTAAGACCGCGTCGTTGTAAAACTGCCGGGCGTAGGCGATCTTGTTCTCAATGCCGGCGAGCTCCTCCTGCAAGACGCGAAAGTTCTCGTTGGCCTTAAGCTCCGGGTAGTTCTCGGCGATAGCGAAGACGCTGCGCAAGGCCGCCGTCATCATGTTGGCTGCCTCCGCCTGTTCATCGATGCTGCCGGCACGCAGCATCCGCTCACGCGACTCGGCCACCCGAGTAAAGACCTCCTTCTCGTGGGCCGCGTAGCCCTTAACGGTTTCGACCAAGTTAGGAACTAAGTCGGTGCGGCGTTTAAGCTGCACGTCGATCTGGCTCCAGGCGTTCTGGTAGCGGTTCTCCAGGGTGACGATGCGGTTGTAGAGATAGACAGCGTAAAGCGCTAGCGCCACCAGGATGATGAGGACGATCCAACCCATAACACCTCCTGGCGTTATCTTACTGCAAGGGTGTGACCTTAGCGGTCATAGCAGCCTCAACTCGTTGGCGCTCGGCGATGACTCCACCGCCTAGCAGGCGGCTCCCCTGATATAGCACCGCCGATTGGCCGATGGTGACGGCAAACAGCGGTTCGTCAAAGCGCAGCGCAAAGCGGTCGCCGGGCAGCAGCTCCAGGCTGGCCGCCACCGGGCGCTGGCGGTAGCGCACCTGGGCCCACACCCGCGACGGCAGGTCGGCTGGCTCGAGCAGGAAGTTGCTGCGCTCGGCCACCAAGCTGCTCCACTGGCACTGCTCACGGGTGCCGACTACCACCGCGTTCTCCTTGCCGCGCAGGTCGATCACGTAGCGCTCGAGGTGCGACTTATAGAGCCCGAGCCCTTTGCGCTGGCCGATGGTGTAGAACTGCACCCCCTGGTGCCGACCGATCTCACGGTAGCCATCGGCAGCATCCAGAACCGGCCCCGGGCGCGCCTCGCTGTTCTGCTGCAGGTAGTCCTTGACGGTAGTGGCGATGAAGCACAGGCCGTGCGAGGACGGTTTCTGGGCGGTCACAAAGCCCCGCTCCGCTGCTAAGTCACGCACCTGGGCCTTAGTCAGTTTGCCAATCGGGAACAGCAAGTGGGGCAACACCTGGCGCGGCAGCGCCCACAGGAAGTAGGTCTGGTCCTTGTCATCATCGTCGCCGCGGTGCAGCTCTACCCCGTGCGGCCCCTCCACGCGGCGCACGTAGTGGCCGGTGGCCAGATAGCTACAGCCCAGCATCTCAGCCTTCTTGAGGAGGCTGCCGAACTTGATCTGGCGGTTACACCAGACACACGGATTGGGCGTCTCGCCGCGCAGGTAGCTGGGGACGAACGGATCGATGACGACCTCGTTGAACTGCTCGCGGGCATCGAGCAAGTAAAAAGGTAGCTTGAGCGCATCAGCCACCCGCCGGGCGTCATAGGCGGCGTCAGGGCTGCAGCAGCGATCGAAGGCCCCGCAGGGCCGGTCATCGGGCCAGAAGCGGAGCATCGCCCCGGTTACCGCAAACCCCTGCTCTTGGAGCATGGCTGCGGCCAGGGAGGAGTCCACCCCGCCCGACATGGCGCAGAGCACCCTGGGGGTAGGCTGGGTTATCACAAAGCATCAGTCTAGCGGTACGGTTAGTGGCCGCGCAACAAGGTAGACTACTAGGGGAGGTTGACTGTGAAAGCCACGCAAATTTTTCAACTACTACTGGTGCTGGCCGCTGCCGGCTATCTGCTCTGGTTCCATAGCGTCAATCCGGTCGAAGTCCGCCTGCCGCTGTTCGCCTCGCTCCCCCCGGCGCTAGTGGTGCTAGCCGCTATGCTGCTGGTCTGGCTGTTTACTTGGCTCTTGCTGCAAGGGCGCCTCTGGGGAATGAAGCGCGAAAACTATAAGCTCAAGAAGCAGCTCGCCGAGTTAGAGAGCAGGCTGGCTGTCAAGAATGCCCATCAGCCCCCCT
>Ga0208733_100259_pt1 | contig 26761 bp, 28 predicted proteins | sample SubbioR11Jul_8B1_FD_184816 | JGI IMG/M metagenome (GOLD analysis project Ga0208733, IMG submission 184816) | Serpentinite rock and fluid subsurface biosphere microbial communities from McLaughlin Reserve, California, USA - CR11Jul_8B1 (SPAdes) | ecosystem: Environmental > Terrestrial > Deep... | reverse complement strand
CGCACGGCAGCCCGCCGCTGGGGCAGGCGCTGGAGCTGAGCATGCCGATCGGGGCCTATGTGGATTGCCAAGTGGCGCCGACCTGCGGGCTAGCTAGCGAGCACGGCATCATCGGCTTGTTTGACGACCCCGCTTCGTTCTACGAACCGGCGCGGCTCGAGGCGCAACTGTTGTGGTTCCATCACGGCTATGTCGAGTATCGCTTCCCGAACCGCTTGCCGCAGGGCAGTGAGCCGTTGGGACTACAGCTCAGCCTCGAGCTCTGCTCCGAGGCGCCGTTCCATCACGACGACTGGCCCTCGGACATCACCTTGTGGATTAACGGTGTCGAGATCGGCACCTGGACCAGCCCGGCCGATTTCGGCGGACAGCGCGGCAAGCTGACCCCGAGCTGGTGGGAGGAGCACAACTCGCAACACGGGCTGCTCAAGGTGTGGCGCGTCACGCCGCAGGGGAGCTGGATCGACGGGCTTAAGCTGTCGCCGGTGACGCTCTCTGACCTTGGGCTCGAGCCAGCGCGCTATATCAGTGTGCGCCTGGGCGTTAAGGAGACGGCGCGGCATTGTGGCGGCATCAACATCTTCGGGCGGCAGTTCGGTAACTACCCGCAAGATCTCGCTCTGCGCATCCCGTATCGGCTGCTGTAGCGGTCAGATAGTCAGGGGGGTAGGCAGTGGGTAGTGGGTTGTAGGGGTTCCACTAGCCGCGTCCTTCGATAAGCTCAGGACAGCGCCCCAGGTAGCGCCTACTCTTTATCTAACTCCTCGTTTTTGTAAGAGTTTTGTCAGAACGCGCCTGCTATAGTACCAGCAAGTATTTTGGCTTGGTTGAGCGGGGGCTTAACTCGGCCCTGCTCGAGCCCTACCGCCGGGAGTCTTTGTGGCTGACCTGCAACCCCTCTTCCTGAGCCTGTCCGCACGCTTTGCCGGTTTGTCCTATTGGGAGATGGATCGCGGGATCGAGGCGGCCATCGCCGACTTGGGTAAGCTGACCGGGTCGGATCGGGTTTATGTCTTTGCCATTAGCAGCCAGGTTCTGACCAACACCCATGAGTGGTGTGCAACTGACATCAGCTCTGAGAAGGATAACCTCCAAGCCGTGCCGCTAGAGGCGTTTGGCGCCTGGCTTGAGCGGCTCTCGTGCGGCGAGGCGGTCATCATCTCGCGGGTAGCAGACTTGCCCACGGAGCGCCAAGCCGAGCGGGAAATTTTAGCGGCGCAAGCCATCCGCTCGCTGCTGGCCGTGCCGATGGTCGGGGCGCAGGGGTTGCTGGGGCTGGTGGGCTTTGACAGCGTGCGCCGTGAGCGGGTCTGGCAGTCAGACGAGGTGGCGCTGCTTCAGGCTACCGCCAATCTGATCGCCGGGGCCTGGCAGCGCCGAGCCGCTGACGAAGCCCGCAACGCCGCTTTTGAACGCCTTAGCACGCTCGCCAAAGCGGTGCCGGGGGTGCTCTATCAGTATCAGCGCTACCCTGATGGCCGGAGCCAATTTACCTACCTCAGCGACGGCATCGAGCAGCTCTGTGGGCTCTCTGCTGCGGCGGTAATTGATGACGCGACAACAGTCATACCGGTGCTCCACCCCGAGGACCGGGCCGCAGTCCTGACCTTGCTAACCAGCTCCTCAACTGAGCTTAGACCGTGGGAGGCGGAGCTCCGGGTGCTCCATCTGGATGGGCGGGTGCGCTGGCTGCATGGCCATGCTACGCCCGAGCCGCAAGCTGACGGCAGTGTGCTGTGGCACGGCTACATCACCGACATCACCGAGCGCAAGGCTACGCAAGAGGCGCTGCAACGCTCGGAAGCCAATCTGCGGGCGCTCTTTGATAATACCCAAGATGCCCTGCTGCTAATAGACCGTGACTACCGGCTGCTGGCCTTTAACCGCGAGGCCGCGCGGCGGATAGAGCAGGTGTTCGGAATTACGCCGCATGTCGGCCTCGATGTCCGCCAGGCGTTCTCACGAGACCCGGCGGTGCCGCAAGACCTGGCGCGAGGTTTGGCCGGTGAGGTTTTTCGTGCGGAGCGCCTCACCACCCGCCTTGACGGCAGCCAGTACTGGGTCGAGGTGAGCATTACCCCGGTGCAGGACGCGCAAGGGCGGGTCTTGGCAGCAGCCTTCCGCAGTGCCGACATCACGGCGCGCTACCTTGCTGTGCAAGCCCTCAGGCGCGAGGTCGAGCTGCGCCGGACGCTTTTAGAGCTTACCAACGAGCTGCTAAACGAAGAGCTGGGCGAAGGCTTTTATCAATTGCTGCTAAAGCGCGCGCTGGCCGTGGTGCAAGGCGCTCAGGCCGGCAGCCTGCTGATGTGCGACGAGGACGGCTTATACCGCTTCAAGGCGGCTATCGGCTACGATCTGGCCATGCTCCAGACGATGAGCCTTACGGAGCGCGAGTTGGGGCGGCGCAGCTTAGTAGCGCCTGAGCTAATTCACTATGAGGTGGAAAACCTGCGTCTTGATTCTGAGAAGCAGCAGATCTTCAAGAAGGGTGGCCGTGTTGGCGAGATCAAAGTGTCGCTCTCAACGCCGATCAGGTTTGCCGGTGGGCTGGGCGGCTTTTTCAATCTCGACAACTTTGAGCGCGCCGATGCCTTTAGCGCGGAAGCCTTTGAAGTCGCCCAGGCACTGAGCCTTCAGGCGGCCGTCGCCCTGCAACGCCTGACCCTGGAGGCACAGCTCAAGACCGAGCGCTCCAGGTTCCAACACTTGGCCGCTCATGACGTACTTACCGGCCTACCGAATCGAATGCTATTCAATGACCGGCTGATGCAGGCGCTCTTGCGCGCCCGCCGCCGTCAGGCCGTGGTTGGACTAGCACTGTTTGACTTAGATGGCTTTAAGAACGTCAACGACACCCTGGGCCACGATGCCGGCGACCTGCTGCTGCAAAGCTTGGCTAAGCGGCTCCTGGGCGCTATTCGTGCCGAGGATACGCTGGCGCGCTTAGGAGGCGACGAGTTTGCCCTAATTCTAAGCGAACTGGCGCAGGCGGCGGATGCCGAGCAGGTTGTCAGCAAGCTGCTTAAGGTGCTAGAAGAGCCCTTTGAACTGTCAGGCCGCCGCGTGCAGATAAGCGCTAGCTGCGGCATCAGCCTCTACCCTCAGGACGCTACTTCTGCCCGCGAGCTGCTTAAGTGCGCCGACCTGGCGCTATATCGCATCAAAGGGCAGGGCAAGCAGAGCTATGCCTTTTTTGGCCCCGAGCTTGGCCTGTGAGACCAGCCTTTATGCTGCATGGCTAGCTCGCGCTGTCTGCAGGCTCAGCGGTGGCGTAGCCTTCGCTGCGCCTGCCGGTAGACGTCGCGCTTGTCACCCTCCTGGCGAATGCCGATCCTGCGAGTACCCGCAGGACGACAACCGTCACCGTAGGGGCATGCTCGCGTACTTCATAGACGATCCGGTAGCGTTGTCCGGCGGCGCGGAGACTACGGTAGCCCTTCAGCTCGCCTGTCAAGGGTTTACCTCGCCGAGTCGGCTCGGTGGCAAGCTCGTACAGCCGGCGCGGGGGCGCTTAGTAGGTGCGATTGTCCTTGATGGCCGCCAGGTCATCCTTGGCCGCGACCGTCAACTCAACGGTGTAGCTACTCAATGCTTCGCCTGGCGTTCTGTGAGAACTTGCTCTAAGGGGATGAGTTGCCCGCTCTTGCGCATGGCCTCGAGCTTGACCGCCTCCTCTTCGGGGGTGAGCCCCTCAAACTGGCGCTTGTGAGCTAGGATGCGCTCGACCATCGCGGGGTCGTCGAGCACCTCGTCGGTCTCGGGGTCACCAGTGTAGGGCAAGCCGGAAGCGCTCAGGTGAGGCTCGAGCCGCGCCACCAGGACGCGCAAGCCTTCGAGCGTCTTACTATCGAGGTGCTCGAGCTTGTCAGTGATCTGCTGGATGGCTGACTGGCGGTTCATGGCTTATAGAGTAGCACGGGGGCACTCAGGCGGCGACTGCTCGGCGATGTGGTGACCGCTTGGTCCTCGGGCTGAGCACGCAGCATGTGAACTTTTGCTTTGACATTGACCGAAAAGCGTGAGAGTATCAACAATCGGGGCGTTTGAGGTGTGATGATGCTCAAGCAGCTCGCGTCGGCAATTCAGCAGCTTCACCCGTTGCGGACTACTTTGCTCTACCTGCTGATTGCCAGCCTGTGGCTCTTGCTGTCCGACTGGCTGGTGTCGTCGGTGCCGGGGGTATCGAGTCAACTGCTGCTTGTTAAGGGTTGGGTTTTCATGCTGGCGACGGCGGGGCTGCTGTACCTGCTGTTGCGCCGTGTGCAAGCCTGGGAGCTGCGCTACCAAGAGCTATTTGAAGCCAACCCGCAGCCGCTGTGGGTTTACGATCTCGACACTCTGGGGTTCCTCGCCGTCAACGAGGCGGCTTGCCGGAGCTACGGCTATAGCCGCGACGAGTTTCTGAGCCTGACGATAAAGGATATCAGCCCGCTGGAGGATGTCGCGAAATTGCAGCAGAGTGTCAAGGCAACCCGCGGTTTTGAGCTGGCCGGCGTCTGGCGCCACCGCAACAAAAGCGGCACCTTGATCGAGGTGGAGATAACCTCCAGCGATTTGCGCTTCTCAGGACGAGCGGCCCGGCTGGTATTGGCTCAGGACGTTACCGAGCGGATTGCCGCCGAGCAGGCGCTACGCCAGAGCGAAGCGTTGCTGCGCGCCGCCTCGCGCGTGGCCGCTATCGGGGCCTGGAGTTACGACCCGGACAGCGAGCTATTCTCCTGTTCGCCGGAGCTTTATCAGCTCTACGGCATGGTGCCGTCTGGGCCGCTCCGCAATCAGGAGTTTAGGCAGGTGGAGCACCCTGACGACCGTGAGCGGATCGCGCGCAACTGGCAGCAGGCGTTAGCCGGAGCGCGCTACGACATCGAGTATCGCATCCTTAAGAGCAGCCAGGTGCGCTGGCTGCGCGAAGTGGGCGAGTTCGAGCGCGATGCCCAGGGGCACCTGCTGCGCGGTGTGGGCGTGGTGCAAGACATCACCGAGGATAAGGCGCGCGAGGTGCTCATCATGCGCCAGGCTCAAGCCCTGGAGCAGAGCCCCAGTATCGCGGTGTTGACCGATACCACCGGGATGATCGAGTACGTCAACCGCCGCTTCACCGAGGTGACGGGTTACAGCGCTAAGGAGGTGATAGGCCGCCATTCCAACTTGCTCAAGTCGGGGCTACTGAGTGACGAGACCTACGCTGAGCTGTGGCGGACCATCACCAGCGGCCAGATCTGGCGCGGCGAGTTCCCCGACCGCAAGAAGTCCGGTGAGCTGTATTGGGAGCAGGCCGTCATCGCGCCCATCCGCGACGAGCAGGGCACCATTACGCACTTTGTCAAGCTGGCTGAGGACATCACCGACAAGAAGGCGCTGAGCGAGCGCCTGGAGTACCTGGCCTTCTACGACCCTCTGACCGGCCTGGCCAACCGCGCCCTGCTGATGGACCGCCTGGAGCAAGCCTTGGCCGTTGCCAAGAGCTCTGAGCGCTCGGTAGCGGTGGCTTTTGTCGATCTTGACGATTTTAAGCTGATTAACAGCTCGCTTGGCGACACTGTAGGCGATCAGTTGCTGATCGAGGTGGCGCAGCGCCTAAAGGGGGTGCTCCGTGATGACGACACCGTGGCTCGCTTCGGCGGCGATGAGTTCGCGTTGCTGCTAGACCGCCTGGCGACAGCGCAGGACGCCAGCCTGGTGGTGGAGCGGGCGCTTAACGCGATGAGTAAGCCCTTTACCATCGCTGAGCAGCCGATCTTTGTCAGCGCCAGCATCGGCGTGGCGGTCTTCCCGGACGACGCCGACTCCGGGCCGGCGCTGATCCGGCACGCCGGCGTCGCCCTGAACCGCGCCAAACAGGAGGGGCGTCGCCGTTATCAGTTCTTTACCCCCGAGCTCAACGAGCAGATGCTCGAGCAGGTGCAGCTAGTAAGCGCCATGCGCCAGGGGCTGGCGCGAGGGGAGTTCTTTCTCCATTACCAGCCGCGCGTGGACCTCCTTCGTTTCACTCAGGACAGCGTCTTAAGCGGCCAAGTGGTGAGCCTGGAGGCGCTCTTACGCTGGCGCCACCCTGACCTGGGCCTGATTCCGCCGAGTCGCTTCATCCCGCTAGCGGAACAGAGCGACCTGATTCTGGAGCTAGGCCAGGAGGTGCTGCGGCAGGCCTGCCAGCAGCTCAGGCGTTGGTTGGACGAGGAGCTAGTGGCGGTGCCGGTGGCGATCAACCTCTCGGCCAAGGAGCTAGGACAGCCCGATATTGTGCAGAAGATCCGGCGCCGCTTGCAGGAGGCCGGCCTGCCACCTCATTACCTGGAGATCGAGATTACCGAGAGCGCGGCCATGAGCGAAGTCGAACAGACCGCTGGCGCCCTGGATGCCTTGCAGGCGCTGGGGGTGAACATCGCCATCGACGACTTCGGCACCGCCTACTCCTCGCTTAACTATCTCAAGCGTCTGCCGGTGCAGGCCCTAAAGATCGACCGTAGTTTTGTCGCTGAGTTGAACGAGTCCGCTACGGCACAAGACACAGCGGTTATCAGGGCCATCATCGGCCTGGGTCAGAGCTATGATCTGACGGTGGTAGCCGAGGGGGTAGAGACTGAGTTTCAACGAGCATCGCTCCAGCGGATGGGCTGTCGCTATGGCCAGGGGTATCTATTTGCTAGACCCGTGCCGGCTGCGGAGATCCGGGCCTGGCTTAGCGGGCCGGGGTCCACGGTATGAGGGTTAGTGCGATCAGGCTAGAGCCGACAAAGTCCAGGCCCTGGTTGCGCGACAGTATCCCGACTGAAGTGGGCAAGCAGGTACAACACCTGAATAGCGGCTTGCGCGATTTATATCAACCTTAACGGCCGCTATGGCGTCAGCCCGGAGATGGCGATGAGACTGGCCAAGGCGTTTGGCACCACCCCCGAGGTCTGGCTGGGGATGCAGCAAGACTATGACTTGTGGCAGGCCAAGCAGCACGCCGATCTTTCAGGTGTGCAAGTGCTTATGCAACATATAGCGAGAAGCGAGGGCCGCTTAATCGCTTTCTTATGCTAGACTCAACGCTAGAGGTGACACGGTGGCCGACATTGACGTAACCGCGACTTGGGACGACGAGGCGCAGGTCTGGGTGGCCACCAGCGAACAGGTGCCCGGCCTGGTCACGGAAGCCGCTACCATTGAGGCGCTGCTCCATAAGCTTGCAACGCTGGTTCCCGAGTTGCTCACGCTCAACACCGGAGCGGTCCCTGACGGCCTCATCCCGGTAAACCTCAAGGCCGAGCGGCGCGTGCATTACGCCGTTTAATGGCCGACTACGCACCGCGAGTCAAAAAGCTCTTGAGGGAGGCGGGGTGCTTGTTCGTTCGTCAGGGCAAGGGCGATCACGAGATATGGTTCAGCCCGCTGACCGAGCGTTATTTCCCTATCGACAGCAAGATCAAGTCACGCCACACGGCCAACGGCATTCTCAAGCAAGCAGGCTTGGACAAGCGGTTTTGATGGCTGACTCGGCACCGACCATACCAGCCGCTACCGGACTGACGGCACTTGGTCGGGGTTAGTTTTTGCGTCCCTGACTTGGTGGAGCCTAGCGGACTCGAACCGCTGACTTCCTGCTTGCAAAGCAGGCGCTCTCCCAGCTGAGCTAAGGCCCCAGGCGCGACAAGGCTTCGCCCGACCGTTCTGATGATACGGGGCGGGGGGGAGGCTGTCAAGCGTTATCGGGGGTGGGAAGTGGGAAGTGGGTTGTGGGAAGTGGGACAATCCCACAACCTACAACCCACAACCTACAACCGACACCCCACTTGCCACTTACCAACTGAGGGCGTAACCGGCTGCCAGAATGGCGACCGTCACCAGGCCGAAGCCCAGTTCGCGGAAGCCGATAGCCTTGGCCTTGGCCGGTTTGCGCCCACGCGAGGTGCCGAGGCCGGCGCGTGCCAGGAGGAGGGTAAAAGCTACCAGGCTGAGCCAGGGGGCCAGCTCTGCGGTGATAAAGATCAGAGCTGCGGCTAGCGCCCCGAGGTGACTGAGCCAGGTCGGCAGAATGTTGGGGTCTTCGCCCCGCTCGAGCCGCAACCGTGTCCGCACGTAGAGGATGGCGGGGAGCGAGCGAGCGGCCAGTAGTCCCCACAGCGCCCAGGCGAGGTCAGCGGGCCAGCCTCCAGCCAGCGCTATGCTGCTAGCCAGGGCCCCCAAAGCTCCAGCCCCGGCCAGCTCCGGCAACAGGCGTCGGCTCTGGTGCTGAGCGTCGAAGGCGAGCTGCACTAGCGCCAAGGGGACGGCAAAAAGGAGCGGGGTAAGCCACGCTGCGTTAGCGGCCAGGCTTATAGTAGCGACCAGCAGCAGCGCTGCTACTCCGCTATAGGCTCCGGCAAAGGCTGCGGCGTAACGGGTGCGCGGATACCAAGCGCCGCGCCGCCTATCGGCCAGCCACAGGCTAAGCGGGTGCTGGGCCAGCAGCGCGGCCAAGGCGGCGCCGACTAGGGCCAGGCCGGCCCAACTGGGAGCCAGCAGCAGCCCGAGCAGCGAAGGCTCGAGCCAGAAGCCCCAGACGCCATGTTCACTGGGAAGGGCGATACTGCGTAGCTGCGGACGAGGGATGGCTCTCACGTGCGGTTCCTTCAGGCGCACGTTACCGAGATGACGGCGCGCTTCCCAGGGACATTTGCCCTATTGCACCCGCTCTGCTGCAACCGCCATACTGCTTTTGGAGGAATTGCCCATGAACAAAAGGCTTTCAGGCCGTCAGCTAGTCAGGCTATCAGCTAGTACAGCTTTGCCCTTCGGGGTGAACCCTCCGTGTGGCACTGACCAGGCGCTCGGCAAAAACCACCTGTCTGACAGAATTACTCGGGCGAAGCCTTCTGAGAGCCTGAAAGACTGCTAAGCTTGAGTTTCGGCCCTACTTGAATACTCCCCTTACGTACGTTGTCATTGCGAACGGAGCGAAGCGTAGTGAAGCAATCTCTAGATGCACGTGCTGCACGCAAACCGAGACTGCCACGTCGCTCCTTTGTCGCTCCTCGCAATGACAAAAAGGGCCTACAGCACGGTGTCTGCGTAAGGGGAGTTGAATACTTGAATACTCGAATACTGGTCTTATGGAGGAGGTAGGCGGATGAAGGAGAAGCCAACCGGCGCGTTAGCAGTGGTAATAGTGCTAGCCGCCACTATTTTAGTTTTGTGGTTTACGGTCTACGGCATCTATCTCGCCAGGGTCTAGCGCATGGACAAGAAATCTGTCGAGGTTTTTGAGCGCGGCTGGATGGTGTTTGCGCTGGCCATGCTGCTGCTCTTTACCGGCTTGATCCTTCACGCCATCTTGACCCACGGCGCGCAGATCGCCACCGTGGAGCGCCGCGCCCCCCCGGCTGAGATTCTGGCTAAGGCCCGCTTTGCCCAGCCAGGGCTGGTCCAGGTCGGTCCGAATCAGTTTGAGCTGACTGTCATCGCACAGGCCTTTAGCTTCGTCCCTAATGAAGTCGTGGTGCCCGCCGGGGCTGAGATCACTTTCTTTCTCACCAGCCGCGACGTGCTCCACAGCTACCAGGTCCAATTCACTACCATCAATGTCAATCTGATCCCCGGCGAGGTGGCCACTTTGCGCTACACCTTCCGGGAGCCGGGCGAGCACCTGGTGATCTGCGGTCAATACTGCGGCATCGGTCACCACAACATGCTCGGACTAATCACGGTGGTAAGCCCGGAGGAGTTTGTAGCCCAGGCTCAGCCAGTGCTCAAGCCGACCGCTCCCGAGCCACCGGCCGAGCCCGGCGAGGTAGCGGTCGCCCTCCCGGACGGCGGTGCCATCTATGCCGCTAGTTGCCTGGCCTGCCATCAGGCCGCCGGTCAAGGCATCCCGGGCGTCTTTCCGCCGCTAGCCGGTCATGCCCCTAACCTGTATAACATCGCCGGAGGGCGGGAATACCTGATCAAATCGGTACTCTACGGCCTGATCGGGCCAATCACCGTCGGCGGCAGAACCTACAACGCGCTGATGCCTGCTTTTCCGCACCTGACTGACGCCGATATCGCCGCAGTTGTGAACCATACCCTCACCGCGTGGGGTAACGAAGCGCTACTAGCAGCCGATTTTGCGCCGCTAACGTCGCAGGAGGTAACGGCGCTGCGCGGATTGGGTCTGACGCCGAGCGATGTTCATACGCTGCGTCAAGGTTTAGGGCTCGAGTAGGAGGGTTTGCTATGGCTGTAACTGTCGGTAAAGCCGTGACTGCCGAGGCGGGGAGCCCCAAGCGGGTGTCGCTGCTGTTTATCCTGACCGGACTGTTTTCGTTAGCTGGCGGCGTCTTTTTGGGCCCATTGCAGGCGCTAAACTACGCCGGGATCGATCTTTTCCACCTCCCGTTGCCGTTTTTGCAATCCTATTACCAAGCGGTCTCGATCCACGGCGTGCTGATGGCCATCGTTTTCCCGTCGTTCTTTATCAGCGGCTTTTTGCTCTACCTGCCAGCCCGTGAGCTGAGGTTGTCCCCCAACCTGACCTGGTCGTGGGCGGCGTACTGGATGATGATTGGCGGCCTGCTGCTGGCCGGGATGGCGCTACTGGGCAACCATGCCACGGTACTTTTTACCTTCTATCCGCCGCTGCAAGCGAGCTGGGCCTTCTACCTCGGCGCGGGGTTGATCGTACTCGGCACGCTGGTAATCGCCGGGGTGGTGGTGGAGCTGTGGTTAAGGTGGCGCCGCGCCAACCCAGGACAGATCACGCCACTGGTGACCTACATGAGCCTGCTGACCTGGCTGATGTGGGCCCTCGCCACGCCAGGGCTTGTCGTTTTGGTGGTGGTGCTGCTGCTGCCGTGGTCGGTCGGCCTGCTGCCAGGGGTCGATCCGGCTCTGGCCAGGACGCTCTTCTGGTTTACCGGCCACCCCCTGGTCTACTTCTGGCTGCTGCCGGCCTATGTGGTCTGGTACACCATCGTGCCCAAGATCGCTGGCGGCAAGCTAATCAGCGACCCCTTGGCGCGGCTGGCCTTCTTGCTGTTTCTGCTCTTTTCCATTCCGGTCGGCTTCCATCACCAGTTTGCCGACCCGAGCATCCCGGCGGCTTGGAAGATGGTCCATACCGTGTTGACTCTGTTTGTGGCGGTGCCTAGCCTGCTGACGGCCTTTAGCGTGGCGGCGTCGCTCGAGCTCTCTGGGCGGATGCGCGGCGGCAAGGGCCTACTGGGCTGGATTATCGCCCTGCCCTGGCGCGACCCAGCCTTCGTGGCTCCGGCCCTGGCCATGATCAGCTTCATCTTTGGTGGGGCGGGCGGCATTGTGAATGCCAGCTTCAACCTCAACGCTATCATCCATAACACCGCCTGGGTGCCGGGGCACTTCCACCTCACGGTCGGTACGGCCGTTGCCCTGACCTTCATGGGGGCGGCCTACTGGCTGATCCCGCACCTAACCCAGCGCAGTCTGGTAGCGCCCGGTATCGCCCGGCTCTCGGCCTGGCTGTGGTTTTCGGGCATGATGGTCTTTGCTTTCGGCATGCACTGGCTCGGGCTGCTTGGAGTGCCGCGCCGCAGCCATGTGGCAGTGCTTGGTGACAATCTCGAGCAGACCTTTGTCGGGACCGGCATCCCGGCCTCGATCACCGGGCTGGGCGGGGCGATCCTGTTCGTGGCCGGCATCCTGTTCTTCTACGTGCTGATTGCCACGCTGGTCTCGGGGCGGCGGCTGATGCAGCAAGAGACGCCGGAGATCCCCTTTGCCGAAGTGGTCTCAGGCCCTGCTAAGCCCGTGGTCAAGTTGATGGATCGTATCGGCCTGTGGCTGCTGATTGCTGCGGCGCTCATCGTGGTGGCCTATGCGCCTACCCTGATCGACCAGATCCGCAACTACGTGCCGGTGCCGGGGATGCGCCTCTGGTAAGAGGCTCACAGATTCCAGCCGCCTGCCACCTCGAGCGTGATGCCGGTCACGTAGCGCGCCTCGGGCGAGAGCAGATAGAGAGCGGCGGCCGCTAACTCGTCGAGCGTGCCGGTGCGGCCCAGCGGGATCTCCAAAACCGGTTGACTAACGCTGTTTTCCAGCACGCCGGGGCTAAGCACGTTGACGGTGATGCCGTGCTTAGCTTCGCTCTTGGCCAGCGCCTTGCTATACAGGATCACCCCGGTCTTGGCGATAGCGTAGGCCACAATGCCTGGCCGTGCGATGAGGTGTTCGGCGCCGGCATAGCCCAGGTTGATGATCCGCCCATTACCCTGCGCGCGCATCAGCTTCACTGCGGCTTGGCAGGTATAAAAGGTGCTGTGCAGGTTGCTGGCGATCATCTCGTGCCAGAGTTCCGGCGTCAGAGCCTCAAGCGGCCCCTGGTGGTAGTTGCCGACGTTATTGATGAGCACATCGAGGCGCCCCAAGTGGCGGTGCGCGTCATGGACCAGCGCGGTAGCCTCAGTGACCTGAGTGACGTCGGCCTTTAGCGCCAGCGCTCGCACGCCGTAGCTTTGCGCTTCACTAACGACCTTGTCCGCTTCGGCGGCGCTTGAGCGGTAGTGAATAGCTACGTCGTAGCCGTGCCTGGCCAGCGCCAGCGCCAGATGGCGGCCTACTCCGCGCGCAGCGCCGGTAATCAGTGCGGCTGGCATACTAGCGGCTCGCCCGAAAAGCCGTGTTGCTGGTAGTAATGGAGCAGGTGGCGGGTAGGGGTATTAAGGGGATAGTCTAGCGCCTCGCTCACCGTCAACCAGGCAAAAGCGTCGGCCTCCTCGTTGAGAACTACCGCCTCGCTAGTGCAGCGCGCTACGAAGTTAAGCAGAATCATATGGCTCGGCCGGTAAAACTCGCTTGAATTCACCGCCTCTTGCACCGGTGCCCAGCGGATCTCCGCAATGCTTAGACCGGTCTCTTCTTGCACTTCACGTTCAAGCGCTGCCGCGATGGTTTCGCCATAGTCGATCTTGCCGCCCGGTACCCCCCACAGGCCACGCCACTTGTGAGTGTGAATCACGAGCACGTGCCCGGAAGGGTTAATTAACAGTGCGCCGACGGTGACTAACGGACGGGGAGGAGGTGTCATGGCAGCACGATAGCCGCTTAAGGCTCTGCTAGCCGTAGCCAATCCTACAGCTCGGTATACTGGAGCGTGTTTTTCTACTTTCTCTCGCTCGCCGTCCTGCTGATCTTGTGGCGCTTAGTCCTGTGGCGGCCACGGCCGCTGGTTGGCGTAACGCGCTCCGCCCCGCTGCTAATCGGTCACCGTGGCGTGCGCGGTACGCTGCCGGAAAACACCATAGCGGCCTTTGAGGCGGCCATCAAGGCCGGTCTTGACGGCCTGGAGTTTGACGTGCAGCGCAGCCGGGATGGCGCACTGGTGATATTTCACGACTTTACTACCCATGGCCATGAGGTAGCGGCGCTGACCCTGGCGGAGCTGCGGCAACTGCATCCTGAGGTGCCTACCGTGGACGAGCTAGCGGCGCTGGTTGGGCGCTATCCTAGAGCTTTTCTTAACTTAGAAATCAAGGCTAAGTCGCATGACACGCAGGGGCTCGAGCGCTCGGTAGTGGAAGCAGTACGCCGCCTGGGGCTGGCAGGGCGCACCTTGATCTCTAGCTTTAACCCCATAAGCCTGCTGCGGGTCAGGTTGCTGGCGCCTGAGCTGCGCACCGCCTTGCTGTTTGCCCCCGACCTGCCCCGATACGGCTGGCTCGCCGGGTGGCTGCACGTGGACGCCATCCACCCGCACTATAGTCAGGTGACGCCAACACTGATGGCGGCGGCGCGGCGGCGTAACCTGATGGTCAATACCTGGACGGTCAACGAGCTTCACGAAGTAAAACGGGTGCTAGGGCTAGGGGTAGACGCAGTTATGGCCGATGACCCCGGCGCTCTCAAGCAGGCGGCTGGTAGAGTGTAGTCAACTTGTGGAGGTAGCAATGTCCGTTAGGTTTAAAGTGATCAGCTCAAACAATCTGGAGCTGTTTGAAGAGCGCCTCAACCGCTTTATCGACTCGCTGTCGCTAGATGATGTGCTTGTCGATATCAAGTTTTCGACGGCGGCGTTTGATGGGGTTGTTGAGTACAGCGCGCTGATACACTACCAGCGGACCGAAAGTTGGAGCGAGCGCTCTAGCTGAGGCTGGAGCGGCTAGTCACCGGGGCGGCGCCGCGTTACAATGGCCTGTAATGGCACTAGTCCTAGCTGTTGACGATGACCTCGGTATCCTGAAGCTGATCGAGGTGAGCTTAAAGGGGGCCGGATTTGAAGTGCTTACCTTTGACAACCCCCGTGACGCCATCGATGAGCTTAACGAAGGGCTGCGCCCTGATGTGATGGTCTCGGATGTCTCGATGCCAGGGCTAGATGGCTTTGCTTTCTACGAACAGGTCCGGCTCATTCATGAGCTGCGGGCGGTCCCTTTTATCTTCCTGACCGCGCTCAGCGAGCGGCAGCAGATCCGCTACGGCATGTCGGTGGGGGCAGATGACTATATTACCAAGCCGTTTGAACGCGATGAGCTGGTGCAGGCTGTCAAGGTCAGGCTACAGCGTGTGGCAGAGCTACGTCGTCCGCTGGAAGGCTCGGTCAAGGTGGTAGGGTTTGGCCAGCCCTGGGTCGAGCGCGACGGTGCCCGGCTGGACTGGGAGTCGCTTAAGGCGATCGAGCTGTTGTTCTATCTGCTCGAGCACCGCTCTGGCGCCAGCACCTTTGAGGTGGCTGAGGCGCTGTGGCCCGGCAAGACCGAAGCCCGGGCCAGCAGCAGCTTCCACACCACCTTATATCGGCTGCGCAAGGCGATGGGTGGCGAGATGGTTGAGGTTGCTAACCGCCGCTACTACCTGCATGGCAAGTTCGAGATCGATTACGACGTGGATCGCTATCGCCAGCTCTGCGCCAAGGCTCGCGAAAGCAGCCGCCTGGACGATGTAGCGAAGGCGGCGGAGAGTTACCGGGGTGAGTTCCTGGCCGGATTTGACTCGGAGTGGATTACGGAGCGGCGCCTTAGTCTATACGCCGATCAGCTGTCGTTGCTGGCCGGGGCGGCGGATAAAGCCGAGCGGCAAGGGGAGCTGGGGCAGGCTGTCCGCTTCTATGAACTCCTTATCCAGCACGAACGTTACGAAGCAGAGGCGTGGGAAGGGCTGGCGCGGGTCTGGGAAGCGTCTGGCAACAGTGCCAAGGCCGCCGAGGTGCGCGCACAGTTAGCCCAGCTCGAGCTTGAGATCGAGTACCCCGACTGAAATTACCGCCACTGGAGGGTGAAGCATGTACGGTATTGACCTGACCGGAAAAAAAGCACTGGTGTTTGGCGTTACCAATCAGCGCTCGCTAGGCTGGGCTATCGCGGAGAAGTTGCACTTAGCCGGTGCCCGGATCGCCTTTAGCTATCAGGGGGAGCGCCTGCGCGACACCATGGAGGAGCTCACCGCCGACCTGCGTGAACCCTTGCTGATGCAGTGTGATGTGACCAATGACGATAAGCTAGACGGGGTATTCACACAGGTGGCTAAGACGTTTGGCCAACTCGACTATCTGGTGCATGCAGTGGCCTTTGCGCCCGCTAGCACCTTTGAAAAACCGTTCGTTAAAGTTACCCGCACGGAGTGGCAGATTACTATGGACGTCTCAGCTTACTCACTGGTCGCCGTGTCGCAGCGCGCTGCGCCGCTCATGGCCCAAGGGGGCAGCATCGTCACGCTGAGCTATCTAGCGGGCGAGCGAGTAGTGCCGCACTACAACATGATGGGGGTAGCCAAAGCGGCCCTAGAAGCCAGCGTCCGCTATCTCGCCTACGACTTAGGCCCCCAGGGTGTGCGAGTTAATGCTATCAGCGCCGGCCCGGCGCGCACCGTGGCGGCGCGCAGCATCGCCGGCTTCGGCGAGATGTACTCCAAAGCTGGCGCCATGTCGATGCTGAGGCGCAACATTACCCAAGAGGAGGTCGGCGACCTGGCCTTGGTGCTGCTGTCGGAGCTGGGCAGCGGTGTCACCGGCGAAACCATCTACGTCGATGCTGGCTACCACGCCATGGGGATGTTTTTAGTCGGGGAGGAGTAGGCTTAGGCTAGTAGCCGACTGCGCACCCCTACGCTTCAGCGGATCGCTGTAGAGCGACCGGAGGGACCAGAGATGTGGGGTGTCCCATGAGCATAGTTTGGTTGCTCTCCAGTGCCACGGAGAGCACTTGCCTACTAAGACTGGCAGATCGGCGTTTTGGGAACTTTTCTTCGCTGTCTACGAGAGCCTACCCCGACAGGGGCCGGGTAACCGCTCTGGCGCCGCCAGAGCGGTTGGTCTTTGCCCCGACCTTCCCCAATCCCCCGCAATCCTCGATTTAGGGTGCGAAGTCGGCGGGCAAACTGGTGCAGCAAATAGCATGAAGCCCAACCCTGGTGCCGCTCATGGCCAGTGTTGGGCCACTGACGTATGGTTACGATTAGTGCTCGGCTAGGTAGGTATCAAGCTCCCACTGGTGAACAGTAACGCGGTAGTGATCATACTCGATGGTTTTGGCTGCCAGGAAGTGCTCGTAGATGTGATCGCCCAGAGCCTCGCGCATCAGGCGGCTTTTGCGCAGCGTGCCCAGGGCCTCGCGCAGCGTGCCGGGCAGCTCTTTGATCTGGTGCTTGCGGCGCTCGCGCACCGACATGTGATAGATGTTGCGCTGAATGGGCGGTGGTGGCATGAGCTTCTTCTCGATACCATCAATTCCAGCGGCCAGCATGGCGGTTAGTGCCAGGTAGGGGTTGCAGGCCGGGTCGGGCATGCGCAGCTCGGCCCGGGTGCTGAGCCCCCGGCGCGCCGGGATGCGGATCATAGCGCTGCGGTTGGCGGCCGACCAGGCGATATTGGTCGGCGCCTCGTAGCCGGGGGTAAGGCGCTTATAGGAGTTGACGGTGGGGTTAGTGATGGCCGCCATGCTGCTGGCGTGCTCGAGCAAGCCAGCGATGAACTGCAGCGCAACCTCAGAGAGCTGGTACTGCGCACTCTCATCAAAGAAGGCGTTCTGGCCGCCCTTAAAAAGCGAGAGGTGGGTGTGCATGCCTGAGCCGTTGATGCCGGCGACCGGCTTAGGCATGAAAGTGGCGTGCAGGCCATGATTGAGCGCAATCCGCTTGATGACCAGTTTGAAGGTAGCCAGGTTATCGGCGGTAGTCAGCGCATCGGCGTACTTGAAGTCGATCTCGTGCTGGCCCGGTGCGACCTCGTGGTGGGCAGCCTCGATCTCGAAACCCATCGACACCAGGGCATTGACCATGTCGCGCCGTGCCTCCTCGCCCTTATCGACCGGAGCGAGATCAAAGTAGCCCGCAGCGTCGTGGCTAGTCGTGGTGGGCCGCCCTTCGGCATCGCGCAAGAATAAGAAAAACTCGGCTTCCGGGCCGGTGTAGGCGTTGTCAAAGCCTAGCGCCTTAAGCCGCTCGACCTGGCGCTTGAGCGCATAACGCGGGTCGCCCATGAAAGGAGTGTTATCGGGATGGCTGACGTCGCAAATCAGCCGGGCTACCCGGCCGCGGCCTGAGTTCTCTAACGCCGTGGGAAAGACCAGGAAGGTGTCGTAGTCGGGCTTTAAGAGCATATCCGACTCTTCGATGCGGGTGAACCCCTGAATCGACGAGCCGTCGAACATGATCTCACCGTCGAGCGCCTTCTCGAACTGTGAAGCGGGCACCTCGACGTTCTTGTTCATGCCCATGATGTCACTAAACTGCAACCGCAGGAACTTCACGTCCTCTTGCTTGAGCAGTTTTTTGATCTCGGCTTTGGTATAACTCATTGTACCCTCCTCTGTGGGACAACGGCTGATGCTATAGCGAAGGGTGTAAAATGTCAAGGGCTGTGGGACCAAACGATACATTTCTTGTTAACGCCAAGCACAATTTAGCCAACAAATCGACTAAAGCTTGAATAGATGCGCGACAGCACTGAGTCGACAAGTATGCATAATCATACGCGCCCTGGTCGAGTTGACGATGGCCAAGTTGACCATAGTATGATGCTATTAGAGCGGTGAGGCTGCCGCTCGCCAGATATGTTTAGGAGGGAACATGAAGAAACTTCTTACACTGCTCGCCGTGCTGCTGTTATCGGGGGCGTTGGCGCAACCCCAGGTCAGCAATGTCGGCGTACTTCTTGATTATACTGGCGCCCTGGCTGAGTTTGGCCCGGCCATGCGCAACAGCGCCGAATTAGCAGCGGCACAGATCAACGCCGCTGCCGAGGCGGTGTTTGGCGGCCCCATCATCCGGCTGATCCATGAAGACTCGGCCACCAGTGCGGCGGTCGGTGCCGACCGAGCGCGTAAGTTGATCGACGTTGACGGGGTAGTGGCTATCGTCGGATCGCTAGCCAGCAGCGTCACCGTCGCGGTGGCCGAAGCGGTCACGGCCCCGGCGCGGGTAGTGCAGATCTCCCCCGCCAGCACCTCGCCGCTGCTGACCTTCTTAAACGATAACGACTTCCTCTTCCGCACTACCGCTTCTGATGCTCTGCAAGGGGTGGTGGCGGGCCAGCTAGCGCGCGGTGAGATTGTTCCTGGCTACAGCTTTGACACCGCTGCTACCATTTTTGTGAATAACCCTTACGGCCAAGGGCTAAACGAGAACTTCGTGCGGTCCTTTGAGGCGCGTGGCGGGAGGGTCTTAGCCGCGGTGCCACACCCCGAAGAGCCGCAGCCGACCTATGCCGCCCAGCTCGAGCAGGCGCTAGCCGGCAACCCCGATGTGCTGGTGGCTATCAGTTACCCTGGCCAGGCCACGGTCTACCTGGCTGAGTCACGCGACCTCTTTGGCTTCACGAGCTGGCAGTTTGTTGACGGCACCAAGTCCATCAGGATTATCGAGGCGCTTGGCGCCGAGACCGTCGAGGGGTTGTTGGGCACGGCGCCGGGCGCCGACCCCGAGTGGGCCGGTAATGAACTGTTCTTGGCGGCGCATGAGGCGGCCTACGGTACCCGACCGGCGCTCCCCTTTAACGATACCGTCTACGATGCCGTAGCTGTGATCGGCCTGGCGATTGCTAAGGCCTATCTCGACGGGGTAGAGATTACCGGCGAAGCTGTCCGCGACCGTCTGCGCGAGGTGTCTAACGCCCCTGGTGAAGTGGTGGGTGTTGGCGCTTTCGAGGAGGCCTTCCGGCTGCTTCAGCGCGGTGTGGCGATCAACTACACCGGTGCGGCGGGCGAGGTCGATTTTGATCAGCACGGGGACGTCTTAACCCCGGTCGAGATCTGGCGCTACGCCGGAGGTGCTATCGAAGTGGTGGCTATTCGTCGAGCCGATGAGATTCCGCTGGAGTAGGTCTGGCGAACTTGAGGCGGAAGGCTAAGCCTTCCGCCTCCTCATAACCCATAGCTAGGGCCCCGAGCGGCCTGGCGCCGCTGCCAGCGAGACGGTCTTCTCTTCACCGAGTAGCCCTTTGGGGCGGTAAAGCAGGATCAGGATCAGCAGCACAGCAATGAATAATAGGCGCAGGTAAGGGCCGCGGGCCGGTAGCTCGGGGGAGATGGCCGCTAACACCGGCCTCAGCATGTCGATCACAAACGGCGTGCCAGACCAGATAGCCCAGATGACGAAGGCGCCCAGGATGGCGCCGCGATGATTGCCGCTGCCGCCCAGCATCAACATCACCCAGATGAGGAAGGTGGCATGCAGCGGATCGAAGTGGCTGAAATCGATAGAGATCATGTGGTGGGCGTAAAGTGCGCCGCCAATACCCATGATGACCGCACCGACTACAAAAGCCTGCATTCGGAAGGACGCTACATCCTTACCGCTCATGGCGGCGGAGTCCTCCTCCTCGCGAATGGCGCGTAGCACGCGGCCCCACGGTGAACGAATGGCGCGCTCGAGCGCCAGATAGATCACCACCACGAACAGGGTCACCACCAGCAGGTAGATGAAGGTGTAGTCTCGCGGGGCGAGCGGGCCGAAGAAGGCTTGCAGCGGGGCCGGTAACCAGGGGCAGACCGGCTCGCGCACCAGGCAGCTTAAGGGCTGTGGGATGCCGTGCATGGGTTGCGGGCCGTTGGCCAGCCAGCGCTCGTTTTGAAAGATGAGCCTGATTAGCTCGGCGATACCGATAGTGGCAATCGCCAGGTAGTCGCCGCGCAAGCGCAGCGTCGGGTAACCGACTAGTAATGCCACTACTCCTGCCACTGCGCCCGCTGCTAGCACGCCGACCAGAAACGGTGCGCCGAGGCCGAACCACTGTTGGGTAAAGGCGGCGATAGGGCCGGTAGGCATGGTGGTGGTAACGAGGGCGGTGGTAAAGGCACCGATGGCGAAAAAGCCGGCAATGCCGATGTTAAAGAGGCCGGTGTAGCCCCACTGGATGTTGAGGCCGAGCGCTAACACCGCGTAGATCGAGGCCATGATCGCGAATGAGACGAGGTAGGCCACGACACCGGGCGGGAGCCAGAGCGCAATAGCCAACGCCGCTAGCCCACCGACCAGCAGGCTTAGGGGCACCCGCGCCAAGGGTGGCCAAGCCGGTAAGAGCCGCCCGGCCAACAGTGCCAGGGGCAGTATCAGCAAAGTGCCTCTGACTAATTCGGGCGCCATCTTAAGCCTTTCCAAACAGCCCTTGCGGGCGGACTAGCAGCACCACAATCATCACTACAAAGGCGATACCGGGGCCGTAGGCGGGGTTTAGGAAAGCGGTCGACACCTGCCAGGCGACCGCGATAACCAGTGCGCCAGCCAGCGCCCCGTAAGGATTGCCGATGCCGCCCAGAATCACCGAGGCAAAGAGCGGCAGCAGCAAAAACCAACCCATCTCCGGACGGAGCTGTGTATCCAGGCCGTACATGACACCGCTGGCACCGGCCAGTGCGCCGCCAATGAGCCAGGTCCACAAGACGACCTGCTCGGTGTTGATGCCGCTGACCCGGGCTAACTCAGGGTTGTCGGCGGTAGCGCGCATCGCCTTGCCCATCTTGGTCTTTTCCAGCAGCAGATAGACCAGTATCACCAGAACTACCACCAGGCCGAGGATGAAGAGCTGGTCCGGCCGCACCCTGATCCCGGCAAACAGCTCAATAGCAGGGCGGGCGCGGCCGGTGTAGTAGAACAGAAAATCTGCGCCCCAGAAGAGATAGATCAAACTGCGCAGCAAGAAGGCTGAGCCGAGGGCCGCCATCGCAAAGATAACCGATTGACTCTTTTGGGCCCGTAAGCGGCGGAAAATCAGCCGGTCCAGGCCGTAGCCGAGCAGCCCGACCAGAGGCATGGCTAAGACGAGGGCGAGCAAGAACTCATAGCCGAATGAAAACGGCGCCAGCGGGCTGCCGAGCGGCACCAAGGCGATGAACAGCAGCGCTAGATAGGCTCCGGTGGTCATCAGGTCGCCGTGGGCGAAGTTGCCGAAGCGCAGCACGCCGAAGATGAGCGAGAGGCCGATGGCGCCCAGCGCCAGGATGCCGCCCAGCATCACCCCGCGCACCGTTAGCGACAGCAGGCGCTGGGCAGGGATGCCTTGAGCTTGGGCGATCAGCCAGAGGCCAGCCAGGATTAGAACGATCAGCGCCAACAGAGCCTCTCGGCTGCCTAGCAGGTGTTTTAGGCGCTCGAGCGGTCTCGGACCGAGATTGCTCTGCACTGTCTGGTTCATAGTTTAACCTCCGAGGTACAGCCGCCCCACTTCGGGGTCTTTAAGCAGGGTATCGCCCGGACCGTCGATCCGGTTTTGGCCGTTGGCAAGAACGTAAGCTCGGTGGGCCATGGCCAGCGATTTGCGCGCGTTCTGCTCAACCATCAAGATCGCTACCCCCATCCGGTTGATGTCCGTGACCCTTTCGAAGATCATGTCAACCAGAAACGGTGCCAGCCCGGCTGAGGGCTCGTCCAAGAGCAACAGCTTGGGGTCAAGCATGAGCGCTCGGCCCATCGCCACCATCTGCCGCTCACCTCCGGACATCTTGCCAGCGCGCTGGCGGCGCCGCTCAGCCAGGCGGGGGAAGAGCGCAAAAACACGCTCCTTACGCTCTTTTAAGGGGGTACTGAGCACGAACGCCCCCATCTCCAGATTCTCTTCAACGGTTAGCGAGGGGAAAACATTGTCTACCTGCGGCACGTAGCACATCCCCTTACGCACGATCTGGTCAGGCAACAGGCCGCCGATCTCCTCACCCTGGAAACGGATCGTGCCCTGCCAGGGCTTTAACAGGCCGAAGACCACCTTCATCGCGGTGGATTTGCCGGCACCGTTAGGGCCGATGATCGAGACAATTTCGCCCTCGCCAACGGTTAGCGAAACGTTGCGCAAGACCTCCATTTCGCCGTAGCCGGTGGTGACACTGTCAACCGTGAGCACTATACTGCCCTCCTAGATAAGCCTCGAGCACCTCAGGGTTGTTGCGCACGATCTCGGGCGGGCCCTCAGCCAGCTTGGACCCCTGGTTCATCACGATGACCGGATTGCACAGCCCCATCACTAGCGGCATATCGTGCTCGATGAGGAGGAAGGTGATGCCGCGCTCGTCACGGAGCTGCAGAATCTTTTCGCGCAGCTTGCCCATCAGGGTGGGGTTAACGCCGGCGGCGGGCTCGTCCAAGAGCACCAGTTCGGGATCGGCCATCAGCGTGCGGGCTAGCTCCAGCAGTTTCTTCTGCCCGCCTGAGAGGTTGGCAGCATATTCGTCCTTGAGGTGATCGAGCGTCACGAACTCGAGCACCTCTAGCGCCTTGTTGCGGATCTCCTGCTCTTGCTTGGCTACCGCTCGAGGCCGCAGCAGCGGGTTCCAGAAGCGCTCGCCGAGCTGCTTGGGTGGCACCAGCATCAGGTTTTCCAGGACCGTCATGCTCTTGTGTTCGCGCGGAATCTGGAAGGTGCGGCAGAGCCCTTGATGGAAGATCTGGTGGGGCGCTAAGCCGGTAATATCTTGACCCTTAAAGAGCACCCGCCCGGAGTCGGGGCGATGGAAGCCGGTAATGAGGCTAAAGAGCGTCGTCTTGCCGGCCCCATTGGGCCCGATCAGCCCGGTGATAGTGCCGCGCTTAACCGTTAGGGTGCAGTGGTTGATGGCACGCAACCCGCCAAAGTCTTTCACGAGGTTGTGAACGCTTAACAGCGCTTCACCGTTAGATCCAGGCACGGAAGGAGAGGTGGTATCAATCAAAGCGACTCCCTGAGGGCATGTTTATGCGCCTGACCCATGATTGAGCCTGGTGCCAGCCTGGGGCCAGTGTACAATAACATTGAGTATAAACCGCGCCTTGCGTCAAGCGGCCTGCTATCTTGCCAAGTGGGATAGTGTGCGGCTTTTGCCGTTATTACTGTATCGAATTGCAGAGGAGTTGCCCATGAACCGTCGTTCACGACCGTGGATCAAAACAGGGCTACTTGACTACTTGACTACTGATTTTTGGAGGAGGTTGGCAATGAAAGCATGGCGTTCGGCGTTGCTAGGGTTAACCATGGTAGGCGCAATGATGGCGTCGGCACAGACGCCGGTGCCGGTGGGGACGATTTTTCCCTATACCGGTGCCGGGAGCGAGTGGGGACCGGTGTTGCGCAACACCGTTGAGTTGTGCGTGGCTCAGGTCAACGAAGCTGCCACAGCCGTGTTCGGCGCACCGATCATGGCAGCGATCTTCGAGGACGACGCCACTGCGCCGGTAGTTGGCGTTGATCGGGCCCGTAAACTGGTGGAGATCGACGGCGTGCCGATTCTTATTGGCACCTGGTCGAGCGGGGTGACCGTGGCCGTGGCCGAGGCGGTGACCATGCCCGCACAGGTCTTGCACATCGTCCCTATCGCCACCTCGCCGCTGATTGCTATCCTGCCTGCCGATAACGCCGACCTGCTCTTTCGCACCATCGGCTCTGATGCACTGCAAGGGGTAGTGGCCGCTCAGTTGGCCAGGGGCGAGCTTGCTGCCGGGCATAGCTTTGAGACCGCTAGCGTCCTCTTTGTCAATAACGCCTACGGGCAGGGTCTGGCCGAGCAGTTCCGGAGGTCGTTTGAGGCCCGCGGCGGACGGGTGCTGGCGATGGTGCCGGTTCCCGAGGAGCCGCAGCCGACCTACGCAGCGCAGCTCGAGCGTGCCCTGGCTGGCGGTCCTGAGGTGCTGATCCCCGTCCTGTACCCCGGTCACGCGGTGGTCGCACTGGCCGAAGCCCGCGACCTTTTTGGCTACCTTAGCTTCCAATACCTCGACGCACTGCGCTCGCTGGACGTGTTGCAGGTGCTCGGTGAGGCCGTGGTGGGTCAGCTTGGCACCGTGCAAGGGGCTGATGGGGGGCGTCCGGGTTTTAGGCAGTTTGCCGCTGACTACCAGTCGCGCTTTGGCGAGCCGCCGCCCTTGGCCTTCATGGATACTACCTACGACGCTTGCGCCGTCGCCGGGCTGGCGATTGCCGGAGTAGTCGCAGCAGGGCTCGAGCCCACGCCCCTTAACCTGCGCGATCAGCTCCGGGCGGTAGCGGGCCCGCCTGGCGAGATCGTCAGCGTCGGCGAGTTCGCTAAAGCATTCGAACTGCTGGCTGCCGGGCTGGAGGTCGACTTTAGCGGGGCCGCCGGCGAGGTCGACTTCAACGAGTTGGGTGAGGTGGCTACCGCGATTGAGATCTGGCGCTTCATTGATGACGGCTTTGAGACGGTAATGCTGCGGCGTGCCGAGGAGATCCCTAGCAAGTAAAATGGCAACATGGGAGGTGGGAGCGTGCTAGCCGAAACTCAGAAGCTCGAGCAAATCTTCGATCAGGTCAAACAGCTATCCCCCGAGGATCGCTTGCGCCTGATACAGAAGACGATTGCGACGCTGGTTTCGCTCCCCCCTCAAGAACCAAGGCCTTTGCGCTTCGGAGAATTTAGGGGAGATGAAGCGGCTATGTCTACCTTAGAAGACTTCGCCGTTGCTGAGTGGCGTCCAACCGATAAGGAATTGGATGGCCCATAAGTATCTCCTCGATGCCCACGCCTTGGTCTGGTTCGTAGAAGGGAATAAGCGCCTCAGCCAGCGAGCAAAGGCGATTATTGCTGCTCCAACCAGCGAGATCGTTCTGCCTCTAATAGCCCTGGCAGAGGCTGCTGTGGTCATTGAGCGAGGGCGTACGACAATTCCTGATGTGGCGCGTTTTCTGTCCAGCGTTTATGCTGATCCTCGCCTTGAGATCTACCCTCTGACGCTAGAGGTGTTCGAGCGGAGCTTGACTCCTGAAGGCCTACGCATCCCCGAACTACACGACAGGTTCATTGTGAGTACCGGGCTCCATCTGCAGGGCTTGGGCCACACTGTTGCCATACTCACCAAAGACGAAACCATCACGAACGCTGCTGTCTTGCCCGTCATTTGGTGATTGGCGCCCCGGCGGGTCGCACCAGCGGGTTCTTCACGGTTGGCCTTTTTAGGCTCGAGCAACGCTATCGCGTCAAAGCCTAGGCGCATGGTAGAGAGGTTAACTTCAATATGCGCCGCAAGGCCATCACCGCGATCAAAGTATGGCGCTTTGCCAAAGACGGCTTTGGGACGGTAATGCTGCGGCGCGCCGAGGAGATCCCCGCGCAGTAGCGCTAGCGCACCCCTCGCCAAGCGCCCCGCACTAGCTGCGCGATCACCAGCGAGCGCGGCACAATTCCCAGGTGATCGCCTAGGTGGTAGTCGAAGACCGCCGTAGCGCCAACTACCGGCCCCATGGCGATCAAAGCGTCGCGCAGGGCAAAGCGGAAGGGCTGTAGCTGGGCTGGTGAAACCCCGTAGCCAAAGGCCTCTCTGAGAGCGGCCTGCAGGATTAGGGCAGCGTCCCAGGCGGCACCGCCGGCGGCAACCGCGCTGCCCCGTCCGTAACGCCCTTCAAAGAGCTGCAGGTAGCGGCGCGTCTCGGCGGCGGTGACGTGGCCTGGCGGGAGGCTGGCCGCTGCCGTGACCGCATCGACTGCGGTCAACACCCCCTCCAAGGCGGCGTTGTGGGCACTGCCCTGCGGGGTGACCACGGCGGGATTGACGTAGATCGGCCCGGTATAGCCCCGGCGCACCAGAGCATCTACCGCTACGCCGGTATCGCGTGCTGCCCCCCACACCAGCACCCCACTTGGCTGGCGGGTGGCGACCCACAGGGCCTCCGGTGTCAGAACGGTCACGTCAGGTGGGTAGCGCTCAGTGGCTACCAGGCGCAGGCTGCCTGGCTCGAGCAGCCGCGACAGCGCCGTGACTGCGACCTCGCCAAAACTGTTATCAAGCGCCATTAACGCCAGGCTCTGCGCTCCCTGGCCGGCCAGATCCAGCACCATGGCGCGGATGCGGGCGGTGTCGTTGGGCTTAGTGCCAAACAGCCAGAAGCGCTCGGCGGGCGGCCAGGTGATGGCTTCGGCGCTGGAGAGCGCTAGCGTGAGCACTCCGGCCTGCTCCACCAGATCGATAATGGCTAACGAGGCCGCATCGGTGGTGCAGCAGATTAGCGCGTGAGGGGTGTGAGCTTCAAGGAGCGCCCGCACCTGGCGGGTGGCGGTAAGCGGGCTGCTGCCGTCATCGAGGATAACGAAGTTGACCGGTGTGCCGTAGATGCCGTGCTCAGTGCGGAGTTGCGTTTCAAACAGCCGCAGGCTGCGCTCCTGAGCTACCCCTAAGGGGGCGGCAGGGCCGCTCAGCGACAAAACAGCGCCGATAGTGATGGTCTGGGCGTGCGCGAGAGAGGCCAGCAGAAGCAGTAGGGGGAGGAGGCGCCAAGCCATGGTGCTATTGTGACCCATTGAGAGCGGTTTTCACAAATACTGAGTCGCCTTAGCGCAGGTATCATCTCTGCAAAGGCGTCCTGCGAGTAAACCGCAGGATAGAGAACGATTCGCAGTCCTGCGAGCACCCGCAGGATCAAACCAGATGATACCTGCTA
>Ga0208733_100256_pt1 | contig 26971 bp, 24 predicted proteins | sample SubbioR11Jul_8B1_FD_184816 | JGI IMG/M metagenome (GOLD analysis project Ga0208733, IMG submission 184816) | Serpentinite rock and fluid subsurface biosphere microbial communities from McLaughlin Reserve, California, USA - CR11Jul_8B1 (SPAdes) | ecosystem: Environmental > Terrestrial > Deep... | reverse complement strand
GCTTAATGGCTCGATTAAACTTGTTATTGGTACTCATGCCCTTCTGGAGGATCCTATCGAGTTTCAAAACCTTCAATTGGCGATCATCGATGAACAACACCGCTTCGGGGTTAAACAACGCGCAGTGTTACGGTCGAAGGGTAGTAACCCCCATGTCCTGGTAATGACGGCCACCCCAATCCCACGTTCGTTGGCCTTAACCATTTACGGTGATCTCGATATCTCGATTATCGACGAAATGCCGCCCGGTCGCCAACCCATCTCCACCCATATTATTGCTCCAGTTGAACGAGAACGGGCATATTCCTTCATCCGTGGGCAAATCGAAGCGGGTCATCAAGCATTCATCATCTACCCGCTTGTCGAAAATGAAGAGAAAGAAGATTTGGCTGCGGTTCAAGCCCAAATCTACCTGCAACAGGAAGTCTTCTTCAAATATAAAGTCGGTTTACTTCATGGGCGTCTTAAACCAGTTGAAAAAGACCAAATCATGAAAGATTTTCGGGATGGTTTTTATCAAATCTTGACTTCAACCTCAGTGATCGAAGTAGGAATCGATATACCCAATGCAACGGTGATCCTTATCGAAGGGGCAAATCGTTTTGGCTTATCTCAGATCCATCAATTTCGCGGTAGAGTGGGGCGTGGCGACCAGCCTTCTTACTGCTTGTTAATTCCCGATAAAGACGATGCCCTAGAAAATGAACGTTTACTGGTGTTGGAAGAAACCAACGATGGATTTGTTTTAGCCGAACGCGATCTTACCCAACGCGGACCGGGTGATTTCCTGGGGACCCGCCAGGCTGGGTTCGCCGAACTACGCTTGGCGAAATTAACCGATATCCGCCTAATTGAAAGGGCACGAAAAATAGCATACAAGTTGTTTGAACGAGATCCAGATTTAATTCAAACCGAAAACAGTGCACTATTGTCCAGATTAGAGAAGTTTTGGGACAATGGGCGCGGAGATATCAGCTAACAAAAGGAGAAAAATGGTTAGAGCTCTCTTTCCAGGAACGTTCGATCCAATTCACTGTGGGCATATTGATATCGCGAGACGCGCATCCCTCCTTTTTGACGAGGTCATTTTGGCTGTCTATGACCGGCCTTTAAAGAATCTGCTCTTTTCACCACAAGAACGTCTCGATCTGGTGAGAAGAACTTTCCTCGCCGAACCCAAATTTACTGTCATGGGCTATAGTGGATTAACCGTTGAATTTTGTAAAAATGTCGGCGCTCAGGTAATCGTCCGTGGATTGCGTGTTTTTTCCGATTTTGAGCATGAATTTCGAATGGCACTCGCCAATCACCGTTTATACCCCGAAATTGAAATGGTATCGCTAATCACCAGCGAACAACATACTTTTTTGTCTTCTTCGACAGTTCGCGAAATTGCCTCTCTGGGGGGTGATGTAAGCAGTATGGTCCCACGATATGTGGTAGAAGCTCTTCAAAAAAGGTTCGGAGAATTAGGAGATAGCCAGCAAACCGTGCCCATCATGGCATTAAGAGATTGATTCATGGATTGATTATGGCCTGAAAATTGCACCAAATATTTCAGCAAACTGCGCGGAGGAAGAATGGACATTCTGCACCTGGTTGATCGACTCGAGGAATTATTCAACGAAAGTAAACCGATTTGGTTTACTCATTCGGTAATGGTGGACGAAGATCGTATGCTGGACCTTATCGATCAGATGCGAGTATCCATTCCCGAAGAAATTAAGAAAGCTCAACAGGTATTAACCCAGCGAGACCGCGTCCTGGCCCAAGCTCAAGAAGAAGCTAACCGGACGTTGCAGTTGGCGCGTGAAAAAGCAGACCAGGTCATCGAACGTGATGCTATTATCCAAGCAGCCCAAGCGCGAGCGGAACAAATCATTTTGCAGGCGCGGGCCGAAACCGAAAACACCAAAAAGGATGCCGACGAATACGTTCTCGAGTCCTTATCCCGCCTGAACATCGAGCTCGAAAAAATGCTCAACCAGGTTCAAAATGGAATCCACGCGCTCCAGGTCGAAAAACAAAGGGCAACCACGCATCTTCAAAATCTGTCAGAAAAAAATTATCAATAACCTCATCGGAAAACAAAAGCCTGAAAGGCTGAGTGTCCCCGGTCGGGATTTCTCCAATTTTTATTTGCCAATATAACCAGAAGGTTCGTTCCGCCCTTCTGAGCAAATGTTATGATTCGCCTGCAGAATTCGGCTCTGAGGTCGTTTCTTTCTTAACCGCATGCCGGCGGCTCTTGACGGAAAGGGTAGGTTTTGGATTGAGCGCTATCGTCAACACCTCATCCATATGAGTAACCGGCTTAATTTGCATATCCTGGCGAACTTTCTTGGGGATATCTACCAGATCCTTCATATTTCGCTCTGGTAAAACGACTGTTTTTAAGCCCGCCCGATGGGCTGCTAAAACCTTTTCCCGCACACCTCCCACCGGTAAAACCCGCCCACGCAATGTAATTTCGCCCGTCATTCCAATATCTTTGGATACGCCCCGCTCAGTGAAAGCTGAAATTAAGGCAGTGGCGATGGTTATCCCGGCGCTTGGGCCATCTTTAGGAATTGCCCCTTCTGGAATATGTAAATGCACATCCAATCGCTCAAATACCTCAGGGTTTAATTCCAAATCTCTGGCGCGAGATTTGAGATACGACAGACCGGCTTGTGCGGATTCTTGCATCACATCCCCCACCTGACCAGTAATTTGCATATTACCTTTGCCTTCGAGTATCAGAACCTCGACCGGCATAATTTCCCCGCCATTCTCAGTCCAGGCAATCGCAGTAGCTACCCCAATTTCATCCTGGCGCTCCGCCTCTGTAAGGAAAAATTGTGGAGGTCCGAGGAACCGCTCAACTATGGAAGAGGTTAATCGCGTCGGAAATTGTTTTTTCTCGGATTTCAATCGAGCGATCTTCCGCGCCATCCGCCCAATTTCTCTTTCCAAGTTACGAACGCCTGCTTCATAGGTATATTCACGAATAATGCGCCTTAAAGTCATCTCCTGGAAACTAATCTCTGCGGGGTTTAAGCCGCTCTCTTCCAATTGGCGGGGAATTAAGAATCGATTGGCAATTTCAAGTTTTTCCTCTTCGATATATCCGGGAAATTCGATAATTTCCATCCGATCGATTAATGCCGGTGGGATCGACCCTAAAGTATTGGCTGTGGTTATAAACATTACCTTCGAGAGATCGTAAGCCAATTCCAAGTAATGATCGGAAAAAGCGTGATTTTGCTCCGGATCGAGCACCTCTAACAAAGCCGACGAAGGGTCGCCTCGAAAATCCGATCCCAATTTGTCGATCTCATCCAACATGAACAATGGGTTGGCTGATCCAGCCCGACGCATTGTTTGTAGTATTCGCCCTGGCATGGCACCAATGTACGTTCTACGGTGACCTCTAATCTCCGCTTCATCGCGGACACCGCCTAACGAGACCCTGACGAATTTTCGCCCTAAAGCCTCTGAAATCGACCGGCCTAGGGATGTTTTTCCTGTTCCTGGAGCACCAATAAAACATAAAATCGGTTGCCGTAAACGTTTGGGTTTTAAACTTCGAACCGCGATATATTCCAAAATACGGTCTTTGGCTTTTCCCAATCCATAATGATATTGTTCCAGCACTTTAGAGGCATTCTGCACATCCAGATTATCCTCGGTTTCATTTACCCATGGTAATTCAAGAATCCAATCTACATAAGTCCGAATGATCCCAACTTCCGGTGCCATGGCCGGCATTTGCTGCAGCCGGTCTACTTCCTTTAACGCTTGCAGCCGCACCTCATCCGGCAATGGGATAGTTGAAACCTTTTCACGCAGGTCGGTAAGTTCCCGAGAAAATATATCTCCCTCACCAAGCTCTGTCTGAATTGCCTTCATTTGCTCACGAAGATAATATTCCCGTTGAGTACGATCAACTTCGCTCTGCACTCGGTTTTGGATTTCGTCTTCAAGCTGGAGAACATCCAATTCTTGCGCCAACAACCAGTTGATCCGCTTCAACCTTTCTACCGGGTTGGTTAACATCAACAAAGCCTGCCGCTCACTGAATGGCAGAGATATAGCTGTCGCAATCATATCCGCAAGCCAGCCAGGTTCATGGATGTTGAGCGAAAATAAATGGGCTTCCTCTGGCAAACTACGGTCCAATTGTACGCACCTTTCGAAAAGGTCGCGCGAAGTTCGCATGAGGGCTTCAGTTTGCCTGTCGATCTCCGTGGGTTCCTCGATTGGGCGGGCGCGCACCCGAAAAAACGGGACTGTTTCCAAGAATTCTATAATTTCTAAACGCCGTCTGCCTTGTATCAAAGCTGAATTATTACCATCCGGTATATTCAACAACCGGCCAACCGCAATCTCAATCCCAACTGTCAAAAAGTCCCCCGGTACTGGGTCTTCTTTTTCAGGATCGATCATCACTAAGGCCGCCATAGTCTCATAATTTAATTGAGCTTCCTGAATTGCCTGATAGTTTGAGCTAGGGGTGATGATGATAGGCGACACCATTCGCGGATACACTACAATATCCCGGATTACCAATGCAGAACACTCAATTAATCCATCTTCATCCACTTCAGCATCCGGGACCTGGTATAACTCCTCCGTTCGTTGTTGAAGCGATGAGTTAAACTCTTCACCTTCTGAGTCTTTAAGGATCTTATTAACTTTTTTCATTTACCGTCCTGCCGCCGAATGAGTGGATGGATAAAGCTTTGGTTGGTGTGTAAACTTAAATTAGGACGTTTCAATAAATATTCCCTCGCCCCAGCAGCCACAAAAATACTACCCGTAATTACGATAGCTGCTTCCGATCCGGCAATAGAGAGTGCTTTATCGACAGCGTCTTCAATAGTCGCGGTTTCTTCACAATGGATGTGTTTTTGCCGGCCTAGCTCTGCGAGTTGGGCAGCCCCTCTCGACCGCGGGTGTGTCGATTGGGTCATAATGATACTTTCAACCCCAGGCGCCAATTCCTCCAGCATCCCTGACACATCTTTATCATCTGAAGCGCCAAAAACCATTACGATTGGAATATTCGGCAAATATTCATTAATGGCCTTGTGTAATTTTTTAGCCGAATCGCGATTGTGGGCTGAATCTACAATAATCCGTGGATTGTACGATAAAACCTCGAACCTTGCCGGCCAAGAAACCCGCTCGAAACCAGATATAATCGCTTCATCCTCGATTGGATAACCATACGATTTGACCACCTGCAAAGCAGCAAATGCTGTTACTGCGTTTTCGAGCTGGTGCGCCCCCAACAAAGGCATCTGCAACTCCATGGGGTCAATATCCACCCCATGGATCCGAAAGACTTGCCGTTCTAACGAGTGCTCGATCGATTCTACAGAATATCGATCGTTCGCATTAATCAATGGAGCTCCGCGCCCTGCAGCAAGTTTGCCCAGAACCTGGTAGGCAATGAGTTGTTGGCCGGATGTGACGATCGGCTTTTTGGGTTTGATAATCCCACCCTTTTCAAATGCAATTTTATCCAGCGTATCTCCCAAGATTTGCATATGGTCTAAGGATAGGGATGTGATCACCGAAACAAGTGGGTCAACAACATTCGTGGCGTCTAATCGACCACCAAGACCGACTTCAATGACACCAAAATCGATATTTTCCTGTGCAAAATAGATAAACCCCAGAGCAGTTGTAAGTTCGAAAGTTGTCAGGGTCTTTATTTGGGCAACTTCAGGCTTCATGAGTTCTACAATTTCCACCAAGCGATCGCGAGGAATCTCCTTTCCGTTGATTTTTATGCGCTCGGTGTACTCCTTCAAATGGGGGGAAGTGTAAAAACCAACCTGATAACCCGCTTCCATCAAAACTGAGGCGATCATTGCCCCGGTAGAACCCTTACCTTTTGTTCCAGCGACATGAATGACAGGATATTTATTATGTGGGTTGTCAAATGTTTCAAGGAATTGGATGACCCGATTAAGGTCAAATTTATCGGCTGCATTTTTAAAATTTTTGGTGAGGCTGTAATCAATAAAGCTATAAAGATAGTCCAGGGCTGCCTGATACTGTTCGTCTTCGAAAGACATACGATTAACCTTCCGATTTTTTTGAATGGCTGCATTGTAATCAAGGGCGGGAATTTATGCAAGGAAACGAGAAAGGGGGATTAAAAAAGGGGGAAATGGGGCATCGTTTAGACGTGTCCCTTGACGATCGATGGTTACACGATACAATGTAGTCTACACATCATTCGGATCGAAAAATGAAAATCGGATTATTAACCCTTCAACTCCACCTGGAGGCGTGCGAATCCTTAAAACAAAAAAGAAGGATTATTAAACCCATTTTGAGCCGCCTACACAAAGAGTTTAACATTTCGACTGCCGAGGTCGGTCTCAACGACCATTGGCAGAGTTCGGTTCTTGCTTGTGTGGTCGTAGGTAAGGATTGTGCATATACCCATAAAGCCATGCAAATAGTTCTCGCTTATTTTGTGAATCAGTGGCCTGAACATCAAATTATTGACCATCGCATTGAGTGCATTTAAACCATTGGGGAGTAAAAGATGGATTTGGGATTAAAAGGTAAGCTCGCTTTAGTAACCGGGGCCAGTCAAGGATTGGGTTACGCAGTAGCCCGATTACTGGCCGAAGAAGGCTCAAGAGTGGCGATCAACAGCCGCAGCACTGAAAAGATTGCCATTGCAGCCGAACGTATCTACGCCGATACCGGCCAGCCTGTCCTTAAGGTACCCGGTGATCTGGTTCATCACCATACAGCTGATCAGGTTATTCAGCAAACTATAGAAAAATTCGGTGGTTTAGATCTCTTGGTGGTCAACACTGGCGGTCCTCCAACCGGAAGCCTTAGCGATTTACCTGACCAAGCTTGGCAGAACGCGTTTGAATTAACCTTTTTAAGCAACATGCGTTTAATCCGAGCTTCATTATCCCACTTAAAAAAATCCACTAGTCCATCTATTCTGACAATCACATCCATTGCCGTAAAGCAGCCCATCCCTAATCTGATCCTCTCCAACAGTATCCGCTCCGCCACGATCGGACTAACCAAAAGCCTTGCCCTGGAATTGGGCCAATTTGGAATCCGGGTTAATTCAATCCTACCAGGCTGGACAGCAACCGAACGGGTAACCGAATTAATGGAAAACCGGGCACATTTGAACGGTACATCCATAGAGGATGAGATCCAGAAACAAACCCGCGAAATCCCTTTAGGTCGTTTTTCTAAACCAGAAGAATTTGCCAAAGTAGCAGCATTTTTAGTCAGTCCGGCGGCCAGCTATATCACTGGGGTCATGTTAAACGTCGATGGAGGAATTTACAAAGGCATTTTTTGATCCCTGGTAATGGGTTGCCCTAATATCGGACAAATCAAGGTAAAATTATTAATGAGTAAACCAAAATGGCTTGTTCCAGTCAGCCTTTCAATTTGAGCAACTCTTGTTTTTTACCCCCCTGAAGATAATTAACGGACCTTCAATATTGGTGTTTAGGATGGAGAGACCATTTTGACTGGATTACAGGATCTTGAAAATCGTTTAGAGCGAATTTTACTGTCCGTGCAAAAGCCCGGACGTTATGTTGGTGGAGAATTGAATTCCATAGTAAAAGACTGGAACCAGATTCCTACTCGGGTTGCTTTATCCTTTCCAGATATCTACGATATCGGCCTCCCCAATTTGGGACTGGCTATCCTTTACGATACGATAAATTCACGGGTTGATGCCCTGGCAGAGCGCACCTACCTGCCTTGGATAGATATGGAATCCGCCATGCGCAACGCGGATATTCCGTTATATTCTCTAGAGAGCAAACAACCGATCAATAAATTTGATATCCTTGCGATTACCCTTCCTTACGAAACGCTGTATACCAATGTATTAACCCTGCTCGACCTGGCCAAAATCCCAATTTACAGCAAGGACCGTGACCAACAATACCCTTTGGTAATAGCAGGCGGTCATGCAACTTACAACCCTGAACCCATGGCTCCATTTATCGATGCCTTCGCCATCGGCGAGGGAGAGGAAATGGTTCATGAAATCATCAACACTTACCAAGATTGGAAAAAATCCAACGCTGGAAAAACCGAGTTATTCCGTCGATTAGCGAATATTTCCGGGGTTTACGTTCCCTCTTTTTACGAACCCATATACAACCCAGATCGCACGCTCGCCCAAGTTATCCCTATCGAAGCAAAGGCACCTGCGCAGATCATCAAACGAATTGTGCCCAAACTACCACCCCCACCCACACGTTTGATCGTCCCATCCATCGATGTGGTTCATAACCGGATTGTCATTGAAATTATGCGCGGTTGTACCCGTGGATGCCGGTTTTGCCATGCTGGAATGGTTACCCGTCCGGTTCGTGAGCGTCCGGTACCTGAAATATTTAAGGCTGTCCAGGGCGCTTTGGATCATACCGGAATCGAAGAAGTCGCTTTTCTGTCACTTTCATCATCAGACTACACGAATATTCTTGAGTTGGTCGACCAGGTCAGTCTCCAATCCACGGACAACCACCTGGTTATCTCTTTGCCATCCCTCCGGATTGAAAGTTTTTCGGTCGATCTAATGGAGAAACTCAAGGGATCTCGTCAGGGGGGGTTCACCCTGGCTCCTGAAGCAGCAACCGAAAAAATCCGTAACACCATCAACAAGCCCATCTCGAATCTTCAACTGCTCGAAACTGTCCGAGGGATTTATTCGCGCGGTTGGACAAACATAAAACTTTACTTCATGATCGGTCATCCGATGGAAACTCTTGAGGATGTCAAAGCCATTGTCAATTTATGTCAGGCAGTCATTGCCGAAGGTCGTAAAGTAATGGGTAGGCGGGCAACCTTACATGCTGGGGTAAGTACGTTTGTGCCTAAACCTCACACCCCATTCCAATGGGTCCCCTGCGATACCATCGACCAAATTCAAGAAAAACAAAATTTTCTCAAGCGTGAATTACGAGGTCCAGGTTTAAAATTAACCTGGAACAATCCGTATGAAACCTTACTGGAAGCCTGGCTTTCTCGCGGTGACCGGCGCATGGCCGAAGTGATTTTTCATGCCTGGCAGAACGGGGCAAAGTTCGATGCCTGGCAAGATATGGTTAATTTTCTGAATTGGCGGTCGGCATTTGAAACGGTTGGGATTGACCCAACCTTCTATACACATCGTGAACGGGGTGAAGGAGAAGTTTTTCCATGGGATCACATCTTTTCGGGGGTTCGTAAGGCCTACCTTCTAAAGGAATACCAGGCCAGCAAAAAGGGAAAATTAACCGAAGATTGCCGAGAGGGATGCTATGCCTGCGGTATTTTGCCCACATTTGCCGATTCGCGCCGCCAATATCCTGGTAAAGCCTGGGAATGTCCAGATGTATCCCAACCCCAATCCACGCTGCAAGAAATCCAGGTGAATTGATCCATGGTTCGCATCCGGATCCATTACGCCCGTACCGAGAGTTTGCGCTATGTTGGCAACCTGGATATGCACAAAGTATGGGAACGCTTCCTGCGACGCGCCCATTTGCCGGTCGCATATAGCCAGGGCTATCATCCACAGCCGAAGATCCAACAAGCTTGCCCGTTGCCGCTAGGCTTCCTCGGCGAGGATGAAATCATCGATATCTGGTTAACCCTGGATCAAGCAGTTGTATTGGATATCGCCCATGCTTTAACCACACTTGAACAACCCGGTATTCAGATCCATGAAATCACCCAGGTAGCGACCAACGACCCGGCTATGATGACCCAAATTACAGCCGCGGAATATCGTGTTATTTATTTGGATAACGAAAATCGCCATTCGATATCAGCTCGAATCGAACATTTGCTTGCGGAAGAATCACTTTTACGAGAAAAAAGAGGTAAAAAATATAATTTACGTCCATTGATTACTTCATTGCAGCTAAAATCCATCCAACCGGTCGAATTCGAGATGTGCCTTTCCGCCAAAGAGGGAGCAACCGGCAGACCCGAAGAAGTGTTAACCGAACTCGGCCTTGACCCACTCGCTGCCCGGTACATCCGTACTCGTTTGTTGGTTGGTTAGGAATTAATTCATCCAATGATAAAATGCCTTTGACGAAAACTATGAAACCTTCAAACTCCTATGCATTCTTTCAATGCTGCGACCCCCAATGCGGATTGAGGTTTCCATCACCCGGAAGTGCATCTCCATCCCTTGTTTGCCCGCGTTGTAAATCAACCGCTGCTCCGATTCCGCTACCTGAAGACCTCTTCCAGAATCCACCATGCCAGGGATCTGAAAAGTCACCCAAAATCGAAGCCTTACTCGATAACATTCGCTCCACATTCAATCTCGGAGCCATGTTTCGTACTGCAGATGGCGCCGGAATCAGCCATTTATATCTGTGTGGAATTACACCTAAACCTGAAAACCCCAAAGTCAATAAAACCGCTCTGGGTGCTGAATTTGCGGTTCCATGGTCCTATTCTCCGAACGGTTTGCAAACCGCAACCACCTTACGCGCAAGCCAGAAGTGTTTGTGGGCATTGGAAATCGGACCCAGCGCGGTATCACTCTATGATGCAATCCCTGAACTGGGTGCCAGACCGCTCGTTCTGGTTGTTGGCAACGAAAACGCCGGCATCGACCCAGAAATTCGTGCACTATGCGAAAAATCGATCTATATTCCAATGCAGGGCTATAAACGCTCGCTCAATGTAGCCATTGCTTTTGGAATTGCAGTGTACACCTTTCGTTTTGGTCTCCCAACGAACAAAAATACAAACGAACAAAAATCCATTGACCCCCTAATCAGAACAAGCTAAAATCAAAGCGCGCTTGCCTGAAGGAGCCATGATATGCCTTTATACGAATACACCTGTCACGATTGCAGTTCCCGCTTTGATACCTTTCGATCAATGAAAGATGCCGATGCACTTATACAATGTAAGCATTGCTTCAGCCCAAATACCAAAAGAGCGCTATCACTCTTCTTTGCCAGTTCAGACAGAGGTACCATTACCTCCTCCAGTGGAGGGTGCACAAGTTGTTCGGGGGGGAGCTGTACATCCTGCACCCACTAATCCATTAACCGCCTTCAACACAAAACGATGGAAAATTTCTATCATGGAAAATCTGTTCTTATCACCGGTGGCTCGAGCGGTATTGGCCTGTCCCTTGCTGAGCAGCTAGCCGCTTATGGTGCTCACGTAACCATCCTTGCCAGACGCCCTGATGTACTGGAAAAGGCCCGAAAGTTAATCCAAAACGGTGCCCAAAAATCTGTAATAGTTCAAGCTCTATCAGCAGATGTGGCCGATATTGGAGCCATTAAAAATGCGGTTTCAGAAGCATCCCAAAAGGCCGGCACCCCCGACCTATTAATCAATTCCGCCGGAATAGCCCACCCCGGCGAGTTTTCCACCCTTGGGTTAGAAACCTTCCAAAGCATGATGCAGATCAACTATTTTGGCAGCCTTCATGCGATACAGGCCGTGCTTCCCCACATGTTAGAAAGGGGTTCAGGCGTAATCGTCAATATATCCTCGGCAGCGGGATATTTAAATATTTATGGTTATACCGCATATGGCGCATCAAAATATGCAGTAGCCGGATTTTCTGAAGCTTTGAGAATGGAGCTGAAACCCCAAGGCATTCATGTGTCGTTGGTTTTTCCGCCCGATACCGATACTCCGCAGCTCGAATACGATAACCAATACAAACCTCATGTAACCCGTGTGTTAGGCGGCAGTGCTGGTTCGGAAAAACCGGAAAAGGTCGCTCACGAAATCCTCCGGGGAGTGCAAAAAAAACAATTTATCATCGTACCCGGTTTGGAAAATAAACTAATATATTCAGCCGTAAACCTTCTAGGTCGCAGTCTGGTTCACCGGATTCTGGATCAAATGGTCGCTCGCGCGTTGAAGGACAATCCGACCACCAAAAAATAATTCGGTCGTGAGCAACAAAGCAATCCAGATTAATTCAGTCACCAACAGGTGGATGAGTTGTATAGCAATTGGCGCTAGCAACAGGACGTTGATTACTCCTAATACCAATTGGCCAATATATAAACCGGACAATACCCCGGTGGTTTTTTGCATCATCGAATCGGGATAGGTTCGTCGTAAAAAATGGGAAAGGACTATCAGGTAAGCACCCAATCCAATGGCAATCAGCGGATGAAAAATCCGTAAGCGGATTAAAAAATGAGCGGTGGGGTCAAAGTCCTGCCGAACCCCTTCAACCAATGAGCTGGACGGATACAACGTATCCCCAAGAGCAGCTACCGCGCCGCTCGCTCCAAGGACCATCATACCGGCGAGGCCGATAACCAAATAAATCCCAACTCGCTTAGGCCACCGAATCTTTTGTGGAGGCCCTATTTGAGCCCACCAGGCGGTTAATGTGATAGCCCCAATCAGCCAAAATGTGTTGATTAGGTGAAACATCATCACAATTGCCCGTTCAGCCGAACTATTCTCGCCGACAAGTTCAAATTTCACCAACCCGGCGCCCACCAAGGCTTCGGTAAGCGTAAAAAATCCTACAAAATACAGGGCTTTTCGCACCGGACTGCCTTTTGGAAAAATTCGAAAAGCCCCAACCATTAACCCGATAAAAAACGGCACAAGCAACCCACTGGTTAGCCGGTGAGTGAGTTCAATCAAGGTCTCGACTTCTGGAGCACGTGGGATGACTACCCCATCACACAAGGGCCAATGAGACCCACAACCTGCGCCTGAACCGGTCGCACGGACGAATGCCCCCCACATGATGACCAACAAATTATAACCAAGGTATGCCCAGGCAAATTTCGAAAAAACTTTTTGTTGATTAAATATTTTTATTGCCATTAGAGAATATTTGTGTTCCTTATATTCAATATTTTAGCCGTTACGGATTATTTCGTACAGGCCCTAAGGTTGGATCTCTATAATAATCTTATTCCAACCTCAGAGACCATTTGCGATAAGGGATGACAAACCACTACCCATCGGCATGCCAAAGCCCACTAGCCCACCTTTTCCGGTGTGATATACTTTCTTGTGCCGGTGATCAACACATTTTTTATCTTAGTGAGGAGCGGATATGATTAAAAACTTTCTTGCGGTTTCTGACTTTTCACCAGCAGAACTCCAAGGAATGCTAGACCTGGCTGTCCAGTTAAAAAAAGACTGGCAATCCAGCGGTAACGAACCCTTATTGAGAGGGAAAGTGCTAGGGATGATCTTCCAAAAACCCTCCCTCCGTACCCGGGTAAGCTTCGATATGGCGATGCGCCACCTGGGAGGAGATGCGCTCTACCTTTCCCCTAACGAAATCGGCCTTGGCCAGAGAGAATCGATCGCAGATGTCGCCAGGGTCATGTCGGGTTATGTCGATGCGATCATGGCACGTGTTTTCGCCCATGACCATATCCTTGAACTCGCCAAATGGTCGAGTATTCCCGTTATCAACGGCTTAAGCGACTACAATCACCCATGCCAGGCTTTGGCCGATGCGCTAACGATCCAAGAAAATCATGGCAACCTGAAAAATTTAAATGTAACCTTCATCGGGGATGGAAATAATGTTGCCCTTTCTCTGCTCCACATTTGCTCCAAATTGGGTGCTCATTTCACCCTCGCATCACCCATGGGTTACGAAATTCGACCCGATGCCATTGAACTGGCGAAGGCTTTCGCAGTCGAGAGTGGCAGCCGGATGCGATTTTTGCGCGACCCGAACGAGGCGGTGAAAGACACCCATGTCATCTACACCGATACATGGACCAGTATGGGTCAGGAGGCCGAAACCAAAAAGCGCGAAGAGGTCTTCCCACCTTTTCAGGTAAATGAAAAATTAGTCGCCATGGCGCGTAAAGACGTTATTGTTCTTCATTGCCTTCCTGCCCATCGCGGTCAGGAAATCACTGACCCGGTAGCCGATGGCCCTAGATCCCGTTTGTTCCCACAAGCCCACAATCGACTGCATGCCCAAAAAGCAATCCTGGTCGAACTTCTCGCTCGGTAAGAATGGAGATTTGGTCTATGCTTACCAAAGACTATATTGAAATCGAAGAAAAATTTGGCGCCCACAATTATCATCCTTTGGATGTTGTCCTTGTGCGTGGAGAGGGTATTTGGGTTTGGGATGTAGAGGGTAATCGCTACCTGGACTTCCTGAGCGCCTATTCAGCTCTGAACCAAGGGCATGCCCATCCTAGAATTCTGGAAGCGATGCAAGCGCAGGCAAAAAAAATTACCCTCACCTCCCGCGCTTTCCGTAATGATCAACTGCCCTTGTTTTACCAGGAATTATCCCAGATGACGGGATATGATATGGCTTTACCGATGAACAGCGGTGCAGAAGCTGTCGAAACCGCTCTCAAGCTGGCCCGCAAATGGGCTTATGAAATTAAAAAAGTGCCTCGCCAACTAGCGGAGATCATCGTTGCCGATGGGAATTTCCATGGCCGGACCATCTCAATTGTTTCTTTCTCCAGCGAACCCAAGTATAAAGGTGACTTCGGTCCTTTTACCCCCGGGTTCATTTCTGTTCCATATGGTGATGCGGAAGCTATCAAAAAGGCGGTTACCGGGAATACCGCGGCTATCTTGCTCGAGCCCATCCAGGGGGAAGCGGGTGTTTTGATACCGCCTGCCGGATACCTCAAAAAGGTAGCCGAGATTTGTCGAAAAAATAATGTTCTTATGGTTGTTGACGAAATACAAACCGGCCTTGGACGAACTGGGAAGCTTTTTGCTGTCGATCATGAGGATGTTTACCCAGATATGATCATCATCGGCAAAGCCTTATCGGGTGGTTTCTACCCCGTTTCGGCTGTCTTGGCCAATAGCCCGATTATGGGGCTTTTTCAACCAGGTGAACATGGTTCAACCTTTGGTGGTAACCCACTCGCCTGTGCAATCGCCCGCGAAGCCTTAAAAGTAATCATCGATGAGGATCTGATCACCAACTCAGCTGAAATGGGTGAGTATTTCCTCGAACGCCTGATGGAGGTTCCCTCCAAAAATATAAAGGAGGTCCGAGGCAGAGGGTTGTTGATCGGTGTCGAGTTGAAACCAGAAGCCAAAGGTGCCCGTCGTTTTTGTGAAGCCCTTCAAAAAAGAGGTATTCTAGCCAAGGAGACTCATACCCACACGATCCGTTTTGCTCCACCGCTAACCATCAATCGCGAGGACATCGACTGGGCGATGGACCCGATTATTGATGTATTGACAATGGATTGATAAACCGCTTTTCACCGAGGGAGAGCGCCTTCCTGCTTCATTTACAGGGAAAAATATTTTATCTCTTTTGTTATCCAATATTTACCCAAAAATAAGGTTGCAGTTTTGAAAGATACAAATACTGAGGGGCAAATGAGATATCGATATGCAAAAATTGTTGCCACCATCGGTCCTACGAGTCAGGACGAAAAGGTTCTTCACCGCCTCTTCCAGGCAGGTATGGATGTAGCCCGGTTAAATTTTTCGCATGGAACGCACAGCGATCATGCAGCCCGAATAGCCTCCATTCACAAACTTTCTGCAAAACTCAACAAACCCGTAACCATCCTTCAAGACCTGCAGGGTCCAAAGCTCAGAGTAGGGAAACTGCCCAAAGAGGGTCTCCCTCTTACAGCCAACCAAAAGGTGGCTTTGCTGCCAATTCCGGATGGCAACCTGGAGGCTCAAGATGACCAAAACAATATCCTCATACCCTTGGATGTCCCAAACCTGGCGAGGGGGGTGACCATTGGTAATCGTATCCTCCTCGACGATGGCAACCTGGAATTTGAAGTCACCGCGGTGGTCGGGGATGCAGTACATGCAAAAGTTGTTTTAGGTGGGGTCCTTTTTTCGAATAAAGGAGTCAATCTGCCAGGTGCAGCTCTGGGAATTCCATGCTTTACCGAAAAGGACCAGGAAGATCTGGAATTCGGTATCAAGGCTGGCGTAGATATGGTCGCCATCAGTTTTGTCCATAAAGCTGAAGATGTGGAAATTGTCCGCCAGGCGATGCTCAAAATGGATCCAGAAAAAAAAGGTCTCCCTATCATCGCCAAGCTTGAACGCCCCGAGGCGATCGAAAATTTACACGAAATTATCCATGCTTCGGATGGGGTCATGGTTGCCCGAGGCGATCTCGGAGTGGAAACTTCCCCCGCTTCAGTACCCATTATCCAGAAGAGAATCATCGCAATGGCGAACAAACACGCCAAGGTGGTGATCACCGCTACCCAAATGCTCGATTCGATGATTCACAACCCGCGTCCGACTCGCGCCGAAGCATCCGATGTCGCAAACGCCATTTTCGATGGCACCGATGCGGTTATGCTTTCAGGCGAGACCGCTTCAGGGTCCTACCCGGTTGAATCAGTAATGATGATGGATGCCATTATCCGCGAAGCGGAAGCAAACCATACGACTTATGGGCGTTTCACCACCATCCCTGATGAGGCCAGACAGGACGATGCATTCGCCATTACCCGCGCCGTGCGTGAGCTCGCCCATGACCGTGCTGTAGCTGCCATTGCGGTTTTTACTCAATCTGGCAATACCGCTTTAATGATGTCCAAAACTCGCCCTGATGTCCCAATTTATGCCTTTACTCCTGAATTAAAGGCCTATCATAGTATGGGATTGTATTGGGGGGTTACACCTTTTCTAGTCCCCTATGCTTCTAGTGTGGAAACCATGATCGCTTGTATAGAAGCCGCCCTGGTTTCCTCCACCCCGATCAAAAATGGCGATCAGGTAGTGGTTATCAGTGAATTCCCGGTTGGAGCGATGCGACCACCTAATATTGCATTGCTCTATACCGTCGGTGAATGGACTTAACCTCCAGGCATCTGCACAAAAGAATCGCCATAATTCATCCATCGGGAGCATTTCATGCGTATATGTCGAATCGAGCCGGATAACAAACGAGATATCCGGCGTTTTATTCAATTTCCGTTCCAATTGTATAAGGACAATCCTTATTGGGTACCAACTCTTAAATCGGAAATGGAGTCAGTATTCGATCGTCACAAACACCCCTTCTATCAAACTTCGCAAGCAGATTTTTTTTTGGCTGAAAGCGAAGGTAGTGTGCTTGGACGAATGGCCGTCCTAAAAAACCGCCAATATTGCGATTATTACCACCAAAATATCGGTTTCTTTTATTACCTCGATTTTATCGACGACAAGCAAATGCTCAATCAATTAATTTCTACAGCCCTGGAATGGGGACGTAAGAATAACCTGGCTGAATACCATGGCCCAAGGGGGTTTTTACGTGCCAATGGTGTAGGGATATTGGTCGAAGGGTTCAACAATCTACCAGCTATGGGGTCTCCATACAATTGGCCCTATTATGGTCCTTGCTTGGAGGATTACGGGTTCGAAAAGATTAGCGACCTTCATTCAGGTTATATTGTTCCATCATATGAAATGCCTAAAAATGTTGTCGAGGCCGCTGAGCGAATTCGTAATCAAAATGGTTTTCAGGTGTTAAAATTTAAACACAAAAAAGAGCTGTCTTCCTGGATCGAACAAATTGGGATTGTTTATGACGAAGCATTCAAAGAAAATCCCAACTATTATCCCAGCACCACTGAGGAATTTGCCTTAATCGCCAAAACCATTTATCAAGTAGCCGATCCTCGGCTGGTGAAAATTATCGTAAAAGGCGATCGAATCGCCGGGTTCGTTTTAGCCTACCCCAATATTTCTCGTGCCCTACAAAAAACCAAGGGCAATATATGGCCTTTCGGTTGGCTATCCATCCTTACCGCATTGAAAACCAGCCGAACGATCGACCTGAATGGAATTGGCTTTTTGCCCCAATACCAGGGACGGGGGGCAAATATCCTGGTTTATGCGGAGTTGGAAAAAACATTACGGCACTGCAAAACGGAGTATTGTAATCTGGTCCAGGTAGACGAACGTAACTACAAAAGCAAATCTGATATGGATAAAATGGGCGTAACCTGGAATAAACGTCACCGCTTGTACCGCCTGAAGATATAATAGGAATCAAGGAGAAGCTCATGGATTCCTATTCAACTCTGATAAAGTCTGAAGAACTGTTTGTCCATTTATCGGATCCAGATTGGGTGGTGATCGACTGTCGCTTCGACCTTTTCCAACCAGAATGGGGGTTGGAGAATTATCGCTTAGGGAGTATTCCAGGCGCGGTTTATGCAGATGTGGATAAAGACCTTTCAGGCCCTAAAACCGGTGATACAGGCAGACATCCGTTACCCGACCCTGAAAGTTTCTTATCAACCATGGGTTCTATGGGTGTCTCCAACCAATCCCAGGTCGTAGTTTATGATACTAGCTCCGGTTCATTTGCTGCTCGTTTATGGTGGCTGCTGAAGTATTATGGTCACCCTCGGGTTGCAGTCCTGGATGGCGGCTACACCGCCTGGGTCCAGGCGGGATTTCCGATAATGACCGGAGACCAACGCCGTTCGCCAGCTCACTTTACCGGATTCCCTAACGAGGAAATGGTAATAAGCAGCTCGGAAATGCTCACACTCCACTCTCATGAGGGATACCGTGTGATTGATGCCCGTTCGCCAGAAAGGTTCCGAGGTGAGATTGAACTCATCGACCCGATTGCAGGTCGGATCCCGAACAGTCTTAACCGCTTTCACCAGGATAATCTAGATCAGGCAGGTAAGCTGAAAGAGCCTGAAATATTATTCCATGAATTCAATTTGCTGCTTAGAGATGCTCCCCCAGAAAATGTTATTGTTTACTGTGGATCTGGGGTAACGGCTTGCCACCATTTGTTGGCTTTGGCATCCGCAGGGGTACAGGGCGTAAAACTCTACCCTGGGTCATGGAGTGAATGGATTCTTGATCCAAAGCGACCTCTTGCGAAAGGTTAATGGATTAGACCCTAGCTTATCTACAATGGCATATGCGATGGCCTGACATCCACGATCCTTTTAAGCCATGGATCGATTTATTTTGTCCAGCGATTCACGGCTGGGTCTAAGTTTATCAGCAGGCAGGCGGTTGAGAGGTTTATCGATGAGATGTTGCATATCAACAATGGTTTCAACCTTAGGATTCACATAAAGGATCCCCGTTATCATCATTTTTTGTCGCTCGGATTCTTCCAAAACCCGTAATGCATCGAAAATGTTGGTCGGGTCATAATCTCTTTCCAACTTTTTCAATCGGATCACCGCACCATCATGAAGGGTAACCTCGCGAACCATTCCCGGGTCATATTCCTCCACAATAATCTCTTCGCGATAAGGCACGAAGGAAATATCATGTAAAGGCGTTTCGTTTTCCTTGCCAAAGGCATACGAATGGAAGGCGTCATCTTTATTGTTAAACGTAACGCATGGGCTGATAATATCAATCACAGCAATCCCACGGTGGCTGAAGGCCGCTTTGAGGATCTCTTTTACCTGCTTGGGATCACCGGCAAAGGACCGTGCCACAAAGGTTGCATCAGAAACCAGGGCTTCCATGCAAATATCTACTGGAAAAAAGGGGTTAGTACCTTGATGTTTTAGCTCCAACCCTTTTTCGGCTGTTGCAGAAAACTGTCCTTTGGTTAAACCATACACACCATTGTTTTCCACAATATACACCATATTCAGGTTTCGCCTAACCAGATGTTTAAACTGGCCTAAACCGATGCTGACGGTATCTCCATCCCCGCTCACCCCAATTCCTTTCAAACTGGTATCGGCGAATAAACCTCCCAACGCCAGTGATGGCATCCGTCCGTGTAAACCATTAAACCCGAAAGAACGGCTCATAAAATAGGTCAGGCTTTTACTGGAACATCCAATTCCACTAAACTTTAATACCTTCTCCGGAACAACATTTAAATCGTAAAGAGCTGCTACAATCTGGTTGGAAATGGAGTTATGTCCACAACCAGCGCACAAGGTCGTTGGTAGCCCTTTGTAATCATTGCGGTTTAATCCAGCCTGGTTAACTTGCACTTTAGGTGCAGTTGCAGTTTGAGTGGTCATGATTTACTCCATCTCCAAAGTAAGAATCCGATTTTTGATCCAATTCGCAGATATCGGCATGCCATCCATATGCGAAACCTGGCGTAATGTAGATCCACATTCCGAATAGTTCATGGTGAGTAGTTGTTTCATCTGTCCATCTCGGTTTAGTTCAACCACATAAGTCTTTTGATGATCGTGTAAAAATTCGGATACCTCATCATTAAAGGGCAGCGCGAGGATGCGCATGTAATCGCTTGGATAGCCTTCCTCTAACAACAGGTCCCGCGCCTCCTGGATAGCAGGATCAGTCGATCCAAAACCAATAATGGCAAATTTTGCCCCATCCATTCTCGCAACCGATGGTTTGGGTAGAATATGTTTGTTACCCTCGATTTTCCTTTTCAAGCGTTCCATTCCACGTTCCCAATTGACTGGGTCTTCACTGTAACGAGACTTTTCGTCGTGCCCGGTACCACGCGCAAAATACGCACTTTTCGGGTGGGTATTCCCGGGGAGTGTCCGGTATGGGATGCCATCCCCATCAACATCCAGGTAGCGCCCCCAATTCTCGCTAGTCTTTTCTAACATCTTCTGCAGGTCTTCTTCCCACAATACTTTTCCGCGATCCACAGGCAGATCTGGGTATTCAAAGCGTTTTACCATGTGCGTGTTCATCCCCAAATCTAGATCAATCAGAATAACCACGGGTGTTTGCAAACGTTCAGCGATGTCAAACGATTTCCAACCAAACTCAAAACACTCATGGATATCCCCAGGTATAAGGATTACAAACTGAGTATCGCCATGGCTGAGGAAATGGATAGAAGTCAAGTCCCCTTGTGCTGTTCGAGTTGGCAATCCCGTTGACGGTCCCACCCGTTGTACATCCCATACCACTACCGGAATTTCAGCGTAATAAGCTAATCCCAAGTATTCTGACATTAAGGAGATACCCGGTCCCGAGGTTGATGTCATCGCCCGCAGACCACCCCAGCCAGCCCCGATAGCCATCCCAATAGCGGCAATTTCATCTTCAGCCTGGATAATAACGTAGTCTGCTTTGCCGGTCACAGGGTCTTTTTTCAGAGATGGGATGTGCTCAATAACAGCTTCTGCCAAAGTGGAAGCCGGGGTTATAGGATACCAGGCCGTAAATTGGACCCCTCCATAGATCGATCCTAGTGCGCTGGCCGTATTCCCATCGGTCATAATGTGATCATCCAATGGCGGCATTCGCTCTACCCAGTAAGGATCCCGTTTAATTAAATTTTCTTCTGCCCAATCTGCGGCTGCTTTAATAACCTTCCAGTTTGAATCTATGGCATTTCTTTTTCCCTTAAAATGGAATTCTAGAACTTCATACAATATGGTCATATCCATTCCAAGCATTTGGGCTAGCACACCAACATAGACCATATTGGCGATATAGTCACGTAAATTCTGGGGCACATCCGAATCTTTGACAAGACTGCGAACGGGCATCGGGTAAAGAATCACATCATCCCGTTCAATATCCAACTTGAAATCGTCTGCATAAAAGAGCACCCCTCCAGGGGCCAAGAATTCCACCTCTGTTGCAATGGTTGCCGGGTTCATCGCGACCACAATTTGATCTTTTTCCACCCGAGCCAGATAACCTTTTTTACTCAATCTTATCGAAAACCAGGTCGGCAAACCCTGGATATTGGAGGGGAAGATATTTTTTCCGTTTACCGGTATCCCCATCCGAAAGAATGAGCGCAGAAGGATGGTATTGGCGGTTGCACTCCCCGAGCCATTAACCGAACTGAAGGTAATACAGCAATCATTAACGATTCGTTCTCCGACTTTGCCATTTTCGATTACAGATGCAGGCTGTACTTGGGACATTGGGTCTCCTCTTCAAAAATGAGCAACAATGGTTACATTGTCACTCGAAATTCTGGTAATTAATTTTTTTCGTGCGTTGAAAGATAAGGTCCATATGTTCCATCAACGCTTCGAAACCAACATCGAAATTGTGACTACAAATTGCCTCAACCAATCGGTCGTGGTATTCCCACACAAGTTCCTGATAAGCTAAATCAGTGTAAACATCTAAGCCGATTGCTTCATACACTTCCCAAAAGGCCTCCAAAAGACCGTTCACAAATGGGTTATTTAATCGTCGATAAATCAACAAATGCAATTGGCGGTGCTCAAGATGTGGGATTTGAATTGGATTACCGTGTAATTTTTCTTTCGCGCGAGAAATTAAACTCCGCAGGGATTGATGATCTTCTGGAGTAAGCAATCCTACCGCTTGATACCAGTATGTGGCTTCGATGTGGTTGCGTAGGTCCGAAAAGGCACGGAAGGCATCCGGTTCGGTTGATAAAGCGTAGATCAAACTACGTACAACCGAGGGTTTAAAGGTGTAGGGCAAGCGCCGAATGCCCGTCCGGGGGCGGACTTCCACCAGCCCCATCACTCGAGCTACTTCTAATTGCTCGCGTAGGCTTGCGACACTGATCCCTAATTGTCGGCTGAGCTCCGAGAGTGGCGGTAATCTGGCTCCCACGTGCGTTTCACCGGAAACCAGATAGCGCATGAACTCAGATAATTGGTCGGTTGGGAATCGTTCACGCACCACAATTGCACTCAATCCATCCATTAAAATGATTAATCGGATTATTCAGACAATAAGAGTATAGCACGCCATGATTTCTCAGTCAAGAATGACTTTTGTCCCTTCAATCGACTCAGACGATGTAGGAAATCTGGGAATACCTTGAGCCCTAAAGGATTAATCCCCCCAACTCTGCCAGGGCTTTTCCAATCCAGGTGCCATGCCAGGTTATCAGGCTTCCATCCATTCTTATTACGTTTCCATTCTGAACGGCAGGGGTCTCACTCAATTCAGCAGCCAAGAAATTTTTTTCTTTTTCAGAAAATAGGTAAGGTTCACTCGGTAGAAAAATGATTTCCGGCCTGGCCGCCACAATTTCTCGTGAAGGTACGCAGGGATAACGAATATCCCGATCGCCAGGTTCCTCGCTTTCTGCCATCCCTAAATCGGCGTCGAGAGGATATTTTCGGTCGCGGTTATGAAAAATGTTAACGGCTCCCAATAAACGCACGACATCTCCGGCATAGGTGTGGCCATTGAAAGTCATCCACCAGGTTTGACCACGATGAGATCCCAACCAGATCGGGATAAATACCCTCTGAGGGGTGTGATCCACGAGCGCCATTTCTGCGAACTCCACCGCGGTTTCCAAGGTACGAATACGCATAAAAGAGTGTTCGTTTCCATACAGATGGACGAGCTCCCACAGATCATCCAAGGCAGCTCGAACAGATTGAGGAAAAACCAGCCAGACATCTGCATTCCTCGCCAGGTCTTCGATACCTGCCCGAGTATTTTCTTCTTGGTTGGCTATCACCAGATCCGGGTTTAACCCAATAATTTTGCCCACATCGAAATCCTTGGTCCCGCCAATTTTGGGGATTTTTGCGGTCTCCAATTTTGGATAGATACAATAATCCGTAATACCCACCAGGTGCTGCCCCATTCCAAGATCAAACATACTCCCCGTCATAGACGGTACAAGAGAAACTACTCGTTTTGGAAAAGTGTGGATGAAGTCCAAATGACGGTATAGAGGCATGGTATAAAAATTTATTCCTTGGTTAACCGAATGGCGGTTGCAGCCATTAAAGCCGCAGCAATGGGAAGGACGGTTTCATCAAAATCAAATTTTGGGTGGTGATGGCTGAAAACAAATCCCTTTTCGGAATTTGCGCTGCCGACAAAAAAAAGACATCCTGGGGTCTGATCCAGAAAAAACGCCATATCTTCAGAACCCATACTGCGATAATGCTCATCAAAAATAAATTTGGGGAACAATTGTTCGGTCACCTGTCGAACAACAACCGCAACCTCTGGGTGGTTTCTCAATGGTGGAGTTAATAGTTTAACCGCAATTTCCGCCTGGCAGCCCATTGCAGCACTCACCTGTATAACAACTTCCTCCAACCGTTTGATCACCCGCCCCCTAACATGGGATTCAAATGTACGAATGGTTCCATGTAAAACAGCTTCAGAGGGGATAACATTATTGGTCGTTCCAGCGTTAATTTGGGTCACGCTAATGACAGCGGTATCCATTGGCGAAAGGTTTCGGGAAACAATGGTTTGAATCGCAAGGACAATCTGGGCGGCCGCCACAACTGGATCATGGGTGGTTTCTGGCATTGCCCCATGGCCACCTTTCCCTTTAATTTTTATGGTGAAGAAGTCAGCACCAGCCATCATCGCCCCTGGTGAAACGCCAATCCAACCGAGTGGTCTTTCATTCCATAAATGAAGCGCCAACGATACATCAACCGGCGGGTTTCCTAAAACGCTTTCCGCTATCATCCGCTCGGCTCCACCTAATCCTTCCTCTGCTGGCTGAAACACGAATTTAAATGTACCTGTTAATGTGTTTTTTCTCGCCTGCAAAATCCGCGCAACCGTCAATCCAATCGCCATATGCCCGTCATGACCACAGGCGTGCATCACACCCGGGATTTCAGAAGCGTAATCGGTCTGGGTTTCCTCAAGAATTGGCAGAGCATCCATATCAAACCGCAGCATTACGACTCGACCTGGTTGCTCACCTTCCAACAACCCTACAATTCCGGTTTCGGCCAGCCCACTCCTTACTTGAAGACCCAGTTGCGATAATTCCCGCGCTACGATCTCGGCTGTGCGGAATTCTTTATACCCCAATTCTGGATGGCGGTGAAAATTCCGTCTTAATAATTGGCTATACGCAAAATATTGTTGGGCCTGATCAAATAATTGCGCTGTCTCATTCATTTAAATTTGATCCTTCGAAATTTTTCTATGTATCGGGGGTTTTCCAGGGTGCTATCTGCGCTTCGCCGGCTGCGTTGATTTTCTTCGAGGGTGTTCGCATCTGGTACCTGGCTGTGATGCATCTTGAGGGCATTGATCCGTTGCTCCCACCATTCGGTTACATCGAGGTCAACATTTCCCTGGGTGGTTAAAGTCAACCATAATTCTTTAACCAGGTGGGGTTCGTAGCCCGCCTTCAGTAGGTCTGGAAAATATAACGGGTTTCCACTGGCTGGAAAGACCGCCTCTGTTACGATTTGACCAGCTATCCGGTGATCAGGATGGTTAATCCGGTTTTCTCGAGGGAAGTAGTTGGTCGGGTCGCTGGTAACTAAAATATCCGGCTTCTCTTCACGAATAATCCGCACAATGGCTTTTCGCGCCTCCAATGTCGGTTGCAATCCCCCATCTTCGAAATCTAAGAAGCGAACCGCATCCACGCCTAATATTTTTGCGGCATTTCGCTGTTCATTTTCCCGCAGATTCGCCAATAAACCAGGATCCACGTAGATATCCTGCACGCCTTTTTCACCACGGGTGAACAAACAATAGCTTACCTTGTGGCCAGCCTGAGCCCACCGGGCAATCGAACCCCCACAGAAATATTCCGGATCGTCGGGATGCGCCAGAATCACCAAAATATTCTTTCGGTCATTCCACCCTTCCGTTATGCCTTGTTCAACCCTTTCTTTTTCCCGAGCGGCCGCCAGGTCGTTGTTCATGGAAAGGTTTTCTCTGTCGACTTGGGTCATGTTGATCAACCTGCCCATGATCCGTATTCCCGCTGATAATTTCCGGATCACGCGCCTTATTTTCCACTGAGCCAGGTTGGCTACCTTGAGATTGCAAAAAGGCATATAGTTCTTCACGAGAAATTTCACGCACCCCAACCTCAGGAATATCCACTCGAATAGTCCCGGCTAATGGCGATACATCGATGACCTTTCCCTCCCCGGCCGGGGTTAGGATAAGTTTGTTCCGTTTGGGAAGACCTTTACGGGCTTCTTCGTAAGTCGCATATTCATAGATCAAACAGCACCTGAGCCGTCCACACATTCCGGTAATTTCTGTGGGTGTCAGTGAAATTCCCTGTTCTTTCGCCATTCGGATTGAAATTGAACTAAAGTCGGTTAAGAATTGCGAACAGCATCGTGTCTCTAGGCCACATGCACCCATTCCACCGATGATTTTGGCCACATCGCGTGGGCCAATTTGACGTAATTCAACCGCTGTTGGCGAAAATTGGCGCTGCATATCCTGGCGCAATGATTTAAGATCAACCTTTTCTTCCGCTTCGGTTGAATATAGAACCGTCAACCGGGCCCCATCGAAGCTGTATTCGGCAGCCACAACCTTCAAATTGTGGATGCGAAGTTCAGAGGCTCTTTTTTTGCACGCCTCGACAACATCGAGTTCGCGCAGCTGCCATAATTGGCGAAGGAGTAAATCCCGAGGGGTCGCCAACCTGACCACTGACTTCCAACCACCATCTGGTGCCTTTTCAGGCGCATCGATGATCTGAACAACTTCACCAATTTGCGATCCACGGGTAGTTTCAACTACCACAGAATCCCGGACTTTGGCCGACACAGATTGTTCGGCCTTGAAATGGTAGATTTTGCCCACTTTAGAAAACCGAACCCCGAGAATAGGATCTTTCGTTAACTCAATCATAAATTAACCAACCATCTCGATCTTGAGGCCGGCCTGGCTATTGAATGCAGCAACACTTAAGCGGGCAGCCAGTTGTTTGGCAATGTCTTGAAGCGCGGTGGCTGGAGCAGAATCAGGAGCAGATATTACGATGGGCGAACCATGATCGCCACCAATGCGCACTTTTGGATCCATTGGTATATGCCCTAAAAATGGAACCCCCGCTTGCTGGGCTAATCTTTCTCCTCCACCTTGGCCAAAAACATCCATCCGGGTTCCATCAGGTAGTTCCAAATAGCTCATATTTTCAATCACACCTAAAATTGGGATGTTCAACTGTTCAAACATTTGCATTCCACGGCTGGCATCATCACAAGAAATGGCCTGCGGTAGAGTAATAATGACCCCGCCGCTTAATGGCATCGATTGAGCCAGGCTGAGTTGGGCGTCTCCTGTTCCAGGTGGTAAATCAATGATCAAGTAGTCCAGTTCGCCCCACTCTACATCGCCCAAAAATTGCCGA
>Ga0208733_100249_pt1 | contig 27452 bp, 22 predicted proteins | sample SubbioR11Jul_8B1_FD_184816 | JGI IMG/M metagenome (GOLD analysis project Ga0208733, IMG submission 184816) | Serpentinite rock and fluid subsurface biosphere microbial communities from McLaughlin Reserve, California, USA - CR11Jul_8B1 (SPAdes) | ecosystem: Environmental > Terrestrial > Deep... | reverse complement strand
GGCTCGGCGGCCTTCCATCCCGCCGCCATCAGCATGGCCCGTGCCGCCGGGGGCGGGCGCTACAAAGCCCTGGTAGTCAGTATCTTCAGCGCCGGCGGCACGGTGGGGCTGGCCCTGGGGCCGATCATTATCCTGTTCGTGATCGCTAACTTTGGCGTCGGCTTCACCCCCTGGTTGATGGTACCGGGGGTGGTGATGGGGGTTATGACCTATCTGCTGATCCCGCCACAGGAGAGTAGCCGCGAGAGCCGCTCCAAACTCTTCGACGCCAGGCTGTTGGCCGGGCCGGTCGGGCTGCTGTGCCTATCCGGCATCTTGCGCAGCATCTCGTTTGTCACCTTTGCTAACGGCGTCCCTTTGTGGCTGGTGAACGAGCACGGCCTAGCGCCAGATGACCAGCTCATCGGCTTCACGCTGGCCGCCTTCTCGTTCTCGGCCGGCGTGGGCGGTGTCATCGCGGGCGGGCTAGGGCGGCGCGTCAGCCGCCAGTGGCTGATTACCGGCACCACGCTGCTGGCGTTGGCACCGCTCTGGGGGTTGTTCTTGCTAACCCCTGGCACTCCCGCCTTCTTCCTGGCGGTGATCGCTGCCGGGGCGCTGGTGAATAGCGGCCTACCGCTAATGATCGTTAGCGCTCAGGACTTAGCACCGCACGCCATCGGCACCGCCTCGGGCCTGCTGATGGGCTTTACCTGGGGGACCGCGGGCGTGCTCTATATCGGTATCGGCTGGCTGCAAGAGCAGCTCGGCCTGGTGCCGGCTATGGGCCTAAGCTTCCTGACGTTGATCCCCGGTGCGGCGCTGGCTTACTTCGTGCTCAGCAGATACCGGGCAGCGATGGGGGACTAACTCTACGCCTTGCCCGCCGAACCAAAGACCTCCATGCGGGCCTTGACGATGGCCTTCATCTCATCGCGGGCCGGCCCCAAGATCTTGCGCGGGTCGAACTCCTTGGGCTTGCTCTTGAACACTTCGCGCACCACCGTGGCAAAAGCCAGGCGCAGGTCGGTGTCGGTGTTGATCTTAGCGATCCCTTCAGTCACCGCTAAGCGCACGTCGTCTTCGTGAATACCCGAGGCCTCCTTCATCTCGCCACCGGTCGCCACGAAGCGCTCGACCAGCGATTGCGGCACGCCGCTAGCGCCGTGCATCACCAGCGGGTTAGGCACCAGCGCAGCAATCTTCTTGATCCGCTGATGGTCGATAAAGGGCCGCCCTTTCCCCTTGTACGCACCGTGCGAGGTGCCGATAGCTACTGCCAGGTAGTCAGCGCCGCTGTGCTCCATGAACCAAGCCGCCTCATCAGGCTTGGTCAGGATGGCATCGGCCTCGGAGACCACCACGTGCTCCTCGACGCCACCTAAGCGGCCGATCTCGGCTTCAACTGAGACGCCGACCGCATGCGCGGCCTCGACCACGCGGGCCGTCTCTTTGACGTTAGTCTGTGGATCTTCGTGAGACTTGTCGATCATCACCGAGGTAAAGCCGTAGCGCAGGGCGCGCAGGCACGACTCGTAGCTGCTGCCGTGGTCGAGGTGGATAGCCACCGGCACAGTCACTTCCTTACTCATGGTCAGGACGATATTAACCAGATCCTTGCCGCCGTACTTGAGCGCCCCTTCGGAGAGCGCCACGATCACCGGGCTGTCCTTCTCCTCCGCCGCCTCCAAGATCGCCTGGGTGATCTCCATGTTGTTGGTGTTAAAAGCTCCGACGCCGTAGCCGCCACGGCGGGCGGCCGCTAAGATGTCCATTCCGGTAACTAGTGCCATGGGCCAGAGTATAACGCATCACCCGGTGCCTGTCACGGCAAAATGTCCCGGTTGACACCCTCAAGGCCGCTAGGCTAGACTGCCGGTGATGAACGTGTTACGTTCGCCATTTACCGGTTAGCGTGAGCCCGCCTCACGCACCCTGACGCTGCCCCTAGGGGCGGTGTTTTTTTATGCCAAGGGGTGAGAATGGACGCCATTGCGGAGATCGAAGCTGCGCCCTCGGAAGCGGCCTTGCACGAGGTTAAGGTCAAGTACCTCGGCAAGAAGGGGCTGATTACCCAGCAGCTCAAGGAGCTAAGCCTGTTGCCACCCGACGAGCGGCGCACCGCCGGGGCGCGGATCAATGCGCTTAAGCAGCAGTTAGAAGCGGCTATCGAGGCGCGCAAGGCGGCGCTCGAGCGCACCGCCCTCGAGCGCCAACTAGCCACTGAGGGGCTCGACGTAACCTTGCCGGGCTATCAGTTTCCAGTCGGTGGGTTGCACCTCTTGACGCAGGTGATTAACCGCGTCACCGAAGTGTTTAAGTCGATGGGCTACGAGGTGGTGATGGGGCCCGAGCTGGAGACGGATGACTACAACTTCAAGCTGCTCAACTTTCCTGACGAGCACCCCGCCCGCGACACCCAGGACACCTTCTTTATGACCGACGGGCGGCTCCTGCGTACCCACACCAGCCCGATGCAGGTGCGCTACATGCAGACCCATCGGCCCCCGTTCAAGGTGGTAGTCCCAGGCAAGGTGTTCCGCAACGAGGCGGTCGATGCCACCCATGAGGCGATGTTTCATCAGCTCGAGGCCTTAGTGGTGGGCGAGCGCGTCACCATGGCCGACTTAAAAGGCGCCATCGAGGAGATGGCCAAGGCGCTGTTCGGCACTGCGGCGCGCACCCGCTTGCTGCCCACCTATTTCCCGTTCGTGGAGCCGGGGGCCGAGTTCTCGGTCTGGTGGCAGAACCCGAAGAGCGGCAAGGAGGGCTGGCTCGAGCTAGGCGGCTGCGGTATGGTCCACCCCAACGTGTTCAAGGCGGTCGGCTATGAAGGGGTGACGGGCTTTGCCTTCGGCTTCGGGCTCGAGCGCCTGGCGCTGATCCCCTACGGCATCCCCGACATCCGCTACTTCTATAACGGCGACCTGCGGGTGCTGCGGCAGTTCCGGGGGGCGCTATGAAGGTCCCCTATAGCTGGCTCAAGGAGCTTGTCCCCGACGCTCCACCGCTATCTGAGACGGTTGATCTTTTAGCCGGTCTCGGCTTAGGGGTCGAGGAGGTTGTCCACCAACCCGGCGCCCCCGCCCAGGTGATAGTGGCCGAGGTGCTACAGGTGAGCGCCATCGCCACCTCGGAGCACCTCAAGCTCGCCCTGGTCATTGACGGTAGCACCACCTATCGCGTGGTCTGTGGAGCGCCTAACGTCGCCCCCGGCTTGCGCACCGCGCTAGCCAAACCCGGAGCGGTCATCGAAGGCGTTACGGTAGCGGCCCGCGAGCTAGCCGGCGTGAGCAGTGAAGGGGTCCTGTGCAGCCCGCGCGAGCTGGCTCTTTATGACTACGGCGGCGGCCTCTTAGTGCTAGGGGACGACGCGCCGCTAGGCCAAGAGCTCGCTGAGCTGTGGCCCGGCGAGGCGGTGATTACGCTCGAGCTGACCCCTAACCGCGCCGATGCCTTCAGCATCCTCGGGGTAGCGCGCGACCTGGCTGCCAAGCTGGGGGTGCCTTATCGCCATCCCGCCGCCGAGCTTGACACTGGCCAGCGCGACCTCCCTACTGGCCTGCGGGTCATTGTCGAGGATCCCCAGGGCTGCCCCCGCTTTACCTTGCGCAAGATCGAGGGCGTGACCGTCAAACCGAGCCCGCTCTGGCTGCAACGGCGCTTAGCGGCCATTCAGGTCAGGCCGCGCAACAACGTGGTCGATATCACCAACTATGTGACCTTTGAACTCGGCCAGCCTACCCACGCCTACGACCAGCGCGCGCTGGGCGACAGCACCATGGTAGTCCGGCGGGCGCGCGACGGCGAGAGGCTCGTAGCGCTTAACGAAGCGGCGTTGACCTTGGCGCCGAGCGACCTGCTCATCACCACACCGGTTCCGGGCGTCGGCACACGGCCGATCGGCGTAGCCGGGGTCATCGGCGGCCTAATTGAGAGCGTGCAGCCGGGTACTGCCACGGTGGTGCTCGAAGCCGCTCACTTCGACCCGGTCAGCGTGCGCCGGACGGCCAAGCGGCTTAACCTTGCGACCGACGCCGGCTACCGCTTCGAGCGCGGCGTCGATCCCAACCTGCCGCCGCTGGCAGCGGCGCGGATCGGACAGCTCCTGGCCGAGCTAGCGGGCGGGCGGCTCCACCCCGGCCTTACCGAAGTCGGCAGCGACCAGCCGCCGAAGACCATCGCTTATCGCCCCTCCCAAGTAGCATCCCTAACCGCGCTGGACGTGCCCTTAGACGCACAGCGGCGCTTTCTGACAGCGCTCGGCTGCCGCATTGCGGAAGGCCCGGACACCTGGCAGGTGAGCGTGCCGAGCTGGCGCTTCGACCTCGCTATCGCCGAGGACTTAATCGAAGAGGTCGCCCGGCTCCACGGCTACGAACATCTCCCCAGCAGCCTGCCGAAGATCGACTTTATCCCGGCGGAGTCAGACGTTACCCACCGGGGCCTGCGCAGCTTGCTGGTCGGCATGGGGCTGCAAGAGGTCATCACCTATGTCTTCTCGAGCGACGAGGAGCTTGGGCGCGCCGCCGCGCCCGCCGCCGCAGTACGGCTGTTGAACCCGCCCGGCGCCGAGCGGAGTGTACTGCGCACCGCGCTCTACCCCAGCCTGTTGGGGGTAGCCCGGTCTAACCACACCCTTACCGGCTTGGCGCTCTTTGAGATCGGCCATGTCTTTAGCGAGCGCGAAGAGGAGCGGCTTTGCATCTTGCTCCAGGGCTGGTGGACCAAGGCGGGTTGGCTTCCTGGTCAGCGCGCCGATTTTTACGTCTTAAAGGGGCTCTTGGACAAGCTGGCACAAAGCCTGGGCAGCCAGCTTAAGGTGGCTCCTACCAGCCACCCGGCCCTCCATCCGGGTGTCAGCGCAGCCGTCCATTGGAACGGCCAAGAGCTAGGCGTCATGGGTAAGCTCCATCCCGAAGTCGCGGCGCGCTACGAGCTGTCCGAGGTCTATCTGGCCGAGCTGACCCTGCCGCTATCCATAGCTAAGATCGACTTTGTTGACATTAACCGCCAGCCCCACGCCGAGCGCGATCTGGCCGTCCTGGCACCGCTCGAGCTAGCCTATGCCGAGCTCGAGCGGCTGGTTGCCACTAGCGCCGGGCCGTGGCTGGAGTCCATTGCTCCCTTCGATGTTTATCAGGGCGAGCAGCTCCCGGCAGGACAGCGCAGCCTGGCCTTACGGCTAAAGTTCCGCCATCCGGAGCGCGCCCTGCGGGACGAAGAGGTCGACGCCACTATGACCGATATCATTTCCACCTTGCGCCAATCCGGCTATGATATCCGCAGTTGACGCCGACGCGGAAACCCCATGAACTGGATCGACCTCCTCTGCCTCATGATTATTGCCAGCAGCGCTGCGCTCGCTGCCAAGCGCGGGTTAAGCGGCCTGCTGATCGGTGTTGGCGCGCTGCTCCTGTTCCCACTGCTGCTCTGGTTGGCCCATTTAAGCCAGCTGCTGGCGCTGGCGCTGGCGCTGCTGCTGGGGCTGGCGCTCGGTTTCGTGGGGCGCCACATGGCGCGGCGTAACGGCCCGGTCAGCCCCAGCCATGCCGCCCTGGGAGGCATCGGGGGCTTCGTGCTGGGGACGCTGCTGACACTCAGCCTGGCGTCCTCACTACCGATCGAGCGCGACATTAACAACCTCCTGGTCTATCCGCCGCGCACCCTGGCGGCGCCGATCAGCGGTGCTCTGCCTGGGTCCCAGTTTGTCCTGGTCGGGCGCACCATCTTGCTCTATCCGCTGCTCGATCCAGCCCTGTTCGCGCCGGGGCAGCGCGGACTTTATGCTAGCCTGCACCGTTTTCTGGTGTTCGGTAGGCCATGGGAAGTGAGGTAAAGCTATGTGTGGCATTGTCGGCTATGTAGGACATCGCCAGGCGGCTGAGGTGATTCTCGACGGCCTAAAAAGGCTCGAATACCGCGGCTACGACTCGGCAGGGTTAGTCATCAGCGATGTGAAGCGCGTGCTCAACGTTATGAAGCGCGCCGGCAAGCTCAAGGTTCTCAGCGATGCCTTCCGCACCCAGCCGCTTGTCGGCACGCTCGGCCTCGGGCATACCCGCTGGGCCACCCACGGCAAGCCCAACGACATCAACGCTCACCCTCACCTTTCCGAAGACGGCAAGTTAGCGGTGATCCATAACGGCATCATCGAGAACTACCTTCCGCTGAGGGCGCGCCTCAGCGCTGAGGGGCACACCTTTGCGTCAGAGACCGACACCGAGGTGCTGGTCCATCTGATCGAAGCCCACTACCAGGGCGACCTAGTCGCGGCGGTGCAGGCCGCGCTGCGCGAGGTCCACGGCGCCTACGCCATCGTAGTCTCGCACGCCGAGCACGAGCTGATCGTAGCGGCCAGGGCTACTAGCCCGCTGGTGATCGGCTTAGGCCAGGGCGAGAACTTTGTAGCTAGCGACGTGCCGGCCTTGCTCCCCTACACCCGTGAGGTGGTCTTCTTGCGCGACGGCGACATGGCGCTGTTAGCTAAGGACGGCGTCACGGTGACCGACTTCGGCGGCGTGGTGCTAAGACGGGATAGCGCCATTATCGACTGGGATGCCGAAGCGGCGGAAAAGGGCGGCTATCCGCATTACATGCTCAAAGAGATCTTCGAGCAGCCGGTGGTGCTGCAAAACACCCTCGGCGGGCGGTTAGCGGCTAACGGCACCGATGTCACGCTCGAGCTCTCGCTAGACCCCACCAGCTTTAACCGGGTAGTTATTACCGCCGCCGGGACCGCCTACTACTCGGGCTTAGTCGGCGAATACTTAATCGAGAAGTTGGCCCGCCTGCCGGTCGAGGTCGAGGTGGCCAGCGAGTTCCGCTACCGCGAGCCGGTCATCGACAGCCGGACGCTGGTGGTGGTGGTGTCGCAATCGGGCGAGACTATCGATACCCTGGAGGCGCTGCGCGAGGCCAGGCGGCAAGGCGCCCACACCTTGGCTGTTCTGAACGCCAAGGGCTCGTCGATCAGCCGCGAAGCCGATGACGTCTTGTACATCCACGCCGGGCCCGAGATCGGCGTGGCCAGCACCAAGGCTTATATGGCGATGCTAGCCGCCTTTGAGCTGTTAGCCATCTGGCTGGGTCGGGCTCGCGGTACCCTCTCTGACGCCCTGGCCGCCGAGCTGATCGCCGAGCTGCGCCACACCCCCGCTCTGGTTGAAGCCGCCCTCAAGGCCCGCGAGCAGGTCGCCGCCATCGCCGAAGCCTTTAAGGGCAAGAGCGACTATCTCTTCTTGGGGCGCGGCATCAACTTCCCCACCGCCCTGGAGGGGGCGCTCAAGCTCAAGGAGATCAGCTATATCCACGCCGAAGCCTACGCTACCGGCGAGATGAAGCACGGCCCGATTGCGCTGATCGACGACGATATGCCGGTAGTGGCTATCGCTACCGCCTCAGCGCTCTATGACAAAACCGTCTCCAACATCCAGGAGGTGCGCGCTCGCGACGGCATCGTAATCGCGCTAGCCAGCGAGGGCGACGAAGCCATTAAGGCCCACGCCGACTACGTTATTACCGCCCCGCGCACCATGGAGCTGATCTCGCCCATGGTCAACGTGGTGCCGCTGCAACTGCTGGCCTATGAGACCGCCGCGCGCTTAGGGCTAGATGTAGACCAGCCGCGCAACCTGGCCAAGAGCGTGACGGTTGAATAACGGCAGCCGATGACCGGCCTAATGATGGTCAGGTCGCTCCCTGGCTCAAGTCTTCTTGCCTCCGAAATTACTCGGGCGAAGCCTTAAACTCGGGGCGATTCAAAAAGCGCAGGAACCTGGTAGGATATCTTGGGGAACATTCCTGGAGGACGGCCCGTTCTGTAAGCTGGCGCAGGCGCTCTTCGAGGTTCTCCCGCGTGATCTGGAGGACTGGCAAGTGGTGGCGCTCTGCTTGGCGAGCGCCAGACGCTGCGCACGGCGTACAGGGACGCGCAGAGCGAACTTTTCCGGGAAGGGTGAGGAGCTGCCGCCGCCTGTGAACAGTCAGATCCAACAAATTCTTGCGGAATACCGGGCACGCCTCGCCACGCTCCTGGGCGACAATTTGGAATCTGTTGTGCTGTATGGTTCCCGGGCCCGCGGCGATGCTGAAGAGGGATCGGACATCGATGTCCTATGCGTGATGAGGCGGCCTTTCGACTACGGCGAGATGATCGAGCGGACCTCCGAGGCGACGGCGGAGATCAGCCTCAAGTACGACGTGGTAATATCCAGGGCCTTCGTGACTCGCGATGACTACAGGTTTCGGAAGACCCCCTTTCTCACGAATGTGCGTCGGGAGGGCGTTGCGCTATGAGCACCGATGATATTCAGGCCTTGCTAGGCAAGGCAAAGGAAAGCCTTGAGGTGGCACAGGACATCCTGCGAAGCGGCCATGAAGATTTCGCAGCGTCGCGGGCCTACTACGCGATGTTCTACGTTGCCCAAGCCCTTCTGCTCGAACTCGGGCAATCCTACAGCAAGCATTCTATGGTAATCTCGGCCTTCGGCCGCGAGTTCTCGAAGCCCGGAATCCTTGATCCCAAGTTTCACCGCTGGTTGATCGATGCCCAGGACTTACGAAACATTGGGGACTATGGAGTAGGCACGCGTGTGCCCAAGGAAAAGGCTGAATCTGTCTGTGCCTGGGCGCGGGAATTCGTGGAAGTAGCCGAATGTTACCTCAGACAAAAGGGGGGCGGCTGAAGATGAGCGAGCTGAAGCCTTGGTACACGGTTACGACGCCGCATGAGGACATCCGCGAAGGCCGTCTCGCCGCGGGCGCCATAGCGATCTCGCGGGCACTGATCTGCGCCCCCTGATATTCGATGAGCTTAAAGTCGGCCTCGCGCACCATGGAGCTGATCTCACCACTGGTTAACGTGGTGCTGCTGCAACTGCCGGCCTACGAGACTGCTGCCCGGCTGGGGTTAGATGTGGGTCAGCCGCGCAATCTAGCTAAGAGCGTGACGGTGGAGTAGTGGCGAACCAAGAACTTTAACAAGGCGCCTTTCGGGATTGTCTAACGCTGACAAACCAGGGGGGCGACTACCCAGGTGCCCCCTTGGTGTCTTGCTCACAGGGCCTTTGCTGGCGGTGGCGCGCAGCTCGAGCGCCGTATCATCACCCCCGGAAGCCGACGACGAATTATCCGGTCTGGGTGCCTGTGCTCCATCAGGGAAAACAGGATTTCGACGGCTTTCCGGCCCATCTCTTGCACCGGTTGCTCGATCACGTCGATGGGTGGTGTGACCAGTCTAGTCCAGGGGTAGTTGTCAAAGGTCAGCAGCGAGATATCTTGCGGGATTAGCAGGCCGCGTTCGCGAATGGCTCGAAAAGACCCTTGTGCTAAGTTGCCCGTAAGCGAAAACAGCGCCGTCGGCCTGGGCTCGAGATCAAGTAAGTAATGCGTGAGCTGGTACCCTTCGGATTCGTCAAAGCGGATGACCTTGGCATACTCGGCAGGCACATTTAAGCCCACGTGGCGCATCGCTTCAGGAAACAACAACGACCGCTCTTCGTTATTGATCACTTCGTCGAAGGTTCCTAATGGAGCGATCAACTCGTGCCCTAGCTCCCGTAAGTACCTTACCCCGTCAAAGACGCACTGGCGGTTATCGAGCATGACATGGCTATAGGGGCTGTCAGGATAAAAGCGGTCGATCTCCACGATAGCGATACCGGCTAAGCTCATGCGTTGCAGGTAGTCAAGGTTTGATTCGCCGTAGCCGGAGCGAAGCAGCAGTCCCCGAACTTTTTGACCAAAAAACTGCTTGAGGTGGACCGCTTCTACATCGGTGCGGTACTCGTTGTCCGCAATGATCAAGTTATAGCCGTGTAACCTCACCTGGTAGGCGATAGCTCGCGTCAACTCGGCAAAGAACGGCTCGACAATATTGCCGACGACCAGCCCGATCGTGTTGCTGTGACCCCGCCGTAGCGCTGTAGCAATCAGATCGGGCTCATAGTTGAGTGCGCTGATGGCCTGCCGAACTCGTGCCAAAGTGAGCGTCGCCACCCGGGCGGGGTCGCGGATAGCACGCTTGGCCGTGGTAGGTGATACCCCAGCCAGTTTGGCAACATCGTTAATCGTTGGCACGTAGGCATGATAGCAGATGGTTCTAGCCCGATAAATTAAGCGCCTCACGAACACCGCGCCAGCCATCTCGACAGAATTCCAATTCCGACATGTCTTGACAGCGGCATCGCCATCATGTATGCTTATGGCCACGAGGCCATAGCTCCGTGCTACCCACTTTTATTGCCTTAGTCAGCCAAGGTTGCTTTTGCTTTGCGCAACCCGAAAGGGAGGTGAGGTTGATTTTTTAGTGGCCACGTGGCCGCTAAGTACCGGTCTAGGTTCATTCTTATGCACTCAGGAGGAACGATGAAACGTTGGTGGCTTGCCTTATTGGTGATGTTCAGCTCGCTCGCCTTCTCGCAAACCACGGTGACCATTGCCACTGTGAATAACCCTGACATGGTCATCATGCAAGAGTTAAGCCGCGTCTTCGAGGCGCAAAACCCCGATATTCGCTTGCAATGGCTGGTCCTGGACGAAGGCACCTTGCGTTCGCGCGTTACGGTCGATGCCGCTGCCGGTAGCGGCGCGTTTGACGTGGTGACCGTCGGGTCCTACGAAACAGCCATGTGGGGTGCCATCAACTGGCTCGCCTCCATTTCCGCACTGGCCGAGCAGTACCCCGAGGTCGCGGCCAATTACGATTTCGAAGACATCCTCCCTGCCATACGCGCTGGACTTTCGTACCAGGATGAGCTGTTCGCGGTTCCGTTCTACGGCGAGTCGAGCTTCACCATGTACAACAGGCGTCTGCTCGACGCAGCGGGACTGACTATGCCCGAGCGGCCGACCTGGGAAGAGGTTCGCGAAATTGCGTGCGCAGTACATGACCCCGCTAACGGTGTTAACGGCATCGTGATGCGCGGAAAGCCGGGCTGGGGCGACAACATGGCCCCCATTACCACGGTCATCAATACCTTCGGTGGCCAGTGGTTTGACGCCGAGGGGCGCCCACAGATTAACAGCCCTGAATGGGCAGCAGCCCTTACCTTCTATCGCGACATGGTGCAGCAGTGCGGCGCACCAGGCGTAACCGGCATCTCCTTCCCCGAAGCGCTGGCGCTGATGTCCCAGGGCAGAGCCGCCATCTGGGTTGATGCCACGGTAGCCGCAGGCTTCCTGGCCAACTCTCCGGCCGGCCCCGACATGGCATATGCGGCAGCGCCGGTCGGCCCGGTAGCCAAAGGTAATCAGTGGCTGTGGTCGTGGAACTTGGCCATCCCACAGACCTCTGATGCCAAAGCCGCAGCCTTCCGCTTCGTGATGTGGGCAACTTCAAAGGACTACATCGAACTAGTCGCAGCGGAACGCGGCTGGGCCCAGGTACCTCCTGGTACGCGCATTTCCACCTACGAACGGGCTGAGTACCTGGAAGCTGCGCCCTTTGCTTCGCAGGTCTTGCAGGCTATCCAGAGTGCCGACCCTCTCAATGCCACCGCGCGGCCTCAGATCGCTCCAGGCATCCAGTTCGTGCAGATCCCCGAGTTCCAGGGTATTGGCAACGACGTAGCCCAGATCGTCAGTGAAATCCTAGCGGGCGCCATCTCCGTGGAGGCGGGCCTAGCTCGAGCCCAACGCTTAGCCGAAGAGGCTATGCGAGACGCCGGATACTTCTAGCTACACCAGGAGAGAAGGGGCTGCCTTGGCAGCCCCCCTTAGCTAGGCCGACCGCCCCATAGCTGACGCCGATAGTTAGGGGCGCAGGGCTACTATAAGGAGTCGCGCGTGAATGGCGAAATCATCGCAGCCCCAAACCTACAACCTGAGGTACGCCGCCGTCCCCATGAAGGCCGGAAGTTCCTCTCTGTTCCCGGCATCCTTTTTCTTATCATCGTCACTCAGGTCCCTTTTGCCCTGACGATCTATTTCAGCTTCACCGGCTGGAACCTATTAAGGCCAGATAGCCAAAGGTTTCTTGGCTGGGAGCGCATGTGGAATAACTATAGCTGGATTCTTAGGAACCCCGACTTCTACATTGTCATCAAGAACACCGTGGCCTTGACCGTATCCGTCGTTATCGTCACCTTCATCCTCGGCATGCTGCTCGCGCTACTCATGAACCGCCGCTTCCCCGGCCGCGGGCTGGCCCGCACCATGCTGATCAGCCCATTTTTGATTATGCCGGTCGCCGCTGCGGTGTTGTGGAAAAACCTGATGCTCGACCCCTCGTTCGGCCTCTCTGCCTGGCTGCTGCCGCTGTTTGGGCTGCCGAGCGTCTTTCTCCTCCAAGAAGCGCCCATGGCCACGATTATCGGTATCGTGTCGTGGCAGTTTACCCCCTTTGTCATGCTCATCCTCTTGGCAGGCCTACAATCGCTCCCCGACTCCACCCGCGAGGCTGCCTGGCTTGACGGCGCCGGCCCAGTTGCTATGTTTCGCTTCATCATCTTACCTCACTTGCGGCGCTTTATCGAAATCGCCCTGCTGCTCCAAGTGATCTTCGTACTCAACGTGTTCGGTGAGATTTTTGTGACCACCTCCGGCGGTCCCGGCATTCAGACCACCAACCTCTCCTATCAGATTTTCCTAGAGGCCTTCTCACGCTGGAATATCGGACGAGCAAGTGCCTACGGCCTCTTCGCTATCGTACTGGCCAACATCTTGGTGTTGCTGTTCTTACGGGTCGTGCGCAGTCAGCAGAAGGAGACAGCATGAGCCGCGCCAAACTTACCCATCATGTCCTGAACGTCGTCACGCTAGCACTCGCTTTCTTGATGTTCTTTCCGATCCTCTGGATGGCGCTGACCTCGTTCAAGACCGAGGACCTGGCCATTGCCTTTCCGCCACAGGTGGTGTTCACCCCCACCTTGGTCAACTGGCAACAAGCTATCTTCAACTCGCCACTCCTGGAGTTCCTGAGCAATACCTTAATCATCAGCTTTGGGTCGATTCTGCTGGCGCTAGCCCTCGGTTTCCCTACTGCATATGCCATGGCCTATTACAGCACCAAGCGCACCGATGGCTTGCTGCTGTGGATGATTTCCACGCGCATGCTGCCACCTGCGGGGGTCATCGTCCCACTGTATATTCTCTTTCGTGACTTGAGCCTGCTAGACACCCATCTTGGCCTGATCATCGTGTTTGGCGGCATGAACTTCCCGCTGGTGGTGTGGATGTTGCGCTCATTCATGCTGGAAATCCCTTTTGATGTCATCGAGGCGGCAAGAATAGACGGCGCCTCGCTGTGGCAAGAGCTTACCCGTGTCATCATGCCGCTGCTCTATCCAGGGCTGGCGGCCACCAGCCTGCTGGCTCTGATTTTTACCTGGAATGAGTTCTTCTTCGTAGTCAACCTCACCACCCGCGAAGCCTCGCCACTATCTGTTTACGTCTCGACCTTTAGGGCTGCGCAAGGTGATCTGTTCATTGCTAGGATGTCCGCCGTCGTCACGGCCGCCATTATCCCCGTCCTGATCGCCGGATGGGTGGCACAACGACAGCTAGTAACCGGCCTGACGATGGGAGCCATCAAATGATGACACACCAATCCACCATGACCGCAGCGCAGATGCTTGGCCCTCAAAGAGGATGTGTGACCGACAAAGCGGTCCCCTCCGTGGGGCCTCTTGACGTTCTCATCGAGGTGCGTCGCGCCGGCATCTGCGGTACCGACATCCATATCTGGCGCGGTGAATACGCGCTGGCACGCTTCCCCATGGTACCCGGACACGAATTCAGCGGGGTGGTGACGGCCGTTGGCGATGAAGTGGTGCGGGTTAGGGTGGGAGATCGCGTCACCGCTGACCCAAACATCCCCTGTGGCCGTTGTCTGGAGTGCCAGCGCAACGCTTTCAACCAGTGTCTTGGCCTCTCCGTAGTCGGCGTCACGCGTGATGGCGCCTTCGCCCGCTACGTTGCCGTCCCCGAAAGCGTTACCTTCCCCATCGGCGACATAAGCTTTGCTGACGGCGCCTTGATCGAGCCGTTGGCCTGCGTGGTGTGGGGGCTCAAGCAGGTAGCGATCGAGCCTGGTGATAGCATGCTGCTATTTGGCGCCGGACCGATGGGCTGTTTGCTGATGCAAGCGGCTCGCACCGCCGGGGCGGTGAGCATCACCGTAGTAGAGACCTCGGCCAGCCGCCTCGCCCAGGCTCGAGCGCTGGGGGCCACGCACGCCCTGACGCCAGCCGAGCTCACCGCCGAGTTCTGCCGCGACGCAGCCCCCAACGGCTTTGACATCGTCACCGATGTCACCGGCGTACCAGCAGTGATCGAGAGCACCATGCAATACGTCAGGCCACAGGGCAAAATCTGGGTGTTTGGGGTAGCCCCGGACACCGCCACCATCGCCATCTCGCCCTACGCGATCTTTCGCAAGGACATCAAGATTATCGGCTCGTTCGCCTTGAACAAGACCTTCAGCGAAGCTATCGCCCTAATCCGCTACGGGGCGGTCAAAGTGGCCCCGCTGGTATCGCACAGCTTCCCTATTCATGACTTTCATGAAGGCCTGCGGGTGGCCGAGCACGACCCCAACCGCATGAAGGTCCAGTTTGTGCTAAGCGACTAGCCGGCGCAGCCCGGCTGCTTGGAGCCCTATGACAACTGTCAATGCAACCTACGATTTCACCAACAGGGCCATCGTCATAACAGGCGGCGCCGGCGACATTGGCAAGGCTGTGGCTCACCGTTTTGCCGCTAGTTGCGCCAACGTCGTCCTTACCGATATCGACGAGGCCAAGCTGGCCGCGGTCGTGGCTGACTTGCGCGCTTATCGCACTGGCATCGAAGCCTACACCTGCGATGTCACCGACAGCAGCCAAGTCGAGGCGATGGTCGCGGCTGCCATAGCGCGCTTTGGCCGCATCGACTACCTCTTTAACAACGCGGGCTACCAAGGGCTATTCGTCAAGACACCCGACTACCCCGAGGATGACTTTCGCAAGGTGATCGATATCAATGTAGTAGGTGTCTTTAACGTACTCAAAGCTGTGTCGCGGCATATGCGCGAGGCTGGCGGCGGCGTCATAGTCAATACTGCCAGTTACGCTGGAATCATCGGCCCGGCCAATATGCTGGCCTATGGGGCTTCTAAGTTCGCGGTCATAGGCATCACCAAAACAGCTGCTAAAGACCTTGCGCCCTACCACATCCGCGTCAACGCCATCTCGCCCTCGTTGATCGGTCCCGGCTTCATGTGGACGCGCCAGACCGAGCTGCAAGCCGCCGCGGACTCGCAGTACTTCGACCGCGATCCTAAGGTGGTAGAAAAGCACATGATCGCCTCTGTGCCACTGCGCCGACTCGGCAGCTTAGAAGAAGTTGCCAACGGGGTGGCTTTTCTTCTCAGCGATGAGGCAAGTTATATCACCGGCATGAATCTGGAGATCACCGGAGGGCAGTAGCGGAGTTAGAGCTTAAAGACCCGGCTCCCACCGGCCTCGAGCCAGAACCGAACCGGCTTGAGGTCGGCGAGCGCCTCAATAACCGCTGCCTGCTGCCTCTCGGGGCAGCAGACGATCACAAAGGCGCTGATCTTGCCCCCCGGCAGCTGTGCGTAGGCCCCCACCTGGCGCACCCGTGCCACCACATCCTTGACGTAGTCGTCCTCAAAGCGGCCCGGCAGTTGCTGCTTGAGCCGTTGCATCTCACCGATGCACCAGGCGGTTTGCGCCAAGTCGCCGGCCATCAGTGCCGCCTCCAGCTCATAAGCCAGCCGCTTGATGGCGTGCAGCACCTCCAGCCCGGCATCAAGGTGGCTAGTTAGCAGCTCGAGCGACGGCTTGCTCTTATGGTGCCGACCGCTGTAAAAGAGCAGCAGCGACTCCTCAAAGGCGTGCCGCGCCGCGGGCGTCATAGCGATCTCGCGGGCGCTGATCTGCGCCCCCTGATACTCGATCCGCTTAAAGCCGCCCAGCGCACAGATAGCCGGGTCGTGATAGCCCGAAGCGCCCCCGAGCACCTTCACCTCAAGGTGGGCGGCCTCCCGGTAGAGCTGCTCCTGGCTAACTACTTGGCCCTGGTAGGCGTGCATGGCGTGCAACAGCCCTACCGCCAACGCGCCAGAGGTGCCCAGGCCGCTCTCTCCGGCTAAGTCGGCCATCACCACAATGTCGAGCGGCGAGCCGGTCAGCCCGGTGAGCTTAACCGCTTCACGGATCAGCTCGTGCTTGATGTGCTCGACGTCGTGGACCTTCTCCTGCACATCCTGGTAGCGCAAGCGGTAGTAGCCGCCCAGGTTCTCTTTTAGGAACACGTAGAGGTACTTGTCGATGGTGGCGCTCACCGTCACACCGCCGAAGCGCTCAGCATACGGCTTGATATCGGTTAGCCCTCCGGCTAGCGGGATGCGCAACGGCGTCTTGGAGACGATCATGCTAACCCCTCGAGCGCCAGCACCCGCCGCGCCACCGCCAGCACGTTCTGTTCCGGCGTCGGTTGGGTGCCGCCCAGGTGCAACCACTCATCAGCCTTAACCCAGCCGACCTGCGCCCCTTGCTCGATACAGCGCTGCAAGTTCGGCAAGGCCCGGTACTCGCCATTCTCGGCCACCACTTGGGTCATGGCCGCCAACACCTCAGGCTGAAGCTTCCACAAGCCGATGTCAAAAAGGTCGCTATCACCTTCCCAGGCCCGCGTAACCCGCTCGCCTGCCAGGCTGGCGCGAAGCTGATCGCTCTCGCCAGGGCTGCCCGGCGAGAGCGTCACCACGTTAGGCGCTTGGTGCGCCCGCACGGCGGCAAATAGCTCAGGCGGCACGTAGAGGTCAGCCAGCCAGACGATCACCGGCCTGACCGGCTGCCGGGCGTCGGCAGCTAGCTTGAGCGCATGACCAGTACCCTGCGGCGCGCCCTGCTCGAGGTAGGTGATCCTCAGCCGACTATCTCCCTTGCCGAAGTAGGCTTTCACCTGCTCGCCGTGGTGGCCGATCACGATGACGAGCTGCGCTGAGGTTCCCGATGGCAGACTGTGCTTAAGATTGTCGATCGTGTACGCCAAAAACGGTTTAAGACCGATGGGATACAGGCATTTTTGCAGGTAGCGCCCCAAGCGGCCGAACCTGGTGCCCTGGCCGGCGGCCAGGCAGAGATAGTCCATGCCTTACGCTATCACAGCGCTTAAGGCGCCACGCCCAAGAGCGCCTTGGACTCCCCGCGCTAGGAGGCCGCTTTAGCCGCCCGGCGCTCCTCAACGATCTTCTGCGCCAGGTGCGCCGGCACCTCGGCATAGGTCTCGAGCTTGATCGAGAAGGCCCCGCGCCCGCCGGTCATGGAGCGCAGATCGGCGGAGTAGTTCTGGATCTCCGAGAGCGGCACGTGGGCGCTGATCACGCTCACCGAGCCTTCGGCGTCCATACCCAGGATGCGCCCCCGCCGGGTGTTGAGGTCGCTGATAATATCGCCGGTATGGCGGTCAGGGACGCGCACCTTGAGCAGCATAATGGGCTCGAGCAAGACCGGCTTAGCCTGCAACATGGCCTCCTTGAAGGCCTGCGCAGCAGCGATCTGAAAGGCGATATCCTTGGAGTCGACCGGGTGGTCCTTGCCGTCGTAGGGAGTAGCTCTAACGTCTACTACCGTAAAACCGCCTAGCGCCCCCTCTGCCAACGCGCTGCGAATCCCCTTCTCGCAACTGGGGATGAACTGGGTGGGGATGGTGCCGCCCACCACTGCGTTCACAAACTCAAAGCCCGCGCCCCGCGGCAAGGGCTCTACCCGCAGCGCCACCTCGGCAAACTGGCCCGCGCCACCGCTCTGCTTCTTGTGGCGGTAACGGGCATCGCCGTGACCGGTAATGGTTTCGCGGTAGGGGATCTTGGGCTGCCGCGCCTCCACATCCACGTTGTAACGCTCGCGCAGCTTGTCGGTCGCCACCTCCAGGTGGATATGTCCCATCCCCCACAGCACCGTCTCGTGGGTCTCGCTGTTGCGCTCGAGCCTTAGGGTCGGGTCCTCCTCCAAAAGCTTCTGGAGGGCGCCCGAGAGTTTGTCCTCGTCGCCTCGCGCTTTGGGGTAGAGGGCGATAGCCATCACCGGGGAGGGTAAGTTAATCGGTAGTAGCTTGACCACCTTGGCCTTGTCGCACAAGGTATCCCCGGTCTTGGGCTCGGTCAGCTTAGTTAAGGCCCCGATCATCCCCGCCGAGAGCTCCTTGACCTCTTTTAACTCCTTGCCGAAGGGGGTGTAAAGGTGGGCGGCCTTTAGCTCTACGCCCTGGCTGCTGTCCAAGATGACCTCGCCGGGTTTTATGGTGCCCGACAGAACCCGCAGCATAGTCACCTTGCCGAGGTAGGGGTCGATGGTGGTCTTAAAAACTCGCGCGCAGAAGGGCTGATTGAGGCCCAAGGTAGGCGGATCCCCCTCCTCGACTGCCAGCGGCCCGTGGTCGGTAATCTGCCGCACCCCGCGGGCGAGGAAATCGAGCAACATACTGATGCCCGCTACCTGGGTAGCTGAGGTGAGCAAAACCGGGGTCAACTCGTTGCGCCGCACCGCGGCATAGAAAGCTTCCGCCAGCGCCGTATCCTCGATATCGGCATCCTCAAGGTAGCTCATCATCAGCTCGTCATCGGTCTCGACAATGGCCTCGATCAGGCGCTCGCGGTACTCCCCGGCGATACCCTTGATCTCGTCGGGGATGGGGATCTCCACCGGATCGCCCTGGGGCCAAAGGTAGGCTTTCATGGTCAGCAGGTCAACCAAGCCCTTAAACTCCTGAGCCTGACCGATCGGCACCTGAACGGCGGCGATATTACCGGGCAAGGTCGCCTCAATATCGGCCATGGTGCGGAAGAAATCGGCGTTCTCGCGATCCATCTTGTTAATCACGATGATGCGGTTTAGCTCGCGCTCCTCTGAGCTGGTCCAGACCCGCTCGGTGCCGACCGCTACCCCGGAGACGGCCGAGACCACCACCAAAGCAGCATCAGCGGCGAGCTGTGCAGCGCGGATCTCACCGACAAAGTCGGCGTAACCCGGGGTGTCGAGGAAGTTAAAGAGGTTACCCTGCCAGGAGACCGGCACCACGCTGGTGTAGATCGAGATCTTGCGGCGCTGCTCCTCGGGGGTGTAATCGGCGACGGTAGTGCCGTCCTCAACTTTGCCGAGGCTCCCCTTGCCGCCGCTGCGATACAAAAAAGCCTCCACCAAGGAGGTCTTGCCCGCCCCGCTGTGGCTAAGTACAGCTACGTTGCGGATGTTCACTTCCGACATAACGGCTCCTTTTTGCGGCCTGTGCGCCACCCTCTACAGCTTCCGGCTCAGGCCGGGAGGGGTAGCCTCATCACGTAGCCAAATTATAACAGTCTATGACACCGCGCTGACCAAGGGATGAAAGTCCTCCTTGCCCGCCTTACCTGAGGTGCCTTCGCGGTAAACTCTACTCATGACACCGCCGCGTCGCCCAGCAAAATCGCCGCGTCGCGTACCAGACAAGCCTCGCCAAGCACCCCGCAGGGTCGGCTCCCGCACCAGTTGGGATCCGCTAGCCACCTGGTACGACGGCTGGGTCGGCCAGGGCGGCAGCCACTACCACCGCCGACTGGCTATCCCCACTACGCTAAAGCTTTTAGCTCTACAGCGCGGCGATACGCTGCTCGATATCGGCTGCGGCCAGGGGGTGCTGGCTCCGTTCGTGGCCAAAGCGGGGGCTAGCTACACCGGGGTCGATGTCAGCCCGGCCCTAATCAAGCTGGCCCAAAAGCGGCACGGCGGCAGCGGGCACTTCCTGGTGGCCAACGCCCGCCAGCTCAGCGAGCAGGTTAGGCTTAAGGGGCCGTTCAGCGCTGTGGTGTTCCTGCTGTCGCTGCAAGACATGGACCCGCTTACAGAGGTCCTGGCTCAGGCGGCAGCACAGCTAGCTCCGGGGGGACGCCTGGTAATTTTTATGCTCCACCCCTGCTTCCGCGTCCCCCGGCAGAGCGGCTGGGGCTTTGACGACGGGCGGCAGCTCCATTACCGCCGGGTCGATAGCTATTTAACACCCAATGCGGTGCCGATGAAACCATACCCTGGTCAACAGGGCGTGACGCTGAGCTTTCATCGGCCTCTGTCGCACTACCTCAACGCTCTGAGCAACCTGGGGCTGGTGCTAACGCAGGTCATGGAGCTGCCCGATCAGCCGCTGCGCGAGCGCCCTGATAACCCCGACATCCCGCTGATGCTGGCGCTAAAGACTATCAAACCCGCATAAACAGCGCTGCCATGTATTTAATCCGTCGCTACGGGCTTGGCAAAGCAATCTCGCTAAACACACATCTCGCGAACACCTTTAAAAACAGCTACCCCCGCGACCTGCACGGAGGTAGCCTAACGACAGCAGCTTTAAGCCTGAGGCGTTTCGGACTCTTCCGGCTCTCGCGGTCTCTCCGGCTCCAAGCTAGGGCGCTTACCTAGCCGGAAGGCCGCGGTAAGGAGCGCGGCGGCTTCAGCCGCATCGATCACGTTTTCGGGTTCGACCTCAGCCTCGGGTTTGGCCGCCGGTTCGGGCTTGGGCTGAGGCGCTTCGGCTTTCGCTTCAGGCTTGGGAGCGGGCTTGGTTTCGGCCTTCTCGCTCTTGGTCTCGGTCAGGCCGAACTGCGCGAAGAGGTCGGCATAGACGTCGCCTAGTTTGGTGGTGGCCTTAGTGCCGACATCGGCGCTGGCGTAGCTGTAATCGTAATCGATCCCGGCGCTGCGGCGGCCACCGCGGCGTCCCTTGCGGCCACCGGTACTGCGACCGCTCGGGGCCTCAGCCGCACTCTCGTGGGCGCCGGCGGTGTAAGGCAACAGGCGCTTGCGCGAGAGGCTGGCGCGCTGCTCAACCGGGTCGATATTGAGAATTACAGCGGTGACCTCATCGCCCTTATTGAAGTGCTCGGCGACATTGCCAATGCGTTCGTGAGCCAGCTCGCTGATGTGGATCAGCCCTTCGATCCCCTCTTCGATCTCCATGAATACGCCGAACTCGGTGAGGCCGGTGATCGGGCCGGTGATCTCGGTGCCGGGGGGATAACGGTCGGGCAGGCTCGACCACGGATCGGGCTGGGTCTGGCGCAGCCCGAGCGAGATGCGCTTCTGATCGAGATCGATCTTGAGGATCATCGCTTCGACCAGGCTCCCCTCTTGCACGATCTCCTTGGGATGGCGCACGCGCTTGGTCCAGCTCATCTCGCTGACGTGGATTAAACCCTCGAGCCCCGGTTCGATCTCTACAAACGCCCCGAAGGGGGTAAGGTTAGTCACCTTGCCGGCAACCTTCTGGCCGATATGATAGGTAGCGAGCACGTTCTGCCAGGGATCACCGATTAAGCGCTTCATGGAGAGGTTAATCCGCTCGCGCTCGAGGTCCATATCGAGCACTTCGACCTTGACCTTTTGGCCGAGTTGCAGCACCTCTTTGGGGTGGTTAAAGCGCCCGTAGCCGATCTCGCTGCGGTGTACCAGGCCGTCCACACCGCCTAAGTTCACGAATACGCCGAAGTCGGTAATCTCGACCACTTCGCCTTCGAGCTGGGCGCCGGGCTCGAGCCGCTCTAGGGTCTCAGCTTTCTTCCCGGCCACCTCTTCTTCCACAATGCTACGCCGCGAGATGATCACGCGGTTGCGCTTGCGGTTAAGCTCAATGATGCGCACCTTCATGCGCTGACCGACAAAGGGGCTTAGATCGTTGATGCGGCGCACATCCACCTGGCTAGCCGGCAGGAAGGCCCGCACACCGAGGCTGGCTACTAGGCCACCCCGCACCTTCTCGATGACCTCGACTTCGACCGGCAGCTTCTTCTCGTAGATCTCTTGCAGTAGGTTCCAGGCGCGTTCCTGATCGGCCCGCTTCTTGGACAGTACGATGGTATTGTTGGGGATATCGGCCCGGATGACATAGACCTGCACCTCGTCGCCAGGCTTGAAGTACTTGCTGGCCTCGTCCGCCTTGAGGTCGTACTCAAAGACCTGGTTGTAAGGGATCAACCCTTCAATCTTGGCGCCCACATCCACCACGATGCCCTCTTGCGACAGCATGATCACCGTGCCGGCGGTCATCATGCCGCGATGAACCGGCTTGCGGGCGAGTTGATCGTCGCTGGCGGCCATAACGTCGGCCATGGTCATGGTCTCGGCCGCCGCTTCGGACTCGCGGCTCGCCTCGTGGCTGTCAGTAGCAGATTCGCTAGCTTGCGGCGCTTCAGGGGATTCTCCCGCTTCGCTCACTTCCGGCTCGCGGCTGACCTGGTGGCTCTCAGCATCAGCTTCACTGGCTTGCGGTGCGTCAGGAGACTCTCCCGCTGCGCTCGGATCGGCCCCAAAGGTCGGATCGGCGGTGTCGCGCGGGGCTTCGCCGCCGTAAAGCTCGGCGCCATCATTAGCTGCTGGGCTCTTCGGTTGATCTGCCGCGGCGCTTACACCCTGCTCAGCGACTGCGGCTGGGGCCTCGCTCGAGCTTGTGTTCAGGGCTTGGTCGGTGGCCGGGACAGGGTTATCCACAGCCGGGTTTAGTTTGTTATCCATTTACGGGGGCTCCTCCTTGGAGTTATTAGGCAACGTTTCATTTAAGCACATTTCATGAGCCTATCGCAAGACCCTCGACTGGAGCGCCCTGCCAGGCGAGAAAAACCCCGCGTGGGAGGCGCGGGGTTCGGGAAGAGAAAGCGGAGCGGAGGCTTTGGGAGTGGCCTCAGATCCACGCTCTGAGTATACACCCAGCAGCCGTCAGATGCTGTGTTGTGTGCCGCTTTAGCTTGTCAGCAATCACTCTCGCTTTGCTCGGGTCAGCAAGACTCGTAGCCCCCTACCTGACCTTGATGCGTGAAGATGCACCACAGCGCGAGTACGCCTTATGTTATGATGTTTTCGACGGGGTGCGCTGGATCGTTCGGGCAGGAGCAGCGTGGCGGATGATGCCCGCTGACTTGCCGCCTTGGGAGGTAGTGTATCAGTCGTCATCGGGAGGACCACCTGATGGTGCGCGACCCAGGGAAACACCACCGCCAATCGATCAGGCTGAAGGATTACAACTACTCGCGGGTGGGGGCTTATTTCATCACCATTGTTACGCAGGGTCGGGTCTGCCTGTTCGGCGACGTGGTGGATGGGGCCATGCGGTTGAATGAGGCGGGACAGATGATCCAATCGGTATGGGACGACATACCGGCGTTCTATCCCGGCGTTGATACCGACGAATTTGTGGTCATGCCCAATCATGTCCACGGGATCGTTGTCCTCGTAGGGGCGACCCCCCGTGGTCGCCCTGATACGACCGGGCAGGCACGGGGGCCTGCCCCTACGTTTCGGGACGATATGACCGGGCAGGCACGGGGGCCTGCCCCTACGTTTCGGGACGATATGACCGGGCAGGCACGGGGACCTGCCCCGACGTTGACGTTGGGGGACGATATGACCGGGCAGGCACGGGGGCCTGCCCCTACGTTTCGGGATGATACGACCGGGCAGGCACGGGGGCCTGCCCCTACACGGGGGCCTGCCCCGACGTTGACGTTGGGGGATGTGGTGCATCGGTTCAAAACCATGACCACCAGGCGGTATGCAAACGCGGTCAAACAATTCTGCTGGCCCGCATTCTCTGGGCGATTGTGGCAACGCAACTATTACGAACACATCGTCCGCGACGGCGAATCTCTGAACCACATCCGCCAGTACATCGCCGCTAACCCGACGCGCTGGTCATACGATCGGGAGAATCTGGCTGCTACGAGGCCCGAACTGGAGGAGGTATGGCGCAGTTGACCAAGTAACTGTGGGCGCCGCTAATGCCGGGTGCGCTTGACGTCGACCGGCTCCGCGGCGGCGTCACGGAGGGGCTCGAGCGCCTCGTTGAGCAGGTACGCCCACTCGCTGCCGGAACCCGGCAAGAAGATGCCCAGGTCGCCCATCTTGCGCCCGGCCCGCAGCTCGGCCACATCCCACAGGATGTCGTAGTCGCTGATCAGGCGGTAGGTGCGAGTTTCGGCGTTAAAGTCGATGGTTAAACCCGGCAGGCGCTCTAACAGCTCGTTGCGGAACTGGTGGAAGTAGAGGCGGGCGCTCTTGGGCCTGTCATCAGGGAAGATGTCGGCCATTAGCTTTTTCAAGCCGACCTCCCGGTATTCGAGAAAGTACGCCAGTATCTCCACCGCGCGGCGCAGCCGGATATTGACGGTCTGCCCGGCCAGCATGATCCTCTCATCCCCCAGGCTGTAGACCTCCAGCACCTTAGGCGCGCTGCCCACGAGCTTGGGATGCGATATCCGCACGGCCTCGCGCAACTGCGGCAGCAGCACCCACTCGCGGGCCAAAAACGCCTGGTTCTGCACTGCGGCGCAGATGGCCTGGACCTTGTCGAGCTCGTCGAGGTAGCGCCCGTCGCCGGCGGCGCGGTAGATTTCGGTCAGGTGGAGCTGTGCTTGGCCTTGCTCTTGCAGCAGCCCCATCGCGCCGTACTCTTCAGCCAGCGGGGAGAGCGCCTGCTGGGCGTCGGTGGCTGGCAGCACGCCGCGCCAATAATCGAGCAGCACCTCGCGGAAGCGGTAGTCCAGACGGTCGCGCCGGTAGTTGACCAGCAGGCGGGCTCGAGCCAGGTGCTCGAGGGCGGTGGGGTAAACCCCCTGGCCGCCATAAAGGGCGGCTAAGTTCAGTCGACAACCCAGTTCGCCCTGGCTATCAACCTCCACCAGTAGCGGTATCGCCTCCAGGTAGTGCGCGGCGGCACCTTGCGTGTCTCCCATGGCCCAGGCAATATCAGCCTTTACACCCAGATAGAGCCCCCGCACCCCTGTTGAGTAGTCGGCTTGCAGCGCTGCTAACTCCTGGATGGCCTGGGTGTAGCGCCCGAGCATAATCAGCCCCCCTGCCTTGGCGAGCACTAGAGAAGACGGAGCGTTGGGTATAATCTCCAGCGCCTGGTCAAAACACCATAGCGCCCGTTGCGCACGACCAATCTGCCCATAGAGCAGCCCCAACCGGATGAGCAGCCACGGAGCAAGAACCGGATATTCCGGCAGGCCCTGCACCAAGCGCCAACCTTCTTCAGCTAGCTCAACGGCCTGTTGGAAATAGCCGGAGAACTCCTGCTGGTAGCTCTGCGCCCGCAACAATAGCACCCTATCCGGCGGGTTAAGTTTTGCGGGATCCACTTTGGCCAGCTCAGCCGCAGCCTTCTCACTGCGGTCCATAAAGCCAAGCACCCGCGCCAGTTCGATGCGCGCCCCCTCGTCGCCGCGGGCTACCGCGCGGGCCAGGAGACCCTCCGCCTCCATCCGCTGGTGCAGCATCGAGTGGCAGACACCAGCCCAGCGATCGTCCTGCGGTGTCGGTTTCTTGATGGCCTGATAAGCGGCCAGGCCGCGCCGGTACTCCTCAAGATAGACCCAGCCCTGCACCGCGCTTTCCAGCACGATCCCCTCAAAGCGCTCGTCGATCAGCTTTTGCACCTGTCGCAGGTCGGCGTCCACCGGCTCATTATAGCCCCTGTAAGCTACGGCGCAAGCCGCAGCAATCCCCCTGGGGAGGCCGTAGGCCGGGGGGATTCTCGTCGAGGAGCACGCGCTCGCGGGTGTTTAACGGGGAGGCCGTAGGCCGGGGGGATTTTCCCTTACCAAGTTGAGGTGGCGAGCGCCGGCAGCCCCTTGTCATGGCGCCTGGCCCGAGCGCAGCGTGGGGAACCGCCGCAGAGACGCAGCGACCCATTCGACAAGCTCAGGGCAAACCTCGGGATGGGTGGGGTGTGCGGGAAAATGGTTGTCATCGGGTTTGCTTCGTCGCGCTGGCGCGCTCCTCGCAACGACAACCCTTTTGTCATCGCGAGGCGCGCAGCGCCGTGGCGATCTCGCTATCGCCGCAAACGGAGGCGTTATTGGCGAGGCTGTTTCGCGGAGTTTGCCCTGACCGTGAAAGACGAGATTGCTTCCCCTTCGGCTTTGCCTCAGGGTCGCAATGACAGGCGAAGAGCTTGCAACGACAATCCTTTTAAGGGCGCAGGGGGGCTTGCACAACCAGCCAGGCCGTGCTAACATCACTCTAACTTTCGAGATTGGGAGACCTCGAGAGGGACCGGGCGCCCGCGGTTTGGGAGAACTTAAGCGTCAGGTGCAGTAAAGTTAGCTGTAGGGAAGAGAACGGGAGCAACGGCCATGGGAAGAACCTACGGGTTCACGCGCCCCACTACAGACAACAGGTGGTTACTCTAAGCAGGGTTAGCTGCTTGGCGTCTTAGCTCTTTTGGGTTGGGAGACTCAAGCCGGTTGGGAGACCGGGAGCTGAGTGGGAGACAAGGAAGAGAAAGGGAGAGCCACATGATCGAAACCCGCTGGGCGGGGATGGAGCCGCGCTAGGCGCCGGAAGGATTTGCCTAGAGCGTAGTATCTACCGCTACTATCACTAACCGCAAGTAGGGCCAGGGCAGTTTTAGCAGTCCTCTGGTAAAGCCTAAATATCCCGGCAGGGAGGGCTTATATACGTTTTCTAAGCGCTCCCCTGCTACTCTGCTGTCACGTCGAAAGGAGACGTGGCACGTGGAGCCTTTACTTTATGCATCACAACGCGCAACGGGCAGCAGCCTCTCCTTAAAGTGCGCCGTGACGGCGGGGGTCGGCTCATGATCCGCTGGGCTGTGCCGCGGGCTCATCGGGCCGCTGCTAAGCAGGGCTTAAGCCTGCGCTGGCTGGGCGCCTTAGCCGTGACGGCGTTAGTGGCGCTGGTGGCCGCCGTCGTTATTGCAGCCGGGGGCGCCGAGAGCGCCTATAGCCAACTCATGTACCTCCCCATCCTGCTGACGGCTTGGCTCTTCACGGTGCCGGGCGCGGTGATCGTGGCGCTGGTAGCCGGCCTGACGTTAGGCCCGTTGATGCCGCTGAATACGGCCACCGGAGAGCTGCAAACGGCGGTCCAGTGGCTCTCGCGGACGGCGTTCTTCGCGGTGTTCGGAGCGCTGGCCGGTTATGCCAGCCACCTTTTCAATCGCCGCCTAATGGCGGTTGAGTCCAAGGCCGACCGCCTGTCGGAGATGTATATCCGCGTCCTGTCGAGCTTAGCGCTCACCGTGGAGGTGCGCGATGAGCCGACCAAGGGGCATTGCGAGCGCGTAGCTCACAATTCGCTGCTGCTGGGTACCGCGCTCGGTTTCAACGAGCAGCAGCAAGAGCTCCTCTACTGGAGCGCACTGCTTCATGACCTCGGCAAGATCGCCGTGCCGGAGCGCATCTTGCTTAAGCCGGGGACGCTTACCGCAGAGGAGTACAGCCAGATTAAGCGCCATGCCGCTTATGGCGCAGAGCTGCTGGAGTCGATCTCGCCGGACTTTGCCCCGCTGGCCGAGGCGGTCCGCGCGCACCACGAGCGCTGGGACGGCGCGGGCTACCCGCTCGGCCTGTCAGGCGACCGCATCCCGCTGCTGAGCCGCATCATCGCCATCGTCGATGTCTTTGAGGCGCTAACCAGCGCACGGCCCTATCGCGGGCCGATCCCAGCGGAGCAGGCCATGGCCTACCTCAGCGAGGGCGCGGG
>Ga0208733_100246_pt1 | contig 27567 bp, 22 predicted proteins | sample SubbioR11Jul_8B1_FD_184816 | JGI IMG/M metagenome (GOLD analysis project Ga0208733, IMG submission 184816) | Serpentinite rock and fluid subsurface biosphere microbial communities from McLaughlin Reserve, California, USA - CR11Jul_8B1 (SPAdes) | ecosystem: Environmental > Terrestrial > Deep... | reverse complement strand
ACAGCACAGATTCAGCTCAATCCTGCATCACCGAGCCCAGATCTCCTGTGGCATTTCTTTGGTGCCGTCAATAGCGTCGAAGCACCATCGACCGAGGCACTGCGCAGCTTTTACCTGGCGGTCACTTATCAGGGTGAAATCCTCTTCACACATGCTCAGGAACTGGACCCGGCTGATCGAACCGTGATAACGGCCGGTGTCCTGGCAGTAGCATTACAAGGGGGATGCCGTGACGGCATCGTCGCTTTTGCGGGAAGCGAGCAATATCGGGTTGGTGGCCAGTCGACCTCGCTGAGCAGCACTTGCTTTCAAATCCCCGGCTATCTCGGCGGATCAGTTTCTAAAGCCGCGGGTGAACGGAGCATATTTCTCGGAGTAGCGCCAACTGAGGTAGCTCTAAATCGCTGGGAACCGTTCCTTATTTACCTTCCTATCCTGGCTGACGGAGAACAGTTACAACCGTCCCCTGATCCCTGGGATGCCGTCGTATTTCTGCTGTATCTCAGCAATGAAGCGCTACCTGCTGACTCAGTACAGCATCCTCAAGTGCCGTTGCTCGAAACCTGGAGTGACCTCCCTTAATAGCAGGAGGCACTCACCAACTACCAAGAAGCGGTTGCGAGCCGTGAAGCGCCCTACCCTCTGGCGCCATCGGGATTTCTTACGGCTCTGGGCATCTCAAACGGTAAGTCAGTTTGGGATCCAGATAACCTTTCTTGCATTACCGCTGATTGCCATTACGTATCTGGCAGCTAGCCCTTTCGAGGTCAGCGTTCTAAATACTGCGGGGTGGCTGCCTGTGCTGTTCATTGGGCTGATCGCAGGCGCATGGGTCGATAAGTTCCGGCGACGCCCCGTCCTGATCCTCACCGACCTTCTGCGAGGTGCCATTCTTCTCTGGATACCCATAGCCTTTGTGCTCGACATCTTATCCCACATTCCGCCACCCCCTTAAACAAGCAGATAGTATTTACGGCACCGGGGACTGAGGAAACCCAAAATGTGCTGTCTCTCCTTGGTCAGGTTGCTGATGTGCTTCACGCCGTCTAAGACGACCAGGTGTACCGCCTGGAACATCTGGAACACCCAACGCAAGGTCGGTGTGCGGGTGGCCCTACCTGTTTGATGCCGGATGGTAGCTTTCTGTGCGGCAAGGTTCTGACGCAGCAAGCGTTGTCCCAGAGTGTACACCAAGAGCGATAGCGCCATAATCAGGGCTAAGGCGGCTACTCGTGAAGGGGTCTTGAGGAAGACGCTCGAAGTGAAGAACAACGGGTCGCGCAAGAAACGAAAGCCTCGTTCGGCACTTTGTTGCGCCTTGTACTCAGCCAGGAGCTGGTCGTTGCTGTAGTGCTCAGAATCGAGTATGTTGCTGGCGAGGATGAAGCGGCCTGAGCAGGTCTGCTGGTCATGAAAAGCCTTCTCGTCACGAAGCAGTTTTGCCTGGACACGGTAAAGCAGTTCGAATGGGGTGTCGGCGCTGGGGCGTTCCCTCTTGTGGTAGCGTCTCTTGCTCACGATGCCGACCTCCTCCAAGCGGTGCAAGGTCAGGGTCTTCTCGAACGCCTCTATAGCCCGCTTGGCATCTTGTTCACAGTGGAAGCTGCGTTTGGAGAGTGCCCGTAGTGCCTTGTCGTGCGCACGTTTCTGCTTGCCCAAGGTCTTGCCTTGTCGCTTGTCGGCACGCCTTTGCGCGCCATCGCTCGCGATGACCAGCCAACGCTGGGGGATGCCGCCGTAGCTCACCTGCCGCTCGGCAATCTTGTAGCCCGGCAGACTGCTTTCCTCAAACTCACCCTCGTCAAGTTCACTCAACAGCCGCTTCGCCTCGGTTAGGGTTTGCGGCACGCGGGTGAGCCACGACAGACCGGCCAGGCTCGTGAGGTTCTCCCGGCTGAATAAGGCACTGTCTGCCACAAACAGCGCATCAAGGTCAACTTGCTCTTTGAAGTCCTTAACCGGGTCGGCAAACACCGCCTTGTCAGCCTCGTTGCCGTCCGCGGCACGAAAGTACAAGGGAACGTCGCTGTCGCTCGTGCTCATCAGGTCCACCACGAACTGTTTCAGGTCGGACCGCTGCTCCCTTGAATAGCCGTAGGTAATCGAGATACTCGGCATCTCCCCTGGACCAACTACCTCACTTCGCCTTTCAGGCTCGTATTGTCCGTGGACATGAAACGAACTCGCATCTAGGTGCACTACACCGCGATCTACACCAAAGTGTTCAGCCGCCTTGAGCGCAACGCGCACGAACAACCGTGTGAGGTCCGCTTCAAAAAGCTTGTCGAGCACCTTGCCGAGCTTGTCGTCATGTAAGTGCTCGGGTCTTATCCCTCCCCCCAACAGCAACTCGGTCGCCTTGCCGACGAAGAACTCCTGGAACAGGTACAAGGGCGCGGATACGAATCCCAAGGCGTTCAAGATCATCGCCTTGACGGTCGTGCCGCTACTCAATACCTCCTGCTCGTGGGTGCCGAGTAGCTGGTCTATCTCCTCAACCAGACCGATCTCGTCGATGATCGCCGCAACAATCCCCAAGTGGTCGATGTCATAGGACGCTAGTTCTGGTACACTGCTTGAAGCTTTCACCCAAACAAAATACGGCAAAACCTATCTGGCACTGGCGGAATGTGGGCTTATCTCTCTGGCAGCTTTTTTGGTCGCTTTCGCCGTCGGTATCTGTACGGTCTTCTTCGACATCGCTTACGGTGCCTACTTGCCATTCCTGGTCAAGCGCGAGCAGCTTGTCGAAGGCAATACCAAGCTGGAATTTACCAACTCGGCCGCTCGAATAGGCGGGCCACCTTTGGCGGGTGGTCTGATTGTCCTGCTGGGCGCACCCTTTGCGGTTGCTATCAATGCGCTCAGCTACGCATTATCCAGCCTTTTCGTGGTCTTCATAAGAAAACGTGAGCCTCTCCCTGAGCCGGATAAACCCGAGAACGGGAAATCCACGATCTTTGAGGATGTCAAGCAGGGACTGCGCTATGTGCTTACTCACCCCTTATTACGTCCTACAGCTATCTTTGGGCTTGTAACCAACTTCGCCCTCGCCATGGTCGAGGCGGTGTTCCTGGTCTATGTCGTGCGCTCGCTGGGGCTTGAAGCAGGTGCCATCGGCATCATCTTTTCGATCGGGAATGTCGGCTTACTCGCTGCGGCCGCTGTTGCCGGCACAATCGCTTGAACTCTTGGTGTGGTACCCGCTATCCTCATTGGCTGCGCTCTTTACAGCTTCGGGATCCTTTTGGTTCCCTTAGCGCCCGCAGCCCCGCTTCCCATTCTTATTGCTTCACAGGCAGTTCGATCCTTCGGTATCGTGGTCTACAGCATCAATCAGGTGAGTTTGCGGCAAACGATAACACCAACCTGTATCTTGGGACGTGTAAACGGAACGATGCAATTTCTGGGGATGGGCTCGATCCCCATCGGCTCGCTCTTTGGTGGTGGTCTCGCTACCTTGACAAACTTGCCAGCAACCCTGTGGGTGGCGGCTGCTTTAAGCTTCTTGGCAATTTTTACTATCGCGCTGTCCCCGGTTGCGAAGCTCTATACTATGCCAAAGGTGGAAGAGGGACTATAAGACTATTAACTATTAAGAGGTGAAGTCAATCCCGCAGACAATCCGTGGGGTGCTGAACTATCGCGGCAATCTGCAGGTCCGCATCGGCTAAAGGTGTGCCGGATTGCTCGAGCGTAGCGCTTAGCTCTCCAAAGATCCGGGCAGTGCCGGTGTCGTAGAGCAGGCTGGTGAGCGCACGCAGCACCCGCTCGGTGATGTTCCTTAGGTGACGCTTCTTAGCTGGTGAGCGGTAGGCATCCTTAAAGAGCTCGCCCACTGTAACAGCACTACAGAACTGTTGGTCACGAGGAATCGTCCCTAGCCACCCGAGGTAGGCCGCTAGGGGCCGCTTCCTTAATACCTCGGAGATAGCGTCGGTGTCAAAAAGGTAAGCCACGCTTAGTCGAGGGGAGGTAGCGCACGGCCTGAACTGCGCTCGAGCTTCTCAAGGTTCTCGACCAGTTCGTCTGAGTTCTCCCAGCCGCCAGCTAAACCGGCTAGGCCAGCCTGCGGGCCGGCCGCGCGCAACCTCGCGAGCTGCTCGAGGTCGCTAGCGGGTACTAAAGCAGCGACGGGCTTACCGCGCCGAGTAATGACCACGGCCTCGCCCTGCTCGGCGCTCCGTACCCAGGTGGAGAGCTGGCTTTTGGCTTCAGCAATGGAAACTTCCCTGCTTATGGCATCACCTCGTGACCATTATAGCCAAGATATCTATCTTCTCGTCGACCGATATCTAGCCTTCAGCGGCCTCCGCAACGGCGACGCCAGGCGCCTCACCAGCGCACTTCCGCCTGGGGTCTCTACCGTCTGCCAACACAAAGCCAAAAGACAAAACCAGCAGTACAAGTACACCAGCCAGAATCCGCTTCATAGCTCACCTCCTTCTACCATGGGTTGATTGTTCCCCGGCCGAGGTAACAACCACCTAACATGGTGGGGGCTCTGGGATGTTAGGTGAATGTTAGGTTGCCGGCTGGGGATGTTAGGTGAATGTTACCTAGTGGGCTATACACTCACAAATGAAAGGAGGTGAGCGCGATGCAGGTTCTGAATCTACAGCGGATGTCCGTCCAGAGAACCAGGGATAGTCGGGTCAACTGGCAGAGCGTTACTAGCAGCTTTTCTATGTGCTGTAAGAAACCACTAATTAACTAAAACCATATCGGCTGCACCGGCCTGCGAAAGCCGGTACAGCCACATTGTGGCACTTGCGGCCTGTTATGTGCCGGATTGCCTTTTAGCATGGTGCGGGTAGGTCTCGGCTACCCTGTGATAGCGGGGCTTTTTTGAGCGGTATCGCAGTGAAGGGAAGACGGGAGTGTGTGGTTTGAGAGACGAACGTTGGGTTAATCGGTTCATGTACCTTGCCACAGACAGTCTCTTCTATGAGGCAGTAGACACCTACTACCTGCCCACCGCGAGGAATTTTAGCTCTGCACTCGGCCCCGAAGTCCAGCAGCGGGCGGTGCGTGATGGCATATGGTGGGTGGTCAGGTTTGAAAAGTCATATAGCCCACCACCCAACCAGGGGTGGAAGGTTCACGTCAGCGCCCACCCGCGCAACGCCGAACGGGTGTTGAGTATAGTCGCGGTATATTTGGTCGAAATAAAAGTCACATTTAAGTTCGCCCTGGACTTCAATATCCTGGAACTCCTCAACTCCAAGGCGATGGCGCGCGGCAGTTCTGGTAAGTTCATAACCATTTATCCTGGCTCGCTCACCCAGTTCCGGGAGGTCATTGAAGCGCTTGCCGCGCGCCTGTCCGACGAGCAGGGGCCTTATGTGCTCTCTGACATGCGCTACAAGGACTCCCGGGCCGTATACTTCCGGTACGGCGCGTTCAGTAAGAGCCAGAGCGTGGACCCCATGGGGCGCCAGATCCTGAGCATCATCACACCCTCCCAGGAACTCATCCCCGACCGGCGCGACCCGTACTTTAGTCCCCCAGACTGGGCGCAGTGGCCCTTCGAAGACTGGGCCATGCCCGGGGATGATAACGAGAATGGCTCCCTGCTGGCCGGAAACTACGAGGTTCAGGAAGCTCTCAGCTTCTCCAACACCGGCGGCGTTTACAAGGCCAAAGACCGGAGGTCGAGGAAAACCGTAGTTGTCAAGGAGGCCCGCCCTTTCACCAACTTCAGCGCCGCAGGCGGCTACGACGCGGTGGATCTACTGCGAAAAGAATGGGATATTCTCCAGCTCCTCAAGGACACCGGTGTTGCGCCCAAACCGGTCGAGCTGTTCCAGGAGTGGGAGTACCACTACCTCGTTGAGGAGTACATTGAGGGGATCGACATCCGCACGGCGCTGTTCAAGAGGTCTCACCCTTTACTGCAGCTACACCCCAACCGCCGGGATTCGGCACGCTACCTCCGATCCTTCTTCCGGCTCTTCCTCAGCCTAGCCCAAGCGATGCAAAAAGTGCACCAGCAGGGCGTCCTCCTCGGCGACCTGTCGGCCAATAATTTGTTGCTCAAGCGGAATTCCTACCGCGTCGTGCTAATCGACTTCGAGGCGTCGCTGCGGGAGTCACCCGAAGGGGGACTGCACGACCGGCTCGGCCAGCCCATCTTGCTGTATACGCCCGGGTTTCGCCGGATGGATCGGGCCTCCGGCCAGGTTTATGACGTCAGCGACGACCTATTCAGCCTGGCAAGCATCATGTGCTACTACATCTACCCCATCAGTGCCTGCTCCGCCCTACGTAGCGACCTGTTTAGCACGGTCTACCGGGAACTGATTCACGACATGGGCTGGCCAGAGAAGCTTCACACTTTCCTGGAAGCGATCATAAAGGGCCGAGTGGGCCTAAAGGAGGTTCTCGCATACCTCGAGCGCGAGGAAGCAAGGCTGGTGCAGGAGATTCGAGCACCGTTACAGGCCCGTAATGGCGAAGGGTACGAGCCAGTGGCTGGTCGGGGCCGGGGTGGTGGTGGGCGCGTTCGCCGGAGTGCAGCAGAAGACCCGGTCCTCGACGCACAGACCAGGCAGGAGCTCCGCGACTGGATCGCTGAGATGACGCGCTTCATTGAGGCGGCCGCGGACCCCTCCAGAGCCACCCTCTTCCCAACCGACCCTTTCGCTGCCCTCACCAACCCGTTGAGCCTGGGCTTCGGCACGGGCGGGGTGCTCTACGCGCTGCAAAAAGCCGGGTACCCGCTTTCAAACAGCTGGAGGCAGTGGTTTGTGCAGCAAGCGGAGAAGGCTGACGCCACCGCATACCCCCCGGGGCTGCTCACTGGGCTGGCGGGCCTGGCCTTGGTCCTACAGGAGCTCGGGGAGGTAGAGGCCGGGGCGCGGTTGCTCGAGCAGGCCAACCACCACTCCCGCCTCGAGGCCGACTATACCCTCTACTACGGCACGAGCGGGGTGGGGCTGGCCAACCTGAAGTTCTACCTGGTCACGGGGGACGGCAGCTATTTCGACAGCGCCACCAGGCTCTACCAAAGGCTAAGGGAAACCGCGCAGCTCGCCAACGAGACGGCCTTCTGGGCCAACGAGTTCACGGGTACAGCACCCTTCACAGGGCTGGGCTTCGGGCAGTCGGGGGTGGCCCTCTTCCTCCTGCGGATGCACCAGCTCCTGAAAGATGACGCGCCATTGCGGCTGGGCCAAGCCGCACTGCGTGCGGACTTGGCACATGCAGTTACCGTGGAGCCCGGGGTGGTGAGCTTCCGACACGAGGGAACTCTCGAGCCCTACCTCGAGGTCGGCGGCGCGGGGATCGCCAAGGTACTACTGCGCTACGGTTGGTTCGAGCAGGCGCGCCCGGTGCTAGCTGACCTCTACCGCAAGTACTTCGTGCTGCCCGGATACCTCTTCGGCGCCAGCGGGGTTATCGACGCCCTCCTCGACGCCTACCTCTTCACCGGCGATCCCGGCTACCTCCGCAAGCTGCGGCGCCCCCTCGAGGGCCTAGGCCAGCTGCACCTTTTCCGTCCTAAAGAGGCTAGCCCCTTTGTCGCTCCTGATAAGATCCCCGAGGGCATCGCGGTGCCGGGCGAAGGTTTGCTGCGGGTCTCGTGCGATTTCGGAACAGGCTGCGCGGGCGTGTTGCGGGTGCTGCACAGGCTGCTGAATCTGGACCAGGCGGACTTCATGCTGGACGAGGTGGATACCTATGAAAATCTTCTGGAACCTGCTGGGCAAGCGAAGACCAGAGTTCCTGCTGCTGTTAGCCCTTAGCAGTCTGGCCAGCGCCACCGAAGCCCTGCTACACCCGCTGATGCTGAAGTGGATCTTCGACGAGGGGGTAATCGCTCAGGACTTCCAGCAGTTCTTGTTTTTGAGCCTGGGCTACCTGGCCCTGGGCTTTGTCTTGGTGGGTCTGTTCTACCTGTTATCCTTGTGGCGCAAAGCCCTCAGCAACCGGGTCATCCTCGACCTCGAAGGGCAGCTACTGCAGCAGAGCCTGCTCCTGGACTGGAAGGCGTTTCAACGGGAGGGACCGGGGTCCTTTGTAAGCCGCATCCACCGGGATACCCTCGAGGGCTTTGCCCCTGCGCTCAACCTGGTGCTCAGTGTTGTACAGCAGGCACTGGCCGCACTGGTCTTTATTGCCGTTTTATTCTACCTGTCCTGGCAGGCTGCCCTGGCCCTCTTGCTCATAGCTCCGCCGCTGGTCTGGGTCGCCCAACATATCGGCAAGCGCGTCCGCAAGGCCACCTCGGAGGAACGCGAGCGCGAGGCGCGTTTTGTTCAGGTGCTTACCCAGACCCTCTCGGCCTTTCGCATCTTGCGTACCCTGGTTCCGCTGCAACCGCCGACCCTCGCCACTAACCGCCAGGCGCTCGGCGCATATCTGGACAGCACCTACAAGAACCACCAGCTCCTTACGCTGCAGCAGACCTGGAATGACCTGTTCATGAACCTCGCTAACACCCTGTCGCTGATTGTGGGCGGCTACTTTGTGCTGATACGCGAGCTGAGCTTCGGCGGCTTTCTGGCCTTTGTAAACGCCTTCTGGCGCGCAGTGGGAAATATCTTCAGCATCCTCAATACAGTCCCGGAGTTCCACCGCTACGCCGAGATCCTAGAGCGAATCGAGGCGCTGGCTTCCCTTACACCTACCCCCTACGCCCGTCCCTCTTCAGTTGCCCGTGTACAGAATGCTCGTCTGTCTTACGACGGCAAGGCGGTGCTGGACATCTCCCGGTTCGAAGTTCGGCCAGGTGAGCGGCTGCTACTGCAAGGCCCGAACGGATCGGGAAAAACCTCCCTGCTGCATATCCTCTCTGGTTATATGGCCCCGGACCAGGGCGAGGTGGCCCTGCCGGAGCGGGTAGCCTCCCTGACAGCCCCCGTAGAGCTACCCCCCTTACCGGTAAAAGAACTGATACCTGACCCGGCTATCCGAGAAGCCCTGGGGCTGGAGGAGGTTAGGGACCAGGATGGGGAGACCCTTTCCTCGGGTCAGAAACAGAAAGCTGCCATCGGGGCGCTTTTGTTCCAGGAAGCAGACCTTTACATCCTCGATGAGCCTCTGGCCAACCTGGACGATCAGAGTAAGGAAAAAGTTATGGAGCTGATCCTAGAGCAAACCGCCGGCAAGACCCTGGTGGTGGTTTTACATGGCGAGGAAGAGTTCCACTCCCGCTTTGATCGGACCGTCAACATGGTTGAGATGCAGGGAAGTGCTCTGCGTTATTTGGGCCAGTAGGTCTGTGGCCTGGGCCACCTTATCGCCGCCCTCCTACCGGTCATCCATACATGTAGGTGCTGGTGGTTGACCGTGAGAGCTGGCTGATCGTCTTTACGGCAAGCTGTCGGGGGGAGAGAATACGGGCCGATGGTCCCAAGAGCGAGATCAAAGCTAGGGTGGCCGGCAAGCGGGTGCGCTGCAAGACCGTGCTGACCCCGGAGCTGCTGCGCCAGGAGCCGCTGGTGTATGAGGTCAAGCCGGTGGGAGGGCGGCTGGAGATCCTGACCGATAAACCTGAACAGCTCATCCCCCGGCTCACCGCCCTGGACCCCGCTTTGAGTGAGCTCGAGGTAGACTCAGGTGTGCTGGAAGAGGTCTTCTTGAGCCTGCTGCGCGAGGAGTCGAAGGCGGCTGCCAGGTAGCGCGGCTACAGAGCATTTGCGGGGCGGTGCGAACGCGACCTCTACAGCGCTGACACCATCAACCTCTGTAGCGCCCTGCGCGGCCTGCGCCGGGTAAACGCTTTAACGGCATGATCCTGCCGCCTCCGTGACGGGGATATGTTAGATTGATGCCGCGAGCCCTCGGCTCGCAATCTAGGAGGCGTTTATGAAACAGATCCTGGCAAAGATTCTAGTTTTTGCCCTGATTGTTACGCTCTTCCCGCTCTCGGCGCTAGCCCAAGGCGAGGTGCCGGCCCGCCTGGTGCTCGGCATGGTCCCCTCGCGCGAGGCCGAGCGGATCGTCGATAGCCTCGACCCGCTGGCTAAGCTGCTGAGCGAAAGGCTCTTGATCCCGGTCGATACCTTCGTGTCTACCAACTTTACCGGCCTGGTTGAAGCCATTGGTACTGGGCGGGTCGATATCGGCTTCTTCGGGCCGGCCTCCATGGTGCAGGCCATAGACCGCCACGGCGCCAAACCGATTTTGGCCTCGGTCCGCCGCGGCTTTAGCTACTTCAAGTCGCAGTTCAACGTCCGCTGCGACTCGGGGATTACCAGTTTCGAACAGCTACGCGGCAGGACCATCGCCTTTGTCGACCCGGCCTCGACCTCGGGCTTTCAGTTCCCGTTTGTCTTTCTGCTGGAAGAGCACGGCATCGACGCTGACACTGAGATGCAGGCGATCTTCGCCGGCTCGCACGACGCTGCCATGCTGGCGGTGTATAACGGCGATGTTGACGTCGCCACGACCTTTGGCGGCACCCCCGGCAGCGATGGGCGCACCACCATTGCACGCGACTTCCCTGATGTCATGGAACGGGTCTGTATTCTGGGTTATACCGGCCCCATCCCCAACGACGGCACGGTAGTGCGCGCCGGGCTTGATGAAGAGTTGGTCCAGCAGATTACCCAGGCGCTGATTGAGATCGCTCAGACCGAAGAGGGTCAGGCGTTGACCCAGGAGCTCTTCAACGTCACCTCCTTTGCGCCGGTGACCAGCGAAGCCTACGACATCGTGCGGGCGGTATCGAGGGTGTTCGAGGACCGCTAAGGCGCTCTTGATATCGACTTAGGACCTCGAGCCCGGCTCGAGGTCCTTTATGATGAGCTAGATGATCGAGTTTAGGAACACACAGGTCACTTACCCAGGAGGACTTCGCGCCCTAAAAGGGGTCACCCTGGAGGTCCCTAAGGGGCAGTTTGTGGTCGTTGTCGGGCTATCCGGCGCGGGCAAGTCTACCCTGATCCGCACTGTTAACAACCTGGTGGTGCCGTCCGGCGGCGAGGTATTGGTCGGTGGCAGGTCGGTCACCCAGGCTCGCAGCAAGGCGCTCAGGCAGATGCGGGCCGAGATCGGCATGATCTTTCAGACCTTCAACCTGGTCAAGCGCTCTACCGTGCTGCGCAACGTGCTCTCCGGCCGTCTGGGACAAGTCAACCCTTACACCAGCCTGCTGGGGCTCTTCGCCAAGGCAGACTTGGCGCTGGCTCATGACTGCCTGCGCCGGGTCGGCATCCCGGAGAAGGCCTTCGCCCGTGCCGATGCGCTCTCGGGTGGCCAGCAGCAGCGGGTCGGCATCGCTCGAGCGCTGGCCCAGCAGCCCAAGGTGATGCTGGCTGACGAGCCGGTAGCCAGCCTCGATCCGCCTACCTCCCATGCGGTCTTGAGCGACCTTAAGCGGATCGCTCGCGAGGACGGTATCACCACCCTGGTCAACCTCCATTTCATCGATCTGGCCCGCGACTACGCCGACCGCATCATCGGTATGCGGGATGGCTTGATCGTCTTCGACGGTGCGCCCGAAGCTGCCACTAATAAAGTTTTCGAAGAGATTTACGGGCGCCCTATCGACAAGGAGAAAGATCTCCGTGGCGCTGCCTAGCGCAGTACCACAGCCCCCGCTACTGCCCCGGCTGCTGAGCTGGTCGACGTGGCTAGTCATTGCCGGGCTACTGCTTATCTCGCTACGTGAAACCAACTTCCGCATCGACGATTTGTGGGGGAGCCTGGTCGATTTCGTCCTTTTCTTCGGCAACTTCTGGCCGCCCGACTGGCAGCGCGCTCTGCCGCAGATCTGGCGTCCGCTCATTGAGACTTTGCAGATGGCCTGGCTGGGGACGCTATTCGGCGTTTTGCTAGGCACTCCCTGGCTGTTCTGGTCGTCGCGCAATACTAGTCCGCATCCCGTACTGATGTGGTTCTCCCGCACCCTAATGACGGTCATGCGCTCCATTCCCGATCTGCTCTACGCCGCAGTGCTGGTGGCTATTCTCTCGTTCGGCCCCTTGCCCGGCGTGGTGGCTATCACTATCTTCACGCTGTCGATCCTAGCCAAACTGGGGAGTGAATACGTTGAGGCCATCGACCCTGGTCCCATCGAAGCGCTCAAGGCAGCGGGCGCTAGCGGCACCCAGGTGATAGTCTACGGAGCGGTGCCGCAAGTAGCGGCCAGCCTGTTGTCTTACATCATCTACATCTTTGAGGTCAATGTGCGCGCCTCAACGGTGCTGGGCTTTGTCGGTGCCGGAGGGATCGGCTTTTTGCTTAACCGCTACGTGGCGCTTTTCCAGTACCAGCGGATTGCGGTGCTGTTGATCGTGATCTTTGCAGTGGTGATTATCATCGACAGCATTTCGGCTTATATCCGCGCGAGGTTGACCTGATGGCTAGCCGCTTGCGCACCGCCACACCGGTTGTCGTCCCGCCGCTGCCCCCCCATGCCCGGCGCACTAAGCTCTGGCAGTACCTGCTGGTGTTGGCAATTCTCGGTATTACCGCCGCCGGCCTTTTGACCTTAAGCAACGTCAGTTGGGAGCGGATCCTAAGCGGGCTCGAGCGCAATCTCCCGCCGCTCTGGCGCGGCCTGACTAACCCCGATGCCGCCATCTTTTCGCGCGCCTTAGCCGCCATGATGGAGACGCTCTATATGGCGGTGATCGGTACGGTGATCGCCGGTGCGCTGGCCGTACCGGTGGCATTCATCTCGGCGGCCAACCTGGTGGGCGGCAACCGCTTCGCGTTGCCCGGGCGCGGCTTGCTGGCAGCGATCCGCGTCTTCCCCGAACTGCTCTTTGCCATCATCTTCGTGGCCTCCGTGGGTCCTGGCGCGGTCGCAGGGATCATGGCACTAGGAATCAACTCGGTCGGCTTTTTGGGCAAGATGTTCTCCGACATTATCGAATCGATCGACCCGGGTCCGGGCGAAGCTCTGCGCGCTACCGGCGCCGGTCCAATCCATACCTTCATCTATGCGGTGGTGCCGCAGGTGCTGCCGGAGTTCGCTAGCAACGTGCTCTACCGCTTCGAGATCAACCTGCGCGCCGCGTCCGTCCTAGGGCTGGTTGGGGCAGGGGGCATCGGCGGCCTGTTAATTCAGCGCATCCAGTTCCGCCGCTGGGAAGAGATCTCCATGATTCTGCTGGTCATCATTGCCTTTATTGTCATAGTGGACGTGATCAGCAGCAGCATCCGCCGCCGCCTAGTGTAATTGCTCACTCCGCGGCCCGCCCAAAACCGCAAAAATTAGAGGGGCAGCAGCAACGTGAGAGAGGAAGATATGAAGCGTATTATCGGCTTGATCATAATCGCCCTGGTACTCAGCACAGTCCAGGCCCAGAGCTGGTTCGGCCTCCGCAGCGGCTATCCGCTCGGCGTCACGCTCCATTACGGCGTCGAAAACGCCCTTGCCAACGGTTTCGATTTGCGGGTCAGCGCCAACTTGCGGGTGCGCGGCAACGACGTCAGCTTCGGCGTCGGGATCGATGCGCTGAACGTGGTGGCGGTCGAGCGTCCGTTTACCGTGTATGTGGGCGGTGGCCCGGCTATCGACTTCGGTGGCGGCGGCGCCTTGGTTAGTATTCACGGGCTGCTCGGCGGCGAGTTCCGTTTCACCGATCTAGGGCTGGACCCGCTGGGAGTCTTCGCAGAACTATCGCTTGGGGCCGGCATCGGTATCGGTCGCCCAAGCGTCATTCCGACCTTCGGCGGAGCGGTCGGTTTTAACTATCACTTTTAAGGTAGCAGCGGCGTAGAGTCGCTGAGCAACCCGCTTCACTCGTCGAAGCGGGGAGGTGTAAGCTGGCGTTTGGGAGTGCGCCGCCGCGTTAGCGGTGGCGGGATCGCGATAAGCGTGGGTTGGCGAGGGCGAGTCTGCGGTGCCGCTGGAGGTGTCAGGCGTGAGGCAGCGAAGAAAGATTGGTAGAAGTTGGGGCCAAATAGCAGCAGCGCGGCCATCGCCAGCGCCAGGCCGATCAGCTCCACCTGCTGGCCTGTCCAGAAGAAGCTGAGCTGCACCGCACCGGTGGTGACGTAGGTCATCGCGACGCCGCCGGTTATCCAGGTCAGCCCATAAGCCAGGGCAACGTTGAGCGGTCCGGCCCAGCGGTAGTGACGAGGGCTGGGATAGATAGCCAGCCAGCCCAGGATTAAGAGCTGATGCGCCAACAGCGCCTCGCCCCAGCCGCTGGGGACAGCTATAACGGCCATTAGCCCAGCCGCTGCCAGCCCGACGCTCGGTCCGTAGCCAAGCGCCAGCAAATAGAGCGGAAGGTGCCAGGCCCCAGTAATGGCGCCTTGCCAGAGCAGGTTGTCGGCTGTCTCACCAAGGTGGCGCAGGGCTGCGGCTAGCCCCACCAGGAAAGCCATCCGCAGCAACACGGAGGCTTTAGCCAGCACCACAAAGTCGAGCCGCGCTAACCCTGAACTGAGCGACACGGCAGCCAACAATAGGCTTGCCAGCAAGCTGTAGCCGAGCACTGGGTCGCGCTGCAAGAGCTGAACCGCTCCCGTTAGCTCTTCGAGCATGAGCTGAGTCTACCGCACAGCTAGCCACTTTCTAATAAGATACATTAGCTGGTATTGACAATCATCTTGCATACTATATCTAGTAGTGATAAGCTGGACCAATGCACCGTAGCTTACCGAGCGAGCGCACCGCTTAGCAACTCGGGGATGTCTGCCGATATTAGTGCAAGATGTAGTATCAGGCTCTTGACTAAGCGCCAGATATGGATTAAGCTTCGCGATATTGCTGTTAAGCCAAAGGAGAGGTCATGGGTAAGGTTCCGACGCCGGCTGCTACACTGCTAAACTTTGATCCCCACGCGGTAGCCATTGCTAAACGCCAATACTTCCAGCCGTCCGACCAGACGATCGAAGAGATGTTCCGCCGGGTGGCGGCCTGGGTAGCGAGCCCCGAGGCGCAGGAGCGGGACTACTATACCGAGCGGTTCTATGAGCTGATGGTGGGCAAGCGTTTCTGCCCCGGTGGCCGGGTGCTGGCTGGCGCGGCGACGAGCCACGGTAACGTGTTAAATTGTTTTGTCCAGGACGGCTCTCCCGAAATCGAGGGAACTGATGCCTGGGTGCTCCGCCTCGCCACCAAGCTAGCTCTAGTGACTAAAGTCGGCGGCGGTAATGGCTTAAACCTTGACCCGCTGCTACCCAAGCGCCCCTACCCCAAGCGGGCGGGCAAGCTCTACCTCACCATCGCGACCAGCCACCCCGACTATGACAAGGTCAAGACCGGCACCTACCTGGATCTGGTGCATGGCAAGTATGTCACGCGCGGCTATCGCTACGCGCAGTTTGTAGAGACCGAGACAGCCCCCGCTGCCACGGTGCTGACGGTAGGTGATTCGGTCGAAAGTATCTGGCAGAACGCCGCGGAGATGGCCACCCGGCTGATGGGTGGCGAGAACATCCTGCTGTCGCTGAGCGAGCTACGCCCCGAAGGAACGCCGGTCAACGGCTCCGGCGGCACCAGCTCCGGCCCCAGCAGCTTTGCAGTAGAGGTATTTGACAACTTCGCCTACTGGGCGTCCCTAGGCGGCGCCGAGTACGCCGGGCCGGTGGCGACGTTGCGCTATGTCTACGCCCCGACACTGAGAGTGATCAGGCAAGGCGGTTCGAGGCGTGGCGCTGGGATGGCGACGATGTCGATCACCCACCCCGACATCCAGGACTTCATCACCGCCAAGGACTTAGACCGCGAGAAGACTGAGGGCGACATTAGCACCTTCAACATCAGCGTGCTCGTCAGCGACGATTTCATGCGCCGCTCCAAGACCGTGAGCGGCACGCTGTATGAGATCGCCGACCACGCCTGGCAGACCGGCGAGCCGGGACTGATTTTCATCGACCGGATCAACGCCTACAACCCGATGCGAGCGGCCTATGGCGACATCAAGGCGACGAATCCGTGTGTTACGGCAGACACCTGGGTGCAGACGCATGTCGGCGTGCGGCAGGTAAAAGACCTCGTTGGGAAGCGGTTTTGCGCCACGGTCGACGGCAAAGTGTATGGCCTGGTGTCGCAGGGATTTTGGTCGACAGGTGTTAAACCTGTCTTTAAGGTCAAAACTAAGCGGGGGTTTGAGCTGCGCTTAACGAGCAACCATAAGCTCAAGCAGGTCAAAAAAGGGCGCAACCGTCAGATCAGCACGACCTGGACAGAGGTGGCACATCTCAGCGTTGGCGATACGATTGCCTTGCAGAACCACCGCACTGCCACCCCTTGGCAGGGTCGGGGCAGCTATATCGAGGGGTGGCTGCTGGGCACGCTGGTAGGTGACGGCACCTTTGCCATGGATAAAGCGGAGCCGATGGCGTGCCTCGACTTTTGGGGGGAGCACGCTGAGGCGCTCGCCGAGCTTGCGCAGAATGGTATAGCGCGCGTCTGTCCCGGTGGTAAGGTGTGGGTTACCAAAGGTGAGCGCAAAGTGCGCATTGCCTCGTCAGAGGTCGCCAAGCTGGCTGCCGGCTATGGCATCATGCACGGTCACAAAACCGTAACCGACGAGGTTGAAAGGGCCAGCTACGACTTTTACTGTGGGTTTTTATCCGGACTGTTTGATGCTGACGGCTCTGTGCAGGGGACACACAAAAACGGCATCTCGATCCGCCTGGCGCAGTGTGATCTGACGCTGCTCCAACGCGTGCAGCGCATGCTGGCAAGGCTCGGTATTATTGCGACTGTTCATGCTGATCGCCGCCCAGCACAGTATCGGATGTTGCCAGATGGCAAGGGCGGTTCCCGCCGCTATTACTGCAAAGCTGATCACGAACTGGTCTTCAGCAATGACAATCTGCTGGCCTGGCAGAATCACATGCGCTTTGAGAACGCCAGCAAGCAGCAGCGCCTGAATACGCTGTTAGCCGGCTATCAACTTCAGCCAAGGTCTGAAACCTTCAGCGATAAGATTATCGCTATCGAACCAAACGGTGAGGAAGAGGTCTTCGACGTCACCGTTGAACACGTCCACGCCTTTGACGCTAATGGTATCTCAGCTCACAATTGCGGCGAAATCCCGCTTTTTCCCGGCGAACCCTGCGACCTGGGCGCCATCAACCTTGCTCAGTACGTGAGTACCCCCAACACCGGCACCGACGGCTTTGCCTGGGACGAGTTCCGCCAGGACGTGGCGACCTGCGTCCGCTTCCTCGACAATGTGCTCGAAGTCAACAAGTTCGCCCTAGAGGATAACCGCACGATGTCGATGCGGCTGCGCCGCTTGGGGCTCGGCATCATGGGTCTGGCCGATGCGCTGATTAAGATGGGCTACCGCTACGATTCGGAGGCAGGCCGGCAGGCGGTAGCGCGGATGATCGGGGAACTGCGCGATCAGGCTACTGCGGCCAGTGAGGCGCTGGCCGAGGAGCGGGGCCCGTTCCCGGAGGCCGACAAGAGCAGCCTGGAGGCGCCCCGGCGCAACGTGGCGCTGCTCACCGTGGCGCCGACCGGTACCACCAGCATGCTGATGGGCGTCAGCAGCGGCATCGAGCCGGTCTTTGCGCCGTTTATCTACCGCCGTGTAGGCAGCGAGTACAAGAGCCTGATCCACCCGCTTTTTAAGGAGCTTTTGGAACACTACGACCCCCACCCTGACTATGCTCAGAGCGGGAGCTGGGACTGGGACAAGGTGGTGGCAGCGGTAGCGGCCAACCACGGCAGCGTGCAAGGGCTTGCGTTCATCCCGAGCAAAGTTAGGTCGGTGCTGGTCTGCGCTCATGACATCGCCCCGGAAGATCACGTCAAGATGCAGGGGGTGGTGCAAACCACCTTCGATGGTGGCGGTAAGATGGTGGCAAACTCGATCAGCAAGACGATTAACATGCCCCATCAAGCTACGGTGCAAGATGTCTTTGACGCTTACCGCCTGGCCTTCGAGACCGGTTGCAAGGGGATCACCGTCTACCGCGACGGCAGCCGCGACTTCCAAGTTCTGTCCACCAGCACCGAGAGCGTTAAAGGGGATGCTGACACGACCATTGCCACCAAATCCCCCCGCCCTATGACCGAGCGCCTCCCGGGCGAACCGCTCTTTGACCGCCCCCCCCGCCTTACCGGTTTTACTGACGCCGTTAAGCTCACCTTACCGACCGGCGAAAAGCGTGGCTTTTATGTCACCGTCAACAAGCAAGATGGCCTGCCGACCGAGGTCTTCATCGTCAGCGGCAAGGCCGGCGATGAGGCTAATGCCGACAGCGAGGCGCTAGGCCGGATGGTCAGTATCGCCCTGCAATACGGCGTGCCGGCCGAGGCCATCGTCAAGACCTTGCGCGGCATCAACGGCGGCATGTACGGCACCTATCAGGGCCGCATGGTGATGAGCAAGGCCGATCTGATCGCGGTGGCGCTGGAGACTGCCGGGGTCGAGAACGTGTTGCAGCGCGGTGCTAAATGCCCTGATTGCGGCGGCCCGCTGCGCTTTGAGGAGGGGTGCCGTAAGTGTGAGGCGTGCGGTTACAGCAAGTGTGGTTAGCTGGGCACGGGTAAAAAGGCTACCAGGTCACGCTCCTGCTGTGCTGTGGCCTGCGGTACCCCTTCTCACCTGAAGCGTGATAGCCTACCGTCAACGGAGGTAGTGATGCGCACGCTACTGATTAGTCTTGGTCTGCTGCTGCTGTGGCCGCTGGGCTGGGCACAAGGTATCACGAGCGTTGCCGTCTATCCCTTTAGCGGCCCGGATGTCATCTTAGGGACGGCGGTGGCCGATCGGGTGGCGGAGGGGTTGGTTGATGACGCCCTGGTGATCGGAGTCTTTCCCACGCCGGTGTTGGTGCCGCCGCTAGTGGCCGAGGAAGGTTTTTTCAACCCGCTAGCCTTCCTGAACGAGCGCTTCGAGGTAGCCGGTTTTGACGGCGCTGCGATGGTGCGTGAGACGCTGGGGGTGGATATCGCGCTAACCGGGTCGGTGACGCTTACCGGCGAGCGGCTGAGGCTTGATCTCTACCTGGCCACGCCTGAGCGGGTGACGCGGTATATCCTGCGCGCCCCACAGGGCGAGCCTGGGCGTTTGGCAGTCCAGGTGCTGGGGATACTCAACCGCGAGTTCGATCTACCGGTAGATACTGACAGCACCACTATCGACCTGCTAACCGCTTATGGCGACTATGTGCAGGCGCTGGCGCTCTTAAGCGGCGGCTTTACCGCCGAGGCGCTAGCGCGGCTAACGCAAGCAGTCGCCGCCGAAGAGGCCGAGGCGCACTGGCAGGAGCTACTTGGCCATTTGCAGGCGTGGCTGGCGGGCGGTGAGGTAGCCGACCCGCTGCTGTGGGCGGCACTGGAGTTGACCCGGTCACCGCTGGATAACCCGCGCGCTATCGCAGCTTTTCAGGCGCTGGCAGCCGAGACGGAGTGGCCGCTGGCTCAGCTCTGGGTAGCCACCCTCAGAGCCAGCATCAACGACCACCCTGGGGCCAGGGCGGCTTTCGAGCAGGCGGCGCGCTACCCGTATGGCCTGGCAGCTAGGGCTGTCTACCGGGCGGTCAACCGGGTCGAAAGCGCACATCAAGACCTCACCGAGCTAGTTGAGATACCAGAGCGGAGCGCGCTGCTCGGCGCGCAGCTAGCCGCGCAGCAGCTCGGCGAGACCGCTCTGGAAATAGAGGCCCTGGCGCTGTGGAGCCGCGTGGCGCCCTTTATGACCTACCCCTTCGAGCGGAGATCGTTCATCGCCTTTGACCAGGACGATGCGCTGGCCGCGGCCCAGGCGCTGGTGGTGGCGGTAAGCTTAGCGCCCGAGAGCGACCTGTACTGGACCAACCTGGGCTGGGCCTACTACCTGCTCGGCTTTTTGGAGCGCAGCGAGCGCGCTTCGCTGCGCGCCCTGGAACTGAACGACCAGCAGTACGTAGCCTGGTATAACCTCGGCCTAGTACAGGCTGTAACAGACCGCCTCAGCGAGGCGATGGAGGCTTACCAGCACGCCCTAGCCATCGACCCCGGTGTGGAAGATGAGGCTATCGTTGATCTCGAGAACGCGCTAACGCTCTATCCGGATCAGATCGGGGTCCACTTCGCGCTCGCTACGCTGTACGAAGCCGAGGGGCGCCGCGAGGAGGCCGCTACTCAGTTTGAGCAGTTTCTGGCTCGCGGTGGGGGGGAGCCCTTTGCTGCGCAGGCACGGCAGCGCATCGCTGTGCTGCGCGCTCCGCCGCCGCCTCTGGAAATTACCTCCGATATCACGCTCAGCCTCGGTGCACGTGGCCCCGTCACCGCTACTTTCCAGCCCGGCGACCGCCTGGTTGCCCGCTTCGAACTCTCTACCCCCGGCTTCGAGCTACCCTCACAGGTAATGGTGACCCTGAGGCTTCAGGATGCCGACCTAGCAGCTTTGTCGCAAACGGTAAGCATCCCCCGGGGCGCAGTGGCCTTCGTCATCGGCGATATCGCTCTGGATCTCCCGGCGACCTTAGCCGCCGGCAGCTACCGGCTCAGCCTGAGCGTGAGCGGGTTAGCCGAGCAGCTCGTTAGCACCACCGTTCCCCTGGAGGTGACCGGCAGCCCATCGCTGCTGCGCCGCCTAGTCAGCCGAGGGATTGTGCTGCGCACGCTTGATACCGATATGGCCATCTACACAGCGGCTGATTTAGCGCGTAGTGAACCCGACCTTCGCCTGGTCGAAGCGCTGCTGCAAGAGCTGCGCCTAACGGCTGCGGCGGCGCAAGAGGCGCTACCCGAAGTCACGGTGGGCCGCTTCGCGGGCAAGCAGGGCGGGGCGCTCTTCCGGGAGAGCACGGCCGACGATGTGCACGATTTTCTTGGCTTCGTGCTGGCGCAGGCCGGTCTGGCTAACTCGAGCTTTACCTTTGTGGACCTTTATGCTCAGTGGGCGCTAGATGGCGCCCCTGCGCCGTAGGAGAGATGATGCGCGTCGGTATTGTCGGAGCTGGAACGATGGGGGTGATGCACGCTGCGGCTTGGGCGCAGACCGGCGCCAAGCTGGTAGGCGTCTATAGCCTGCGCGGCGGGCCGGAGCTTGCCCACCGTTATGGCGCCAGAGTGTTCGAGCGTTATGATGAGCTGCTTCAGGCGGTCGATGTCGTCGATCTGTGTGTACCCACCGACCTGCACCCCGCCATGACAGTGCTGGCGGCGGAGGCCGGCAAGCATGTGGTGTGTGAAAAGCCTCTGGCACTGACTATTGCTGACGGCGAGGCGATGATCGCCGCTTGCGAGCGGGCTGGGGTCAGGCTATTTATCGCTATGGTGGTGCGCTTCTTTCCGCAGTACCGGGCGGCGCAGCAACTAGTGGCGGCCGGGCAGCTCGGGGCCTTGGGGGTGCTGCGGCTTAAGCGCGCCGCCTATCAGCCGCACAAAGAGGTCGATAACTGGTTCTTGGACGAGGCGCGCTCGGGCGGCATGGTGGTGGACCTGATGATTCACGACTTCGATTACGCCCGCTGGCTGGCTGGCCCGGTGACGCGAGTCTACGCTCAGTCGGCTCGAGCCCATCGACCGTCGTCCTCAGGCGACTACGCCCTGGTCACCTTGCGCTTTGCCTCCGGCGCCATGGCCATCGTCGAGGGGGGCTGGGCCAACCCGCCGGGGGTGTTCCGCACCGGCTTCGACCTGGCTGGGAGCGAAGGGCTGATCGAGTGGAGTTCGGACGATACGGCCACTATCCGCACCTTCTTGCAGCAAAGTTCTGCTCAGGCGGCGGCCTGCCCTGAGCGCAGCGAAGGGGTGGGGTTGCCGCTGGCGCCTTTGCTCGAAGACCCTTATACTACCCAGATCAAACACGTCTACCGGGCCATCGCGACCGGTGAACCGTTTGCCGTGACGCCGCAAGACAGCCTGGAGGCGCTGCGCCTCGCGCTAGTGGCGCGTGAGTCGCTCCAGACGGGGCGGGTGGTGAAGCTATGAAGGTCGGTCTCCTCAGCCTGGCCCACGTCCATGCCGATGGCTATCTCGCCTTGCTGCCGGAGCTGCCTGAGGTCAGGCTCATCGGCTTCTCCGATGACGATACCGAGCGCGCCCAGGCTACGGCAGTCCGGACCGGTATCCCCTGGCTTGGGACGGACGCTGCGCTGCTAGCCGAGCGGCCGGATGCGGTGATCGTCTGTTCGGAGAACAGCAAGCACCGCGCGGCAGTCGAGCAGGCAGCAGCAGCGGGTGCCCATGTGCTGTGCGAGAAGCCCATTGCCACCACCTTAGCGGATGCGCTCTTAATGCGCGCAGCCTGCGAGCGCTACGGCGTGAGCTTCATGACCGCCTTCCCGATGCGTTTTGACGCCTCGGTGCAGGCGCTCAAGGCGATGCTTAAGCAGGGTGAGCTGGGGCGCATCTATGGGATCAACGGCATCAACCACGCCGAGTGCCCGCGCCGTCATCGCGCCTGGTTTGTCGACCCGGAGCTGGCCGGTGGCGGCGCGGTGATGGACCATATCGTCCATTTGGCCGACCTTTACCGCTGGCTCCTGGCCGGCGAGATCACGGCAGTCTATGCCGAAGTGGGCAACCCCTTCCTGCCGGGGTCGGTCGCCGTCGATACCGCCTGCCTGGCTAGCGTCACGCTCTCAAACGGCGTCTTTGCCAGCATCGACGCCAGCTGGAGCCGCCCCGACAGCTACCCGCGCTGGGGGCATCTCAAGTTGGAGGTGGTAGGCGAGCGGGGGACGGTGGTGCTGGACGCCTTCGCGCAGCACCTCACGCTTTATAGCCCTCACGCCTCGCGCCAACCAAGCTGGGTGAATTGGGGAGGCAACCCCAACCGGGCGATGCTGGAGGCGTTTATTGCTAGCGTCCGCATGGGCAGTCCGCCGCCGGTGACCTGGCAGGACGGTTATGAGGCCCTACAAGTAGCGCTGGCCTGCTACGCCTCGCAAGCCGGCGGTGAGGTGGTGCCCCTGGGAGAGCTTGCCGCAGCGGGCTAGAATAGCCTATGGCTTACCGACGCTACGACAGCTCTCCCACCTGGTATCAGGATGGCAAGTGGCTTAGCGGTATTTTGCTGGTGCTGGTAGTGATGGCGCTGCTGCTGGTGGTCACCTTGGCCCAGGTAAGCTCGCCCGGTCCCGGACGGGCTGTCTTGCAGACGGTGCTGGCCATGACCCTGTTCCCCGATGGGTTGGAAGCCGCTACCCTGCCGACCGTGGAGCTACCGACGCAGGTGTCAATTAACGAGCCGCTCGAGCTAGTGACGGGCGTGGCGGTCTTCGCTGCGGCTGAGGAGCTTGACGGCCTGACCCCGGAAAGCGCCCGCTTGCGAGTCGCCGCTGCGCTGGCTGATCTGATCCTGCGCGAAGGGCTGCAAGGGACGCTAACCCGGGTGGCCAATCCGCAGTTGGTTCAGCAGCTCAGCGCCGACTTTGTTAGCGACCTGACCCGGACCTACCTTGAAGCCGCTATGCTCCCTGCCGGGTTGGCCGACGGCTCGAGGCTGGCCGACTGGCGCCAGCAGCGGGCTAACCGCCCCGGCCAGCCGGTGCAGCCTATAGTTGGGGTCTTTGTGGTGGTTGAGCCCACAGAGCTCGAGCCCTTAACTAATCGCGATATTGGGGTGTTAGTGGTGCGCCGCCTCAATGAGGTGCTGCTGACCCAAGGGCTGCCCGCCGCCCAGGCGCTGGTTGGCAACGCCAACTTGCTACAGCGCCTGAACGACTCGGCGCAAGGCGAGATCAGGCAGGCCATCGGCGCGTTTCTCGCCACGCTGCTGATCGCTGAGGAGCCCGCTATCGCACGGCGGCTGACGCAGGCCCGCGCAGCGGCAGCTCAAGAGGACACTACCCCAGTGGTCTGGTTGGGGCCGGAGCTAGCCGACCTGCCGCCCGCTGAGGCTAATGCGCTGGTGCTACAGCGGGTCTCGGAGGTTATCTATGACCGGGGTCTCGCTGAGGCGCTGGCAACCATCACCGAGCCTGACGCTAGGTTGCGCATCGGCGCGGCGCTCGAGCCGTTTAGCGCCTTTACCGCTAGCCAGCACAAACATTGGCTACAACTTAGCTGGCTGCTGGGGGCACTAGCGCTACTGCTCGGTGGGTTGCTGGTCTTTTTCAGCAACGGCTTGAGCCGCGTCATCAACCTTGGGCTGGTGCTGCTCATGGCTGCGGTACCGGGGATGCTGCTGTTTGCAGCGCTCGAGCAAGCGCTGGCCCAATCTGCTACCCCAGCCCTCCCGCACGTCGAAGGGACGCTGGTCTCGCTCGCGGCGCTGGCCCGTTACCTGATGTTGAATATCCCCGACGACGTCGCAGCCATCGCCCTGCGCAACCACCTGGTGGTGGTGATGGTCGGCGCCGGGTTGGTACTGCTGCCCCTGGCGGTGTGGCTGGTAATGACCGTCCGCCCGCGCCGCCGGAGATTCTGACGCTTAAAGCCGAGCACTTGCCCATGAGGCAAGCTTCCTTCGACAGGCTCAGGACAGCGTCGCCACGAGGGATGAAAATAGGGCGAACACGAGGTTCGCCCCTACTTGAATACTTGAATACTTGAATACTTGACTACTGATTTTCGGGAGCGAGGCCTCAAGCGCCTCGGCCGCGTATACTGGCACCTGGTGAAGGTATCTCCTGCCGCGCTTAGCAAGCTCGACTTCGACCGCGTCCGCCAGGCGCTGGCCGAGCGGACCGCCTCCCGACTAGGGACGGAAAGGGCGCTAGCGCTAGTGCCTAACTTGAGCCGGGCCGAGCTTGAGACAACCTGGCAGCGACTGGCCGAGGCGTTGCAGGGGCCATTGTCGCTGGGCGGTGTGGAAGACATCCGCGAGCTGGTGCAGCACGTCATGGATGGGCGGGTACTGGAGGGCCCGGAGCTGCTTAGCATCGCCTATACCATGGACGCCGCAGGGACCATCAAGCGGGCCATCCTGGCGTCCGAGCGTCCGGCGTTATCAGCGCTGGCCCGGGAGATGAGCAGTTTTGAGGGAGTGCTCAGGTTGGTGCGCGAACAGCTCGATCATGACGGCAGCGTGCGCGACGATGCCACCCCTAAGCTGCGCGACATCCGGCGGCGGCTAGCACCCTTGCGTGGGCGCATCCGCGAGCGCTTAGGTGAACTGCTCTCGCGCTACGCCGAGGCGGTCCAAGAACCGATCATCACTCTCAGGCGCGACCGTTACGTGATCCCCATTAAAACCAGCCACCAGGGGAGGGTACCAGGGATTGTCATCGACACCTCGGACTCGGGCGCCACGGTGTTTGTCGAGCCGCAGTCGGTAGTGCCGATGAACAATGAGCTGGCGCTGCTGGAGCTTGAGGAGCGTGACGAGGTGCGGCGCATCCTGATGGCGCTAGGGCAGCGCCTGGCTTTTGAGCCAGGGCTGACGCCGACCTTGGAGGTTTTGGCCGAGCTGGATCTGATCGCCGCCAGCGCCCGGCTAGCCCGCGACTGGCGGTTAGTGCAGCCGAGCTTGAACGACCAGGGAGAGGTGCGCCTGGCGGCGGCGCGCCACCCGCTGATTAAGGACTGTGTGCCGAACACGCTGCGGCTCGGTGCGAAGCGGCGGCTACTGATTATCACCGGACCTAACGCCGGCGGTAAAACTGTGGCCATCAAGACCTTGGGGTTGGCGGTGTTGATGGCTCAGAGTGGGCTGTTCGTGGCGGCGGCGAGTGAGCCGGCTCCGACGGTGCCGTTTTTTGACGCCCTACTGACCGATATCGGTGACGAGCAGTCGATTGAGGCCAGTCTAAGCACCTACGCCGGGCACCTCAAGAACCTCCGGACTATCGTCGAGCAGGCCGACGAGAGCGTGCTGGTGTTAATCGATGAGCTGGGCTCCGGGACCGACCCCGCCGAGGGGGCGGCGCTGTCACAAGCGGTGTTGGAGCAGCTCTTGGCGAGCGGGGCGCGGGGGCTGGTGACCACCCACCTGGCGCCCATTAAGGTCTTCGCCGCGCAGACGCCGGGGGTAGAGAACGCCGCCATGCAGTTCGACGTAGCGGAGCTAAGGCCGCGCTTCGAGCTGGTAGTTGGGCAGCCGGGGCGGAGCTATGCCATCTCAATCGCTGAGCGCTTGGGGCTGCCTGACGCTCTATTGAAGCGAGCCCGCGACATCCTGGGGCCCGAAGGGGTGGGCTTAGAGGCGCTGTTGGAGGCGCTCGAGCGCGAACAGGAGAGGCTACTAGCCGAGCGGAGCGAGCTGCAAGCGGCCCACGCCCAGACGCTGCAAGAGGCTGAGCTGCTGCGGGCCCAGATCGCCAGGCTGCGCCAGCGCGAGCAGGAGGTTTTAGCCGCCGCCGCCGCGAAGGCCGATGAGCTGCTGCAAGAGACCTTGTTGCGTGCCAAGGCGCTCAAGCGCACCGCGACCAGCGATCAGCAGCAGCGCGGCAAAGCCTTGGCCGAGCTACAGGCGCTGCGGCGCACGGTGCGCGAGAGGGCGCCCGACCAACCTCAGAAGGCGTCAGAGGAACTGCTCCCTGGCACTGAGGTGCTGGTCCCCGAATACGGTGCCAAGGGGTTAGTGGTAGAGCGGCGCGGGCAGGAGGTGGTGGTGCAGCTCGGGCTAATCAAGGTTACCGTGCCGCGGCTTAGCGTTACGGTGCTAGGCGCCCCCAAGGCAGTGGCCTCAGCCTCGGCGGTAGTGCTCCCGACCCGCTTCGACAACGAGCTGAACGTGCGCGGTGAGCGGGCCGAGGCGGCTATTGAGCAGATCCGCGACTTTATCCGGGAGGCGCACGCGCTCAAGGTAGAGTCGGTGCGCATCCTCCACGGCAAGGGGACCGGAGCGCTGCGCGACGCGGTGCGGCAGTACCTCAAGGGGGAGCGGTTGGTGACGCGCTTTGAGGACGCCGTCCCCTTCGAGGGTGGGCACGGCGTGACGGTGGCTTACTTGCGGCTGTAGGCTCTGGCTAGCGTGGAGTATCACAACATGAGTGCAACATGCTAGCATGTGATTGACATGTTCAAGATGATTCAGATCCGCCATGTCCCCGATGCCCTGCACCGTAAGCTCAAGGCACGGGCGGCTAGTCTCGGCATGACGCTGTCGGATTATCTCTTGACCGAAGTCGAGGCGATTGCCGAGAAGCCTACCGTGCCGGAGTGGTTGGAGTTGGTGCGGCGCCTGGAGCCGGTCGTTGTGGACGAGGACCCGGCCACCGTCATCCGCCGACATCGCGATGCCGAATAGCGGCCAAGGCGTCGTGATCGATGCCTCGGCCACCGTCGATCTGTTACTGGGTATTGAGCCGAACGCCGGCCAACTGCAGCAACGGCTGAGGCGACCCACTCTCAGCTTGCACGCCCCGCACCTGCTCGACCTCGAGGTGCTGCACACGCTGCGCCGCTACGAGCGACGGGGGATCGTCTTGGCACAGCGGGTGGCGCAGGCGCGCCAGGTGTTGGCTTCCTTGCGGTTGACGCGCTACTCGCACGCCGCTCTGGGCGAGCGCATCTGGGCCTTACGCCACACCCTTACTGCCTATGACGCGGCCTACGTCGCACTGGCCGAAGGGTTGAACCTCCCGCTGCTTACCAGTGACGGCCAGTTGGCGCGGGCGTCAGGGCATACCGCGCATATCGAATGCGTTGGTCAGTAGGGCATACGCCCCTACTCGAGACAGTCAAGCCGCACCAGCAAGGCTTCGCCCGACCATTCCGCTGTGCTGAAGGGTATGCGCAGTTCGGTGCTGTAGTAAAAGCTCCGCCCGTCAAGGCTGTAGGCGATGGCCTCTTGTTGCGGCAGCCGCCGCAGC
>Ga0208733_100244_pt1 | contig 27660 bp, 21 predicted proteins | sample SubbioR11Jul_8B1_FD_184816 | JGI IMG/M metagenome (GOLD analysis project Ga0208733, IMG submission 184816) | Serpentinite rock and fluid subsurface biosphere microbial communities from McLaughlin Reserve, California, USA - CR11Jul_8B1 (SPAdes) | ecosystem: Environmental > Terrestrial > Deep... | reverse complement strand
TTTCACGATCTTCACGTTGGTCGGATACGATAGCCTCATCGAACCTGCCAGGTCCGCGGCGCTATAAGCTCAATGCTCACAACAGTAAGCCAGTATCTCAGGCTCAAACCGGGTGACTGGTGATTTGTGACTCGCGCCTCGTGTCTCCTGAATTGCTTCCATCGCCTCTCCTGTTAGTTCGCGAAATTAGGGACACTTCCCAATTTTTATCATTGGAAAATTATCTTAATACGAAAAATTGGGAAGTGTCCCTAATTTCTCCTATGCGCTCTGCTCTATGCTGTAGATCAATGCCTGGCTCTTGGCCCAGAGCTGACCATCTCTGAAGTGCATCAGCTCTATGGCTCTGGCCGGACATTCTGCTGCACAGCTGCCGCACCCCTTGCATTTGGCCAGATCAATCTCCGCCTCGCCCTTGGCATTGATCACCGGCACATTGTAGGGACAGACCCTCACACAGGTCAAACAGGCCGCACACCGCTCCCCCTCCACCATCGCCGCCACGCCGCCGACTAATATCTTTTCCTTCGAAAGAATGGTGCAGGCCCGGGAGACTGTTGCGCTTGCCTGAGAGATGCTTTCGCTTATCAATTTCGGACCATGTCCTGACCCTGCCAGGTAGAGGCCATCGGTTGCAAAATCGACCGGCCTTAACTTCATATGGGCTTCGAGGAAGAATCCCTCTGCTGTTCGAGGGACCTTCAGCATGGTTGCCAACTCCTCATTCTCCCTTGAAATGGTTGCCGAAGAGAGAATGAGGAGATCAGGTTTGATCTCCATCTCCTCATTCAGAATTCGATCAAGAAAGGAGACGGTCAGTTCCTGTCCGTTTTTACTGACCAATGGTTTTTTCTCAGGTTCATATCTGATGAAGAGAATCCCTTCATCTCTCGCTTTTGCATAGTACGATTCCATCAATCCGTAAGTCCGCATATCCCGGTAAAGAATGGTGATGTTGGCCCCGGGATTTAGTTCCTTCATTTTTAGCCCATTTTTAATGGCTGTGGCACAGCAGGTCCGGCTGCAATAAGGCCGTTCTTCATTTCTTGAACCCACGCACTGAATTATGACGATCTGATTCGCCCTGGCCATTTCATCCGGCTGATTCGCAATCCGGTTTTCCAGTTCTATTTGCGTGAGGATGCGGGGATCCTCCCCATAGAGATATTCGTTTGGTTTCCACTCATCGGCGCCGGTGGCGAGGATGGCGACTCCGTGTTCGATCTTCCGGTAATACATCGTAGGCGCGACCATGACTCCTGTTGAGAAATTGCCTTTGGAACCGCTGAAGTCAACGACCAGTGCGTTCGTAATGACCTGGATGGAAGGATGACCTGTCACCCGGTTGATCAGATTCTTCAGAAAGGCCTGGATATCTTCACCTTCAAGCGTGTAGTGAAGATTCCTCAAATTCCCGCCTAACTGAGCCTCTTTTTCGATAAGAAAGACCTCATATCCCTGTTCGGCCAGTTTGAGGGCGGCGGTCATTCCAGCAACACCGCCTCCGATGACCAATCCTTTCTGGGTAACGGAGAGGGCGATCTCGCCCAGCGGTTGAATCAACCTGGCATTGGCGACTGCCATCCGGACAAGATTTTTTGCCTTTTCCGTGGCTTCCTTCTTCTGAGACATATGGACCCAGGAGCATTGATCCCGGATATTGGCCATCTCAAAGAGGTATTTATTCAATCCTGCATCGCGGATGGTTTCCCTGAACATGGGCTCATGCGTTCTCGGAGAGCAGGAGGCGACAATGACACGGTTCAGATGATGCTCGTTGACGGCATTCTTAATCTTCTCCTGGGTGTCGGTCGAGCAGGTGTAAAGGTTTTCATCCACATAGGCCACATTCTTTAATGTGCGGGCATACTCCTTGACTGCAGGGACATTGACAAAGCCTCCGATATTGATTCCACAGTGGCAGACAAAGACGCCGATGCGGGGATCTTCGCTTGCCACATCCACTTCTATCGGATACTCCTTCTTCGTAGCCAGGGTTCCCCTCGCATTAGAGAGGGCGCCGGTGGCATCGGCCACTGCGCCGCTTGCCTGAGTGACGGTTTCAGGGATATCCTTGGGCGCCTCAAAGGCGCCGCAAACATAGATTCCGGGCTTTGAGGTTGAGGTGGGTTCGAAGGGCCTGGTTTTACAGTATCCATACCCATCCAGCTCCACGCCCAGCTGTTTCGCCATCTCCATGGTCGTTTTTGAGGGGACCATACCCACAGAAAGAACCACCAATTCAAACTCCTCCTCCACGAGATTCCCTCCCTCGTTGAGATAGGTGAGAAGGAGGTTCTTTGTTTTATACTGTTCCCTGATTCTGGAGACCATGCATTTAATGAAACGGACCCCATATTCAGACTTCGCCCTCTCATAGTAGGCATCGAACCCTTTGCCGTAGGCTCTCACATCCATGTAGAAGATAGTGGGCTTAACAAAGTGGACGTGCTCTCTGGCGATGATGGCCTCCTTGGTGGCGTACATACAGCAGATGGATGAGCAGTAATCATTTCCGCAATTGGAGTCTCTGGAGCCGACACACTGGATGAAGGCGATCCGTTCAGGGACCGTTCCGTCAGAGGGCCTCAGGAGATGGCCCCTGTGCGGGCCGGTGGCGCTCAATAGCCTTTCGAACTCGATGCTCGTGACGACATTGGGATAAACTCCATAACCGAATTCAGGCCTGAGATGGGCATCAAAGACCTCATAGCCAGGCGACAGGATAACCGATCCCACATCGATCTTCTCAACAATCCGGCTCTCTTCGTAATTGACTGCCTTCGCAAGGCAGACCCTTTCGCAGAGTCCGCATCCGATACACTGCTCGCGGTCGATCAGATAGACTTTGGGAATGGCCTGAGCATATTTGATATAGATGGCGGCCCTCCTGCTCAACTTTTCATTGTAGGCATCAATGGCGGTCACCGGGCAGTGTTTGGCGCATTCACCGCAGCCGGTGCACCGGTCCAGGTGAATATATCTCGGCCTTCTCGTCAGGGTGACACTGAACCGGCCGGGTTCACCCTCAATGCCTTCTACATCGGCATTCGTGATGACCCGGATGTTGAGATGTCTCCCACACTCCACCAGTTTCGGGGACATGATGCACATGGAGCAATCATTGGTGGGGAAGGTTTTGTCGAGCTGGGCCATCACTCCGCCGATGGTGGGGGAGTTGTCGACCATGTAGACATAAAAGCCCGAATCCGCGAGATCGAGAGATGCCTGCATCCCTCCGATGCCGCCCCCAATGACCAGGACAGCCCCGATGGGTTGATCTATTTTAGATTTTGATAAGTCTCTTGCAGCTTCCATAGGTTAAAAACTCCGGACGATGGACAATGAACTATGAACGATGAACTAAATTATTTGTAACACTTTAGTTTTTTGAAAAAGAGGTCTTATCAAGATATCGTCATTTCCTAAATCCCCCTCAATCCCCCTTTTGCCTGTCTTTGACAGGAAAAAGATTACAAAGGGGGAAGCATTTCTCCTCCCTTTGGAAAAGGGAGGTGGGGAGGGATTTTATGAAGTTTTTTCAAAGCGCTGAAGTGTTACAATCATTTAGACGTTTCGTATGTACTTTGGAATTTTTCCCTCCTCCGAGGGATCGAAACCGATTTTTCCTTCGCCAATCAATGAGACCAGGAAGGAGAGCGTCTCATTCAATTTAAGGTTTAATGTTTGACTGATCTCTGCGGCAGGCAAGGGTTTTGATTCCACCAATGCGATAATTCGATTTTTTATCAACTCATCACGAATGGTCGTCTCGATCGCCGCATCCAATCTCTCTTTGGGAAGTTGTTCGTGATAGACGTTCTCTTTTTCCATGAGTTCAGGCCCCTTGCCCACCATCCAGCGGATCTTTTCCCCTTCAAGAGAGGCTTTGACCGCATGGAGTTTCCCTTTCATCTCCTGATCGAGAGGGAAGGGGCCCAGGCCTCGAATCTTCTCGACGAACTGGCGGATCACCTGAGAAAAACGCTCCCCCTCGCCGGCGGAGACCCAGTCGAGGAGAAGCCGATCCGATCCGATTCCAGCCATCTCCAGTAATTTCCGGGTGAGGATAATTTTTTTCTCAGCCTGATAATTTCCGGTCAGGTAATGGCAGTCTCCGGGATGGCATCCGAGGATCATGACGCCATCATATCCTGCAAGAAAAGCCCTTGGGACGAAAGAGGGGTCAACCCTTCCGGAACACATCACCCGGATCACGCGGCTGTTGGGAGGGTACTGAAAACGGGAGATGCCTGCCAGGTCCGCCCCGGCATAGGCGCACCAGTTACAAAGAAATGATAGGATTTTGGGTTCGAACGTCATTTTCAGCGCCTTAATTTAATAATCATTGCAAATTGCAAAATTAGCAATTAGCAATTCATAATGGTTATTTAGAGTCTGTTTATAAACTAACAGTTTTCAAAAAGGTCTTCATTCCGGCCCCGATTTTCATCGGGATAAACTCCAGCCGGAATCCAGGGTTCCCGGTGAAAACCGGGACCAAGTCTTTGAAATGGTTCCCGACTTTCGTCGGGACGACGTCTGGATGCCCCCGTATCAAGTACGGGGCAGGCTCCTCAGGTCCGGCATGACGGAAAAGGTGCATTTTAAATTCCATTTACCCAGCAATAATAGATCCATTTTGCATTGTTAATTTTGCAATGCTCATTTTGCAATGGATCTTTCATCAAGCGGCCTTCTCCTTTGCAGGGCCAAGAGCCTCGATCTGGGCAATCAACTGTTTATCGGAGAAATGATAAACCGTAGCCGCCATCTGCGGGCAACTGGCGCTACAGACCCCGCATCCCTTACACGAGGCCGCAATCGTCTCGGCCTTACTTCCTTTTTCGGTTTCCACCACACGAATCGCATTAAAGGGGCAGAGCAATTCACAGAGGCCGCATCCCACACACCGCGTCTGATCCACCTCGGAGATGGTCGGAAGCACGCTCACATATCCTTTGGCCACGGCGGCAGTGGCGCGGGCCACAGCAGCGTCGGCCTGAGAAATGGATTCGCTGATGCTCTTTGGGAAATGGGCCAATCCAGCCAGGAAGATCCCATCCGTCGCAAAATCGACAGGCCGGAGTTTCATATGAGCTTCGAGGAAGAATCCGTCCGCAGTCAAAGGCACCTTGAGCATCTTCGCCAGAGTTTCATTCTCATAAGGCAAAATGGAACTCGCCAGCACAACGAGATCGGGCCGCAGGCTGACTTCTTCTCCAAGGATTTTGTCTTTGATTTTAAGCAGGAGGTTTCCTTCTGCGATGCTCAGATCAGGTTTTGAGTCGAGATCGTACTGAACGAATTCGATCCCCTGATTTCTTGCCCGGGTATAATATTTCTCCATCAAACCGTAGGTCCGGATGTCGCGATAGAGGACGGTTACCTTTGCATCGGGATTCTTCTCTTTGATCTTCAACGCATTCTTCACGGCGACAGAGCAACAGATTCGACTGCAGTTGGGATGTTCCGGAATTCGGGATCCCACGCATTGAATCATGACGATATGGCGGCTTCCGCTCACCTCTTCCCCGTGAAGGGCGATCCTCTCTTCGAGTTCTTTCTGCGTGATCACCCTCGGATCCTGGCCATAGAGGTATTCCTTCGGCGTGTTTTCTTTGGCCCCAACCGCAACAACGACCACGCCGTGTTCGACCTCTTTTTCAGTTCCGTTCGTCGAAATGACCGATTTAAAATTTCCGATATAGCCATTGAGGTTTTTGAGTTCTGATTTTATAAAGACCTGGATTCGAGGATTTTCAAGAACTTCTTTGATCGTCTTACGGAGAAGTTCCTGTGGATCATTTCCCTCAATGGTGTGATGGATATGCCGGAGATTTCCACCCAGTTCCGGTTCTCTCTCCACCAGCGCGCAATCAAATCCCTGTTGAGCCAGGCCCAGGGCGGCCTTCATTCCGGAGAGCCCGCCTCCGATGACCAGGCCTTTTTTGATGACCTCCACCAGAGGTTCTTTCAAGGGTTGAAGGAGATGGGATTTTGCCACCGCCATCCGGAGAAGTTCTTTTGCCTTTTCCGTAGCCTCTTTAGGCTGGCGCATATGGACCCAGGAACACTGATCCCGGATATTGGTCATCTCAAAGAGATATTTATTGAGGCCGGTCTCCCGAATCGTCTCCTGAAACATGGGCTCATGCGTTCTCGGCGAACAAGAAGCCACGACCACCCTGTTCAACTGGTTCTCCTCGACAGCCTTCTTGATCTTCTCCTGGGTGTCCTGAGAACAGGTGTAGAGGTTTTCCTCCACAAAGACCACGCCCTCGAGCGTCCGGGCGTAGTCCTTAACTTCCGGAACATTGACCACGCCTCCGATGTTAATCCCGCAGTGGCAGACAAAAACGCCGATCCTCGGCTTCTGCCCGCTCACATCAAACTCTTCAGGATAGTCCTTCTTCTTTGTCAAGGCGCCGCGGACATCGGAGAGGAGGCTTGAGGCGGCGGCGACTGCCCCGCTTGCCTGGGCAACGGTCTCCGGAATATCCTTGGGTCCCTGAAAGGCGCCGCAGACATAGACTCCCGGCCGGCTGGTCTGAAGGGGAGAAAACTCCTCTGTCTTGCAGAACCCATAGGGATCGAGCGCCAATCCGAGTTTGGAGGCAAGTTCTTTTGCTCCCTGAGATGGGGTTAATCCCACAGAAAGGACGACGAGATCAAATTCCTCCTCTTTTAGTTTACCTTCGGGATCCACATAGGAGATGATCAAATTTTTTGACTTCGGTCTTTCGGCCACCCGGGAAACCATCGAGCGTATGAACCGGACGCCGTATTCCTTCTTCGCCCTCTCGAAGTAGGCGTCGAAATCCTTTCCATGGGCGCGGATATCCATATAAAAGATCGTGGGCTCGACTTCGTGGTGGTGTTCTTTAGCGATCACCGCCTCTTTGATGGCATACATGCAGCAGACCGAACTGCAGTATTCATTTCCGCAATTTCCAGTCATGTCCCTGGAGCCTGCGCACTGGATCCAGGCGACCTTCCTGGGCGCTTTTTGGTCCGAAGGCCTCAGCAGATTTCCCTGAAAAGGGCCTGAGGCGCTGAGAATCCGTTCGAATTGAATGCTCGTGATCACATTGGGAAGCCTGCCATATCCATAAGGGGCCAGCCGGTTTGCATCATATTCATCAAAGCCGGGGCTCAGGATGATCGAACCCACGCTGAAACGGACGGTCTCTTCTTCCATCTGATGGTTAATGGCTCCTGCTTTGCAAATGGCCGCACACTGGAGACATTCGGAGCAGAGCCCGCAGTTGAGGCATCGGAGGGCTTCCCTTTTTGCCTCTTGTTCAGTGAAGCCCTTCTTGACCTCTGAAAAGGTTCTTCTTCTCTCCTCAAGGGGGACCGTCTCCATCCGCGCTCTTGGGGCTTTGGGTTGATCGGCATAGATTTCTTCAAATCGAGCTTTTTGGATATCGGGTTTCTTTCTTCCCTCCTGAAGGTCTTTGCCTCTGAGATGCCGGTCAATCGAGATGGCTGCTTCTTTGCCTGCGGCCACGGCCTCAATGGCAATCCAGGGTCCGGTGACCGCATCGCCTCCGGAAAAAACTCCTTGCTTCGATGTCTGGAAGGTGGTCGGATCGGTCTTGATCGTTCCCTGGGGAGTGGTCTCAATCTCCGTCCCTTTTAAGAAAGAGAGATCAGGCATCTGGCCAATGGCAGGGATGACCGTATCGGCCTCGATAGAGAAGTCCGAGCCCTGAACCGGAATGGGCCTTCTTCGCCCGGATGAATCCGGCTCTCCCAATTCCATGCGGATGCATCGGAGAGAGGAGATCTTTCCATCTTTAAGAATGATCTCTGTGGGAGCGGCGAGAAGCTGGAATTTGATTCCCTCTTCATCCGCCTCTTTTACATCTTCTTCATAGGCAGGCATCTCGTCCCGCGAGCGGCGATAGATGACCGTGACTTCCTCTGAACCGAGACGCAGGGCCGAGCGGGCCGCATCGATCGCCACATTTCCTCCGCCGATCACAGCCGTTCTTTTCCCCACCGCAACCTTCTCATTAAGATTGGCTTTTCGTAAGAAGACAACGCCCGGGATGACATTCGGATTGTCCTCGCCGGGAATGTTCAGTTTCTGATCCTGATGGGCGCCCACACCGAGAAAGACAGACCGGTATCCCTGCCGGAAGAGGTCATCGATGGTAAGGTTGGGACCGATGGGGGAGTTGGTCTTGATCTCCACGCCAAGGGACTGAATGGCCTTGATCTCTTCGGCCAGAATGTCTCTCGGAAGGCGGTAGGAAGGAATTCCCGTATAAAGCATTCCACCCGTTACAGGAAGGGCTTCAAAGATCGTCACAGGATATCCTTTTAGAGCCAAATAGGCTGCAGCGGTCAACCCGGCGGGCCCGGAACCAACCACAGCCACTTTCTCTTCCTTTGCCTCTTCCTTCTGCACAGGAAGTCCTGTCTTGACCCCGTTAGAATTCCCTACCTCTTTGGATAGGGATGGGTAAGAATGATCTATTATTTTCTTGGAAATGGTGGGATCTAAAGCCCCATCCTTTCTAACGGGGTGAACCTGATCGGCCACAAATCGTTTCAGTTCACAGATCGCTACGGGTTCGTCCAGATCCTTGCGATTGCACTCCTTTTCACAGGGATGGGGACATATCCGGCCCAGGACCCCGGGAAGGGGCAGGTTCTCCCATATTAAAGAGAAGGCTTCCTTATATTTTCCGGCGCTGATCAGAGCGATATAACCCTGGACATTTATGCCGGAAGGGCAGGTGAGGCCGCATGGGGCCCGTTCCCCTTTTTCAATCGTAAAGATATTTGGGAAGGCCTGGGCATAGGGGCGGTAGATGGCTCTTCGGTCAACCAGGGCTTCGTCAAATTGACTCTTGATATGGACCGGGCAGGCCTCAGGACATTCTCCGCATCCCGTGCATTTGGAAGGATCAACGAAACGGGGTTTCTTCCTCACGGTCACTTCGAAGTTTCCGGGTTCTCCCGTGACCTCCGCTACCTCGGAATAGGTGAGAGGCATGACGTTGAGGTGACGGCCGGCCTCGACCAATTTAGGGGAGAGAATACACATCGAGCAGTCGTTGGTCGGGAAGGTCTTGTCGAGCTGGGCCATCACTCCGCCAATGGCGGGTGAGGATTCCACAAGATAGACATAGAAACCAGATTCAGCAAGATCGAGGGAAGCCTGGATCCCGGCGATTCCGCCTCCGACGACCATCACAGCTCCGATTTTGTCAACCATTATTTCCCTCACTTAAATCCGAAATCCGAATATCGGGCGAAGCGTCCTCTTAGGACCAATTCGAAACAAATCCTAAATCCCCCTCAGTCCCCCTTTTTCAAAGAGGGAAGTATTTCTCCTCCCTTTGGTCTCCGACCCAGAGCGGTCTCTGACCCGGAGGGCAAAGGGAGGTGGGGAGGGATTTTATGAAGTTTTTTCAAATAGCTAAAATGTTACAAAACTTTTTGTTTGGGACATTTTTATTTTCGAACATTCGAATTTGTTTCGTGCTTCGGATTTTTTCTCGCTACACTAACCCCTTTGCACTCAGCACTTTAATTGGATCGGTGATATGGTGGCCGAACCACTTTTTCGCATCTTTATGGCCAAGAGCCAGCCCCATTAACTCCGAAAAATAGAGGATGGGGATGTCGAAATTATCTCCAACCTCCTTGCCCAGTTCATCCTGACGGGTATCGAGATTGGAGTGACACATGGGACAGCCTGTGACCAGACAGTCCGCCTCAGCCTCTTTTGCCATGGAGAGGAGTTTCCCACCCAATCTCCTGACGATGTCTGTCCGTGTCATCACCAGGCTGGCCCCGCAACAGTCAGTCTTATAGGACCAGGGGATGGGTTCCGCGCCCAGTATCTCCATCAAGCGGTCCATATGCACTGGATCCTCATACTTCTTTATTCCGGTCAACTGGGGAGGCCGAACTGTCAAACATCCATAATAACAGACAACCCTGAGGCCTTTGAGAGGTTTCACTCGTTTCTTCTTCACCTGTTCGAGAATCGATTCGTCACAGAAGAAGTCGAGAGAGTAACGAATAGGAACATTTCCCTGATAGGAGAAGCGAAGTTTGGCGGAGTGTTCCTTGACCTCTTTTTCCGCAACCTTAAAACGGCTGTAGCAGGCCACGCAGGGGACGAGCAACTCCCGCCGGCTCTTCTCTGCAATGGCAAGGTTGCGGGCGGCGAGGTCGATGGCCAGCGCTTCATCCGTGCAGTGGGCAGAACTGGCGCCGCAACAGGTCCAATCTTCTAACTCATGGAGCTGAAGGCCGAGAAGCTCGGAGACGCCCCGAATCGATTCATCGTATTCCCTCGCAGTCCCATGAAGGGAACATCCAGGATAGTAAGAAACCTCTTTCATCTTTTATCTCCTTGGTCAATGATTGAAATTCCAATCACCAAATTCCCTGCCTGCGCCTGCCTGCCGGTAGGCAGGGCAGGCGCAGGCAAGCTCCAAATAAGCTCCAATAACCAAACACTCTTTTTGTAGCGTCCCGATTTAGTCGGGACGGACTCCGCCCTCAATAAATGAGGGCGCTACATATATTATAAAAATCTTCCCCATAACTGAGGGGATTAAATTTTGGTTATTGGTGTTTGGAATTTGGTGATTCATCACTTCACTTCCCTTTTCTCAAATGAGTTGAAGATCTCCTTGATCTCTTTTCCCCCTCCGAACTTGGACGGAAAGAGTTTGATCTTCCCTTTACGGTACATCTTCAATCCCAGGGAAGCATCCTTGAAGAAGTCTCTCGTTTTTATTTTAAACTGGAGGATAAGGCTCAGCTCGTGGATCCGGCCTTTCGATTTGATGGTATCGAGGAAGACGGAATGAAAGACCGGGACATCCTTTTCCCCCGGTTTGATCCCCGATCGATTGGCAATCTCCCTCAGGGTATCCATGATCCGGGCAATATCGATATTATTGGGACAACGAACGCTGCAGGCATAACAGGATGCGCAGATCCAGATCGTTTTTGAGCCGAGGACTTTTTCCCTGTGGTCATATTGAATGTGACGAAGCACCTGATTGGGAAGGATGTCCATGGCATAGGCGACCGGACAGCCTGCCGAACATTTTTGACACTGATAGCAAGCCTGCACTTTTTCGCCGCTGACCTGAGCCACTTCCGAGAGAAGAGAATTTGAATTCATTATCGACCTCGCCTCATTGAAGGGATTGTCCCTCCAGAATGGGTTGCGTTTGGGATTGGACGGGAAGTTCGATGATAAAAGACGTCCCTAAACCGACTTTACTCCTGACATTGATGGTTCCTCCATGGTCTTGAACAATTCCATATGAAGTCGCTAAACCCAACCCGGTCCCTTTGCCCACGTCCTTTGTGGTAAAAAAGGGGTCGAAGATGCGGGAGAGATTCTCCTCGGGGATGCCTTCACCCGTGTCCGCAAATTCAATCCACACGGTTTTCCTATCCGGAGAGGGCGATGTGGCGATGTTTAAGGTCCCATTGCCATGCATGGCCTCTGCCGCATTGACGATGATGTTCATAAAGACCTGTTTCAGTTGGCCTGAATTTCCTCGCACAAAGGGCAAGAAGGGGTCAAGGCTCTTGACGATCCGGATATTATGAAAGAGGGCCTGGTTGACCAAGAAGAAGAGTCCGTCGTTGATGGCCCGGTTGATATCCGTGGGATCCTTCTTCGGTTCGGTCTGACGGGCAAATTCGAGCAGGCTTTTCACAATCTCCTTACATCGCCCCGCCTCCTGGACAATTCGGGCGAGGTCCCCCCGTTTGGGGTCTTCCTCCGGGAGGTCTTCCATCATCAGGCTGGAATAGATGAGAATGCCGCCCAGAGGATTGTTGATCTCGTGGGCGATGCCTGCGGCCAGCTTTCCGAGAGAGGCCATCTTCTCGGAGCTAACGAGCTGGAGGTGTGTCTCCTGAAGTTTCTTCTCCATCAACAGGCGGGGCCTCAGGTCCGTAAAGATGCCGACACTGGCAATCTCCTGGCCCGCTCCGTTGTAAATGAGGGCGGCGGAAAGCTGGACTGACATTTCTTCTCCAAACTTATTGACGACATTAAGCTGAGTGGGTATAAATTTCCCGACCCCGCCATATTGCGGGCTTCGGAGTTTCTTCATAACCTCTTTGGCCACGCCCTCCGGATAAATCTTTGTAATGTGAAGTTTCCCAATGACCTCTTCTGCCGTGTATCCTGTCAGCGCCTCCGCTCCTTTATTGAAGATGAAAATATTGCCCTTCATATCCGCGGCGATAATGCTATCAACGGAACTCTCAATCAGATTCATGAAGAATTCATTGGCCTCACGGAGCTCGTCTTCAATCCGTTTCCGCTCGGTGATATCCAGGTTAATTCCTTCGTAACCGATAATTTCTCCGTCTTCATTTTTGATGGGATGGCCGGTTAACAGGACCGTAATTTTTCCCCCATTCTTCTTCTTGAATTCCACTTCCAAATCTTTGACATAGCCGTCCCTCTCGGTCCTCTCCCTGAAAAGTTTTCGGTCTTCAGGGTTCACATAGAGATCCCCTACAATATCGATCTTGAGAAACTCTTCTTTATCGGAATAACCGAGCATGTCAAGGAGGGCCTGGTTGCAATCCAGAAACCTGCCCTCCTTCGAACTGATGAAGAGGCCATGCCTTACCCTTTCGAAGAGCCTCCGGAGCTTTTCCTCGGAGTCCTTTAAGTCCCTTTCAAAATTTTTCCGGTCCGTGATGTCCTTGAGATAAGCGTAGCCTTTACGAACCCCATGTGATGTTTCGGTCAGGGCAATGCAGACCTCAGCCTCCTTGACCCCTCCGGCGGAGGTGATCAAATGGGCTTCGGTGCAGGTTTTTTCCCCATATCGTTCGGGATGGATGAAGATATTCTCCACAAATGATTGATCGGGTGTGTCGAGAAGTGAGAGCACGGTCATCTTCAGCAACTCTTCATTCGAATATCCGGTGATCTCAGAGGCCACCCGATTAGCGTATTCGATCCGATGGTTTTCTTCGAATACCAATATCCCGTCATTCCCCAGCTCGGCGATGGCATGGAACATTCCGGACTCGATCCTCTTGTTGACAAGGGTGAGCCGTTCAGTCGGCTTTCTTTTTTTCTGCGATGGAGAGAGTTTCCTGGCCATCATTTCTTTTTTTATAACCCGACCTGGTCGAGAAGGGCAGGGACCAGATTTTCCCATCCAAGGGGAATGATCTGAACGCCCTGGCAGAGCGGTTTCGCGGCCCTGATGAAATCTCCGGCAATTTCGATGCACGTTTTCTGTTTGTCCGAAGCCTTGAGCAAGAGATCGATGACGGAGTCGGGAATGGACGCCCCTTCCACATGCTTATTGATATAACGGGCCATCCCGACTGATTTGAGCAGGGTGATGGACACGATAATGGGGACCTTAAAATGGGCGACCTTCTTGACGAAGGTCTCCAGAAGACCTGGTTCATAGATGGAACCGGTGAAGAAAAAATCGACCCCCTGACGGATCTTCTTTTCCATATCCATCACCTCGAGGTCAAGGATATGGCCTTTGGCTGCCGCATTGACCTGGGTACCGACAAAGAATACGGGTTTCCCTTTGAGATCGTTGCCCATGAGATCATAGCCTTCCTGGAGGCGTTTGGCGGCGCCGAGCAAGCCGATCACATCGAGATCAAGGACAGGCTGGGCTTCAAAATGATCTCCAATGGAGGGGTGGTCACCCTGGAGCAGGAGGAGATTCTTCAGGCCAAGGGCAGAGACATTGAGAAGTTCGGATTGAAGGGCCAATCGGTTTCGGTTGCTGCAGGAGAGGTTATAGATGACCTCGATCCCCTTTCCCTTCAGGAGGGCGCATACCGAGAGGGAGCCCAGCCTCATGATGGCATTCTGAAGATCCGGAATATTGACCGCGTCCACGCGGCCCCTCCATCGTTCCGCATGTTCATGGACCTCGGAGAGATCGATTCCTTTTGGGGGCTGGAGTTCAGCGACGACAACAAACTTTCCCGATTCCAAACGTTCTTTGAATGTCATGGGCTTCCTCCAAAGATCATTTCAAATTGATCAATTAGCAGTGATTTAACACAATGCTAACTTTGATGGTCTCGTAAAAAGTCAAGAAACAGGAAAAATGTCATGCTGAACTTGTTTCAGCATCTAATAAAATCAAGAACTTACGAGACCCTGAAACGAGTTCAGGGTGACAGATCGGGACATTTTACGAGACCGTCAACTTTGCAATGCCAATTTTCCAATTTGCATTGATATTTTATAAATTTCTTCGTCAAGCTACCTTGGGACGGGGTAACAATCCAGCCATCTCCGTGATCTGACTCGTCATCTGCTCCCATTCGATGGCCATGATGTGGACCCCGTGAACTCCTCCTATCTCTCTCAATTCCTGGATCTGCTCGACACAGAGCTTGATCCCTTCTTCAGCCGGTTTCTTCGCTTTCACAATCCGGTCAATGATCTCATCCGGGATGATAATTCCCGAAACATTCTTGGCCATATATCGAGCCATACCTCCAGATTTAAGGGGAGTCACACCGGCCAGGATATGGACCTTTTCGTGAAGACCGAGATTCCTCACCATCTTCATCCACTCCTTGAAACGGTTCATATCATATATACACTGAGTCTGGATGAAGTCAACCCCTGCGGCTACCTTCTTGGCCAAACGGATGGCCCGGAACTCGAATGGATCGCCAAAAGGATTCTCCGCTGCGCCGATGAAGAGTTTAATCTCCCCCTCTATCTTCTCCTCCCCGCCGAGCAATGTTCCTTGATCTCTCATCGTTCGAACACAGTCGATCAACTGGATGGAGTCGAGATCGTGAACATTCTTTGAATCGACCTGATTTCCAAAGGTGTGATGGTCTCCGGTGAGGCAGAGCATGTTCTTGATGCCAAAGGCGGTTGCCCCAAAGAGGTCGCTCTGGATGGCGATGCGATTCCGGTCACGGGTCGTCATCTGCATCACAGGCTCGATCCCCATCTGGAGAAGGAGGCTTGAGGCGGCAATGCTCGACATCCGGACAATCGCCGTCTGATTGTCGGTGACATTGACCGCATCGACATAACCCCTCAGGAGGTCCGCCTTCCGTTTGATGACGCTTACTTCGTTTCCCTTTGGAGGACCCAGTTCGCCTGTCACCGCAAAGAGGCCTTTTGATAAAACATTTTCGAGATTGCTTCCAGCTTTCATACTTTGAGATCCTCCCTCACGATCCTTCTTAATCCACTGTCTCTCGATTCGACACCCCATCGCCTGGCCGGGATGATTTCTTCCATCCTGTAAAGTTGTCCCAGTCCATTGAGCCGGTCATAGATGAGTTGCCAGGCGCAATCCGCTTCTCTTTTGATTTCGCACTTCCCTTTCGAGGAGCCGCCGCAGGGTCCGTTGAAGAGTTGTTTGGCGCAACGGGCGACCGGGCAGACGCCCCCTGTCCTCTCGAGAATGCAATTTCCACAGGCCTGGCACCGTTCTTCCCAGACTCCGTGGGTCACTGTTTCACCCAGAAAGGTTGTATTGACACCCGGAAAGACCGGAGTCTTTGGGAAATGGCGCGCCAGCGTCTGAACACCCACTCCACAGGCCACGGAGAGGACCGCTTCGACCTTTTCAACGGTCTCCGATAGCTCGGCGGCAAATTCGGGTTCACACTGACGCGCAGGGGTCGCTTCCAGCGCTTCGAGGGGGGTTCCCATCTTCATTCTCGCCATCCGAAGAGCGGAAGCGAGAAGCCCCACTTCCTTTTCGCCTCCGGCCTGGCAGACGGTGACGCATGCCCCACACCCCGACAAGAGGATTCTGTCATAAGATTTAAGATAAAGTAAAATCTCTTCCAACGGTTTCTGTTCAGCCTTGATCATGAATGCCTCCTAAAAAGAACATGGAAGAATGGAATATTGGAATACTGGAATCATGGGTAAAGAAAGCTTCGCTTCCTTTAGGCGACTTTCGTTCATATTTTGTATTTGTTTGTATTCCCAATATTCCAACTTTCCACCATTCCATTATTCCCGAACTTATATTTTGGCCGGGTTGGGTCCCAGTTTTTTCAACTGTTCCGATTTTCGGTGAAGGGTCTCCGCCAACTTAGGGCCGCAATTGGTGGCGAGATGGCAGATTTCGATTCGTTCTTTCTCCAGTCCGATTTTCTCCAGGAGTCGATGGGCATAGGAGAGACGGCTTTTTGCCCGGAGATTCCCCCTGAGGAATTGGCAGTTCTCTTCGTAACAGGCGAAGATCAGAACCCCGTCCGCTCCTCTTTCCAGCGCTTTCAGGAGATAGAGGGTTTCGATTCGACCCGCACAAGGAACCCGGACGAACTCAACGTTACCGGGAAAGTTGAGTTCCAGACCTCCCGCCATATCTGCGGCAGGATATCCGGACTGGTCACAACAAAAAGCCACAATCTTAGGCTCAAAGTTTACCATGTAAACTCTCCACTCATCTAATTTGTAAAATCCCTCCTGACCTCCCTTTTTCTAAGGGAGGAATTACCCCTCTTTGGCAAAGAGGGGTAGGGGAGATTTTCCAATGTTTATGTCAATTCAATTATGATACTGTTAATAAATTCCAATTACCAATGATCTAAATGGTTTTGTTTGAAATTTTGGATTTTGGACATTGGTGCTTATTTGGTGATTGGAATTTGGTGTTTGGTTATTAATTTTCTCCCCATCTCCCCATCTCCCCATCTCCCTATCAATCACTAAGGTTCATCTGGGCATAGATCAATTCATCGGGCTGATGGCGAAGCGTGATCGCTTTTGCAGGGCATTCGCCGACACAGATTCCGCATCCATAACAGGCAACGGGGTCAACTCTGGCGGCTCCCCACTTCACCCCTTCTCCGATTCCCGGAGTGATATAGATATTCTTCTCCGCATACTTCTCCACAGTGATCGCGGAATGAGGACAGAGCCTGGGACAGGTGAGACAGACTGCGCATTTCTCGGGATCGACCTCTGCGACGGAAAGATCGTAAGGATAAATCCCGCCTGAAAGAAGGGCGATCACCTCCTGCGCCGTTGCCCCTGCCTCGTTCAGGGTTTCCGAAACTTCCTGCGGGAACCGGCATCCCCCGGCCACAAAGATTCCCCTTCGATTCGATCTCACCCGGAGGAGCTGGGGATTATCCTCCATGAAAAATCCACGGTTTCCCCGATGGAGGCCGAGAATCCTGCAAAGATTTTCAGTCTCAGGGTTCGGGATGAGAGCATCGCTCAGGACAATGAGATCCGAAAGAATGGAGAGAGGCCATTCATCCTCCTTGCGAATGGCCGACGTGTCCTTTACATCGACCTGAATCTGACCGTTGACGATGGAGAGCTTCGGAGGCTCCTCAAATTTGATAAAGAGGGCGCCTCGCTCTCTCGCCCTCCGGTAGAGCCGCTCCATTCCATCTGAAGAGACCTTCAGGTCCTTGCAGAGAATGACTGTCTGACATTGGAATGCCTCCTGAAGGAGAAGGCTCTGTTTGACCGCATTGATCGAATCGATCTTCACATCCCCATTGACTTCACCGAGAAGGAAGGCGACCGATTCAACCCTTTTCCCATTTCTGAGAAGAGAAGGGATCTCGTTTTCGGCCAGAAGCGTTTCCATTTCAGCAAAGGAGATAAAACTCCTGTGGCCATAAATTCCCTTCCGGTTTCGTTCCACTTCATATCCTGTTGCGACGACGATGGCAGAGGGAGAGAGAACCGCTTCCGTTCCGTTCGCCTTCCGGACTGTTGCCTGGAAGCGGCCCAGATGGCCATCGAGCCGCTTCAGCTCTGTTTCACTGATCACGGTGATACGGGAATTCCGGCTGATTTCGGAGACCTTCTCCTCCACCCACTTCTGAACTTCTTCGGGCCGGTTATAAAACCTGCGAAGTTCCAAAGCCTTACCGCCCAGATGTTTCCCCTTCTCCAGGAGATAGACCTGGATTCCTGATCGCGCCAGGGCAAGAGCGATGGCGATCCCTGTAATTCCTCCTCCGATGACCAGGGTTTGGGGCGTCAATGGAAGGGATCGGGACTCAATGGGGCCGGAGGAAGAGGCCAGATGAATCGCTTTGATCATCATCTTTCGGGCTTTTTCAACGGCCTCCTCTTCATTGGCCACGGCCTGAAGGGTCTGTTCCTTCAGATTGGCCACTGTGAGGAGATAGGGATTGAGAAGAACAGGATATCCAAATTTATTAAATGAAGTCTCATAGAGTTTGGGGCTTCCTCCGAGGATGACCGCCCTATCCACCTCCTCTGCCTTCAGATGTTCAGCCATCCTTTGCAATGCCCCGGGAGAGGCGAGGTTCTCTTCCTCAACAGAGAAAGCAATCTCCGGGAGTCCCCGGATGACAGAAACGATCTTTTCCCGAAAGGGGGCAGGGATCGAACCTCCCATCCCATCGATGAATATACCGATCCGAGCCATTTAACTCCTCCCTTTCAGATATTGTTGAACCGTGCAGGCGATCGATTTTGCATGAATGATGGAACGGTCAATATCCTTCGGTCCACTGCAAGCCCCAGTGATGAAGACGCCGGTTTGGGCAGGCGGAGGCGCAAAAAAACCCTCCTCATTGAAATTCAAATTAAACAGCCTGGCGAGTGATTTCGAATCTTTTCTCAACACCAATCCCACGGAGAGGACGATCAGATCGAAAGGCTCTTCCGCCACCTCGCCCTTTAAAGGATCTACGAATCTCACCCTCAAACCATCGGAGAGGGGAGAGTGATAGACCTTTGAGGGAAGGCTCCGGATGAGGCGGATCCCTTTATCCTGCCGGCAGGAGTTTAGAAACTGGTCAAAGGAGGCTCCGGCAGGCTGAATGTCCATATAGAGGAAGGCGGCCTTCGTTTCGGGGTATTGATAACGGATCGCCTTGATCAGGCGGAGCGCATAGGCACAGCAGACCTGAGAACAGTAAAGGTTTCCGATGGACTCATCCCGGCTTCCCACGCACTGGAAGAAGGCTACAGTTTTTGGAAGTCTCCCGTCCGAGGGACAGAAAAGCTTTCCTCGAAGACGGAGCATTTCGTCCAGATCCCTGGCGGTGATCACATTTTTATAGCGGCCATACCCGTATTCGGCCTTCAGGGAGGCATCAAAAGGATCGACTCCCGCCGCAATCACGATGGCAGAGACATCAATATCCATCCTCCCTTTTCCATTTTTCAAGGAGACGTTATAGGCTCCAGGCCCTCCTTTCAGGCCGGTCAATTCGGTTTGGGTGAGAATGGAAATGGAGGGCCCATTTCGGATCTCCAAAACCCTCTTGTCCGCCACGCAGGCAAAACATTTGTTGCAGGATTCAGAAGCCTTACAACAGAAAGAGGCGGCAAGCCCCCCCAAGGAGGGATCTCTTTCAATCAGGAGGGCAGAAACACCTGACTGCGCCAACTCTTTTGCCACTGTCATTCCCGATATTCCTCCGCCGATGATTAAGACATCTTTTTGCGCCAATTTTTCACTCCCTATTTAAAATGTCACTAAACCACAGAGCAGATCTCCGGCAGTGACCTGTCAGGATTGGAAAGCCTGATGTAATGAATCATGTGATTGATCGTGGCGATGGCCAGAACAGATAGGTCATCCCCTTTTAACTCCCTCGCCTTCCCTCCAGAAAAGAGGACCTGCATGGAGGGAGGAAACTCTTCGTCTTTACGGTTATAGAGAAAATAAGCTTCCACTCCCGGATAGAATACCTTCTTCATCATCCAATCACACCGGATAGGAGGGGAGACCACAACCTCTCCGCCAACGTAATCCGTCATCTTTTCCACATCGTCGAGATATTCAAAAGCCTCGGATCTCCTGGCCACTTCTTTTTTGAGATAGAGATCATGAACCACCACCCCTTCAATCTCCTTCAGGGTTAAAAACTCTCTATCCATCTCCCAGGCCTCCGGTCTCTTTAAGGGAACCTCCAGAGCAGAGGTCCGGTGATGTCAGAAGTTGCTGGATTCCGGCTTTCGCCGGAATGACGTTTTTAGAGGTCTCTTTAAGATAGAGAGCGCCCGTGGGACAGACCCTCACACACTCCAGGCAGGATTTGCATCCCAGGGAAGAGAGGGGAAGATGATCAAACGTCGTGACAACCATCTCAAACCCTCTATAGGCAAAATCGAGAAAGGATTTCCCGAGACCCTGGCACACGAAAACACATTTTCCGCATTTCACACACTTTTTCGGATCATAAGCGAAGAGAGGATGGGAATCGTCAACGGGAAGATCACGGACAAGGCCCCTCAGGGTTTTGGGCCGGAGGCTCCACTTCAAAGTGGAGGAAATCCTGATCAGCTCGCAGGTTTTCCCCTTCGCACAATTTTTGCAGTCGATGTGATGGTCGCTCATGATGAGTTCAAACGCTGTGCGTCTCATCCTCGCTATCTTTTCCGTATGGACGTAGACTTTCATCCGCTCACGGACTGTTTCCGAACAGGCGGTGAGCATCTCCCTGCGGCCTCCGACTTCCACTTCGACAATGCACAAACGGCATCCTCCGAATGGCAGTTCAGCGCCTTCGGTGGCGCAGAGATTGGGGATGTAGATCCCCGAACGGAGAGCGGCCCAGAGGATCTTCTCTCCGGGATCTGCTGTTATTTCTTTACCATCAATGATTATGGATGGCATGTTGTTTCCTTTTAGTCATATCGTCTTATAGTCTCGTAGTCTTATAGTCATTGACTAAAAGACTATCTGACTATACGACGATAAGTAGTGTAGCGCCCTCATTTATTGAGGGCGAATGATCCTTTTCGTCGGCAATAAATGCCGACGCTACATTTCTTTTAATCCTGAGCTACACCTATCTTTGGTGAGACCTTGATCACAGCATTATATTCCCTGGGGCAGACCTCCAGACAGATCCCGCACTTCACACATTTGGTTTGGTCGATGATCTTGATGTTCTTCTCATCCGGATGAATAGCCTCTGCCGGACACTTGAGGACGCAGTGTTCACAGCTTCTCCAGCACTTATCATAAACGATCAGATAGGAGATCAGATCGCGGCAGACCAGAGCCGAACATCTCTTTTCAACGACATGGGCAATATACTCGCTCTCGAAATACCTCAGGGTGGTGAGGATGGGATTTGGAGCGGTTTGCCCCAGGCCGCACAGAGAGCCTTCAACGATCTCCTCTGAAAGTTCTTTGAGAAGGCGGAGATGATCCAGGGTCCCTTCCCCCTTTGTGATCTCCTCTAACAGGAGAAGAAGATGCTTGGTTCCTATCCGGCAGAAGGTGCACTTTCCGCAGCTCTCGCTCTGCATGAAAGTGAGAAAGTATTTGGCCATATCGACCATGCAGGTCTCATCATCCATTGCGATCAGTCCGCCGGAGCCCATCATCGAACCAAGAAATTTTAAGGAGTCGAAGTCAACCGGCGTATCGATATATTGAGCGGGAATACATCCGCCTGAAGGCCCTCCCACCTGGATCGCCTTCAGCCTTTTATCCTCTTTAATCCCTCCTCCGATCTGATAAATGACCTCTTTTAAGGTGGTTCCCATCCTCACCTCAGCCAGACCCGATTCCTTGATCTTTCCTGCCAGGGCGAAGACGGTGGTCCCTTTCGAATGGAGGGTCCCAATTTTTGAAAACCACTCCGCCCCCTTCAGCAGGATAGGGGGGATACAGGAGAAGGTTTTGACATTATTTAAGAGAGTGGGTTTACGAAAGAGGCCCTTCTCAACAGAATGAGGCGGTCTGACCCTTGGCATGGGCCTTCTTCCCTCGATCGAATACATCAGGGCGGTGGACTCACCGCATACAAAGGCTCCTGCTCCAGGATAAACCTTTATGTCGAAGTCAAACCCTTTTCCTAAAATATCTTTCCCAAGCAGACGATGCTCCCTGGCCTGCATTAAGGCATGATTGACCTTTTGGATGGCAAGAGGATATTCTGAACGGATGTAGATGTAGCCCTGGTGGGCGTCGAGTGAATAGCCAGCAATGGCCATTCCTTCGATGACCTGGTGAGGAGAGCTCTCAAGAACGACCCGGTCCATGAAGGCGCCTGGATCGCCTTCATCTCCATTGCACACAATATATTTGGGATGTTCCTTTGCCTTGAGACATTCCTCCCATTTCATCCCTGCAGAAAAGCCGGCGCCTCCCAGTCCCCTCAACCCTGATCGCTTCACCTCGCCGATGATCTCTTCTTTTCCCATGGATAGGGCTTTGTCCAGCGCTTCATAGCCGCCCAGGGCGATATAATCCCTGATCTCTTCAGGGTCGATTAGTCCCGCATACCGGAGGATGATTCTTTCCTCCTTTTCAAATCTTTCAAGTTCCGGGATATAGGGAATACCCCCTTCTTTTATCTCCAGGGTCCCAATGGCCAGATCGAAACAGGGATCATCTTCAATCAGGTAGTTGTAAACAATCCTAAAAGCGTCTTCCGGTTTCAGATTTTTATAGCAGATCGTGGGGTTGCCTTGCTTCGTGATATAGACGAGGGGCTCGGCAAAACAAATTCCCAGGCATCCCAGTTTGATAATCTCTCCCTGGAGGTTATGTTTGATGAGCTCTTTTTCAAATGCCTCCGCCACCTCAAGCGCGCCGACCGATACCCCACAGGTGGCGCACCCGATAAAGATCTTGGGCGTCCCGCCGGCCATTTTCTCCCGGCGGAATTCCATTGCCTGATCTCTGATTTGTGAATAGGTCATCTTAAGTCAGTTAGTCTTATAGTCAGATAGTCTAATAGTCAATTAACCTTTTTGTTCTAAACTATACGACTATACGACCATAAGACTATAAGACCAATAATATGCGAAACGGGCTTCATAACCCTAACCCATTAACCTTGCTTAGTTTTTATCCTTGTCCCGAAGGTTGATGATGACTTCCTCCACCTTTCCCGGAGTCATTTTAGGGTAGATCTGGCTGTTGATCTTGACCACAGGGGCGACATTACAGCACCCAAAACAGGCTGTGGCATCGAGGCTGAAATTTCCATCCTCTGTCGTATCCCCCTTTTCGATATGGAGTTCCCTTGAGAAGGCATCGAGGATTAAGTTCCCCCCCAGGAGGTAGCAGGCGGTCCCCAGACAGACATGGACGGGGTCGCGGCCAGGGGGCTTTCTTCTGAACTGATTGTAGAAGGTGACAATGCTAAAAATTTCAGAAGGAGGGAGATGGAAAAAATGAGCTACGCTCTCCATCGCCCCCCTTGAGAGGTAGCCCACTTTCTCCTGAATCTCTTGCAGCAGAAGGAGTAAATTTTCTCTCTCCGGATGGAACCTCCTGAAGATCTCCTCTATTTGCTCTGACTCTTCCATTTTTCAATCATCTGGGGAAGAAAGGCGGGCAGATCGCTTGCCTCACGGGGACCCACAATCACTTCCCAGCCCTGTAATTCCTCTTCAAGTTCTCCCTTGATCCTTGCGGCAAATCCAGGGATGATGACCCTCTTATTCTTAACTTTATCTCCGACTCCTATTTTCTTGAGAAATGGCCCGGCCGTGTCTCCGCTAAACTTTCCCGTTGACCAGGCTGCAAGCACACATAAACCTTCCGTATCTTTTACGCAGAGATAGGCAGGAATTTTACTATTTTCGATTTCACTGGCCACTGCAAAATAGGTCAACGCAAAATTGGTCGTCAGAAGCACCGGTGATTCGGTAGAGACCGTTCCGATTTCATAAATTTTCTGCTCCACCGCAAGGGGAACCCTCGGATCGGTAAAGATGTTTTGCCTTAAGACAAGGAGAGGATAGAGCATCTCTTTTTCAAAATCGGAGAGGACGACGATGCCTGCATACTTGATCACTCCTGCCGATGCCAGAAGGATTTCCTCCATCTTATTTTCCGCGAGCATACAGGGCAGAGAAAGGATGGGGTAGCCCAGAGGCCGGAATGTTTTCTTGAGGGCGGCCCTCCGGATAAGGGTGTAGTCCCTGATCATCTCTTTCAACGATTTAGGGGAAGGATCGAGGACGATGTCCAGAATGCCTTCTTCCTTGAGCCGTTTGGTGATGGGAACGATTTCTTCAATTCCGCCGGTCTTCACTCCGATGGGCGTAGGTTTTGCCTTGATCTTCGGAAGAGCGGCATCCAGATTCTCTTTTGTGATAGGGTAGAGAAGGGGATTTTTATCTGCAATCAGATCCCTTGCTTTAAACAGGGTGTCCAGGTCTTCACAGATTAAAATAATGGGAAACCCTTCTGCGGCCGCCCTCTTTACCAGGCCCAGATACTTCTCAGCATTTCCCGCATACTTCAAAGCGAAGAGATTCGCTTTCAGCTTCTGACCCACCCGGTCAAACTGGAGTGTCTTTAGCTTGTTGATCTTAGCGGAGATGGTTCCCTCATCTTCCTTGTCGGTGATGAGGATGGCGATCCCGGAAGGTCTGTAAAAGGTTTTTTCATGTCGGTAGATGACCTCTTCCTCGCCAATACTCATGGCATTTTCCCCCACACCGATGGTGACCAGCCTGATGGGTGGAGCCAATGCCTCTTCGAGTTCTGTTCTAATCTCGCCCGGCAGATAGGGACACTTATCCACAGTCACTGCGCCCGATGCCAGTTTCATTGCAAAGGCAAAACAGGTGGGGAACCCGCATTCTTTGCAATTCTTTTTGCCGCCATCCGGCAGTTTTTTCTGAATATCCGAAGCCTTAAGCGCCATGAGATCCTCCTCTCAAATAATCAATAATCAATGGTCAATTGACAATAACCATTGATTATTTTAATAACCGATTCTTACAGACCAATCATTGACCATTGCTAATTGATCATTGAAAACTGGTCATTGGCCATTAACCTGTTACCCAGGGATGTCCGACTCGATTCATGTATTCTGTTAATTGATCCACATTCTTCACATCTTCTTCCGTTGCAATTTTGTCATACATGCCTGCCTCATCGAGGACATCTTTGATCTGTTCTTTAATGCCTTTTGGGAGCCAGACGACCCTTTTTAACCCTCCATCGGTCTTAATGAATTTCTTTGACTTCATGTAAGAGATGGCCAGGCCGAGCATTCCCTCGTTCTGCCTTCCACCGGAGGCCTCTCCAGCGATGCCTGAAAATTTTTGACCGGTGACGGTCTCGCCCATAAAGTCGCGGTGAACCACACCAAAGGCATCCACCTCCGGGATATAAAAAAGGATGGCCTGGAAACATCCGCAAGAGGTGTGAGGGCTTTCCAGTGCGCTGTGGAGGCAGAATACACTATTGCTGCCAAGGGACTTCTCTGCCACGATGGCATTGACTCCGGAGTAGATAAATTTCTCCGGGTCCAGAAGGTCTCCTTTCTTGATGGCAAACTGGGGTCCTTCGGGGTCCATCTTATAAGCGGCCCTTCCATCAAACCAGTTGATCGCTCCGCAGAGGGAAACCCTCTCCGGAGTGACAACGCAGACATGGGTGGGCGCAAAGGATTGGCAGAGAGAACATCCATAGAACTCATCCACTTCTTCTTCGGTGATTCCCTTCAGCCGGTCATCCCTTGCCTTGTAGACCTCTCTTGCCTCAAGGACTTCTTTTTCCACCTTTTCAGGATCGGTGATAAAAGTGATCTGGATCTTTTCAATGATCGAAAGCTCATTTTTATAGAGCATTGCGAGAATCCTTCCGATCTCGTCCAGGGAGTTGAGGCCCTTTTTAAAACTGTCTTTATGGATTCTCATCCAGATCTCGTCCCTCTGAGCCATGTGCCAGAAGCCCTCGATGTAATTGACATACATGTGGACCCGGCGCTCAAAGACGGGCTCCATATCTTTTTCGAGCTGCTCGCCGGCTACAGCGATCTTAATGAAGATGGGAACGGACGCTCCCTCTTCAAAATCCTTGATGTCCTTTCCGATGATCTCGATCTTTTCGTCTTCCACTTCAGCGGCAGGTTTGACGGTCACCAGCTCCGCTTTGAACTTATGCTTCGGCCCTCCGAACTCAATTTGAAAATCTTCCTTTCTTACGGTTTCCCCTTCATACTGAGGTCCCACATCGACAGAAAACATGTTTTCCTCCTTTCTTTATTCCTTCTTTATTTTCAGATTTAAGATTTTAAACCCTGGATCATATTGTCAAGATATTCTTTCCACTTGTCATCCTTCAGATTGGGAAGGGAGAAGTTGGCGTTGGGAAAGACATATTTACACAGGGTGGCGGTCTTGAGATGGCCGGCGAAATGCTTCAGTGTGGATAATCCCTGATTTCCCAGATCCGGTCTGATTCCCAGAAACATGACAAAATCATGGTTTCCCTCTTTTTTAACACCCTTCCAATCAGAGTCTTTAAGATGGTTGATGATCTCGACCGCATCGTAAGTGGAATCAGGCGTCACCCCCGCCTCCAGGAGCTTCTTCTTGATGTTTGCTGTTGCACAGATGGCAGCGCCAAGGGTTTTCGCAATCTCGATGCCATAATCAAGAAGCTGTTTTCCTCCGAGATTCACTTCGCCGCATTTAGGCCCCAGAACAAGAAGGGGTCGCTGGGCCTTTTTGGCGATCTTGGCAAGGGTTTGAGGATCCTCCATCACCTTGCACGACTTAATCCCTGTGAATACGTTGACGTGATAGTATGGTAAGCTCATTTTTTCTCCTCCATTTCTTTTGTGAGTTGTGAAGGGTGAAGGGTGAATCGTTGAAGATGTTACGAATCACGATTCACGCCTGCGTGCCGGAACGCCGTCACTTCGGCGTGCAGGCACGAATCACTGTTTTTTTGATGGCTTCATCCACGGCCAGCTTGATCTGTAACCCCGCATGATGCATCAGGGTGTCGCCAATTTCCGCATCCATCACCATGGCGGCCATGCAGGGATGGTTATGGTGGAGGATGCCGGCCTTTTCCACCGCATCCTTGATGTGGGTTCCGATGAGATGTTCAGCGACATACCTCGTGTTCCCGCAGGGGGCTTCCTTGATGACCGTGACCTTTTTTACCTTTTCGTTTTCTATTTCAATTTCCACTTCCGGTTTGCCAAAGTATTTGACAAACTCCAGAATGAGCTCATTCTTTGACATCTTCTCCGATAATGTGCAAAAGGTCATCGGGTGGATGAGCTCAACCCCATCTTTTTCGAGCTTCTTCTTAAGTTGTCTTGCCAAACCTGAAGTCAAGTAAGCCTTGCTGTCAATCGGAGCGATGACAGCCCTGGCGCCCATCTTTTTTATAAACAGGGGGATCATTTCAGCCAGGACCGGTTGCTCCTGAACGGAGATCAGGAGATCGCAGTTGGGGAGGTCCCCCGGAAGGTAATCGGAAAGCTCTTCGACAAAACGGGGGATCTTTTTAGAATAGTGGAACCCCTGGACCTCCCACTGTTTTGGAGCATGACGGCTGATGTTTTCCCAGAACCGTTTGCCGTAATCTCCGTCATAGATGATGAGTGTCTTCATTTAACCACCGCATCGATGGGGATATTGCTTTCATATGTCCCGATAAAGGTGGGTAAGGTGAGAAGGGGTTTAGGTTTCCAACCCACTGTCTTCAGATATTCACTCACCTCTTTCTTATAGACGATGGGTATGTCCTTGTCGTTCCTTACAAAGTTCTGCAGATCATCGGGAAGGGAACCCATATGCTGTTTATAGAGAGAGATGTAGTGATTCAGTTTGATCTGCCTTCCTTGGGCGGTATCGTTCTTCCGAATACAGAGCCTCGCAAGGGTGATCATGGCCCGCTCTTTGCTTTCAGTGACGACCATCAGATGTTCGGGAGAAGGCTCCTCGGT
>Ga0208733_100240_pt1 | contig 27871 bp, 23 predicted proteins | sample SubbioR11Jul_8B1_FD_184816 | JGI IMG/M metagenome (GOLD analysis project Ga0208733, IMG submission 184816) | Serpentinite rock and fluid subsurface biosphere microbial communities from McLaughlin Reserve, California, USA - CR11Jul_8B1 (SPAdes) | ecosystem: Environmental > Terrestrial > Deep... | reverse complement strand
GCATATCGGATTATTGTGGTCGAACCGCCGTGATGCACTTAATGCACCGCGAGGTGATCTTAACTTGACGATATGTAATGGCTGCGGACATGTGTTTAATAGGGCATTCGATCCTAAATTGATGGAATATGACCAGCCGTACGACAATTCCTTATTCTATTCGAAGGTTTTCCATGAGTATGCCCGACACCTCGCCCATGATTTGATCACCCGTTACGATATTAATAACAAAAACATTCTGGAAATCGGGAGTGGGCGTGGAGATTTTTTGAAACTTATGTGTGAATTGGGCAATAACCACGGAACCGGTTATGACCCTTCTTACAAACCAGAAGGAAACGGGACGCTGCTATCTCATAAAATAAGTTTTATCAAAGGTATGTATACCGAAAAGGATGCGTTAATTCAGGCTGATCTTGTGTGTTGCAGGCATACATTGGAACATCTTGCTCGGCCGGATGAGCTGCTTCATGTATTACGATCGAACTTTACCCATTCTCCAAACACCATTCTATATTTCGAAGTTCCAAATTTTGATTACACCTTAAGGAAAACCCTACTGTGGGATTTGATCTATGAACATTGTCATTATTTTACGGCGGGATCATTGCGAACACTATTTTTCCGGTGTGGTTTTGAAATCATTAGGTTGTACGAAGCGTTTGGTGGTCAATATCTGGGATTAGAATGTAGGATAGCCCCCAGAATATTAGACAAGGAAACCGATGGCCAGGTAGATTTTCATAAAGTATTCGAATTTTCACAAAAAGCCAACCAGAGAGTGCACTCCTGGGCCAAGATCCTTTCGAAAGACGAGCGTAAAGGAATTGAAGTTGTCGCGTGGGGAGCGGGTGCAAAAGGGGTTTGTTTTTTAAATATCCTTAACTTGCAAGAAAAAATTCATTATATTGTTGATTTAAACCCTCGAAAACATGGGATGTTTATCCCCGGAACAGGTCAGAAAATTGTCGCACCTAAGGCTCTTTGCAGCATCAAGCCAGGGATGGTGGTTGTGATGAACCCGTTGTACGAAAATGAAATTGTGGAATCTCTGACCAATTTACACATTAAAACGGAAATTCAACTGGCTTAAAACCGTTCAGTGAGGGGTTAAGTCTCCCTGAAATATTGATCAACTCAATTTAATGCAAAATTACACCATGATTATCCCAATTACTTTCGGATTTAGAAATACATGAAGGTCATTCTCCCTAAAACAGAGAAGGGGAATCTGATGGTGCGCAGTTTACGGGCTGGTAAGCCGGTCCTAAACTGGTTAGATAGACAGATGTCCATGATAAGTGAACAACTTATATTCAAGGCAAACAAACACGAGAATGAACTAAGACGAAAATTGGAGATTGCGGTTACATACAATATCCGTTGGATGCATCGAAACCTGCTGTCTGATATTGAATCCGATGCGATTTGCCTGATGGGGAGAGAGCCGAACACTGGGGAAGAGTTAACGGTTCAATATCTTGGTAACAGCGAATCCTTAAAGTACTTTATCCATCTCCTTTTTCAATCCGAACCGGTTGAGATAAAAAATTTGGGACGCTGCTTGACTGCCCAATTGGGAGCTGCTGGGTGTTCCCTGGCTGCAAAAAGTGATCTGGTGATCATGGAAAGACCTGTCAGATCAATTTGGAAACCTCCCTATGGGGATTGGATGTGCTCACCGCGCTGGGTGCGGATGGTCAAATCGCTGCCATGTGGGATAACAAAAGATGAAGTGAAAGCCGGATATTGGAAATACCAGCATACGAATTATTACAGGGTTGGAAAACTGGGGTTAAGCCGGAAAATCTCACGAAAGGTGGAGGATTTACGCCTTTTTTACGAAACCATGCATGTGCCCACGATGCGTGTCCGCCACGGCTCCTACGGACGCAGCGCAAAAGAAGAATATTGCTTGTCCTTAGCCCAAAAAGGATTTTTACTCTGGCTGCTTCTGCCGGACGGAACACCCATAGCCGGATCGATCAATATGGAGCAAGACGGGATGATCTACCTTGTTATGAACGGTATTCTTAATGGTGACCCTGATTGGTTGAGAAAAGGTGCCCTGGCTGCTATTTACATTCACAACCTGGATTATGCGGTCGAACAAGGGTTTCACCGGGTCGATATGGGAGAAACCACACCTATAACTTCGGATGGGGTATTTATTCATAAATCGCACTGGGGATTAACTCCAGAACGTAGTCCATGGCATATGACAGAGATATTGGTTTGGAATCCAAACTCTTCTCTATTAGGGTGGAAATGGATGGAATCCAACCGGTTAACGACAGAATTTGCGACTTATGGCGGAGAGAAAATACACCGGTTGTATCCATTTGAAAAGGCCGGATGAAATGAGCAGTGCACATTTGATCGTCGGAAAAGGGGAGAGACCTCCGTTCCTGGTGCGCGCTTACCGGCTAGGAGCACCAGTGCGGCGCTGGCTGAACCAACACCTGACCGTGATGACGGAAGAATTAATAACCATGGCCTATGAATGCGGGAATCAGAACCTTCATACAATGGGATTGCAGATTGGGAAATCCCTTCGGCGATTACATAAAACATCCCTCATTGGATTGGAATCTGACGTGGTGAGGTTGATTGGGATTGGTAAAGGTGATGGCAAGCCGTTATCCGTATTGTACTTAGGTGACGAAGTCTCGTTAAAGTTTCTAATCTACACTATGTTTGCAGACGGATCCGTTGAACGGTTTAATCTGGGGCGCTGTTTGACTACCCAAATGTTGGATGCCGCCAGCCTGTTAGCCCGGAGCAACGATCTGGTTGTCTTTGAACGTTTGGTTGGGACGAAATGGGAACCACCGTTCGGAGAATGGATATCCACACCCAGGTGGGTGCGCATGGTGATCGATATTCCCCCTGGAACAACGAAAGCTGAAATGCGTTCGTATCTCAACCAACGACAGAAGAAGAATATCAAGAAAGTATTAAATGAGGGCATTTATCCGATAATCAGTACACGCTTCGACGACCTTCAATTTTTTATTGAAAAGATGCATATTCCCACCATTCGAACCCGACATGGCGAGTATGCCGGAACTCCAGATCAAAAACATTATCTTAAATTGGCTAAAAAGGGTTTGTTATTATTCCATTGCCTGCCTGATGGTACCCGGATTGCAGGTTCTTTGAATGTATTGCGGAATAAATATTTTTACGCGGTGTTTTGTGGATTTCTAGATGGAGATCTCCAATGGTTAGAAAAAGGCGCGCTGGCTGCTGATTACTTATATATTATTGAATATGCGGTTGAAAATGGCTTTCGGAGGTTGGATTGCGGCGAGGTAATCCCGATCCTGTCGAACGGATTATACAATCATAAGAAGCGGTGGGGGTTTCACACGGAAATCAGTCCCTGGCATGTGACGGAATGGTTATTCTGGATCCCAGGTAATTCACAGAGCGCGTGGAATTGGATAAAGGAAAACCCTTTTGAGCTGCAGTACGTTTCAAGTAGTTGTAAACAGAAACTGGCGCAATACCAGGTGCAGGGTCAGATTTACATTTAACTCATGGTGGCTATTATTCGCAAATCCGAAAAGGCTCCATTTTGGGTGCGTGCTTACCGGGGAGCAGCGCCGGTACGACGATGGCTGAATAAATATATGACTTTTATGACCGATGATTTGATTTCTGCAGCCTATGAGTGCAGGAATCCGCAAGCCCACAAATTTGGGCTGTGGTTCGGGACACGGCTGCGTCGTATGCATAAAACCATGCTCAAAAGCCTGGAATCTGAAGTTGTGGGTATGAGGGGAGTGGGAAAGGATGATGGCCAGCCGCTTTCGTTATTGTACATTGGCGATGAGACCAACTTGAAATATCTCACCTTTTCGGTCTTCGCGGATGGATCTACTGAACGGGAAAATATGGGACGTTGTTATACCCGGCAGATGCTGGATGTCGCCACTGATTATGGCCGGATCTTCGATCTCGTCGTCCTCGAACGCCCAGTTGGTATGAAAACCTGGCCCACAACCGGTGAATGGTTTCGTGCTCCCCAATGGGTACGGATGGTAAAAAACCTCCAACCGGGAACTACCGACGAGCAAATCCTCGCCACTTACAGGAAACACCAGATTAAAAATATAAAACTTACTCGAAAGACCGGATTTTTCAGGAAAATCAGTCATGATGTGGAAGATTTTAAATATTTTTATGAAAGTTTGTACGTTCCATCCATGAAACTCCGACACGGCGCTTATGGAGGGTTTGTCGATTTCGAGTATTACCAGGTACTAACCCGGAAGGGGTTTTTGATGTGGATCTGCTTGCCAGATGGGATTAAGGTGGCAGGATCGATTTTTATCGAACGCCATGGTGTGCTCTATGGGGTCCTCAATGGGTTTCTAAATGGCGATCCACAATGGTTGCAAAAAGGTGCGTTGTCAGCCATTTACATTTTTACCTATGAGTACGCGGTTGAAAAATGCATTCGTTTCGTCGATGTTGGCGAGGTCATGCCGATCCTTACGAATGGTTTATACAATCATAAGAAAAGATGGGGGTTCAACCCTGAAATTAGTCCCTGGCATGTGAATGAGTGGCTGTTCTGGATTCCCAAAGCCGAATCACCGGCTTGGAACTGGTTAGAGGCGCATCCTTTTGAGTTAAGTTTGATTTCCTACCATGGGGATCAAATCAAACGGTTGGTCACGCAGAAAAGCACACAGAATTAGACACCATGCCTGGAATTTTTGGCTTTTTTGCAACAAACGAAATTAATATTGAGCAACCCCTAAAACGGATGGCAGCAGAATTGCGTCCTGAAATAGAGGGTGTCTCAGATTTATGGGTCGATCGTGCCAGCGGAGCCGGTTTAGGACGTGAGGCATTAAATTACTTCCTTTCCGAACCGCAGCCTGCCGTAGGTCGAAATGGAATCCGTTTGATTGCCCATGGCGAGGTTCGGCAGGTTGAACAAATCCGTCGAAACCTGCTGGCAGGTGGTCAGCCGGCCGAACGGGCAGGGATATGCGAGTTACTCTTGGCGAGTAACCTGAATGGGGGAATAGATACCATTGCAAACATAAATGGCAGTGTAGCTGCGGCCATCTGGAATCCTGAGACCCGAAAGCTGACCTTATTTCCGGACCGTTATGGGATGCGCCCAATTTTTTATACGTATAGGAAAGGTGTTTTTGCTTTTGCCAGCGAAATGAAAGCCTTGTTGGCCTTAGGAGCGATGAACCTTGAGTTGGATGAAGCAGCGGTGATGGAATTATTGACCCTGGATATGATCGGAGCTGACCGAACCTTTATTAAGTCCATCCGCCGTTTACCCTTCGGGAGCGTACTAACCTACCAAGATGGATTGGTTAGAGTGGATGACCGTTGGAAATTGGAGTTCAAGCTGCCGCAAGAACAGCGAACAGATGAGGATTACCTGGAGGAGTTTATCGAAATATTAAAAGATGCGGTTAGCGAACGATTGAATGATCCACGGGCTGCAATTGCTCTGAGCGGAGGTTTGGATTCTCGGTTCCTACTGGCGTTAGCAGTGGATAGAGGCTTATCCATACCCTGTGTTACCTACGGAACCAAGGGATCGCGCGACCTGACTTGGGGTAAGAAAACTGCTCGCGCGGCTGGTGTCCATTTCGAGGGGTTGGTATTAGAGGACAACTATCTCCAAAAGTTTGCTGAGCAAATGATCTCGCGAGTGGACGGTTTGATCAATGCTTTTAGTTGTCATGCTATGTCACTGCTTAGGATTGCTGACCGATACCCGATCCTGGCTTTAGGGAATGGGATCGACCAGTTGCTTTATACAACTCGATCGGAATACGGCGATTTACTAAGTGTTGATAATATCATCGAGGCCTTTTACCACAATCGAAATCGATATATTCCAGAAGCCAGTTGGGGCAAAGTGTTTACCCCTGAATGGTTGAAGGTTGTCAACGGATCGACCCGAGGAATATTTTACGAGGATGTCCTAAATTTTCGGGCGGATTGCATCGATAACCAGTTAGACAGCTACATGATGCAATATTTGGCAAATTCTACGATGTCTGGTTTGTCGTCCATCAGCCATAGATTGGAATTTACCGAACCATTTTTTGATTATCGCCTGGTTGAATTTGGGTTACGTCTCCCAGTGAAGTTGAGGTGGAAACGAGCACTCGAGATTATGGCGTTGGAACGCATCTCGCCTCGGCTAAGTGAGGTTATAGGAGGCCCGCATGCCAGGGTATCGAGTAATGAAAAATGGATCAAAACAATTAGAAAAAAAAGTAAAAATATTTTAGTAAAGCTCGGCCTACTTAATCCAGCCTTTTTACGACCACCGTCATCTACTTTTGCAGATGTCCATGATTTACTCAGAAAACGAAGAAATAAACAGTGGCTGCGAAATTTGTTGCTCTCGCCTCGGTCGCTCGAACGGGGAATTTTTAGGCCGGAAAAGACCAGTAGTGCTTTGGATGAACATTTCTCTGGCTTGAAAAATCATACCAGTTTGTTAGGCGCAATGGTTTCTTTTGAACTCGTTATGGATCGTGTGCTAAATAATAGGGTAGACAGTGGAATGGGTGTTTTAGAGACTCTTCCTGGATTGGGAACAAAGGCCGAACCCATGTATCAAAAAGAAAAATCGGGCGAGCCTGAAAGTGCTTTTCAAGGAAAAATCCCATGAAAGTCGTTATCCTTGCCGGTGGATTTGGGACTCGCCTGGCTGAAGAAACCGAAATTAAGCCCAAACCGATGGTCGAAATTGGAGGAAAGCCGATATTGTGGCATATCCAGAAGATTTATGCCCATTATGGATTTACCGAATTTATTATCGCCCTGGGTTATAAAGGTGAGGTTATTAAACGTTATTTTCTGGAGTATTACCGTCTGAACGGCGGAATGACCGTAAATTTCCTGAACGGGCGGGTCGAACCGCACAATGCGAGCCAGGAAAATTGGCGGGTTCATCTGGTCGATACCGGGATTAACACTCTGACCGGTGGTCGGATCAAACGGTTACAAAGCTGGCTACAGGGTGAGCGGTTCATGGTAACGTATGGCGATGGAGTCTCGAATGTTGACATTAAAGCACTAATAGCATTTCATCAGTCGCAAAATAAAATTGCATCGATCACGGCGGTACGACCACCTTCACGATTTGGGGAATTGGCTTTTCGGGGGATGCTTGTGTCGAATTTTCATGAAAAACCTTTGGCAGGAGATGGGTGGGTCAATGGCGGATTTATGGTATTTGAACCACAAATATTCGGTTATCTGGAGGGAGATAAAAGCGTGTTAGAGCGCGATGGTTTAGAACGCCTGGCTAACCTTTCACAATTGGCTGCTTACCGCCACGATGGATTTTGGCAATGCATGGATACGATTAACGATCAACGCTACCTGGAACAACTATGGCAGGCTGAAGACCCTCCATGGAAGGTTTGGGAGAATCAAGCCGAATTATCGCCTCTGTCGAGGGAGAGACAATGAAAATCGATGCTTGTCGTTCTTGCGGAGAAAAAAACCTACTCGAGATTCTAACTTTGGGCAGCACCCCACTCGCGAATGCCTTATTGAGCGAAGACCAGTTAGAACTCGAAGAACCTAAATTTCCGCTTGACCTGGTTTTTTGCCCACATTGTGCCTTGGTGCAAATAACTGAAACCATACCCCCGGAGGTTCTGTTCCGAAATTATGTTTACTTTTCGTCAGTTTCGGATACTGTCGTCGAAAATGCGCGAACGGTTGTGGAGCGGATGTTGGCAGCACGTGCGTTAGATGCGAATAACCTGGTCGTGGAAATTGCCAGCAATGACGGTTATTTGCTCCAATTTTATAAACAAGCCGGAGTAAAAACTTTAGGTATAGAACCAGCGGTAAATATTGCGCTCGAAGCTGAAAAAAAAGGTATTCCAACCCTAGCCGAGTTTTTTAATCTAAGGTTGGCAAGGCAGTTGCGTAAAGAAGGTATCCAAGCAGATGTGTTCCATGCAAACAATGTGCTGGCCCACGTAGCGGATTTAAATGGGGTTGTAGGTGGGATGAGTGTGCTCCTCAAGGAAAGAGGTGTCGGGGTAATTGAGTTTCCGTATGTCAAGGATTTGATTGACGAAGTGGAATTTGACACAATTTATCATGAACACCTGTGTTACTTTTCTTTAACCAGTGTGGAGAAATTATTTAACCGTCATGGGATGAAGGTCATTGATGTGGAAAGATTACCTATCCATGGCGGAAGCCTTCGCCTGTTTGTGGGGTTAAATCATAACGGCAACCCTGTATCAGAGAATGTAACCGTATTGCTCGAAGAAGAACAAAATTGGGGTGTAGAAAATATTCTTTTTTATCGGCAGTTTAGTCATAAGATTGAAGCTCTCCGACTGGCTTTGGTGGGCTGCCTGAGTACATTAAAAAAACAAGGGTTTAAAGTAGCGGCTTATGGGGCTTCAGCAAAAGGTACTACCTTATTGAGTATGTTTGGAATTGGTTCCGAGTGGATCGATTATGTTGTAGATCGGAGCCCTTTCAAACAAGGTAAGTTTACTCCAGGAACACGCCTCCCAATTTTTGATCCTTGCATGTTGAACACAAAGAAACCAGATTACGTACTCTTACTTACCTGGAATTTTGTGGAAGAAATCCTTCAACAACAAGAAATATTCAGACAAAACGGTGGCAAGTTTATTATTCCAATACCCAGGTTGGAAATCCTTTAGGTTTTTTTCCCAGCAATCACAAGCTGATTTATTGGAGTTCCCATGAATCCAGCAAAAACTATTGCCTCATCGGTTACTCGCTATGGTACCCACAATTTAATCGACCAGCAATGCCCGAGTTGTGGCGCGGTGCCTTTGCGAGGTTTTTATGCCGTTCGAAATGTACCAGTCAACAGCGTGATTTTGCTAAAAACAAGAGAAGAAGCTTTGAATTATCCCCTTGGGGATATTCACTTGGCTTACTGTTGGAATTGTGGATTTGTTACGAATGTATCCTTCGATCCAAATTTAAGTGAATATTCCGATCGCTACGAGGAAACCCAGGGATATTCAGCCACCTTTAACGAGTTTCACCGTCGTTTGGCAGAATATCTCATCGAGGAATATAAATTGCGCAGTAAAGTTATATTGGAAATTGGATGTGGAAAAGGAGAGTTTCTGGCTTTATTATGCGAAATGGGGGGAAATGAAGGAATTGGGTTCGACCCTGCGTTTGTTCCTGAACGAACTCCTAAAATCTTGAACGGAAGTGTGAAGTATTACCCCTCCCGTTTCACCGAGGAGCATGTCCATATGGAAGCAGATTTTTATGTATGTAAAATGACGCTTGAGCATATCTACAATACTCGGGACTTTGTAACCATGGTGCGGCGTGCAGTAGGAGATCGGGTTGAAGCTACGGTGTTCTTTCAGATTCCCGAGGTTTTCCGGATTTTACGTGAATTAGCTTTTTGGGATATTTATTACGAGCATCCCTCCTATTTCAGTGCCGGTTCTTTAGGCAGGTTGTTTCGAAAATCCGGTTTTGATGTTATAGATATTTGGACAGATTTCGACAATCAGTATTTGATGATTGAAGCATCCCCAGGTGTTTCTGGTCCCTTAGTTCCTCCACTGCCGCAAGAGGATGATCTCAAGGATCTCTATCCTTTGGCTGGATACTTTTCTCAGGCCGTAAAAACTAAAGCTCGAAACTGGTTGAACCGTTTGAAAGAATACTCTCAGGAGGGGAAGCGGGTTGTTTTATGGGGAGGGAGTTCCAAGGCGGTCGCATTTTTAACCAGCCTAAATATTCGAAAGGAAGTGGAATTTGTAGTAGATATCAATCCTCAAAAGGCCGGGACCTTCATCGCAGGGAGTGGGCAAGAGATTGTTCCGCCAGAATTTTTAATCGATTACCAACCGGATGTAATTGTGGTCATGAACCCGGTTTATATAGCCGAAATCCGGATTTCGTTAGGGGATTTAGGACTTTCGCCACTCTTGGTGCCTGTCAATGCCTGAACGAATGCGAGGTCTCGTTTACCACAAAGCCAGGGTATACACAGGGGGCGAAAAAGAATGCCCGGTATGCGCAAATAAAGCCCTGCAATTCTTGATGGATTCCGTATCGACCCCAATTCATCCCGGAATGTTGTGGCATAAAAAAGAGGATGCATTGAGTGTCCCGATGGGTGACATGCAATTAGCTTTTTGTCCAAATTGTGGTCATACGTTCAACGCCTTATTTAACTCTGATTTATTAAATTACAATACCTGGTTTGAAAACTCATTACATTCATGCTCACGATTTCAGAGCCCAAACCGGCCCGAAGCAGACCGGTTGATCGAACGTTACGGAATAAACGACAAAGAAATATTTGAAATTCACCATGGAGCAAGTGAGTTATCTTTGTTGTTATGTGAGTTGGCTAACAACCAGGCGGTTATTTATCAGCCTGATATGTACGAAACTCCTGGTGGAAGAAACTCGACCCAACAAGTAACTTATATCATCAAGCCGCTGAGCGGAGAAAATCCCCACATCCACGCAGATTTAATTTGTTGCCAGAATATTATTGAACGGTTGAGCCACCCGCGCATGTTTATCGAATTGTTACGGGGTTCAATTAGTTACGTGAATGAAACGGTGGGATATTTTGAGGTCTTCAATGCTGAAATCAGCCTTAAAAACCAGCGATTATGGGATATGAATTATGCTCAATGCTCGTTCTATTCCCCTTTCTCTCTACGGTTTTTGTTCGAGAACAGCGGGTTTCGGATTTTATCGTTGCGTGAATTGGCAGAGGGAAAAATACTTGCTCTGGATGTATCCCTTGCCTTGCAGCAAAACCCAATCGAAACAATTCATCAACAGAACGACCTCGAGGGAATTACAAGGTCAGTTGAAAAATTTAAGGAAAAGACCGAGCATTCCCGAATTTATTGGAGCGACTTATTTCGAGAGTATGCCACTTCTGCTAAGCGAGTTGTGTTGTGGGGTTGTAATGAACGTGGAGTGATCGCTATTAACGCACTAAAGATTCAGGATAGGATCCAAATGGTTGTTGATGGCGATTTTACAAAAGTTGATTTGTTCGTTCCTGGTACGGGGCACCGGGTTCATTCGCTTGGCCAGCTACCTTTATTCAAACCCGATGTGATTTTGATCAGTCAACCAGGACGCGAAAATGAAATCCGCCAGATCATTGGGGGAATGAACATCGAACCCGAAATCCTAACTTTATAAATTCTTCATCCAAACGGCCCGAGGAATTTTACATTGGGCAAGCAAGGCAGCCAGGATCGTAAAAATAGAATCAGCCATAATAAAAATTGACTCAACCTGGATCAACCGTTGATTATAAAGAATTGAGACCCATACTATAGATCGATTTAGCCAATAAGTTCGTTCCATCAACCTTGGCAAAGCATCATGCGATATTACTTCTCAAATGCGGCCTATAAAAATTCCGACTCGCGCGGGCGCACGGTTCATATTCGCCAGTTTATCGATCATTCCATCGAGTTGGGTCATGAAATTTGGATGGAATCCGGTTGTGAACACTCGAGGATAAAACGGTTACCTAAAAACCGTTTTGCACGAGTGGCAACTTTACGACGGATGGATGTGATTTACGTCCGGTTGCAAGGAGGCCCGGTGGATTCCTGCAAGTATGCCATTGCCCCATTCCGGCAGATGGTTGGTTCGCCACTCAATGTTTGGGAATTTAACACTGCACCTGAGTTTTCCTTGGTGACACCCCATGGGGAGGAGCAGTTGCGAATTGCGATTGAAAAATTTCACCGATATGGAAGAGGCTGCGACCTGGCGGTATGTGTTTCTCAAAAATTAAGTGATTATGTACAGGAGCAACTGGGGATATGCAATACCATCGTGGTACCCAATGGATCTGACCCGAATTTATTTAAGGGTAAATCAGGACCCCCATCGGGTAACCTGCCAGATTCAAAACGTTTAAATGTTGTCTGGATCGGAAGCGCAGATTTAAGTTGGCATAATTTTGACCTTATGATGAAAGCAGCAGCCATTTTGGTAGAGGCTGGATGGTCCTCTCGGATAGCCTTTCATATCATAGGGGGTAATTATCATCTTAAGGGTGATCTCCCCGAGAATGTTTTTTACCACGGATCGGTTGCTTATGACGAATTACCAGGTTGGCTGGAAGGTATGGATGTGGGGTTAGTCCTGTATCACAAGGGACCGGCGGATTTCAATTCCCCGCTGAAATTGTTTGATTACCTGGCCAGCGAATTGGCAGTTATTGCCTCCAAGCAGCCGCAAGCAGAAGATGTGTTGACTCAAATTGGGGCCGAGGATTTTGTCCTGCCCTCTGATGAGGCGGGCGGACTCGTGGAACGTTTGATCACCTTGGAGCAAGACCGCGAGCGCATCCGTATCTTGGGCAAGGCAGGCCGGCAAAGAGTGATCGAGACCTATAATTGGCGCCGGGCTGCGGTGGAGACCCATGCCTGCATCGCAAAAATGTTGAAATAGGGCATGTAAAAGGCAAACATCAGCCAATGTTAAAAAAAGATTTCGAATTGATCCCTGCACCACCCGCCTATAAGTATGGCTGGCCATGGGTTGTGGATTATTCCGCAAAACCAGAATATATGCCGGATGGACGCGAGTGGCCGAGAATCAGCGTTACTGTGCCGAGCCTAAACCAGGGGCAATTCATTGAAGAAACGCTTCGTTCTTTGGTGATGCAGGATTATCCGGATTTGGAAATATTTGTTATGGATGGCGGCTCTACCGATCACAGCCTGGAAATATTGAAAAAATATAACAAATTCATTTCCCATTGGGAGAGTCAATTCGACGATGGCCAAAGCCACGCGATCAATAAAGGGTGGAGGTTATCACGTGGTGAATTAATTGCCTACATAAACAGTGACGATATCTATATGCCGGATGCGCTTCGGAAGGCTGCACTGAAGTGGAATTATGAAAATGAAATTTCTATGGTCTGTGGAGGAATTGCGTTTCTTAACCAGGAGGGTATGCAGATAAAAACCCAATTTCCGCGTCTTGCAAAAGCTGCCCCACTCGACCTCTCCTTACTGGATATCAGCGAATGGTATTTGCCCCAACAGGCATGTTTCTTTAACCGGAGGCAATTGGATATTGTGGGGCGTTGGCTTCGAGGAGACTTACATTATGTAATGGACCGGGAACTATTGTACCGGTTATGTCGGGTGGGCAAGATCAAATTGCTGGATGAGGTTTTGGCTGCCGACCGCCAGCACCCGGCTGCAAAACGACAAAAAGATCGCTTAAAGTTATACCGTGAAGATACGATTGCGATGGAATACTGCAATTGGGGAAGCCCATTGGATTACAAAAGGCGAATATGGGTCGCGAATCAGCGTATGGCTCAAGGATATCGGATGTCTGCCGAGGACGAAAAAAACCTGGCCATGAGGCTGATTTTGTACACCAAGGCGGTTATGATCCGGCCGTCTTATCTTAAAGGCTTACCATGGCTCAAAAATTTTTTAGTGAAAGTAAAACACTTTTATAGACAAATTACGGATCACCAAAAAGAGGTTGCAGGATGATTGTTACGGCTGTTATACCCGCCCGAATTGGTTCGACCCGGTTACATCGCAAAATTCTAGCAGAAATTAACGGTCACACCATGTTGTGGCATGTCTGGTCGAAAGTGATCCAGGGTCGAAAAATAGACCGAGTTTATGTGGCCACGGATTCTGAAGAAGTTTATTTGGCAGTCCAATCCTGGGGTGGTGAAGCCTGCTTGACCAGCCCGACCTGCAGATCTGGAACAGAAAGGGTCGCCTCCATATTAGAACGGTTGGACGCAGATCTGATCTTGAATGTCCAAGGAGACGAGCCACTTGTCGAGCCTTCCATGCTGGATTCCTTAGTGGACCGTTGGATGGTAGACCGACCCGCAATAGTTACCCCCGTATTTCAAATAAATTCCCTGGAAGAATTACAAAACCCTAACATAGTGAAAGTTGCCCGCAGGGCAGATGGAGGAGCATTGTACTTCTCGCGACAACCTATACCGTATGTCCGGGATGTGCCGGTCATCCATTGGCTAGAAAGCCGGAATTTTTGGGGGCATGTAGGTGTGTATGCTTACAGTCGTAAAATACTGACAACCTATTCTGAATTGCCTGAATCGGAACTTGAAACCGCAGAAAAGTTGGAACAATTACGATTTTTAGATGCGGGTTATTCCATTCAGACTGTGGAGACAAGCTATCGACCAAACGCCGTGGACACGGCGGAGGATCTCGAGCGAGTAAGAAATTTACTCTTGGATGGCAGGGTGTAGAGGTCTGGTACCCACGGAAAAACATGGGGAAAAATGACAGGGATCAAAGTGTTACACCAAAGGAGGGTTGCATGGTGACCACATTTGCCTATGCAGAATGGTTACGGGTAGCCCAAGAGTCGATGCAAGTAGAAGCAAATGCAATTTTATCTGCTGCGCGACGGATGAATGGCGATATTACCCGGGCGGTCGAAATCATACTTAATCACCAAGGAAAAGTAGTGGTGAGTGGAATTGGTAAGTCGGGAATAATCGGCGAGAAGATTACAGCAACCCTTTGTAGTACCGGAACGCCTGCAGTTTTTTTACACGCTGCTGAGGCGATTCATGGCAATTTGGGAGTCTATACCCCGGGGGATCCAAGTATTCTCATATCGAAAAGTGGCAGCACCGAGGAGGTTGTGCGGTTGGTTCCAGTGCTGCGGCAATTCAAGTCTCCCTTGATAACCATTGTTGGAAACCTGGAATCTACGCTCGGTAGGGAAGGCGACGTTGTACTGGATGCGCGGGTAGAACGCGAGGCTGATCCGTTGGGAATCGTGCCAACGACCTCAACCGTAGTAACCCTGGCCATCGGTGATGCCCTCGCGGCGGCATTGATGCATGCGCGCCAATTTACCGAATTGGATTTTGTCCGGTTTCATCCCGGTGGACAATTGGGACGCAATTTATTTTTGCATGTAGAAGATGTGATGCACCGCGGAAATCAGGTGGCATGGGTAAGTCCCGACACTAGTCTCAAGGATGTGGTCGTTTTGATGACGAGCAAACCCTTGGGGGCAGCCTGTGTTGTGGATCGGAGCGGGTGCTTACTCGGGTTAGTCACCGACGGTGATGTTCGCCGCGCGCTTCAGAAATTTGATGATATCCGTCCCCTGGTCGCCAGCAATGTGATGACCGTCAGTCCCGTTTATGCCACTCCAAATATTACCTTAGGACAGGCTGCACGGATGATGGAAGATCGTCCTTCGCAAATTTCGGTGCTCCCAGTAATCGATGAGTTAAACCGGGAATGCCTGGGTTTAATCCGATTACACGATATCTACCGAGGAGGAACCTATTAAAATGACTCATCCAAAAAAATTCGACATTACAAAACATGTGAAAATTGGGGGCGAGCGACCGGTTTTTATCTGCGGTCCATGTGTCGTAGAGTCTGCTGAGGTGGTCTTGGAAACTGCTAGAAAATTGAGGGACCTGTTTATACGGCTGGGGATACCATTTGTTTTTAAATCATCTTACGATAAAGCCAATCGTACTTCTGGGAGATCGTTTCGTTCTATTGGGTTCGAACCGGCGATGAGCATTTTGGAACGAGTTCGAAGCGAAATAGGTGTGGCAGTGCTGACAGATGTCCATGAAGTAGACCAAGTAGCCCGAGTGGCCGCAGCGGTCGACATTCTCCAGGTGCCTGCCTTCCTCTGCCGCCAGACTGATCTGATTCAGGCAGTAGCGCGCAGCGGTAAGGTAGTGAATATTAAAAAAGGTCAATTTATGGCAGCCGAGGATATGCAATATGCACTTCAAAAAGCCAACGACGTAGGGAATGACCGGGTCTTCTTGACTGAAAGGGGAAGTACATTTGGTTATCACAACTTGGTTGTGGACATGCGTGGGTTAATGATCATGCGGACGTTTGCTCCGGTCATATTTGATCTTACTCACAGTGTGCAAATGCCCGGTGGGTTGCAGGGTAGGTCAGGCGGGCAGCGTGAATTTGCTCCCCTCCTTGGCCGGGCAGCAGCCGGGGCTGGGGTAGATGGCTTCTTCATGGAGACCCACCCGAACCCCGCAGAGGCTCTCAGTGATGGACCGAATATGGTGCCACTCGATGAGTTAGAGGCCCTGGTAACATCCTTGGTTACCATTTGGAATGCCGCTCGCCCGTTCTGGCAGCAAGATGATTGAGTCACTGCTTAATTAAATACCCAGGTGAGTTTTCCACAAAAATTGCCAAAAATCGCATAGTGGCACCGGATGTGGAGGGGGTTTTAACCGTGGGAGATGACCTGGGTGATCTGAAGGCTTTGCTTATGGAGGGGGTATCTTGTTTACCCTCCGATGCTTTTGAAAAGTTTAGGAGTATTGTGGATGTCATTACGGCTAAACCGGGCGGCAATGGCAGCGCAAGAGAAGTATGCGATGCTTTTGAGGGACATTTATAAAGGATGATAATGCCAGAAATTGTTATCTTAGGAACACAAGGTTTTTTCCATCACGCCGAACCTCTCAAGCGCCATTTTGGAGATCGATTAATTGTAGAGGGGGATTACACTCCCCATAAAATCCTCTCTCATAAGCCGGACCTGGTTATAACTTTTGAAGCCAGTAACCCACAACGCGGCTTATGTACCGCAGAAATGATGAGGAGCAACATAGCGACCCTCCTGGTCATGGATGGCATACAAGAATGGCGAAATACCTGGTCGCGGACACGTGGAATGTACAAACGCCCGCTTAACCAACCAGCTTTGGTTCACAAAATTGCCTGTCTTGGGCAAGTGGATGCACGATTATATGAGTCGTGGGGGAATGCAGGGAAGTGCGAAATCGTTGGAGCACCCCGTTTAGATGAACTTGTCGTTCGAAAGCGGTCACCTCGCACAAAACCTTTAAATGGCCGGCCAATGAGATTGTTGGTAATGACCGCTCGCACACCAGGATTTACCAGCGAAGAAACTGAGGTGACCCTGCAGTCGCTGAATGATTTACAAGAGGTGTTGAAAAACCGCCAGGATATTCAGGTGGTTTGGCGAATTTCCAAAGGTTTGCATATCCAGATGGGGGTAAAAAATACATACAATTCGGCCACTGGTGAAGAATTAAACCAATTGCTGCTTGAGATGGATGCGGTCATCACCACACCATCAACGGCTCAGCTCGAAGCAATGCTCTTAGGATTACCTACCGCACTCCTTAATTATCACATTGTACCGGTGTACACACCTGCCGCATGGGAGATCAAATGCAAGGAGCATATTGAAAAAGCACTAGGTGAATTAGCATCGCCGCCTTTGGAACGGATGATATACCAGGATTATTGCTTGAATGAGGCTCTCGCCTGCCAGTCACCTGCGATGCCGCGCCTGGTGTACCTCATCGAACAAATGATTAAGATCAAACGTGTTCGAGATTTGAATCCAGAAAGCGAGCTGATATTCCCGAACCGAATTTTAGAATATCCTGAATTGTTCGTTTCATGGCCGTGTGAGCGGTTTAACCTGGAAAATTTATACCCCGATCACCCCGTTTTCGGGAAAAAGGATGTAACCCAACTGCAATCTGAGCTGGATGCGGCATTAATAACTGTCGAACAATTAAAAGATCAAATTAATACGCTAACGAAGCGCTTGCATCGCATTCCTGGTTATATCTTTCTTCGCGATATCGTGCGCGCAATTCAACGCAGGTTCTACTTAGGAGGTCATTCCCGGGTATGAACCAGTTTTCTGTGTTGATTTCCCACTATCGCCCAGATATTGTCAGCGGTGCAGAACGTGCGGTTGCTGATATGGTAACCCTTTTGAGTGAAAAGATAAGCGCGACAATGTTCGTGCCAAGTTTTGGGAAACTAGCGAGGTATTTCCAGGAGCGCGATTTGCCAACCTGGATCAAGACAATCTCGACCCCCAGGAAAATTATTCCTGGGCTGCATACCATTCAAAGTGTGTTCCTTTCCGCTGAGTTGAGGAAACGAAAATTCGATGGGTTGGTTTGCAATACATTTTCAGCCACCAGCCGGGTTTCGACAGCCAGCCGGATGGCTAAGCTTCCCTATGCAATTTATGTCCGTGAATATGTCCGCGATTGTGGGCTGCACCGACGGGTGCTGCAGAGGGCAGATGCAATCTTTGCGGTTTCGAACGATGTTGCCAGGCATATTGAACCAATGGCAAATAGAAAAACCGTTCAAGTTATTTATGACAATATTTTGGCTGCACCCATATTGGAACGGGTTACAAATTACCAGGACATGGGTAAACGAGAATTGCCCTTTGACCGCCAAACCAGGGTTGTTGGATGGGTGGGGCGGATTACGAGGTATAAGCAGCCCGAAGTTTTTATCCGTGCGATCCCACTGGTTGTGGAGCAATTACCCGATATTCGTTTTGTGATCATTGGGGCAGCAAAACCTAATGAAAAGGTGGTTGAGGTTGGACTTAAACGTTTGGTAAAGGAAATGGGGATAAGCCAGAATGTCGTTTTCATGGGTCAACGAGAAGATTCAGTCGAATTAATGAGTGAGATGGCGGTACTGTGCCTGACTTCTAAGCGGGAACCTTTTGCGCGGGTAATTCTCGAAGCGCAGTTGGTTGGTTGTCCGGTAATTGCGCCATTAAGCGGAGGCGCCCCCGAAGCAGTGAAAGATGGAAGTACCGGGTTGTTGTTCGATTCCTGCGGGACAGACGCGCATTTTCATCTCGCTGATCGGATTGTCCGATTGTTACGGGAGCAGTCTTTTGCGCAAAAACTGGCAGGAAAGGCAAAAGAGGAGGTAATGGCTGGGTATGCCACAAGTCAGCCGGTACGAGTGTTTGAAGATCGGCTGAGCGAGTTATTTGCAGACAAAAAGCCAAAGTATGGATAAACACCTTAAAGTTGCCGTGGTTTATCGGATGGATCATCCAGGCGGGGTGCAGTCGGTGGCGCTGGCATTGATACGCGGGTTAAATTCGCATGGAATCATTCCTGACGTATTATGGGACCTGCCGCCATCCCCCAGCCTTTTGGATCGGGCGGGCTGCCAGGCTGGTTATCAGCCCTTAAGGTTTCGGATTCCAAGTACTTGGATCGATCGAATGCCGGATACCTTGCGATACCTGGGTTGGATCTTCAATATAACGGATGGTGGTAAGTTAAGTCAAAGCTACGATTTTTATTACGTGTTTTTTAATGGTTTTATTACGCCCATAAATAGACCTCATCTCCGCTATCTCAATGGTCCCCCTCTTTTGCCACAGCTTGAAAAATTTTCCCCTGGTCCTCGAGGCTGGCTCGTACGTTTTTTTAGGTGGATTTATCGAAGGTTTCTTTCACAGCGGCTGCCTGTTTACGAATACCATCCCCGTAGTCCTTATGTGGTTAATTCACTATATATCCGCGGATTGTTCGAAGAGACGTACGGTGTAAGGCTGCCAGTGGTTTATCCTCCGATCCAAATGAACGGGCGGTCATTTTCGTTCGACGACCTGGATGAGCGCGACACAATCACTTTTTTTTCACGTATTGTCGCTTATAAACGTCCAGAAATGGTGCTGGAACTGGCAGCCCGTTATCCAGCATACCGGTATACGATCATGGGAGGAGTACCTCCGCACAGAGTCCCGTATTTTGAATCACTCCAGGCGCAGGCACAGCAATTGGGGATTAACAACATCAATTTTCTTGCCAACCCCTCTGAGGGGCGAGTGCGATCAGAGCTTGCCCGTACACGGTTTTATATTTTTCCAGCCGTAAATGAACATTTCGGGATGACCACAGTGGAGGCAGCAGCAAGTGGAGCTATCCCATTTGTTCATAATTCTGGTGGACAGCGTGAGATTGTGCACCTCGATATCTTGCGCTTCAAGGATGATGATTACTTTGTGCGCTTTGCTGACTTGGAAAAGCGACCTGCCGTGGAATTGAACCTTATTCGGGAAGCTCTACAAACCTACATCCAAAGATTTGCTGAGCCGGTTTCTGTAAACCAGTTGCTGGCATATTTGGATGGAATACCTACCCCACTCGATTGGGCAGACCCTTCGGGAGTTGTATGGCCGCAAAAGTAATTATTTTTTGGGACTTTGATGCTCAATGGGGTGCCGATAGGTCGCGCAGCCCTGGAGGAGTAAAAGAGTGGGGCATGAGGGATTTTATCAATACCGAGCGGCTTCTAGACGTATTGGAGCATGCCGAAGTCAAGGCGTGTTTTGCAATTGTCGGCGCCACAGCTCTGCGAGGAAAACGCCCGTATCACGATCCTGCCCTTGTGCGTCGAATCGCGAACACCGGGCATGAAATTGCCAGCCACGGTATGAAACACGAATGGCTACCAGGACTTGGAGAGAGTAAGCTGTGCCAGGTGCTGCGGGAAAGCAAGGATGCCCTCGAGCAGTGCATCGGCAACCGCGTGACATCCTTTGTGCCACCGTTTAATCAACCTTTCGACTATTTTATTCGTGGCTCGATCAGCTTGGCGGAGCGTCGTGAGGCTGGAAAAACCCGAATCGATATTCCCAGGTTGTGCCAAGCGCTTTACGAAAGTGGGTATAACTTTACCCGTATCTCCTATGCGGGATTGGTCGAGCGCTTGTTAAAGCAGTTAAAGGTGAACTCGAAGGTGCATACTTCAAAAGTTGACCACCTTTGTGGAGTAAAAACACTGCGCCTGACCTGCAAGAGCGGATTTGGAGAAGAAGCCCTCCGGGTTTTAGAGTTGGCTGTTCAAAAGAATAGGGTCGCAGTACTTTATGGACATCCGCATTCTCTTTCTGAAAATGGTTTGCAGTCCGAAGCCCGCTTGGTCACGTTATTGGAAAAAATCCATGCCTGGAGAAAACAGGATAGGTTGGAAGTGATGTTACCCGCACAGCTATGAAACTAGGAGTAATTTCATTTAAAGAGTGTTGGCAAAATGAACGCGGCCATTGGTATTCGAGTGGCGGCTTCCCACGCCAGATGGAAGCCATTTGCTCGCTTTTTGAGCATTCTCAGCTTTTAGTTACGCGGGGGAAACCAAAAAGAGGAGGTATACCTCTGCCTAAAACGATCTATGTTCGTGCTATTCGGCTTCCAGTTGGGCATGATTTTCGCCGGAAAGTGGATTTGATTCTTACTTTTCCATACTACTTATACCAAATACTAAGGATGATTTGGTCAGCCGATGTGATCCATACTCCACTGCCTGGCGATATCCCCTTAATTGGAATGATGGTAAGCCTGGCTTGTGGTAAACCCCTCATAGCTCGTTATGCAGGTTCGTGGGCAAAAAACAATCAAAATACACCCATTAACGACTTTACGCGCACCATTATGCGCCGGTTCGCTGGTGGAAAACGGGTAATGCTGGTTACTGGAAGCGGCAGCGTGCCTCCTGGAAAGGGAATGAACTGGATATTTTCATCGGCTATCACGCGCGAGGAACTCCAGCAAGCCCAACCCGATCTCAACCGAGGGCTTTCTAACCCCATACAGTTAGCCACCATTGGCAGACTTTCTCCAGAAAAAGGATTTGCGGTAGTTTTGCAGGCTGCAGCTAAAGTGAGAGAGGTTGGATTGCATCCCGCACTGAAATGGCACTTAATTGGAGATGGTCCAGAAAGAAAACGGTTAGAGCAAATGGTTAAGGAATTGAAACTTGGGCACTTCGTCAGTTTTGAAGGTCAGCTCGACAGAAAACAATTAGCTGCGAAACTGGAAAATATTGACCTGTGTGTCCAAGCTAGCCTGACGGAAGGATTCTCAAAAGCCTGGCTGGATGCATTCATGTATGGTGTGCCCTTGATTGCCAGTTCGGTGGGGGCATCATGTGAAGTAGTCGGTAACCAAGCTGAACGTGGCTGGTTGGTTAACCCAGGTGATGTGAGTGGATTGGCGAAATGTATCCATGAGGTTCTAACGGCGGATCAAGATTGGCCTGGCCTGCGCCAACGTTGCCGGGCATATGTTGAAAATAAAACTCTCGAGGACTGGACGAATAAGATTGGGAATATTTGCGCGGATCAATGGCAGCTTTCATTTCACGAAGGGAGATTAAAGTATGCGTGATCTGGCACGTGGTAAGCAAAACCTGAGGATCAGCCAAGCCAGCCGAGCCCGAACGATTAAAAGGAAAATGGCTGGCTCTGAAGTGGAAGTTTGGGCCAAGCGACTCATTGTTTTCCAAATTGTCGTCTGGCCTTTGACATTTTTTGTCGGGTTTAACACGATCTTACTGGTTTTTAACCTTGTATCTCTTTTAATGGGAATGGCAGGACTACGGTGGAAATCGGTCGGAATTTTAGGAATTGCCCTAATGTGTACGCTAGATGCATTAACCAGAAATTTTTTAGCAACAGGCGGAATTTGGCGCTGGAACACACTCAATTATTGGCTCCTGGTGGTGATTTTGGTTAATTTCCCAACGGTCCTGCGCTTCCACGATATTCACAGCCGATTGTTACAGGTTTTTTTAGTTTTTATGGGATTAATGCTTTCGATAAGTTTATTCGTAAGTTCTGGGATACAGGATATTTTAAATATTGGCGTGGTATTTGGAATATTGATATCGTTTATGTGGGTCGTGCGCGAAAAAAAAGCATGGTTTTGGGTGGGTATCGTGTGTGGAACTGCGGGGTTTCTTGGAGGAGCGATGTATTATCTGCAAATCGAAAACTTGCAGTATATCAATCCAAACTCGTGGTCGCATTTTCCATTAACTGCGTTGTTCGCAATCTGCCTGGCGATGGGAGAGGCAGTAAAGTTGAAACAAGGGAGAACGGTATTAATACTCCTGGCGGCAGCCAATGTGGTTTGGATTTTTTTGAGTGGAAGCCGGGGCAGTCTATTAACAAGTTTTGTTTGTGTTCTTTATTTGGTGGTGGTGATTCGAAGTATTACCTGGACAACTTTTTTTATAGGGATAGGTCTGGCAACTTTATTCTGGTTTTCTAATTTCTTGCTTGACCAACAGGTTTATGCCATCAATCGCTTTGAAAAAATGTTCGACCAAAGTTATACACTTGCCGAAAGAACCAGTGGCAGAACGGAGCTATTGGACACAGGTTGGCAAATATTTTTGGAACAACCATTGGGAATAGGCACCGGTAGTTTTCGATATGGGGCTGCGTTATTAAATATCCAGGGCGGTAGGGCACAACCAGCCCATTCCGCTTGGATTAAAACGTTGGCCGAAAATGGTGTGCTTGGAATGCTTATTTTTACCGCCTGGGTATGTTCGTTTGCGCTTGCAGGTTTGCGTTCGAAAGATTCCGATAAAAAAACTTTAGGTGTTTTTACTACCCTCATTTTGATTGTCAGCTTTGTATCCAAAGAGTTCCAGGGAAAAGATATCTGGTTTTTGGTTGCAGGGGCTGTGGTAATGCTACACTCGGATAAATTTCAATCCTACTCAGAGCCGGTGGCTAAAAGAATTCGGGATCGTCGGCAGCGCAACAAGGCAGACGATTCAAAAAGATGAAAAACCAACTCCGGGTGGCTATGATTGCAGGCACTTTGGGCTTAGGCGGGGCAGAGAAACAATTGACCTACATTGCCAAGGGTTTGAAGGCGAGTGGGGTGGAGGTATTTGTATTCAGCCTGGCGAGCGGAGAGACATATCAGTGCGAGTTGGAAAATGCTGGAATCGCCGTGGACTGGGTAGGGAAGCACAAATCTCCGATATTGCGCATAGCCATTATATTACACAAATTGGTTGAAAAAAAAGTTCATTTGATATACGCAACTCACTTTTACACGAACTTCTATGCCGCTGTTTGTGGAAAACTTTTAGGGATACTTTCGATCGGTAGTGTGCGAAGTGATGTTCAGCACGAATTTGGTAACAACCCAAATACTGCCCATTGGCTAATAAATAATACAGATTCATTAATCGCCAATTCATATCTGGCAAGGCGAAATGCGTTATACCACCATGTGACGCCTTCGCGTTTGTATGTTCTTCAAAACGGAATCGATCTCGATGAATTTGATCACCAGGCCAGGCAGGAATCGTGGCAAAGTCCATTCCATGGCAAAGTACATGTGGCTATGGTTGGGCGACTCATAAAAGCGAAGCGGGTGGATCGTTTTCTCGTTTGGCTTGCGGCAGTGCGGGAAGAGTCGAAAGAGGTGGTAGGGGTGATCGTCGGCGAAGGACCATTGCGGGTGGAATTAGAGAAACAAGCGCTTGGATTAGGTCTGGTCCCCGATGGGGTTCTTTTTACTGGGCTACAAGAAAATGCGCCGGGGTTAATCAAAAAGTGTGATATTTTAGCATTAACTTCGGATCATGAAGGTTTCCCCAACGTCGTGCTCGAAGCAATGGCGGCTGGCTTGCCGGTAATTACTCTGCCTGCAGGGGATTCGGACCGGGTTGTTGTAAATACAGTCAATGGATATGTTGTTTGTGCTGATGATAAGGATTTGTGGGTAATGCGCATTCTTGCGCTTGTCAATTCTCCCCACCTTCGACAGCAGATGGGGGCTGCCGGACGCCGGATGGCCGTTGAGCTCTACAACTCAAAAAACATCGCCGGGTACGTTTTGGAGATATTCGGAGAAATCTTCGAGCGGAAGAAAGCACACCACCTTCTGGAATTAATCCCTCAGCTACCTACTTATTCACCCATAAAAGGACATGGTTCTATTGATGGTGCCTACTGAAAATCCCTTTCCCCGGTTATGTTTTGTAGGACCGATGTTAGGTAGGAATCCTGGTTGGGTGACCACACAAGGTGAAATCTTAGCGGATTTATTTACTAAGGCCGGTTATCCTGTAATAACAACCTCGAAAATTCTTAACCGCTGGCTGCGCCTGGTGGATACCATCTATTCACTGATCGCCAGGCGGAAGGATATGGACGTGGTTATCGTGAGTGTGTTCAGCGGTGCAGCCTTCTTTATGGCGCACATTTCGTCATGGCTGGTCAAAATCCTTCGAAAACCACTGGTTCTTTATTTACGAGGGGGTAATCTGCCTGAATTTTCTAAAAATTATCCGTTTTTGGTACAAAAGGTATTCCAGCGGGCGGACTGTATTGTTGCGCCTTCGGGTTTCCTGGCCGAGTTTGCAAACTCCCACCACTTTTCGGTCCGGATCATCCCGAATGTCGTGAAGATAGACCAATATCCGTATCGTTTGAGAGCTTATTTAGAGCCCAATATTCTCTGGATGCGGACTTTCCATTCGATCTATAACCCGGAAATGGCGGTAGAAGTATTGAATGAAGTGCGAAAAGTAAAACCTCAAGCAAAAATGACTATGGCCGGGCAGGAGAAAGGAAGGCTGAAGGAAGTCCGGCGGCTTTGTGAGGTAAGAGAATTGCAGGACGCCCTTCGATTTGCCGGTTTTTTGGATCTAGCAGGAAAGCAACGTGAATTTAGTAGTCACGATATATTCCTCAACACCAACCGGGTTGATAATACTCCGGTGAGTGTTCTAGAAGCGGCCGCGTTTGGGCTTCCAGTTGTCGCTACGCAAGTTGGAGGGATCCCTTATCTTTTGAAGGATAACCTTTCAGCCTTACTTGTTAACGACAATGATGTTCAAGGTATGACCCAAGCGGTTTTGCGACTGCTCAATGAACCAGAATTGGCTAAGCGGTTATCCATAAATGGAAGGGCACTCGCTGAATGCTGCGATTGGAAAAGTGTGCAACCTGCTTGGGAAGCTGTTTTTAGTGAATTGTTACCCAATTCACTAAAGAACTTTCAAACAATCCTTTAAGATTATTGTTTTGAACTCAATTTATTATTTTCTCCCATATTATATTCGCCGGTTGGCAGCCGGTACGATGGGATATTTTTTAAGCAAGCGCCGATACACTCAACAAACAGAAAGCCTTGTTGCAGAAATACTGGAGCGAGACTATTGGACAACTACCCAGTGGCAGGAATGGACCCAAATTCAGTTAGCGCACCAGCTCGAGAATGCTGCCACCCATTGTCCATATTATCGCCAGCAATGGGTAGAGCGGCGGAAGAGAGGGGATCGTGCTTCTTGGGTTTACCTGGAAAACTGGCCAATATTGAACAAGGACGCGGTACGTGAGAACCCAGGTGCTTTTTTGGTTGATTACAGTAGAAAAAATAGGTTTTATGAGGAACATACCAGCGGTACGAGCGGAACACCGCTGACCTTGTGGCGCAGTAAAGATGTAGAAAAGCTGTGGTACGCCCAATTTGAAGCCCGTGTACGCTACTGGAATGGGGTGAGCCGCTTCGATCGTTGGGCGATCCTTGGCGGACAGCTTGTTGTATCTGTGCGGCAAAAGAAACCGCCATACTGGGTTTGGAATGGTGGAATGAAGCAGTTGTACTGTTCGGTTTACCATTTATCCCCTCAAACTGGAAGGTATTATGTGGAGGCGATTAAGGCGCATCAAGTAGATTATTTGTTAGGCTATCCCTCTGCATTGGCAGGGCTGGCTCAAATGATAGTAGAGCAAGGGCTACCTACAAGCGGGATTAAAGTTGTATTAACCAATGCCGAAATGCTTTTACCCGCTCAGCGCGAGATGATTCAAAAGGCTTTTGGTTGCCCAGTAATGGACACCTATGGAATGGCCGAACTGGCAGCAGCGGGCAGTGAATGTGAGTATCAGGTGATGCATTTATGGCCGGATACGGGCGTGGTAGAAGTTTTTAACGATGGGGAAGACCAGCCTCTCCCAACCCGGGAAACCGGCAGGCTGATCTGCACAAGTCTGCTCAATACATCGATGCCATTCATTCGTTACCAGGTGGGTGATCGTGGAGCCTTGGCATCCGAGGATTTTTCATGTGCTTGTGGGCGGAGGTTGCCAGCCCTTCTCCACATCGATGGCCGCTTGGATCATGTGATCCTCACGCCAGATGGGCGCAGAGTTGGCCGTTTAGACCCGGTATTTAAAGCCGATTTAGCCATCCATGAGGCACAGATTATTCAGGAGGAACTCGCCAAGATCCGAGTGCGGGTTGTACCCGCGAGTGGGTACACCAAGAAATCCGAAGTAACCATTCAACAAAGGGTTCAGGAACGGCTAGGAGAAGTGCAAGTCATTGTTGAACCAGTCGAAAGGATCGAACGTGGTAAAAATGGCAAGTTTATTGCGGTGATTAGTAAATTGGATGAAAAGAACCCGGCCATGCATAAAGGGTATGTCCATGATTGAAAATAAAAGAGAGCAAACCTTCGAAACAAATTTAGAGGATATTAACCTCCCTTCTGTAAGCGTCATCATGCCGGTTTATAACGAGGCGGAGTACATCGATCGTAGCTTGGGTGCGGTTTTAGATCAGGATTACCCCTTTGAAAAGATAGAAGTGATCCTGGTGGATGGGATTTCGAGCGATTCAACTCGTGAAAAAATCGCTCTTTGTGCTGGTAAAAGTGCGAATGTGGTGATTATCGATAACCCTAAGAAAATTGTCTCTGCGGGATTGAACATGGCAATCCAACGGGCAAAAGGAAAGATATTGGTGCGGGTCGATGGGCATTGTGAGATCGCGCCAGATTATATTCGAAATTGCGTCCAACACCTTATGGATTCAGACATTGTCGGTGTTGGTGGGTCGATGGAAACGGTTGGAGAGACACCCCTGGCCAAAACAATTGCCCTAGCGATGAGCAGCCGTTTTGGAGTTGGGAATTCAGCTTTCCGTACGACTCAAAGGCACAGTATGTATGTTGAGACTGTCCCATTCCCAGCTTATTGGCGCGCGGAAGTCCTGGCGGCAGGTCCATTTGATGAAGAATTGGTTCGTAATCAAGATGATGAGTACAACTATCGCTTATGTTCGCGTGGTGGTAAGTTATTACTTGCAGCCAATGTGCACTCACGTTATTACAGCAGGTCAAATTTACGCTCTTTATGGCAGCAATATTACCAATACGGCTATTTTAAAGTAAGAGTAATGCAAAAA
>Ga0208733_100238_pt1 | contig 27965 bp, 26 predicted proteins | sample SubbioR11Jul_8B1_FD_184816 | JGI IMG/M metagenome (GOLD analysis project Ga0208733, IMG submission 184816) | Serpentinite rock and fluid subsurface biosphere microbial communities from McLaughlin Reserve, California, USA - CR11Jul_8B1 (SPAdes) | ecosystem: Environmental > Terrestrial > Deep... | reverse complement strand
TCTTTGGCTTGAGGATATATGGCCGGCTCCACCAGCTAATGATAGGTGTCTGCCGGCCGTACAACTACCTGGTGTACGGCTGCCGGTGAACGGGTAGTGATAAGAGGCTCGTAGTCCGGGGATTTTGCGGTTCGATTATTTTGTCATTCTGGTCGGTGCGCGGAAATGATATAGGGCGGCAACTGAACGATTCACTGACCAGCTGAGACTTGAACCGTAAAATCCCTTTATATACCAGCGAAAGGAGGTGAATCTAATGAAGAAAGCTTTAGCTATTTTACCGCTTGTCGGGATTCTTGTCCTTAGCATGGCCGGCAGCGCCTTTGCCAACCCGATCTACCAGGGCGGCTGGGGCAATTGGAATACCGCTATCAAGCATCAGAACGTAAACCAATCCGCCACGATTGTCAATGCGGCGTCCGCGACGTCGGGTTCCGCAGGTGCTATCGGCAATAACTCAATCGTGCCAATCACTACCAGAACAAGCGCAATCGCCCTGCATGGCACGGCAAAGAACCGCACCAATATTACCGCGAACAGTTTCGGCTTTGCAGTGGCCGCCAGCGCCCCCGCTACCTCTTTTAATGTCGTGGACAACGATGTAGTCCAAGTGGTTGTTCAGTAAGGCGAGCCGAGGCGCGAGAATATAAGCCCCCGCACCTCGGGTTTGAGTTACCGAAGCTGAGGTTGATGACCAGCATCAACCTCAGCTTCGGCTTTCACCGACACAAAACGGCGCTAAGCTAGTTCGCCGCAAAAAACCACCACTGGTCACCGTATTTCTTTGCGTAGAGATCCCAGGTCTTCGTGGTCTGTCCCGAGCCCGCGAACTCGATAACACCGTCGATGCGAATCTTTGCGACCTCGCTATATGTTTGGCCCGTATCGGGATGCCGCCAGGTCTTAAGCATGTTAGCCCGCGCTACTTCGAACGAGACGATTTTTAGGGAGTATTCTCTCTGTATCGCGTTCTTGTATTCGATATATTCGGCGCGCGAGACTTTCGCCTGCTCCTCGGGGCAGAGAAATTTATAGGTCTCGCCATGGAGATTCTCCTGCTTCGTCTTCATCCAGCGGCGCGCCGCTTCCTCGGGCGAGAGGCATAAGCCCACCGCGACTTTGTTCGAACCTTTCGTGATGTTGACGGTGCGCTCCACGGGCTCGTAGCCGTCTCCGCCGATGCGGATGGCGTGTTTTCCGGTTGCCAGGTCGCGCGCGAGAAACTTCCCGGACTTTACCATTATCGGCGGTCGGTCATCTATTACGACCTGCGCGTTATCCGGCGGACTCTGCCCGGGATATGATTCAGCCAGCTCGCCTCGGAGGTCGCCCTTGAGACCCAAGGCGACCTTTATAGTCCGCAGGCGGTTTTCTTGGGCGGGCGCCCAGTAATCGTACGTCGATCCCAGGACGACCGCGGCTAAGAGAAGGATGCCCAAAAAAACCCACGTCTTACGTAAACGACCTTTTCGCTCGACGCGCATATCGCTGCGCGAAGGATAATCGCTAAGCATAGCTTACCACCCCCAAATCAATAATCTGTCTTATGATTACCCAGAGAATCGCTGTGTAAAACTGCTGGAGGCCAATTAATAATAAGACGCTTCCAAGGATTAAAAAGCCTTGTTTAGCGTCGATGTCGGACACGCGTACCCAAGCGAATTCAACAGGCTTATGACTAAATCGGCGGACAAACGGGAAAATGACAAGTAAATACTTTTAGGGTAGCCCGAGGTAGTCAAGTCCGGCACGAGGGAAGATCGAGATGATGAAGATGAGCGACTGCCCGCTACGGGGAATGGATTCGGCCTCCTGTGTCATAAACAACCAAACCCTGATAGTGCAATCGTCGAACAAGAAACTCTATATCCTTAACGGCGCGGGCACAAAAATATGGGAGCTTGCCGACGGCAAGCATGCTATCGCCGATATCTTGGCGCGCCTCAGACGCGAGAGCCGCAAGCCGGATATTCAGCTCCGAAGCGAAACACAGGCCTTCATCGAAGAGCTGGTTTCGCGAGGGGTCTTGGTGCTCCTTAAGAAATCGCCGGATGTCGCGGCTTAGCGGCTTTCAGGCGCTTGCTAACCGTAAACCTTACGCTTATCCACGGCAATCCACTTTGGGGATAAACTGTGGAGTAATAGTCGAGCTTCCCAGGTAGCAGGCGTATAAACGCTCGACCCGGCGTCGAGCAATCACGCCTTCGCTCAGCGTCGAGACCGCAATATCTGGTAGACAAGGTAGAGACCGAGAATACTCGCCAGAATAAACCCGAGCAGCCCCAGGGCCGGGAAACCTAAGACCTTCGGCCCCACTTCGGCCGAGATGACCAACCCCGAACCCAAGACGATGGCGCTGACGATGAGCGCTACGGCCAGCAGGTTCGCCGAACGGCTAATCGTCTTCTCCAGGCTCTCCAGCCGGTGGTGCTCGAACTTGATTCTGAAGTCGTCTTTTACCAGCTTATCGGTGAGCAGGCCCAGATGGCGCGGCAGGCTTACCAGGAAGTCGCTCGTCTCCAGGGTCGCGCCGAAGAGCTTTACCGCCGAGAACTGCGAGCGCAACCTGGTCAAGACAATCCGCGTTATCGAGGCGCGCAGCGCCTCCGAGTAGTCGAAGTCGGGGTCGAGGCGTCGCACGATGCCGTCTACCAGCACGACCGTCTTCGCGAGGAGCGCGAAGTTACTCGGCACTTTTATATGGTTTCGCGTAATTACCGCGATCAAACCATTAAGTACGTCGGACAAGCCGATCGCCTCAATGGCGCGGCCGTAATATCGCGTAGTCAGGTTCCCGATGTCGCGAGAGAGCTGGTCGAAGTTGGTATCCTCGCCGCGCACGCCCAAATACATGACCGTCTCCGTCACGCCGTCACTGTTCCGGTCGACGAGGTCGATCAATATGCGCGCGATTTGCGACTGTAGATTCCCGTCGAGCCGCCCGACCATCCCCAGGTCTATAAGGTAGACCATGCCCTCGCGAGTGACGAGTATGTTTCCGGGGTGCGGGTCGGCGTGGAAGAAACCATCCTCGATTATCTGCTTGATATAGGCGCGAAAAAGCTCATTCGCGATGACCTTCTTATCGATTTCATCGGACTTCAGCTCATCGATGGCCGCTATATGGATGCCGTCGACAAATTCGAGTGTGAGAACTCTCTCAGTCGAGTAGTCGAGATAGACTTCGGGGAGCGTTATGTGTTTAAAGGGCCCGAGACTCTTCTTGACCCGCCCGATATTGCTCGCCTCCAGCCTGAATTCGAGTTCCTCATGGATGATGCGCTCGAACCCGTCGACCGTGCCCACGAAATCGTAATACCTGCCGGCAGCTTGGCTCCGCTGGAGGACGGAGGCCACATCGTAAAGGATTCGGATGTCTTGCTCGATGATCTCCTCGATACCCGGTCTGCGAACCTTTACCGCGACTTGCTCGCCGGTCTTGAGCGTGGCTTTGTGCACCTGCGAAAGCGACGCGGATGCGATAGGTTCTTCGGAAAAATAGGAGAATACCTCGTCCAAAGGCCGGCCGAGTTCGTCCTCGACCGTTTTCTTCGCTGTCGCGTAATCGAATTCGACTACTCTGTCTTGGAGTTTCTCGAGTTCCGCTATGTAGACGGCGGGGAGGAGGTCCGGGCGGCTGCTTAAAACCTGTCCGGCTTTTATGAAGGTCGGGCCGAGGTCTTGGAGGGCAAGCCTTAAGTTTCGGGCGCGCAGCTCCACCTTCTCGGCGGCGGTCACAGGGCCGCGCGGAAGACGGGGAAAGACCCGTCCCAGGCCGACCTCTTCCACGAGTTCCGAAAAACCGTACTTTGCGATGACGCTTCCTATCTCGCGGTACCTTGAGATGTGCGCACGCCTGCCCCTTGTCATATCTTTCTCCTGGAGAATCGCTCGTAATCTCTTTACCCGCTTGCTTTGGCCGTCAAACGGTAAGCATAAATCACACGCCTCCCACCGCTTACCTGCGCCGGACGGTCTCACTTAACTGCGCAATCGACTACGAAACCTTGATAATATGTTTCATTTTTGTTAAGCTGAATCTGTTTAGACAAGCGAATGAGCGTGTGAAGAAACAGGATATACACCACCCCTGTCAGGTCGGCTTGTCTAAACAACCAAACGCGCTTCCTGGCGGGGGTGTCCCTATTGCCGGCTATTTCGGCTAGAGGGCTTTTTGAAAAACGGTGAGTTTTTGCCGAAGATATGGAGATTTTCAAGCTTTATTATGGTCCTTAATCCGAAAAGGCGAAGAAAAGTTTTATTTGTCACCCTTGGGCTTATTATACTAGCCGTTATCCTCGCACTTGTTGCCCCGGAAGAGAAAACACTTGGCGGCTATATCAAGTTGATCTACATCCATGCCGCCGTTACCTGGGTGGGTATGCTGATGTTTGTGGTGTCGGGGGTGTTGGCGCTCGCCGCGCTCGTCCTAACACCTTTCCCGCGAAACATATCGTCGAAAGTCGATGACACAAGTATCGTCGACTGGTCGTCGGCGGCTCAGAGAACCGCTATCGATTTCTGGGCGACGAGCGTTATCGTCGGCTCGATAGCCGCGTATTTTACCTGGGGCAGCCTTTTCTTGCGGATGGAGCCGCGGATTCAGGTCGCTCTATTCATTCTCATCCTCGGTTTCGCAATCTCCCTCCTCGGCGAGATGTTTAGCGCCGGGGCGGTTCGCGCCGCTCTCAATCTGGCGCTGCCCGTCTCGGGCGTGTTGTTGCTCTCGTCGACGGGGAAGCTCGTCCACCCCAATAACGCCTTTTCGAATTCGGAGTCGTTCGAGATAAAGCTCTTCGCGGGGCTTATCGCGTTCGTATTTCTAATTGTGGCGATAAATTCCACAGTCATTTTCAATTCGCGATTTCGAGAACGGTGCTCGGACGCACGCCCTATGAGCGGAGGTCGGCAGGTCATGTAATCGTGTGTCTACATCAAGGTCGGGTAGGGTATGTGGTTGACCTGACCGGCTTTTGTGTTTAGACTACAAGCTGTAGTAAGAAGCTTTAAGCGGCCCCGTGGCCGACTTGCGGGCTCACGATTGTGAAAGAATTATTGAGAGGAGACTGAGATGGCGGATAGCAGGAGCAAGACTAGGCTATTAGCGGTAACCGTCGTTCTACTTGCGGTCGTTGGTTATATGATATACAGCTCGGCAGGCTCTACCGTAGCATACTTCAAAGACATAAACGAAGTGACTGCCGATTCGACGTATGTCGGCAAGACGGTCAAGGTCGGAGGGTTGGTCTTGAAAGACTCCGTCGAGAAAGACGGGAAGACGGTGACCTTCAAGATCTATGAAAAAGACAGAAAGAACAGTCAGATAACCGTAGTCTACAGCGGCCAGTTGCCTTCGCAGTTCGGAGGCGATGTCGAAGCTATCGTCGATGGTAAGCTCGTTTCCCAAGAAAGAATCGAGGCCGATCGTTTAGTGACCAAATGCCCATCCAAGTATGAGGGCGAGATGAAGGAAGAGAAGGGGAAGACGGATGAATAATGTCGGTTTTTTTGCCCTGGTGGCCGCGATAGTCTTGTCGCTCTATACAGCGTATAATTTTTACGCGGGCAGCAAGACGAAGATGGGGGAGAAGTTCGAAAAAGCCGGGAACAACGGCATTATCTGGCAGTTCGCCACGATTACCTTCGCGAGCATGATCCTTTTTATCGCCTTTGTCAATAACGATTTTTCATTCGGATACGTCGCCGACCACTCCACCATAAAGATGAGCGTCTTCTATAAGATAGCGGCTTTCTGGGCGGGGCATGAGGGTTCGCTTCTCATGTGGTTGTGGATGATAAACGCCTTTACGGCTGTGATAGCGTTTCGCAACCGCAATAGCGACAAGCTGACCAACGGCGCCCTTTACATCTCAAATTATGTCCAGTTGTTTTTCATGTTGACTATCTTGCTCGCCAGCAACCCGTTTCGCGCGGCGCTTCCCGGGATGGCGATGCCGACCGGCGCGGGCTTGAACCCGCTCTTGATGCACTGGGCGATGGTGCTTCACCCGCCGACGCTTTTTGTGGGCTACGCCGGCTTGACCATCCCGTTTGCCTTTGGCATAGCGGCGCTGATCAACCGCGACTCATCGAGCGATTGGGTAAAACGCTCCCATTTCTGGACGCTTTTTGCCTGGTTCTTCCTGACCGTCGGCATTTGGCTCGGCGCGGTCTGGGCCTATGTCGTCTTGGGCTGGGGCGGCTTCTGGGCATGGGACCCGGTCGAAAACGCCTCGATTTTGCCGTGGTTTGCCGGCACGGCCTTGCTCCACAGCTTTACGATGTATCGCCGGCGCGGCGGTATGAAGATATGGGCCGTCTCGCTCGCGACACTCTCGTTCGCAACATGTATTCTCGCAACGTTTATCGTCCGCTCCGGCCTTATCGAGTCGGTCCACGCGTTTCCCGAGCTGCGCTGGGATCTGACCTTTCTCTTCGGGGGCCTGATGCTTGTCTCCGGCGCGCTCACCGTCTACCTCGTCCAGTCGCGCCGGGAGGAGTTCGAGACAGAGGAGTTTTTCGGCGACTTTCTCTCCAAGCACTTTACCTACTACCTGAACAATGTCGCGTTAACTGCGTTTACCCTGATAGTCGCGGGGGCGACGGTCATACCGCCGTTCTTCAGCCAAAACTTGGGCCCCGAGTTCTACAACCGGTTGGCGCAGCCGCTCGCTATCTTGTATCTATTATTGATTACGATTTGCCCGTTTCTCGGATGGACTAAGACCAATGGCGGCTCGTTTTTAAAGCAAATGGCGGTGCCGTTTGGCGTGGCGGCCGTTGCCGGCGTCGCCTTTCTTCTGGGCTGGGGCGGCGAGCAATGGATCAGCAAGCCGATGGGCTTTGCGACAATGGTGGTCGCGGTCTTTTCCACTGTAGCCATCCTCGAGCTATTTTACCTGGGGGCGCGGACCAAATCCAAAAACCTCGGCATCGGGTTCGCCAGTGCGTTATTCTCGATTTTCAGGTTTAATCGGAGCCAAACAGGAGGTTACGTGAGCCACCTCGGCATGGCGATAATGATCTTCGGCATAGCCGGCTCCATCTTGTACGTCCAGGAAATCCCGGCGACGCTGGGCTCGACACCGGGCGAGACGGTTCGGGCCGGCAGGTACGAGCTAAAATTGAAAGAATTCCGTCAGACGACCCGGCTCGGACAGCAGGTAAACAACGCCGTCTTCGAGATACGAAATCTTGAAAAGGGAGCCAACGCCCCGGTGCGCGAGATAGCGCCGAAGATGGTCTTCCACGAGTTGCAGCAGCAGCAGACCCTCGAAGTGGACATCCACTATGAGGCGTTTCGGGATGTCTTCGTCGTCTTCAACGGGGTCGATGAGAAGGGCAATATCACGCTAAATATCAAAATAAATCCGCTGATATCCTTTGTTTGGCTGGGGAGTGTCGTGCTCGGCATAGGGACGGTGGTCGCGATGTGGCCTAAATCGACACGGCCGCGGATAACGGCGCGCCGGCGGGAAGACGAAGAAGCCGGCGGCGCAAGCCCGGCTAAAGATATGGATTAACGGCAGTACTATAGTGCCAAAACAGATGGCGGAATCTTTAAAAAACGAAAACCAATCGCATACGGGCGCGCACGCTGAAATCGAGGTCGCGGGTCTCTCGAAGTATTTCGGCAAGCGCAAGGTATTGACAAAAATATCCTTCGAGCTGGAAAAGGGAGGATTCCTCTCGCTCTTCGGCCCGAACGGGGCCGGCAAGACCACGCTCGTCAAGATACTCTCGACGCTGGTCGCTCCGAGCGAGGGCACTGTCTCGGTGGCGGGTTTGGACCCTTATAAGAACTCGGCCGCGATACGCTCCAAAATCGGGCTCATCTCGCACAGCCCGCTCCTATACCTGGATTTGAGCGCTGAGGAGAACCTCAAGTTCTATGGCGCCATGTACGGGGTCGACAACCTCGACAACCGCATCGACGAGCTGCTCGAACAGGTAGAACTCGACCACCGGCGCTATGACCTCGTGCGAACGTTTTCGAAGGGCATGACGCAGCGCCTCGCTATCGCGCGCGCTCTCTTGCACCGGCCGTCGGTACTCTTTTTGGACGAGCCGCATACCGGCCTCGACCCCCATGCGGTCGATATCTTCGAGAGCCTGCTCGACACCATCCGCCAAGACCATACCTTCATTATGATCACGCACAACATCGAGCGCGGCCTCGCGCTCTGCTCGAAGGCGATGATTCTGTACAACGGACAGATAGCGTTCTATCAGAACAAGGCGGACCTGGACAAAGAGATGTTCAACGAGATATACCGCCAAAAAGTAAAGGGTGAGCGCTAAGATGTCGGCGGGCAAACAGGTCTTCGCGATAGTAAAGAAGGACGTGCTGGCGGAGCTTCGCACCAAAGAGATGGTCATCGCCATGTTTCTCTTCGTCGTACTGGCTATGGTCGTCTTCAGCCAGGCCTTCGGCGTTATCTTAAACGACCTCGACCGCGTCGGCGGCGGGCTTTTGTGGGTCGCGTTCTTATTCATGTCGATGCTCGGCTTGAATCGCTCGTTCGTCCATGAAAAAGACGAAGGCTGTCTTGAGGGTCTGCTCATGTCGCCAATCGACCGCCCACTTATCTTCTTCGGCAAAATGCTCGGCAACCTGCTTTTTTTGACTATCGTCGAAATAATCGCAATCCCGATATTCTTCGTCTTGTTCAGATTGGAGCTGGGCGCGAGCATGGCCGGAATCTTTCTCGCAACGATTTTCTTGAGCAATATCGGCATCGCGAGCGTCGGCACGCTCCTCTCGACCATCTCGATAAATACGAAGACGCGCGATTTGATGCTGCCGATACTTTTCATGCCCGTTATAATACCGCTCTTGATTGCGGCGGTAGGCGCGACGGGGGGCCTTATGTCCGGTGAGGATCTGGCCGAAGTCTATCGCTCCATGCGGTTTATCGCCGTTTATGATATAATATTTTTGCTGGTAGCATATGCTCTTTACGATTATGTGATAAGCGAATAGCAGCGGTCTTACAGGAGGTGGTTGAGTGAAAAAATCGTCGTTGGTCTTGGCGAGTGTCGGTGCGGTGCTTCTCATGGCCGGAATCTATCTCGCCTTTTTCGTAGCGCCGGATGCCGTAGTAAGAATCGATGATAGAGAACTCGTAAGGTATAGCCAGAAGATATTCTATTTCCATGTCCCCGTCGCCGAGACCGCGCTCGTATTTCTTTTACTCGGAGGTTTTTTTGGCGCGATGTTTCTCGCTAAAAGAAAGCGCTCATACGAGCAGATGAGTTACGCGGCGGTCGAAATCGGCTTTATCTTCGTCATTCTGGTGATGCTTACGGGAATTCTATGGACACGCGCCGATTGGGGCGTCTGGTGGGAGTGGGAACCGAGGCTTACTACATTTTTAGTTCTCACACTGATGTATGCCGGGTACTTCGTTTTGCGTTCCTCGGTTCAAGAGGAGAGCGCGAAAGCGCGCTTCGGAGCGATATTTTCGATAATCGCGGCGGTAAATGTGCCCTTGACCTTTGTGGCGGGGCGGCTCGAGTCGCTCAAACCCGTCCACCCGACGGTATTTACCCTACAAGGCGCCTCGATGGAGGGGCCGATGCTCGCCGCGTTTCTGGTATCGATGTTCGGGATGCTGTTTTTTGCGTTTTCGCTTTTTATTATGCGCCTCGACTTACTGCGGGCGCGCGAAGATATTGAGTACCTAAAAGAAGAGCTGGAGGTAGGATAGATGGAATTTCAAGAGGCCTGGCCTTACGTTGTAGGCGTTTATATCGGTATCTGGGCGGTTCTCTTAATTTACGTGATAGTCTTGCAAAACAAACTTGCCGCCGTAAAGCGAGAGCTTGATTCGCTCAGTAAGGCCGTTGAGAGAAAGGGCTAAGGGCTAGATGGGTAAGGTCTTTACCTTGGGTCGGGAGCGAGTATTTTGGAGAAATTAACAGTCGTTGTCTTTTGGCTGGCGCTGGTGTGCAGTGTCGCCAGTAGTCTGGCGTATATCGGGAACTTCGTCTCACGGGCCGAACGTCGGCTCCATGTTTATATGGCGCTCGGTACGGCACTGGCATCGTTTTTACTATTGCTTGTCGTAATATTCGTGCGCGCCGGTATGCTGGGCATATCGCAGACCGCGGGCCCGTTTACGGTTCGCGTCGTTTTTGCCGCAGTCGTCATCGGCGTTTTTCTGCTGATAGAGACGGTGTACGCGGGTAAAAACCCGAAGGTAAAAGCGCTCGGCATGTTCGTCATGCCGGTATCGGCGCTCTTGCAGTTTATGGCCTGGCATTCCTACGCGTTGACCGAGCCGTTGACCGAGCAGCTCCGCCATTATTGGGTCGGTATCCATGTGACCTTCGCGGTCTTTGCGTATTCCGCGATGACGGTCGCGTTGGCGATGGCGATTATATACCTCTTGCAGGAGCGGCAGTTAAAGAACATGCGTAAGAAGAAGCCGGGCAAAATATTTCGTAAACTGCCGTCGCTTGAGACATCGGACGAGTTTTGCCACAAGGCGATAACATTTAGCTTCACGTTTTTGACGCTGGTCATCGCCACCGGTATTATTAGGGCCGAGATGCTGCCGGAGTGGTCGCAGTGGTATATGGACCCGAAGATTTTGATGGCGATCGCCACTTGGGTGGTGTATGGCGCGTACTTGTTCGTTCGCTCGACGCTAGGATGGCAGGGCAAAAGATCGAATATATTTGCTATACTCGGATTTGCAGTCGCAGTATTCACGTACCTTATAGGCAACAGCGATATCATAACAGAGATCATACCGAGCATGCATAGATATGGTGGAGGTCTCGGGTAGGTAATGGCTTTTTATCCTCTATATGTTGACCTAGAAGGCGGGAAGTGTGTCGTTGTCGGCGGCGGTGAGGTGGCCGAGCGCAAGGTAGCCTCGCTGCTGGAGTGCGGCGCGGATGTGCAAGTCATAAGCCCGGACTCAACGCCGGGGTTAGAGGAACTCGCTCGCGAAGGCAGGCTGAGCATCACACGCCGCGGGTATCGTCGCGGCGACCTTGACAAAGCGACGCTCGCGATAGTCGCGACCGACGATAATGAGGTAAACACAGAGGCCTACCGCGAGGCAACCGATAACCGAATACCGGTCAACGTCGTAGACGTACCCGAACTATGCTCCTTCATCGTACCCTCGACCATTCGCCGCGGCGACCTTGTTATCAGCATTTCCACCAGTGGGAGCTGCCCCGCGCTGGCAAAGCACATTCGCGAAGAGCTTGAAGAGACTTATCGTGATGAGTACGGCGACTTTTGCGATATCTTGAGGGACTTTAGGGCGCGGGTCATGGACAAATATGACGACCCGAAAGAGCGGAAACGAGCGTTGGGCAGGTTGATAGAGTCCGACGCGATAGATTTGATACGCGCGCGAGACGACTTGGAGTTAGAGGAAAGAGTAAGATCATGCATGTAATAATTGCGGGCTTAAGCCACAAGACGGCCCCGGTAGAGATCAGGGAGAAGGTCACCTATCCCGAGCAGGTCCTATCGGAATCACTTCATGCGCTGATAGGGTATCCGAGCATCAACGAGGCGGTCATCGTCTCTACCTGCAACCGCATGGAGATCTATGTTGTCGCAAATGACCTCGATAAAGGGAAAGACCATATCATCCAGTTTATCTGCGATTGCCACAGTCTCACGCGAGACCAAATCCGCGATTACCTCTACTTCCACGAAGGAAAAAGGACGATGCACCACCTCTTCCGGGTCGCATCGAGCCTCGATTCGATGGTCGTCGGAGAGGCGCAAATCCTCGGGCAAATTAAGACCGCCTACAATGCGGCTTTCGAAAACGACGCCACCTCGACCATATTCAACCGCCTCTTCCGCCACGCGCTCCTGACCGGCAAGCGCGTCCGCACCGAGACGGAGATAGGCGAGAACGCGGTCTCGATAAGCTACGCCGCGGTCGAACTCGCCAAGCGCGTCTTCGATTCGCTGGAAGGCAGGACGGTCATGCTCATCGGCGCGGGTGAGATGATAGAGCTTACCGCGACGCATCTTATAAGCAACGGCGCGAACAAAGTCATCGTCACCAACCGTACCTTCGATCGCGCCGAAGCCCTGGCGCGGCGGTTTAACGGGAAAGCGGTGCCGTTCGATGAGTTTATCGACCACATGGCCTTCGCGGACATAGTGATCAGCTCGACCGGCGCCCCGCACACGGTGGTCGGCAAAGGGCACGTCACGCAGGTAATGCACAAACGCAAGAACAAGCCGATATTCTTTATCGATATAGCGGTGCCGCGCGATATCGACCCCGAAGTCGCCAATATCTATAACGTCTTCGCCTACGATATCGACGACCTTGATTCCGTCGTCCAGACCAACCTGGAAGAGCGGAAAAAGGCCGCCGAAATCGCCGAGGCGATTGTCGATAACGAGGTGGGCCACTTTAGCGCGTGGTTGAGCACCCTCGAGGTGGCGCCGGCGATTGCGAGCCTCAGGCAGCACGCCGAATTAATCAGGAAACAGGAACTCGAGAAGCACCTGCGCAAACTGCCCAACTTGACCGAGTCGGAAATCAATACGCTCAACGCGATGACCTGCGCGATAGTCAACAAGATTCTCCACAAACCGATTGTGAAGACCAAAGAATACTCTAATCGAAAAGACGGTTATCAATATGTCGATTCCTTCCGCTTATTGTTCGACCTGGAAGAGGAAGAGGAACAAGACGACTCGCCCGGTTTTATGGCGAAGGCGGAACTAAAGCGGAGTTGACGGTTGATGCGCGTCCAGCCGACGGCACAATATAGTCTGAGTCTTAGCTTGAAGATAGGTGGTTAAATGGCGAAAAACAACAGATACATTCTGGGAACCCGTGGGAGCAAGCTGGCCCTTTGGCAATCGAATCACGTTGCCGCGACACTTAAAGAGAAGGCCGGCGTCGATATCGAGTTGAAGATAATCAAGACCCAGGGTGACAAGATTCTGGACGCGCCCCTATCGAAAATCGGCGATAAGGGTCTTTTTGTTAAAGAAATAGAGACGGCCCTTCTGGAGTGCGAGGCCGACCTGGCGGTGCACAGCAGCAAAGATGTGCCGACGCAGATTCCCGAAGGGCTTGTGCTCGGCGCGTTTTTGAAACGCGTCGACTCCCGCGATGTCCTCATCGCCCGAGACGACAAGAGCCTCGATGAGCTGCCCGCCGGGTCTATTGTGGGGACGAGCAGCTTGCGGCGTATCGCCCAGGTGCTCAACCGCCGGCCCGATTTGCGGATAAAAGATATTCGCGGCAACCTCGATACCAGGCTAAGCAAGATGGAAGACGGCGAATACGACGCGATTATCCTGGCGGCGGCCGGTCTCGACAGGATGGGTTGGAACGAAGGGATAACCGAGCGCATCGCAACCGAGGTTATGTTGTCGGCGGTTGGCCAGGGCGCTATCGCCGTGGAGATTCGAGACGACGACGAGGAGATGAGAGAACTCATGCGCCATCTCGAAGACGCGGATACGCGGGCGGCGGTCATCGCCGAGCGCGCGCTCCTGCGCGAACTCGAAGGCGGCTGTCAAATCCCTATCGGCGCGCTCGGAGTAATCGACGGCGGAAAGCTCAAACTCGACGGCATGGTCGCGAGCTTAGACGGCAAGAAGATGATTAGAGATGTCATCTCCGGCGACCCGGCCGACGCGGAAGCGCTCGGAGTCGAGCTGGCCAACACGCTCCGGGGCATGGGAGCGGATGAGATTCTCGCCGAGGTGCGCGCCCAAGCGCAAGTCGTTCCGAACCCCAGCCACACAAACGGGTAACAAACGGGGACGTTCCTCTCCGAGGGGGACGTCCCTATACACTATATATAAAGGTATAAAGAAGCGAGGAACGCGTAAGAATATGGCAGGCAAAGTCTTTTTAGTCGGGGCGGGGCCCGGCGACCCGAAACTAATAACCCTTCGCGGGCTTGAATGCATCGCCCGGGCCGACGTGCTGATCTACGATCGCCTGGCGACCAACCTCTTGTTCGAGCACGCAAAACCCGGTGTCGAGTATATATACGTCGGCAAGGCCGAGGGCAAGCACTCCGTCAAGCAGAGCGATATCAACCAGATACTCGTCGACCAAGCGAAAGAGGACAAAATAGTTACGCGCTTAAAAGGCGGCGACCCGCTCATCTTCGGGCGCGGGGGCGAAGAGGCGCTTACACTCTTTGAAAACGGTATCGACTTCGAGTTCGTGCCGGGGGTCTCCTCGGGCAACGCGGTGCCCGCGTACGCCGGCATCCCGGTGACCCATCGCGGGATGACCTCGACGGTCGCGTATGTGACCGGCCACGAAGACCCGTTAAAGCCTAATACCGATATCGACTGGAAGAGCCTCGTCGGCATCGGCACCATAATCTTTTACATGGGGATGCGCAATCTCCCCAAAATCGTCGAGCAACTCACGGCCAACGGGCGCAGCGACCAGACGCCGGTCGCCGTCATCAGGTGGGGGACGACCCCCCAGCAACAGACGGTCATCGGCACGCTCGCCGACATCGTCCAAAGGGTTACCGAGGTCGAACTCAAAGCCCCGTGTATCATCATCGTCGGCGAGGTGGTCAGCCTGCGCGAGAAGCTCTGTTGGTACGAGAAGAAACCGCTCTTTGGAAAGCGGATCTTGGTGACCAGGGCGAAAGAGCAGGCCGGCGCGTTCACCGACTTCCTTGCCGACCTCGGCGGCCAAGTAGTCGAGATACCGACAATCAAGATAGCGGGTCCCGATAGCTTCGATGGGGTCGACCGCGCCCTGGAACGTCTGGAGAGCGGACCCGGATATGACTGGATTATTTTTACCAGCGCCAACGGCGTCGAGTATTTCATCGAGCGGATGAAGCGGCTCGGCAAAGACATACGGATTTTAGCCGGCTCCAAGATAGCGGTCATCGGCCCGGCGACCGCGCGGGCAGTCAAGAGGCTTTTGATGAACATAGAAATCACGCCGAAAGAATTTGTCGCCGAGGGTCTGATTGATGAGTTCGAACTCGAAGGCGTCGAGGGCAAGAGCTTTCTCATCCCGCGCGCCAAAGTCGCGCGAAGTATATTGCCGGACACCTTAAGGAAGATGGGCGCCGAGGTCGATGTGGCCGAAGCATACCAGACGGTCCTCGACGACGACGCGGCCTTGCGAATCAAAGAGCTGCTGAGCAAAGGCGCAATCGACATCGCGACCTTTACCAGCCCGTCGACCATCGACAACTTCGCGAAACTCGTCGGACCCGATTTACACCGACTCATCGACGGTCTCGCTATCGCGGTCATCGGCCCCGTCACGGCGGACGCGGTTAAAAAACTCGGCCTCAACGTCGATATTATCGCCGGCGAATATACTGTTCCCGGTTTGGTCGAGGCCATCGTCGAGCACGCGGGGGCCAAGGCGCCCGCGAACATTTAAAAGGATTTTAGTGAGTATATCGAATAGAGGGAATGATGGCGCATGAATTTTCCAGCTTACCGGCCGCGCAGACTGCGCGCCAATGAAAACCTGCGACGTATGATACGGGAGACCTCTTTGAGTGTGGATGATTTCATCTACCCGCTCTTCGTCGCCACGGGTGAGGGTTTCAAAAAAGAGATATCCTCGATGCCCGGCAATTACCAGATGTCGGTCGAACTCATCGTCGAAGAGGCGAGAGAGGTGCGCGACCTCGGGATACCGGCGGTCATTCTCTTCGGTATACCCGAGTCGAAGGACGAGGCGGGCTCGGGCGCCTATGACGACGACGGCATAGTCCAGCAAGCGATTCGCGCCATCAAAAAAGAGGTTCCCGGTCTATTGGTAGTGACCGATGTTTGCCTCTGCGAGTTTACCAGCCACGGCCATTGCGGAATCGTGCGCGAGGGCGAGATCTTAAACGACATCACACTCGAACTCTTAGCCAAGATGGCTGTCTCCCATGCGGAGGCGGGTGCCGATATGGTCGCGCCGTCCGACATGATGGATGGTCGCGTAAGCGCTATCCGCGCGGGGCTAGACGCGAACCGCTTCGACAATATCCCGATTATGGCGTATTCGGCGAAGCAGGCCTCGGCGTTTTACGGGCCGTTCAGGGAAGCGGCGGAATCTACCCCGCGGTTCGGCGACCGCAAATCGTACCAGATGGACGCGGCCAACAGCCTCGAGGCGTTGCGCGAGACCGCGCTCGACATCGAGGAAGGCGCCGACATCGTCATGGTAAAACCGGCCTTGAGCTGCCTTGATTTGATATATATGATTAAGAAGGAATTCGGCTACCCGACCGCCGCTTATAACGTCAGCGGCGAGTTTTCGATGGTAAAAGCGGCGGCTGAAAAAGGGTGGATAGACGAGCAGAAGGTCGCCCTTGAGATTCTTACCGGCATCAAGCGCGCCGGCGCCGACATCATCATCACATATCACGCCAAGGACGCCGCACGCTGGCTGAAGCAAAAGGGGTCAGGTCTTTAATTTTTAGTTTTATGTGCTATCATCCCGAGCGAAGCCGAGGGATCTCTTAAGCTAAGCGTTGTGTTAGCACAGAGAGATTCTTCAGTCGCCTCTGGCTCCTTCAGAATGACATATGCCGGTTTTATGCATGTGTGACGGCGTACCGGCCAATGCGTATGTAGCGACTAGGAGCGTGCTGGCAATATTTGGTATATAATAGAAGAGATGGGCTCGGGTAGCCTATCAGTAACATACCGGAGGTTCTTGTGAGTCACCATGAGATGGCAAAAGCCGAGATAAATGAGTTAAAAGGGGCGGCGCCCCCACCGAGGATGATCGCTTGGGAGATTACGCGAAGCTGCAATCTGGCGTGTGTCCATTGCCGCGCATCCGCGCTGCACGGACAATACGAGGGAGAACTCACCACCGACGAGGCGAAAGCGCTTCTAGATAATATAAAATCGTTTAGCAACCCGATTATAATTCTGACCGGCGGCGAGCCGCTGGAACGCCCTGATTTCTACGAGATAGCGAAGTATGGGCGAGAAATCGGGCTTCGCATGGTGCTTGGAACGAATGCCACGCTTATGACCCCGGAAATCGCCGCTAAGCTAAAAGAGGTCGGCATCCCCAGGATGAGCGTGAGCATCGATTTCCCGACCGCCGAGAAACACGACGAGTTCAGGGGCCTTACCGGTGCGTTCGAGCAGGCGGTAAGGGGCATCAAAATAGCCCGGGAAGCCGGCGTCGAGGTACAGATAAACTCGACTATCACCAAACTCAATGTCGATTACCTCGACGACCTTCTGAAATTCTCGAAAGAGGTCGGCGCGGTCGCTTTCCATCCGTTCCTGCTCGTTCCGACGGGACGCGGCAAAGACCTCGAAGAGCAGGAACTCCCGCCCGAAGATTACGAGCGCACCCTAAATTGGGTCTACGATATGCAAAAAGCAGAAAAAGATATCTTCTTCAAACCGACCGACGCGCCGCACTATTTCAGGATAATGCACCAGCGGGCGAAGGAAGACGGCGAGAAAGCCTCGAAGATGATGGCCGGGCACCCGCACGCCTCACGCGGCCTTGAGACGATGACGAGGGGTTGCCTCGGCGGTATCGGGTTCTGCTTTATAAGCCATGTCGGGCAGGTTCAACCGTGCGGCTACTTCGAGAAAGCCGCCGGCAATGTAAAAGAGCGGTCTTTCAAGGAAATATGGGAGACCTCACCGCTCTTCACCGACTTGCGCGATTACGATAAATTGAAAGGCAAGTGCGGTATCTGCGAGTTCAAGCGGGTCTGCGGCGGTTGCCGCGCGCGTGCCTTCGAGGTCACCGGCGACTACCTCGCCGAGGAGCCGTACTGTGTCTACGAGCCGAAGGCGGGCAAGCGAGCGGCGGCGACCGGGTCGGGCTGTGGCGCGCCGGGTTGTTAATATATAATTAACGTTAATTAATTGATAATGGTTATCAGTGTAATCCCAAGCCGCCAAAGCTTGGGATTATTGCGACATCCGTTATCCAGCAGCTATGTTATAATATAATGAACAAAATAATGTTCAGATATAATAAACAATTGTCCATTAATTTATTACGATTAACGGAGGTAGGCTATGAACATATCCAGGTCGCAAGAACTCTTCGAACAAGCCCGGCAAGTCATCCCGGGAGGCGTAAACAGCCCGGTTCGCGCATTCAAATCGGTCGGCTTGAACCCGCTTTTCATCTCGAAAGCAAAGGGTTCCAAGATTTACGATGCCGACGGCAACGAGTATATCGATTATGTCGCGTCGTGGGGTCCGATGATTCTCGGGCACGCCAACGAAGAGATAAACGCGGCGGTGCGCGTCGCGCTCGAAAACGGCACCAGCTTCGGCGCGCCGACCGAACTCGAAGTGGAGATGGCCGAAGCCGTCGTCGACGCCGTGCCGTCGATTGAAAAGGTGAGGATGGTCAGCTCGGGCACCGAGGCGACCATGAGCGCGATACGCCTCGCCCGTGGTTTTACCGGGCGGAGCAAGTTCGTCAAGTTCGAAGGGTGCTATCACGGCCATTCCGACAGCTTGTTGGTACAGGCGGGCTCGGGCGTGACCACGCTCGGGCTGCCCGACAGCCCCGGCGTCACCAAGGGCGCCGCGCAAGATACCATCAACTTGCCCTACAACGACCTGGCGGCGGTCGAGGCGCTCATCCGCGAGAAGCACGAAGATATCGCGGCGGTCATCATCGAGCCTATCGCCGGCAACGCGGGGGTCATCCCGCCAAAAGACGGTTTTCTGCAAGGCCTCCGCGAAATCACTCAAGAACACGGTGTGGTCTTGATTTTCGACGAGGTCATAACCGGATTTCGCGTAGCCTACGGCGGCGCGCAGCAATATTACGATGTAGTGCCCGACCTCACTTGTCTGGGCAAGATAATCGGCGGCGGCTTCCCGGTCGGCGCTTTCGGCGGGCGCGCCGACATCATGGACGCGATCGCTCCGGTAGGGGCGGTCTACCAGGCGGGTACGCTCTCCGGCAACCCCATAGCGATGACCGCGGGGCTCGCGCTACTCAACATACTCAAGAACCCGGCCGTCTACGAGCGGCTCGACAAGATGGGCGCGCGCTTTAGCGACGGCCTAAAATCAGCCGCCGCGGAAGCCGGCGTCGCGGCGCAGTTTACCAGAGTAGGCTCGCTCAGTTGCATGTTCTTCACCGACGAGCCGGTCTTCGACTACCAGAGCGCCAAGAAGTCCGATACCGCGCGCTTTGGAGCGTACTTCAAGTCGATGCTCGAGCAGGGGATAAACCTGGCGCCCTCGCAATTCGAGGCGGCCTTCGTCTCGGCCGCGCATACCGAAGATGACATTGACCGCACCATCGAAGCGGCCCGCACGGCGCTGAAGTCGCTGTAATCCGTAGCTCAGCCTTTAGGTCTGGTAGAAAGCGTGCAATTAGGGCTAAAGTCCCGAGACAAGCACAAGGTACAGGGCGAACGCTGCAGAACGCTATAAAAATCAAATATAGCTGGCAACATTACTTAGACGCAATAAAAACAGTTCAGCTAAGAAAAAAGCGCCCGGCCATATCTAGCCGGGCGCTAAAGCGTTCTTCTAATGAAAAAATGTTATCCCAGAAGGCTCCCGGTCAGCTTAATCGCTCCGGCAAAGGTCTCGGCGTAAGCTTTTGGGTTTACCAAGTAGTCGAATTTCTCGGGGTTTTGCGTTATCGCGACGTATAGCGGAACCGCCTCCGTCAAGCCGAAGTCGGGAATCTCGTTGGCGCGAGCCCATTGCGGATCACCCGCAATCTCATAGTTAGCGTTCTTCTCCCAGCTGAAGTCCTCCAGCTCGTAAAAGGCCGCCCCGCCCGCCTCTTCGAGCGGCGTATAAATCGACTTGAAACCATCGGCGGTAACGTTGCTCATCACCAGCGGCTCGTTTTCGGGATTGATTGTGATGTGGCCGTAGCCCGGCGGGATGACGACCTTCTGCCCGGGCAACGCCTCGACGACGAACATATCGAGCACCTTGTTGCCTTCTACTTTCTGGCAGATGTAGTGCGCCCGCCCGCTTACGACTTCGTAGACCTCGGGGAAGGTGATGTCGTTCCCCGGAACCGGCGGGTGATAGTGCCCGACCGTTTTTACCAGTTCGCGCCCGACGACACCGGCCTGTATAACCGTGATGTCGTAGCGGTAGTTATAGCGCCGGAAGAGTTCCTTGTCTTTATCCCAGCCGATATCGCGATACATGAAATAGGCGTCCTCGGGGCCCCTCAATGTAGAGTTCGGGGCAAGCACCTTTTTGAAGTCTTCCAGGTGACGGACGTCCGGCTCGACCACCGGCAAGCCGTCCTCAAAAACCAGGCTCGTCCCGGCGAGCTTTAACGGCAGTCCAGAGATTGTCTCAAGGTTTCGCAAATCCACCCCTCCGTATTCTTGTCCACACTCGTTCGGTCTCGGTCATTATTCGATGGATATTATTCGATAAGTCCCACTACATATTCGGCAAACGCGAACGATGACGTGAATGCCGGTGATACCGCGTTTAGAATATGTATCGAATTCTCGTGCGTCTCGACGACAAAGTCGGTCGCAAGCTCCTGCTCGGATGTGTCGAAAAGCTGCGCCCGTATGCCGGTGTTCGGATAAGTCTCGATGTACGAGTATTCCAGCGCCGGCAGCAGCTCCTTCGCTTCCTTGAAGAACAGGTGCGGCACGTACTTACTCATTTCCTTAATGCCCAAAAGCAAGTAGTTCTTATCGCTGACGAGCTTTCTCGCATTACATTTCAACGCGCTGACCAACTCATCCTTCTTGATATGGTCGAAGAAGCCGTAATTTTCTTTGCTCAGCGCGGGTATCGCCGTCGGCCCTATCTTGACGATGCCCTTTGGGGTGCGGGTGAAGTGGACGCCGAGAAAAGGGAAGCGGATATCCGGGACGGGGTAGATATTCGAGCGAACCATATGCGCATGCTCGTCTTTGAGCCGGTAGTAGAGGCCTTTGTACGGGATCATCACATATTGGCGCCCGACGTTGTACATGTGCGCGATTTTGTCCGAATAAGCGCCGGCCGCGTTGATGAGCGTGCCGAAACGCAATTTTAAGCCCTCCGCGTCCGCCGTGTGCCTGTCGTCGACGCCCGTCATCTTGACACCGAACCGCACTTCGATACCGAGAGCCCTAGCGTCCTCAAGGAGCTTTTCCAAGACCTCCATCGGGTCGACGGTGACGGTGTTGGGCGAGTAGAGGGCAAAGCCCGTTGTCGAGGCGTAAGGCTCGATCTCTTTGAGCGCTTCTTCGTCGACCATCGTGACCTGCGCGCCGTTGGCGAGCGCGCGTCGTTCCAGTTCTCGCAGCGCCTCTATCTCGGACGCGCTCTTGGTCACGATTACCTTGCCTTTTACTTGCGCTATGTTTTTCATGTCGCAGTATTCTCGCATCGTCCGATTGCCTTCGACGCTGAGCTTGGCTTTGAGCGTGCCTGGTTTGTAGTAGATACCGGCGTGGAGAACGCCGCTGTTGCGCCCACTGGCATGCGCGCCGAGCGCGCCTTCTTTGTCTATAACGCAAATCGACCCACCGCGAGTCTTCTTGATTTCGATTGCGATGGTTAAGCCGACGATACCGCAGCCGACGACTAGATAGTCATACATGATCAATCCCCGTTTCAGTCTCGAGTTATTCTTATGAGTGATACATATCATTAGTTTACCACCAAAGCCCGGCGCATCTAAAGTTGACGAGCCGGCATCTAGTATCGCATTTACTTCAAAGATATTATATTCTAGAAGTTGCATGGCCTGATGGGGCGCAAGGCAAAGAGCTTCCCACAATAAGAGCTTCCCACAATAAGAGCTTCCCACAATAAGAGCTTCCTACATTAAAAGTTTCTTGTGATAAAAGTTTCTTGTGATAAGAGACACCGGCAAAAGGAGCAGTCTTAAGATGGATAACACCGGCAAGCCGGCTTATAGAAGCATAACCAAAGCCGTTATACCCGCCGCGGGTCTGGGCACGCGCTTTCTGCCGATCACCAAGAGTCAACCGAAAGAGATGGTTCCCGTGGTCGACAAGCCCACCATCCAATACGTCGTCGAAGAGGCGGTCGCCTCGGGGATAGACGATGTCCTGATAATCACCGGACGCGGCAAACGCGCCATCGAGGACCACTTCGATCGCTCCTTCGAACTCGAAGCCGAATTGAAGAAGAAGAACGACCACGCGCTCCTTGCCGAGCTTGAGAACATAGCAAAACTCGCGGACATCCACTATATCCGCCAAAAAGTCGCAGCCGGCTTGGGCCACGCGGTACTCTGCGCCAAGAAGCACATCGGGGCGAACCCGTTCGCGGTCCTTTTGGGCGATATTATAACTTTGAGCGATAGCCCTTGCACCAAGGATTTAATCGGCATCCACGAAAGATACGGCGCGTCCGTCATCGCGGTCGAGCCGGTGCCGCTTGAAGAGGTGCGCCGGTACGGCGTCATCAAGGGGGAACAGGTAGACGACGGCCTCTATCGCATCGTCGACCTCGTCGAGAAACCTTCCCCCGAGCAAGCGCCTTCGAACCTGGCCGTTCTCGGGCGCTACGTGCTCACCCCGGCTATCTTCGACTGCCTCGAGATAACCGAGCCCGGCCTCGGCGGCGAAGTGCAGCTCACCGATGCCTTAAGGCTTCTGCTTGAGCGCGAAGAGATATACGCCCTTGAGGCGACCGGCCCCCGCTACGATATCGGAAACAAGCTGAGCTGGATAAAAGCGACCGTCGAATTGGCGCTGATCAACGAGGAGATAGGGGAGGAGCTTCGGGCTTACCTCCAGGAGCTACTCCGTAAAGAATAATCCATAAGGCATAATTGTCATATGTTACTCTAGCATTTTAGATAACGGGCAAAAAAAGGATGGTGTCGATTGCGTATCTTAGTAACCGGAGGGGCCGGCTTTATCGGCTCGAACATAGTAGACGCCTATATCGAAGCGGGCCATGAGGTCTCTATCATCGATAACATGTCGAGCGGTAAAGAGGAGAACGTAAACCCCAGGGCAAGGCTGTACAAGATGGATATCCGCTCTCCCGAACTCGACCTGGTCTTCGCGAAAGAAAAGCCCGAGATCCTCAACCATCACGCCGCGCAGATCGATGTGCGAAAGTCCGTCGACGACCCCGTCTTCGACGCCAACGTCAACATAGTCGGCATGTTGGGTCTCCTGCAGGCATCGGTAAAGCACGGGGTCGAAAAAGTCATCTTCGCGTCATCCGGCGGCGCCGTCTACGGTGAGCCGCAAGTTTTGCCGGCGGATGAGAAGACCGCGCTCGACCCGCTCGCCCCATATGGGGCGGCGAAGGTCGCCGGCGAGTTCTATCTCAGCTGCTACCGTGCGCTCCACGGCTTAAACTATATCGCGCTGCGCTATGGAAACATCTACGGACCGCGCCAGGACCCACACGGTGAAGCCGGGGTCATCGCCATATTCTGCGAGTCGATGTTGAGCGATAGAGAGGTAAAAATATTCGGTACCGGCGAGCAACTTCGGGACTACGTCTACGTCGGCGATGTCGTCGAGGCCAATCTCTTGGCGCTGGAGAAAGGCGATGGCGAGCGCGTCAATATCGGCACCGGAAAAGGGACCTCCGTCAACGCGCTCTTTGCCATACTCAAAGAGGTCCTTGGTTACGGTAAAGGCGCGGTCAACTACCCGCCCCGCCACGGCGAGCTGGAGAAGACCTACCTCGACGACGCGCATGTCTTTGAGGTACTCGGTTGGAAAGCCGAGGTCTCAATCGAGCGCGGCTTAGAGCGAACCGCCGCTTTCTTTAGAGACAGGTAAACGGTGACGGTTTCTCACAAAGGATATTGACATATGTTAAAGATATTATCCGTTTTCGGGACGCGTCCCGAGGCGATTAAGATGGCGCCGGTCATAAAAGAACTCGAGCGCCGGCCCGATAAGCTCAAATCGGTCGTCGCGGTCACCGCCCAGCACCGGGAGATGCTCGACCAGGTGCTCAACCTCTTCGACATCCGGCCCGATTACGACCTCGATATAATGGAGCCCGGGCAAGACCTTTTCGATATTACGACGAGGGCTCTCTTGGGGCTGAAGCCCGTTCTCGAGCGGGAGAAACCCGACGTCTTGCTGGTCCAGGGCGACACGACGACGACCTTTGTCGCGGCGCTCGCCTCGTTCTACTTTAAAATAAAGGTCGGCCATGTCGAGGCCGGGCTTCGCAGTTTCGACAAGTACCATCCGTTCCCCGAGGAGATAAACCGCTCGCTCACGACCGTCATCGCCGATTACCACTTCGCGCCGACCGAGACGGCCAAAGAAAATCTGCTCAACGCCGGCGTCTCCGAGGCGAGCATTCATGTCACCGGCAATACCGTAATCGACGCGCTCGTGCAGACGGTCAAGCCGGACTATGCGTTCGCGCAGCCCGACCTCAAGCCCGTCGATTTCGCGAACAAGCGTATCATTTTAGTCACGGCCCACCGGCGCGAGAACTGGGGCGAGCCGCTCCGTCAAATCTGCCGGGCTGTCAAAGAAATCGTCGAGGCGGTCGACGACGTCGAAGTCGTCTTCTCGGTCCACTTAAATCCGGTCGTAGGGCGGACGGCAAGCGAGATTTTGGGGGATGTCCAGCGCGTCCACCTCATCGAGCCGCTCGATTACGAGCCGTTCGTGCAGCTGATAAATAAGGCGTACCTGATTCTCACCGATTCCGGCGGCATCCAAGAAGAGGCCCCGTCGCTCGGAAAACCCGTCCTGGTCCTTCGCGAGGTGACCGAGCGCCCCGAAGGGGTGGAGGCCGGCACGGTGCGCATCGTAGGGCGTGACACGCAACAAATAGTCAATTCAGCGCTACTTTTACTAAATAATAGCGGGGAATATGAAAAAATGGCGTGTGCCGCCAATCCGTATGGCGACGGCCACGCCAGCGAGCGAATAGCCGACGTGCTGGCCGGCAATGGCTAGCAGGGGCAAGGCGCTGACAGTTGCCTATCCCTAGCCCTTGGCGTTATTTTTGTCTCTCGCAGCCAACCTACTCCTCGGCCCAGGATATAGCCCCCGTCGGACATTCTTCAATCGCTTCATCGACCTTATCGTGGAGCGGTTCATCCGGGTTCTCATCGATGACATAGGCAAGCCCGTCGTCGCGCATCTCGAAGACCTCGGGGCAGAGGTCCGAGCAAATACCGTCGCCGATGCACTCGTCATGGTCGATAACAGGTTTCTTCATCTTTAGTCTCCTCTCGTTTTTAAGGCTGCGGCCTAGCTGCTCTGTTAGGCGGCTTTCGACCGCAACATTACTTACCCCAATTTCTTTAGCATTATACATTCTCCCCCACACAACAGCTACACATTTTACTATAATCTCTTGATTCATCTCTTGATTTAGAAATTATCCCTGCCGGTATGCGGCATACACCGGCGGCATATACCAAACGCGGCCAAAAGACCCAAAAATATGTTCGTGATTATTTTTACAAGTCCGAGTTATTTTGTTGACGCGTTACCAGATTATTGCTATAGTATCGAGTAAGCACTTCGTGATTGACCTAGCAGGTTAATAATCAAATAGGTAGCTAATATCATACCCTACACCACAACAATAGCTGAGTTCGCTTGAGGGGAAGCGATGATCTCTAACTTTAAACCTGGTCGCTTACTAGTTAGAGGGAGCAATTAGCGAAACCGACCCTTTTTGGGTCGTTTTTTTGTTTAGAAAGGTGATTGGTTTGGAAGCGAACACGGGTTCTTTGAAAAAGTTTCTCATTGACAACAAAAAGGTCGTATCGATAATCGGCGCGGTAATCGTCCTGGTAGGCGGGGCCGCGTTGGGAATGAATATAAGGGAAAAACAGCTGCAAGAAGCGCAAGAAAAAGCTTATACGACGGGCGCGAGCGCCTATTCCGAAGGAAAGTTCGACGAAGCCGTAACCGAACTCGAGAAAGCCAAGGAGCTGGCACCGGGAGACGCGAAGACGCATTTGAACCTAGGGCAGAGCTACGAAGCAAAAGGGGAACTCGACAAAGCTTTAGCCGAGTACAAAGCCTCGATAGAAGCCGACCCTAAGCAGCCCGAGGCTCTTTATAATATCGCAATCATATATAAATCCAAAGCCGATATCGCGAACGCTATCAAGTCGCTTGAGGATGCGGTCAAGCTTAACAAGGAGTTTGTAGCCGCCCGTATCGCTCTTGGCGACCTTTACGTAATAAACGGAGAACACGCCAAGGCCAAAGCCGAGTACGAGGCGGTCGTCAATATGAAACCGTTCGGTATCGATCTGGAGGAAATCAAGCAAAAGATTAAGGTGCTGAAATGATGCTTAGCAAAAACAAAATGAGACGATGGTGTGTTAGCAAATTTTTGGTCATGCCGGCGCTTGCGCTGAGCTTGGTCTTATTCTTTTCCGCGACGGCTTTTGCCGAAGAATTGTGGACGCAGAACGGCCCTGTTAACAGCAACGTCAACGCAGTGCCGCTATCGCCCCATTTCGACAACGACAGCACGATTTTCGCCGGCACACCCTTCGGTGTCTACAGGTCGGTCAACAAAGGAAAAGACTGGACGCTCATCAATAACGGCCTCACCAGCACCAATGTCCGCTCAATCACCATGTCTACAGGCTTTCAAACCGATAAAACGGTCTTCGCCGGCACCAACGGCGGCGTCTTCAAGTCGACCAATTCCGGCGACCTTTGGGCGCCGGTCAACACCGGCCTTAGCAACACCGATGTCCGCTCGCTGGCCATTTCAAAGGATTTTGTCAACGACAGGACGCTCTTCGCCGGCACGGCCGGCGGCGTCTTTAGAACGACCGACGCCGGGGCAACCTGGGCGCCGGTCAACAGCAACCTTACCAACACCGATGTCCGCGCGCTCGCGATCTCGCCTAACTTCGCTAACGATAACACATTATTCGCCGGCACCAACGCCGGCGGTGTCTTCAAGTCGATAGACCGGGGTTCGACCTGGTCCCAAATAAACACCGGCATCGATAACTTTTTCATCACCGACATCGCGATCTCGCCGGAGTTTTCAGTAAACGCGATGATTTTTGTCTCCACCAACGGCGGCGGCGTCTATAAATCGATCAACGCCGGCGGTTCGTGGAGCCAGGCTAACAATGGTCTTACAAGCACAAAAATCCTTGCGATCACCCTGACGACGAATTTTCCGAACAAGGGCTTTACCGTCGTAGCCGGCACCGACGGCGACGGCGTCTTTAAGTCGAGCGACGACGGAGCCTCCTGGAAAAAGATAAACAAGGGGCTTATGCATTTGCTGGTGCTCTCACTTGAAAATCTGCCTTGCTATTGCCTCGACCGGACGCTCTTTGCCGGCACCGAGGGCGGCGGCGTCTATAATTGCGTAGTGGCGGACGAGATTGCGCCGACCACCACACTGGGGACTAACCCGGTAAGCGCCGACGGCGAGAACGGCTGGTTCAAAACCGCACCGTCTATCACCTTGACCGCTGATGAGCCGGGCACCACCTACTATTCATGGAACTCGGCCACCGGCCCTTGGACGACCTACAGTGGCAGCTTTACAGCGATCGAGGGCGAGAATACCCTCTACTACTACTCAGTAGACACCTCGGGTAATGTCGAGTCGGTCAAGAGCCAGGCGTTTAAGGTCGACTCGGGGTTGCCGACCAACCCGTCGTTGAGCAGCCCGAGCCACACCGTGAGCGCTATATCGACCGATACCACAGTCGATATAGCTATTAGTGGTGCCGCCGATGCCGTCAGCGGGCTCGCCGGCTTCTCCGTCGAGTGGAGCAAGTCGTCAACGACCGTCCCGGATCAGACCGTGGATTTGCTTGGGACTACCACCTCCACGACGAGCCTGGCGCTCTCAGACGGCAGCTGGTACTTTCATTTGAGAACTAAGGATATGGCCGGTCACTGGACAAGCACCGTTACCATCGGCCCCTTCATCATAGACACAAAACCGCCGACGACGACCATCTCAAGCAACCCGGCGTCTCCCGATGGCGCCAACGGCTGGTTTAAGACCGTCCCGTCCATTACCTTGACGCGCAACGAAGCCGGGACCACCTACTACCAGTGGG
>Ga0208733_100233_pt1 | contig 28548 bp, 16 predicted proteins | sample SubbioR11Jul_8B1_FD_184816 | JGI IMG/M metagenome (GOLD analysis project Ga0208733, IMG submission 184816) | Serpentinite rock and fluid subsurface biosphere microbial communities from McLaughlin Reserve, California, USA - CR11Jul_8B1 (SPAdes) | ecosystem: Environmental > Terrestrial > Deep... | reverse complement strand
CGATCAAGCCGCTTTTCTTCCGTTGCTAAACTACCGAAGATGAAATCGTCCATGGACACCTTGTTTAACCCTTTACTCCGCCAATTGTTAACCCCGCTTCAAAGTACCTGTTTAATGCCAGGTACACCAAAACGGTTGGGATGACTACGATGACAGCACCGGCAGCAAACTGCCCCCAGGGTACAGCCATACTGTTTGCCAAGGAATACAGGGCTGGTACCGCTAATTTTACCGAATCGGGTGCTGGAACCAAAACTGAGGAGAAAATAAAGTCACCCCAGCCTGTCATAAAAGCCAGAATTGCGGTCACAGCTAACGCCGGGCGAGCCAATGGTAAGGCGATCAAGAAAAATGCTTGAATCGGGGTTGTCCCGTCAATTTGGGCGGCTTCCTCCAAATCGATTGGGATGGTATCAAAATAACCTTTCAGGTTCCAGGTACAAAAAACTAAAGTGGCCGTAGTAAATGCAAGAATCAATCCCAAGTGGTTGCCAAACAACCCGATCGCTGTTAATAACTGAGCAATTGCCACCAGTGAAAGTATCCCCGGAAAAGTGGAGACCGCTAACAGAAAGATCAGGATGAACTCCCGCCCACGAAAGCGAAAACGCGAAAGGGCAAAAGCTGCCGAGGTACACACGATCAGGCTGGCTATCGTTGTTATCGAGGCGACTTTAATGCTGTTGACTAACCAGGTCAGGTAAGGTCTTTCGAACAACATGACCCGAAAATTTTCGAAAGTAAATTCAACCGGAAAAAACATGCCCGCCAAATTTAAGGTGTATAGGCGTCCCCCTTCCCGACCAGAGGCCAGGATAGCAAACCATACCGGGTAAAGTGCGAAAATAACCGCCAACACCAAAAAGGCGTATTGGGCAATACGGACTCCTAAACTGGATTTTCGGACCATTAGTCGTATGCTCCTTTCGTTATCCGCGTCACCCGCAGGCTATACAATGTGGCCAAGAAGAGGATGAGGAAGATCAACACGGCAAAGGCAGTTGCCCGGCCAAAATTCTGCAACTGGAAAATCTGCCGGTAGGCATAAACCATGACAAACTCAGTAGCTCCCGGTACGTCAACGCCGGTTAATGGTCCTCCTCCCGTGATGGCAAAAGCAGTCCCAAACATTTGGAAAGCAGTGATCGAGGTCAATACCGTGGCCGGTAAGATTACAGGCCGGATTAGAGGAAGGGTAATATTGCGTAATTGCACGAACCAGTTTGCTCCATCCATTTCAGCCGCCTCGTAGAGTTCACCTGAAATGGATTGTAAAGCTCCCAGGATAGCCACCATAAAGAATGGATAAGAAAACCACAGGTCGGCCAGCACGATCACGGCAAATGCCGAAAACGGGTTCTGTAGCCAGATAGGTCCGTCAACCCCAAAGATTGTCAGAACTTGATTGATTGTTCCCTGTTGGCGAAACAAAAATTGCCAAACCAAAGCCATAAGTATCGCCACCGAAGACGCGCCCCACGGGACAAAAAGTGCTATCCGGAAAAATGTCTTTCCCTTTAGTTTTGGGTTATTCAAGATCAGGGCTAATACCAGGCCGAATAGAAAGGTCAAAGGAACTCGAACTGCAACAAACAAGATGGTCCTGAACACGACAATAATAAATGGGCCGGTAGCCATCAACTGGTTATAAGCGGTTCTTATGGATAGGATATACGCCAGTCCAACAACCAGAGCAATTGCAAGGATCCAAACCCAGCTAGGGGATATCGGCCGAACGAGTAACCGGTCCAACCGTTTATTGGCATAGTAAGCGACGAAAAGTGGAGTAAATATTAGCCCAATTCTCGCAAAGGCTGTTAACCCATCCACCGCGAATAATTGTCCAAGTAAATAGTGGTAGTTGGCGATTAAGGGTTCTGCCAATCGATACGGCGATCCTAACCCGACAGCGGCTCTTTCCCGAAACTGCGGCCAACAAAGGGGGTCTAGAATTCCACTTAAAATTAATTCACAATCAGGTTTAGGACGAAACCGATTACGATCCGTAAAGGAAATATAAGTATTCAACAAAATGGGATATACGTTAAATACCAGGATTCCTACCACAGTTGGTAACAAGAAAAATAGGATGGTCAACCCTTTACGCCGACCTCTCCAGGCACCCATAATGTGCTCCTTTCTAAGGAAGCCACCCCAATTGATAAAAAGAATTATAAGGAAGGATTTTTATAAGCGGGGAGAGCCAAAACGACTCTCCCCGCAGAACACTTGACTTTTACCTCATTCCTGCAACTGCTTCCTCAATCGCAGCGTGAGCCTCTAGCAAAGCAACATCCGGAGGCTGTGCGCCGGTCCAAATTACAGCCGAAGCACGTCCAACTGGACCCCACTGAGCAGAGGAGAATGGTGAAGGGGACATCGGTACACCAATTGCGAGAGCTTTACCAAATCCAACCACCGCCGGAAGTTGTGCAACCTCAGGATCTTCCAGGGCAGCTATCTGGGCTGGGATGGTCTTGTTGACTAAGGACAGTTCCTTCTGTACCTCAGCACTGGTGAAGTACTTCATTACATCCAAGGCAATATCTGTTTTTTCACGCTCTATAGCGTTTGTGGTGAGCATGAGGGTTTTTATACCCACAAATGGCCTACCCATAGGAATCACGGAATAGTCCACTCCGGCCTCTTCTAGACCAGCAATAGCCCATGGACCAGTCCACCACATACCGACGCGGCCTTCTTGTAACGCAGCGTTACAAATATCATAGCTGTTTTCAGCCAGAGAGACCGCGGCTAATTTTACCAGCCATTCACCGGCTGCCAAGGCTTCTGGAGTATCCAAGAAGGGTACGCCCTCTTCATCTACATAGGAGGGAACACCAAAACCGAAGTAAATCGGTGACATGTGATACGCATCCTCGGCCCCAAAGCCCTGATTGCAGATCAAAGCATTGCCGGTGTCGGCTTTGAATTTTTCTGCCGCTGCTAACAATCCCTCAAAATCTAAGGGATCAGCAGGCAGGTATTCTTCTGTCACAACGGCATTGTTCGCCACCAAAGCAATACCTTCCATTGTCTCGGGCAGACCCCAAATTTTATCCATCCACACCACACCGTTGACACCCGACTCGGTGTAGACCTCATTCAGGAAGGCCATATCCACGCCGTAATCCGACAGCGCGACAATATTACCTAGCAGCGCTTGTTCACCGATCTTGTCATTGGCCCAGCCAATGATATCCGGACCTTCCCCCGCTGGGATCGCGACGTTTAAGGCACTTGAAACGTCCTCGGGTTTCGAAAGGTCGATTATTACACCTGGGTTAGCAGCTTCATAATCGCGGAATGCCTGGGTAATTGCTTCTAGATAGGCTCCATCCCACAGGTGCCATATGGATATCGTAACTTCCTCAACTGGTTCTACGGGTGCTACGGGTTCTTCTGGCGCGACAGGTTCCTCCGGTGCAACAGGTTCTGCTGGTGGAGTAGGTACGGCTGGTGGTGCTATTAACTGACAAGCTGACAGAACAAGCATCGCGATCAGCATCACACTGACCAATACGAAAAACTTTTTCGACATCTCTTTTCTCCTTTTTATTGATTTTTTTTAGGGGTTCCCTACTTGAGGGTCAATCGCGGTCGTACAGTTTTGGCTTTGAACGAAGGGTCGCTTTGACAACCACCTCCTTTCAACGGTTTATGTTTCCATTAAAAAGACACTTATTGAAACCTCACAAATATTAGCGCCGAGCAAGGGGGGATTGGGCGTCATCCGAGAAGAGCGATTGTAAATCGCCTGTGAATCCTTTCTAAAATTTCGTTTAGTGACTGTTTGAGAGAAAAGGTCTTATAAAATTCTGTCAAGACTTTGAAATTTCCAAACGCGGGTTCTCTTAAGCTCATCTCCTCGACTTTGGATTAAGCCCTAAAACTTGAGTATCCATCGTGCCAGATAACCTAAGCCAAACCGAGGAGGAGCTATTACTCAATCTCTTGGTTCCTCCTTTTAAATTCCTTGTATAAACAACCTTGTTGATATGATTATAACATTACTTTATCAACTTTTTGTTTATAATTCAACCATATGCAGCACAACCAAACTTGGCGATTAATCTTTACCCCTCCAGCTCCTGGGGCTTGGAATATGGCACTTGATGAAGCCATATTAGAAGCGGTTACCAGTGCTTCTTCTCCTCCTACCCTGCGTCTTTATGCTTGGAACCCTCCCTGTCTTTCTCTGGGTTATGCCCAGCCAATCAGCGACATTAATTTTCCATCATTAGAATCTTTGGGATGGCAAATCGTGCGTCGTCCAACTGGCGGTCGTGCCCTATTACACACAGATGAATTAACGTATTCGATCATCGCACCCCAAAATAACCCGCTGGTTTCGGGTACCATCCTCGAAAGTTACCGCCGGCTTTCGAATGCTTTGTTGTGCGCTTTAAGAATCCTCGGCCTCTCAGCCAATGCGGATAAAGAGTATCCGTTACCAGCCGGAAGCCAGCCCAACCCACCAGTCTGTTTCGAGGTTCCTTCTAATTATGAGATCACGGTAAATGGCAAAAAATTAATTGGCAGCGCACAAGCTCGCCGATTTAAAGGAGTGCTGCAACATGGTTCCCTTCCGCTCTCAGGCGACCTGACTCGGATAACCTGGGCACTTAACTTTCCTATTCCACAAGAGCGCGATCTAGCAGCCAGGCGGTTACTCGACCACGCAGCGACAGTTGAAATGCTTCTCGGTAGAACTCCAACCTGGGATGAAGCAGCCGTTGCTTTTCAGGCTGCTTTTCCACAAACCTTCGGAATCGAGCTAATTCAAGGGTCACCAACCCTTACAGAATTAATGCGTACAACTGAACTCGTCCGAGAAAAATATGCGAATGTTGACTGGAACAACCGAATATAATGGATAAAAGTAATGACGAGGTGACCAATCAAACCTGAACCTAGGTACCCACTCAAAATAAAACAACTATCCTGGGTCACTACCTTTATACTGTTCATTGTAATGGGTAGATTATTGACCGGTTGCCAGTCGATGACCCCTCCCCCAACCTCGACACCAGATCAAAGCTCTACTCCATCACTAAGCCCCACCCTCACACCCGAACCCCTGGGCAGTCCAGCCAATCCGATCATCTTCGGCTTCGTTCTCGATGGCAGACCCGTTCCGCGTTCTATTTCCGCAATGGAGGAAATTGCCCAAACGATCACCGAAGAAACCGGCATTTCGGTGGTTGTATCCACATACCCTGGAGATATTGAATTATTTACCGCTCTGCAACAAGGCGGTCTTCACATAGCCTGGTTATATCCGCTTACCTATATCCACGCCAATAACCTCAAACTAGTGCAGGTTGGTTTATTAACCAACCATTTCGGAACCTATTTCTATGGCACTCAGTTTCTAGCCAATGTAGAAAGTGGTTTCTCCACCTTCTTCGATCGGAGTACCAACTTGAGCACTGTGGATGCAGCCACAGCTTTGGCCCAATTCGAGGGTCGCCGCCCTTGCTGGGTAGATCCTGGCTCCCTTTCAGGGTTTATCCTCCCGCTTGGCATCCTTGAGCGAGAAGGGATCGAAATTCTTGAGGGGGTCGATGCCCAAACCCATACGTCTGTAATCCGCGCCCTTTACATCAAAGGGGTTTGTGATTTTGGAGCAACTTTCGCTATTTCCGGAGACCCGCGCACTTCCAGTTTGGTCATCGACGATCTCACCGATGCAGTTGAAAGAGTGGTGGTGGTCTGGCAAAGTGATGCGGAAATTCCCAATCTGAATTTGTCCTATTCCACAAAGGTGCCATCCACATCTGTGCGCACCATCAATGATTGGTTCATCGAATATATCAAAACCGTTGAGGGTAGATCCACTTTAACCCGTGCCTTGAATGATTACGATGTCCAGGATTTACGCATCGTGGACGATTCGATCTATGACCCATTGAGAAACGCAATCGATCTCTCAGGTGTGGATCCAAGATTTTGGGTTGGTCGTTAACCTACGACTTAATTTTCCAACATTTACCGAACTTGGCACTAACCTTGTACTCTTTCTTGTGTCTACGGAAGGAGTCGAGCGCATGGTAAAATCACATTATGGTAAAAAAAATCCTTCAATTTCTAATCCGCACCTTTATCGTCTTGCTGATTGGGATCCTATTGGTTTTAGGCCTACCAACGATCCTCAGCGAATTGTATGCCCGTTCTCGAATGTTTACAACCACCAACGCACCGACAAAGCCGGTTGCTATCATTTTTGGGGCCGGATTGATGCGTGATGGCAGCCCTACCCCGATACTTCGTGACCGGGTCACCACTGCAGCTAATCTATATTTCCAAGGTAAAGTAAATAAGCTTCTCATGAGTGGTGATAATCGTTTTGTTGATTACAATGAACCCGGGGCAATGCGCCAATTTGCTCTTGGGTTGGGTGTACCCGAATCTGCTATTGTCTTGGATTTTGCAGGTCGGCGTACCTATGATACCTGTTACCGCGCCAAGCACATTTTTAAGGTTTCTGAGGCGTTATTAATTACCCAAAAATTCCATTTACCCCGAGCTCTGCTCACCTGTAATGGACTCGGGGTCAACGCCCTCGGTGTTTTGGCCGACCTGCGAGAATATAACCGCCATTCGATGCGTATTTGGCGGATCCGAGAAATTGCTGCGACAAGCATGGCATTAATCGATGTGTACTTCACCCGACCGCTGCCTGTGCTTGGAACACCTGAACCCATATTCCCCCTCGAAGCCGGCCACCCAGCTAGTGCAGCCTATGGATTGGAGCAATGATGGATCGCGATACAGCCTTGAAGATCGTTCGGGAATTTGTAAAAAACGAAAATCTCGTTCACCATATGCTGGCTGTTGAAGCTGCTATGCGGTACTACGCCCAACAATTGGACCAAGATGTAGATCTTTGGGGTCTGACTGGCTTATTGCATGATTTCGATTGGGAAATACACCCAACCCTTGAAAAACACCCCACAGCAGGCGCAGTCATTTTGCGCCAGAAATCCGTTCCGGAGCATATTATCGAAGCGATTTTAAGTCATGCTGACCATACCGGATTTCCCCGTGATACTTTGATGAAAAAAGCACTCTTTGCGTGCGACGAAATTACCGGTTTGATCACCGCCGTTGCTTTGGTACGTCCCTCAAGGTCTTTATACGACCTTACCGCTTCCTCGGTAAAGAAAAAATGGAAAGACCGCGCCTTTGCGGCTGGAGCAAACCGGGAAGAAATTGCCAGGGCAGCCGAAGATTTTGGTGTGGAGGTTTGGCAGCATACCGATAAGGTAATTCTTGCTATGCGCAATATCGCCGTCGATTTGGGGCTAGAGGGCAATATTTCACCTTCAAGCTCACTTTGATTTTTGCCCATTAAGTACTTTTTGGGAGGTTTTTCGATGTCCATCCAAGGAAAAGGGTTCTTTATTTGGAAGATCCCAAATGCTGAAAATGGTAACCCCGCCACAATCGCCAACATTGCTAGCGCCGTTGGTATCACCCATGTATTACTAAAAATTGCTGATGGACCATTCCCAAACAATGTCGATCAAAGGACAAGGGAAGACCTGGTGCCACCGGTCGTTCAAGCCTTGCGTTCCCGAGGAATTACCGTTTGGGGGTGGCATTATGTCTATGGAAATGACCCTATTGGCGAAGCCAACATCGCCATCCGTAGGATTCATCAGTGCGATGTGGAGGGGTACGTAATTAATGCCGAGGTAGAATACAAAGAGCCTGGAAAATCCACTGCCGCTAAACGCTATACCGACCGTTTACGCCAGGAGTTTCCTTCCTTACCTATCGCGTTGAGCTCCTATCGTTTTCCATCTTTCCACCCCCAACTTCCCTGGAAATCCTTTCTTGAAAAAATCGATTTGAATATGCCACAAGTTTACTGGGAAAAAGCCCACAATCCGGGTGCTCAATTACGCCGCTGCGTAAGAGAATTCCAGTCAATGACCCCTTTTCGTCCAGTTTTTCCTACCGGTCCATCCTATAAATGGGATGGGTGGCGCCCTACCCCTGCTGGAATAACAGAATTTCTTGATACAGCTCAAGCACTCAAGCTTGATGGAGCAAATTTTTTCTCCTGGGAATCATGCCGCCGCGATCTTCCTGAGATTTGGACTGCAATTACCACCTATCCCTGGGCTCCTGTTCAACCTTTGCAAGATATCGCCGATCGTTTCATAGCAGAACTAAACTCCCGTGACCCAGCCCGAATTACCGCGCTCTATCATCCCGATGCAGTCCATGTCACCTTTGCGCGTGCAATCCATGGCAGTGTTGCCATTCGGGCCTGGTACAACACCCTCATCACCCAGGTGCTGCCAAATCCAACCTTTAAGTTAACTCGCGCCGCTGGAGATGGGGGTTCTCGCCAAATCAACTGGACTGCTCAATCCAGTAAGGGTAGTGTGCAGAACGGCAACGATACCCTAGGAATAATGGATGGAAAAATTGCCTACCATTATTCCTCTTTTAACATTGCCAGCTAAAGCCACCCAAAGCTATTGGAAATTCAGAAACAGGTTCGTGTCGTGGGATAGTCCTAGGAATTACCCACTTGCCGCCTCATTTCGTATTTGAACGGCGGGTAGTCTTTTTAGTTTGATCTCTTTCCGGCACTTTTGTATTTTTGGATGAAGAATCTGGTTGGCCGGTTGTGGTTTTCTTGCGCTGAGTGGTCGTCGTTCCTGGCGACTTTGTCACCGTTGAAGCTTTGGATCGAGAGGTGGTTTTTCCTGCAGCTGGTTTTTGGGTCGTTACCGCTTTATTTTTTTCCCCTTCTGGACTCGTTGGATTGGTTCGCTTAACGGTTGGGGCTTTATCTACGGTTCCGACAACCGTGCTTTTACTCGCCCGGGTCGGCTTTTTACCTGCACCGGTATCGGTGTAAGGTTTTTTTGGGCTTGGCGACCTGGAGGTCATGATTTCAGATGTGGGCTGAAGTGTTTTTGGAGCTGCTCCAATCTTTTCCCGATTTTTCACCCTTGTAGTCCGGGTTGTCGATTCACCCGTTTTTTCTAGCGGTTTCGACCGCTCTTTTTGACCCCATTCAGCCAGACCATCCACGATAGGCGTTACTGCCAAGATCTGATCGCCGCTTTTGATTGGGATGATAACTTTTGGCGCAGACGATCGCCGACCGGCTGGTATTTGATCGACCCGGATAGACTTGGCAGCCAATTCCTTTAAGTGCAACAAACCGGTATCATTCGCCCGCCCATATAATACGCCTACAATTTCTCCACCCTTTGGCGGGTGTCCGGCAATCGTACCTTGTCCATAACGACCTTGGAGCACAAGTTGGTCGGGAGGTAATCGCCACCCCTTACCGTCCGAACCCACCAACAGCAGATCAGCCTTTTCATTGTATCGCACAGCCCCAATCAAGGAATCCTGAAATCCCAATTTGATACCATTCACGCCAACTGCAACCAACCCCATGGGACGGACATCACTTTCCACAAAGCGGATCATCATCCCAAGCCGGGTCGCCAACACGACCTCCGATTTCCCATTGGTTAACAGCGCCCAACCGAAGGAATCTCCCGGATTAAGTTTTGCAAGGGTGAATAATTGCGCGGAGGGTCCGGGCAGATCGCTAATCGCGGATTTTTTCACCATCCCAAATTTGGAAACTGTCAGGACATAATACTCGTCTGCTTCAGCGATCTTGGCAGGTGTAGAAAAGATCTGTGCTAAAACCATACCCGACTCAAAGGCAGACGCTTTGTGGAGCGGTATCCCATCTGCAAAGGTTTCAACCTCTGGCAATGATTGAACTGCGATTGCTGCCGCCCGACCATCTGTGGCTGCCAGGTAAAGGGTATGGTGAGTATTGGTTGCTAACAACCAGCGCGGCGCTTGCCTCCCTGTAGCCCCCGTTAGTCGGTCGTTCCTCGTTCGACCGATCAACCCTCCTTCACTTACACCGACCCAAACCTTTTGCTCAGGGATTAAATCGGTGGTAGTGAGCACATCTCTGGCAACTTCTCCCTCCCGCAAGGAAACGATTTGGGTTCGGCGGCGGTCACCATATGCTTGTTGGATGGCCAAAAGCTCATCCGCTACCACCTGACGAAGCTTTTTTGGAGAACGCAACAATTCTTCCAATTGTTGAATTAATTTAATGGTCTCCTTATACTCTAGTTCGATTTTCTTACGCTCGAGAGCTGCTAATCGGCGCAATGGCATTTCTAAAATGGCGTTAGCCTGTATCTCCGTTAACTTGAAACGTTTTATAAGTTTCAACCGGGCATCATCCACATCTTGGGCAAGGCGAATAAGTTTTACAACCTCATCAAGATGATTAATCGCAATCCGCAATCCTTCCAATAAATGCGCGCGTTGGCGGGCTTTCTCCAGGTCATGTTCGCTTCGCCGCTGAACAACCACAATACGGTGTTCCAGATATACTTTGAGGGCCTGTTTCAATGAAAGCAGCCGCGGCTCGCCATCCACCAGTGCTAACAGTGCAATTCGAAAAGTTGTCTGTAAAGGCGTGCGCCGGTAGATTTCACGCAAAATATTGCCTTCTTCGGCGGCTTTATTTAGCTCAATAACGATCCGCATTCCCTGGCGGTCGGACTCATCCCTCAGATCGCTGATACCTTCGAGAACATTATCCCTGGCCAATTCCGCAATCCGTTCAATTAACGAGGCCTTATTGATCTGATACGGCAGCTCGGTAATAATGATCCGGCTCTTCCCTCGACCCATGTCCTCAAGCTGAACCTTGCCTCGCAGGGTTACTTTTCCGCGACCGGTTGCATATGCTGTCAACATATCTGCGTCTGAGTTTTCTTGGATGATGATCCCACCGGTTGGGAAATCTGGGCCTTTGACAAATTGGATCAACTGGTCAACCGAAATATCCTCCAGTTTTTCCCAATGCTGGAGAAGGTAATGGAGCGCATCGATCACCTCACCGAGATTGTGCGGGGGGATACTGGTTGCCATCCCAACAGCGATGCCGGTCGCTCCGTTCACCAATAAATTGGGAAAAGCCGCTGGCAATACTTCGGGTTCTTCAAGCGACCCGTCAAAGTTACGGGTGAAATCTACCGTACTGCGCTCTAACTGCACCAAGAGATCTAAAGCCAACGGTGTCAAACGCGCTTCGGTGTACCGCATCGCCCCTGGGGGATCCCCATCCACGGAGCCGTAATTTCCTTGTCCATCTACAAGAGGATAGCGCATACTAAAATCTTGAGCCATGCGTGCCATCGCTTCGTAAACCGATTGATCGCCGTGAGGATGGTACTTTCCTAGAACTTCGCCAACAATACGAGCAGATTTTTTATATTCCGAGCCAGCCCGCAAGCCCATATCAAACATCCCATACATAATTCGGCGTTGAACCGGCTTTAAACCATCCCGAGCGTCGGGTAGTGCGCGGGCGACGATTACACTCATAGCGTAATCAAGGTAGGATTGTTGCATCTCGTGGTCAATATCCACATTGCGTATCAGACCAATTTCCATTCCTCGACTCCTGACGTTTCGTGATTCCCCACAAATATATTAAAAAAACAAGCTTAGTTTATCATGGAATAAAAAACGCACTCAAAATTTATAACCTGATTTAAAGGCAGTAGGGGCGGCATTTCCGCCCCTACTGTAAGTTCACGATTTACCTGGTTTTATCAATTAGCACTGGTAATATTGGCTACCGATATTTTATAGGGTTCAACCCCATCGGGGCTGGCTTCGGCAGCAAGAAACCGCCCGTATTCAAAACCTGTTCCCGCTGGAATCAACTTACCAATAATCACATTTTCTTTCAATCCAAACAATGGATCTTCGGTTCCGGCGATGGCTGCTCCGGCTAAAACTTTAATCGTATGCTGGAACGATGATGCCGATAGCCAGGAATCCGTACTTAAGGAGGCCTTGGTGACCCCTAACAATACCTCCGCAAACCGAGCCGGTTGCCTGCCCTCGGTCATCAGCTTCTCGTTAATTCTCCTGATTTCGAGACGATCGATCAAATCATTCGGCAAAAAGGGTGAATCTCCGGCTTTCAAAACCTGTACCCGCCCAAGCAACTTGCGAATGATGACTTCGAAATGTTTGTCGTTAATATTCTGGCCTTGAGCACGATATACCTTTTGGATTTCGGTCATCAGATACATCTGGCAGGCATCTCGTCCTTTGATCCGCAGAATCGCGTGCGGATTTAATGACCCTTCGGTAAGCGGCTGACCCGCTTCTACATGTTCGCCGTCCTTGACAAGGAACCGGGCTGTGGATGGAATATCATATTCCTCTGATTCGCGTTGTTCGTAAGCAACTACCACTCTCCTGTCCTCGAGGCGAACACGCCCTGTGTGCTGTGCATTGATCAATGCTTCACCGTGCTTTGCAATTGGATCGCCTAGAGAAATAACGGTTTCGTCCTTTACCACAATATCCCAGGATTCGGGAACTTCATATTCATCGCTAACCAATTCACTATGCTCTACCCGTACTGCCCGTTGTTCACTATACCGGTCAGACTGGATGATTTTTGCCACCCCAGAGATCGGTGTAATGACCGCCTCACCTTTAGGCATTCGGCGCGCTTCAAAAAGCTCTTCAACCCGTGGCAAACCGGTTGTAATATCGCTGCCTGCGGCAACACCTCCGGTGTGAAAGGTACGGAGGGTCAACTGGGTGCCAGGCTCACCGATCGACTGCGCAGCCACAATACCTACCGCGGCGCCAAGTTCCACCATCTTACCACGGCCTAAATCCATTCCATAACATTGGGCACATACCCCATGGATCAGATCGCAAGTCATCGGCGAACGCACCTTTACTTCCTCAATCCCCGCCTGCATCAATTTTCGGATCAGGTCGTGATCGAGCATATCATCGCGGTCTGCTAAAACTTCTCCAGTAGGTGGATCGACTACCCGTAAAGCAACCAACCGCCCGTATAAACGGATGCTCAACGGCTGACCGGCTACATCATCGGATTTTTTTATCCAAATTCCTTCGCTTGTCCCACAATTTTCTTCATTTACAATCATGTCTTGAGCTACATCTACAAGACGGCGGGTCAAATAACCTGCGTCGGCAGTACGCAAAGCGGTATCAGCCAAACCTTTGCGAGCTCCGTGGGTAGAAATGAAGTACTCTAAAGCGGTTAAGCCTTCCCGGAAATTTGATTGAATCGGCAAGCGGATGATCCGCCCAGCCGGATCAGCCATTAGACCACGCATTCCAGCCAACTGCGAGATAGGACCAAACCCACCCTTGGTCGCACCTGAGTTCGCCATGGTGGACAGATTGCCATTTGGATCCATCCCTCGTCGGACGGCATCAGAAACTTCTTTTGTCGTTTGCTGCCAGATGTCAATTTCACGTTCGTTGCGTTCTTGTTCGGTAAGCAAACCACGCCGAAAAGCGCGCTGAATGTTTTCGATGCTATCCTGAGCACGAGAAAGAATTTCTGGTTTTTCCACCGGCACGCTAATATCTGCTACTGCCAGGGTAGAACCTGAACGCATCGCGTATTCAAAACCAATGTCTTTAACACTGTCTGCAACGAGGGTAGTAATATCTTCGCCACAAATTTCATAAACTTCAGCGATTAAATCCTTAACTGCGCCTTTATCGTGTGTCGTGTTGATAAATTGGACATCTTCTGGCAAAATACGATTGAAAAGTACCCGGCCCGTTGTTGTCTCAACCACCACCCGCTGTTTATTCGTCAATCGGGTGCCTTCTTGGTCGTACCAGGTGTCCACCAGCACTTTAATTTTAGCGTGCACGGGTAGCATCCCAAGCTGGTAAGCAAGCACAACTTCATCCAGGCTGGCAAAAGTACGTCCGTCTTCCGGACGTTGGATGTTATCGGTCATGGTTAGATAATAAACACCCAACACCATGTCTTTCGATGGACTGATTATCGGCTCGCCATCTGCGGGCTTAAGCAGGTTGCGGGATGAGAGCATCAAGGTTCGGGCTTCGTAAACCGCCTTTTCCGAAAGGGGAACATGAACTGCCATTTGGTCCCCATCGAAATCGGCATTGAATGCCGTCGTTACCAATGGGTGCAGTTGAATGGCGCTGCCTTCGATCAATATGGGCTCGAATGCCTGAATACCTAAACGGTGCAAGGTTGGGGCGCGATTGAGCAGCACCGGGCGGTCCTTGATGACCTCTTCGAGCACTTCCCAAACCTCGGGACGATTGCGTTCAATGAAACGCCGGGCGCCTTTGACATTGGCAACATAATTATGCTGGACCAAACGGGCGATGACGAATGGTCGAAAGAGTTCCAATGCCATCGCTTTTGGCAGGCCGCATTGGTATAGTTTAAGGGTTGGTCCAACCACAATGACCGACCGTCCGGAATAATCGACGCGCTTGCCTAACAAGTTGCGCCGGAAGCGTCCCTTCTTACCTTTGAGCATATCACTCAATGATTTAAGTTCGCGACGCCCGCGACGCGAAAGCGCCTTTCCACGCTGCGAATTGTCGATCAAGGAATCGACCGCTTCTTGGAGCATACGCTTTTCATTGCGCACAATTACATCCGGTGCACCTAGTTCAAGCAGCCGCTTAAGTCGGTTATTTCGGTTGATAACCCGGCGGTACAGATCGTTCAAATCGGAGGTAGCAAACCGGCCGCCATCTAATTGAACCATCGGGCGCAAATCAGGGGGGATAACCGGCAAGACGGTTAACACCATCCATTCTGGCTGGTTGGTCGAACGTCGGAATGCCTCCACGACCTTCAATCGGGTGGTTGCTTTTTTGCGTTTTTGCTTACTTTTAGAAGTGCGGACTTCATGCCACAATTCTTCTGATAATTTTTCCAAATCCAAACGGCGCAAAACATCATAAAAAGCCTCAGCGCCCATATCCGCGCGAAAAACCTGTCCCCATCGGGATTTCAAATCGCGGTAGCGGCTTTCACTGATAAAGGTAAAAGGACGCAGCTCCTGCAATTCATCCCGTTGACGGGAATTTGCGGTTTGCGAAACATTGGATTGATCTTCAAGCGTATTACGTAAACCATCCATTTCGATTTCGGCTTGAGCGCGGATTTCTTCAATCTGCATTTTGATCTGTTCGGTATCACGCTGGAACTGATCTTTGAATTCGTTCTCGAGCTCATCCAGTCTTTCTTTAACTACCCGCTGTACTCGCCCAATTTGTTGGGTGGAGATCATCTCATTGGCAGTAACAATTTCAACATTTGCAGAAGTAAAAACAATCGACTTCTTGGTAACATTGCCAACCTCACCTTGTAGCTGGCGTTCCAACGATTGGCCTTCTTGAATCACGGGTTCGAGCTTCTGAGCAATCACCTCATCCCGGCGTGCTTCCATATCCTGACGCCGCAGATTGAATTCGCCGATTTTCCTATCACGAGCCTGTTTCACTTCCAGGATCCGGGCATTAATCTCCGCTGCTTGCTCCCGTTCGGAAACGTTGATCTCATCTTCCAGGCGTTTCAGTGCTTTTTGTCGTGCATCTTCATCGACATAAGTAACGATATATTGGGCAAAATACAGGACTCGATCCAGGTTTCGGCGGGAAATATCCAACAATAAACCCAGGTAGGAAGGTACACGGCGGGTGTACCAAATGTGAGCAACCGGGGTTGCTAACTCGATATGCCCCATCCGTTCACGCCTGACGGAAGCTCGGGTTACTTCGACCCCGCATTTATCACATACTATTCCTTTGTAGCGTGGATTTTTATATTTTCCACAATAACACTGATAATCCCTGGTGGGACCGAAGATTGCCTCACAAAACAGACCATCTTTTTCTGGTCGCAACCGCCGATAATTAATGGTTTCCGGTTTTAGGACTTCACCATAAGACCAACTGCGTATCGTTTCAGGAGAAGCTAAACTAATACCCAACGCAACCAAACTTTTTGTTTCCACGAATAGGCCTCCTCTAATAGTAAACCGGAGTATTAAACTAGTATAAACGCTTGAGCATTTTACTCTAGCGTTTTAATCAGCAAAGGCACTTAATAGGTATACATGCAACAGAAAATTATACCATATATTTTAAAAAATCCTAACATTTTAATAAGGTTTCTTTTTCCAGATTCCCATTTTAAGGACTCCTGGTGTTCCACCTACACCCCCTCTGTTTATGATCCTCATTGGAATTATTTTACCAAGGTCTTCGGTTGTCGTTGATGGTTGGGCAATTCGATAAAAAATGAGCTTCCTTTTCCAAGGTGGCTTTCGACATACACCCGGCCTTGGTGGCGATCAACAATCGATTTTACAATTGCCAAACCAAGCCCGGTACCCCGGTGTTGATACGCCTCACGCTGCTCACTGCGATAAAATTTTTCAAACACCCTGGGTAGATCAAGTGGCGCGATTCCAATCCCATTATCATGAACCTCATAAATGATCCGGTCGTTGATTTCCCTCACACAAACCCGCACCTGTCCCTTGGAGGGTGTGTACTTGATCGCATTTTCAACCAAATTAATGAGCGCCTGCTGCATTAGAGCCACATCTAAGACCACATTTCCATTTTTTCCTTCTTGTGGAGGTTCAAAAACCAGGCTGATATTTTTCTGGGCAGCTTGAGGGTAGTGTTGTTTGATAACTTTTTCGGCGATAGCCGCAGGAGAAACCTCTTCCAGGTTCAAACTAATCCCGGCTTCAATTCTACCTAAATCTAATAAATTGTTGACCAGATGCGACATATTCTCAATTCCGGTGACCATTTTGTTGACGTAATTTTTCTGCTGCTCATTCAACTCGCCAACCATCGTCAACATGGTTGAATACCCGCGCATCAGTGTTAACGGTGTGCGAAGATCGTGGCTGACCGTTGTAACAAAATCGGATTTAATGGTATCGATTTCTTTATAATGAGTAATATCACGTAAAACACAAACTTTTCCAAGGTGCTTTTCTTCACCCAATACCGGTGCAACACTTCCGTGAAATATACGCCCATTGGCGAGTTCAAGCTCCCTGGATGCAACCCGGTCTTCAAAAGGTCCGGTAATTAATTTAACCAGCTCCGGAGAGGATAGGACTTCTTTGGCATGCCGCCCAATCGTTCGGTTGGAAACCAGTCCGGGGATGTGCATAGCCGCTGAGTTTAGAAGCAGTAGATGGTCCTTTTCATCAAAAACGAGCACTGGTTCTGGCGCCGAAGCCAAAACTGCCTCCAGTCTGCGCCGGCCTACTTCTGCAGATGCATACAAACGCGAATTCGCAGCCGCCAGGGCTGTTTCACTGGTCAACGTACTAAGGAAACGCACTTCATCTACTGCAAATGTCCTTGGTCGTTCATAAGCCAGCCACAAGGCGCCAAAATAGGTATTTTCAAAATAAACCCCAAAAGCGATCATCGCCTGTGGAAAGGGTTGGTCCCCGGATGTAAACATTCGGCGGACACGCCGGGTATTCGAAATCGTCAATACGTCCTGGGTGCGCATGAGATCAAAGATTTGATTATCAAGGTGCGCATAGGATTCCGTCGCCGGCCCGATACCAAAGCTTATCCGTTGGTTGCCGCTTACATCCATGCGCACTTCTTGGATGAGAACGATCCGAGCAGAGACCGCCTCTCCGTGGAATGCGCCTTTCAAAATTGGTTTGATCGCCTCATTCACCTCGAGATTTGCAGCCACACCCTGACTGACCTCTAATAACTTATTTAATTCCTCCAGCCTGGTTTTTAGCCCTGTACGCATTTGTTCGAATGAGTGTCCCAAGCGCCCAATTTCATCCACTCCTTGGACATCCAACGCTGATCCAAGTTGTCCATGGGCGATTAAACTAGCCTGGTTGGATAGTTTCTGGAGGTTAAATGCCATTTTCCCTAAGGTAAACCGAACCAACAAAAATGCCATTCCGAATATGGTAAACAATATCGCCATCATCGGAATCGCAATTTCTAGGGTTATTTGCTGCGCGATGAGAGCCGGCAATGTAGCAACAATTGCCCATGGGCGGCCAATAACCGGCTGATAAAAAACAAGTTGACGAGTCCCCGTTGTAGATACATCCTCAAAAAAAGTTGCCTGCTCTGGAATTCGTCCAACATACTGGTCAGCAGCGGTTAATGGAGTGGCTTCTAATGTGTGAAACAGCAGCTTCCGGTTTTCATCGATAATAAACGCTTCACCACCATCACCGGTCAGCGCTTCCAGGGCATTTAAAGCCGGCCGTGTAAAGGGATTGGAATCTAAATCAGTCCGTCCTAATAAAACCCCAACCGGTACGCCCTCTTGTGTATCGATCGCCGCGATAAAAGTAATTTGCGCCGAATTTTCGCCAGGAAACGGTGGAACGGTATAGGTTTGGATCAACACACCCTGCAACGCCAGGTTGACGGCTATTTCTTCTTCTGGGGTTAACTGTAATTGGGTAATATCGGTTTGTGGATATCCTGTAAGCGGTTGCCTGTTCGCATCAAAAACCGTCAGTTGTCGAAAATAAGGAATTGTGCGGATGCGCTCTGAAAGGATTTCGCGAATGGCTGCAGGTGGGTGATTCAACAACTCAGGATCGGCTAACTCCATCACAAGACTCTGTCCGGTCTCTAAAAAATATGGCAGACTATTGGCGGCAATTTTCGCGGAATTGGAAAGGCGGCTTTCTACCATCCGTCGTGCCGCCTGCCCTGCAGCCAGCCAATCGCCAACTATTAAAACCACCATCAGAACGATGGATGCAGGCAGAAACAAATGTAGAAATCGGGTTTGTAAACTCGCTTCAGAGGGTGAGGGAACAAGTTCTTTCGGCCTGTACCAAGCTTTATATCCACTGGCGAACACGATTTCCCCAATTCCGCCAGCCAGGAGCAATTCAACGCTGCGTGCTAAAGTTCGCACCCAGTTTTGGGTAAGTGCAAAATCAAATCTTTCAGCTAATATCCCCGGGACAGCGAAGAAAGAGCTCACCAAATAAACTGGAATAAACCCGATAACAACGACGAATGCCGCACCTAAGGGGTGGCGGATAAATCGGTAAAAAGGTGTTCGAAAGTTTTGGCCGACGGCAATTCCAAAAACCAAACCTAACCCGGCGGTCTCCACCAATGTAAATATAGTATGGGACCCATAAAAAGCCAAAACCAAACCACTCGCAAGACCCACCCCGGCAGCTCCAATTGCACCTACCAGTCCTCCCGCCAACACAATCGGCAAAGCGAAAAATACCATGAGTACCGGTTGGGCAACATCAACCGGAAGGTTTGGGAGCGGTGTGAGCATATCTGCAGAGATGCGTATATTTACCAGTAAGGTGGTTAAAGGAGTGACAACCAATAAAATGAGAAAGATGTTATCGTGTTGTTTAATCCTATGGATGGATGTTTTCCAATTAACGACGATACCCCACCCAATTAACCCAGCCATCAAGATCCAACCCAACCAACCAATAAAGTGGAATGGCCAATCAATATACGGCGTTTGCATGGTTTGAGGGAGTGGGATTAGCATTGTGATTGCATATTAAATTATAGCATTTTGCGTCCGAATTTCTTAACAAGGCTTACAACGAAATAGGGAATAATGAACAATAGAGTCCAGTAGAAAAATAGTTATCGATAAACCTCGTCCATTTATGCCCCCGGAATTCGAGCTGTTTTATTGAATTGTCGCCATGCAATGGAATATAACAACTGGGTTGGCGTTTTCGATATTTGCAATATTTGTGCCAGCCAGGCTTTTTCAGCCAGTTCGGCTTGGGAAAAACAGGATTGGCTAAAAACCAATCGTTGGTCTGCATTCCTCTCTCTCAAACTTGCGCTCTGCTGGATGAATTCATCCTCCATGGAGTCTCGTTCTGTCAGGATAACATCCATGCCTTTCCGATAATTCCGTAATAAACCACGATGAAGCAGCTCATGGCGCCAAAAAAGGGTGGCCTGATCATACGTCCCATCGGGTGCTGGTCCAATATCTGGGAGCCCTGCCTCTATCCAAACCGGCTTAAACACACTCGTGCAGGGGGCGGAGGTACCGGTTAACCAATGCACCGGCTCACCCGCCGCTAATTGGGAAATCATCGACCCTACCGATTGGCTGCCGCGGACTGGCCCAAATCCGGCATGCATGCAAACTGAGGAACCGGTTATGCCTTTATCTGGGCGATAATTACCACCCGGGTCTTCCAAAGCATGAGACCGTAATACCGACATCATCGTTTTCACGGTGATTTGCCCTTTTTTTCGCTTAAGCAATTCTGTAGAGCAAGTCTGCCTTCTATGGGCATCGCTTAACGGGGTGTAGAGGGTATCGGAGTAACAATTGGCAAAATGAAAATCCGCCTTTCGTTTGCACCAACCACGGTCGATGGCATAGGACACCAAATCCGTGGAGGCCATATCCCAGGTGCCTCCAATCGTCAAAGCATTCGAAATGGAGCGAATATCCACAACTTTTTCGGCCGCCCAATTTTTTTCAGCGGTTTCGAGCACCCAAGCGTCGGTTTGGTCAGCAATGATGTAGCTGTTGTGGTAATACATTGGGTGTTGAAATCCGCAGTTACCACCCTGTCCATAGGTTTCTAAAAGCTCAATGATCCCGTAGAGTGCCTCTTCAGCGGTGCGGGAGCGCTCCAACGCCAGGCGGATAAAATCCATGCCGATTAACCCCGTTTTTTTCTCCATGGGTGCTTTCGTAAAAACCGCTTCATTACCGATGACAACCCCATGCTCGTTCGTACCCATTTCGGCGCCCCAAATCCAAAAAGGTTTTGCCAGAAGAACAGAATATGTGTGCTCCACTTGGGGTACTTCGATATACGTACATTTAACCATGCTGCCCGCTAAATGATCGGAGGCTGGAATCAATACGATTTGGTGAGCTTCATTCGGTTCGCGATCCGAATTTTTTGCGAAAATTACCGACCCGTCCAGGGTTGAGTTGCCAAGAGCGACAAAAGTATCACACATTTTCATTCTCCCTGATCATTCCTAACACCTTTTCCAATACAGTGGAAATATTCATTTTCTCAGTGTTGAGTATGACAGCATTTTTTGCCGGGCGCAATGGCGCAATCTCTCGGGCCGAATCATACTCATCTCGCTGGCGCAAAGCCGCCAGAATTTCATCATAACCCATATCCTCACCACGAGCTCGGATTTCTTCATACCGCCGGCGGGCACGCTCTTCAACCGAGGCATCCAAGTAAATTTTCAATTCTGCCTCAGGCATTACCACGGTTCCAATATCGCGGCCGACCATGACCACATTTCCTCGTTGCCCGATAAGCCGCTGTTTATGGATTAATGCCTGTCGAACACCGAAATACGCAGAGACTTTGGAAACATTTGCATCAACTTCTGGACGGCGGATCTCCCAGGTGATATCGATACCGTCGAGAAAAACGTCCTCCCGCCGCCCATCCGGGCTCGAGGGAGGTCGGACATCGATGTCCACTTGTTCACTCAAGCGGGTTACAGCATCTTCATCATTGCTATCCATCCGGCGTAATATAACCGCCCAAGTTACCACTCGGTACAAAATTCCCGTGTCAAAAAACATGTACCCAAGTTCTTTGGCTAATCGTTCGCCCAAAGTCGACTTTCCGGAGGAAGCCGGACCATCGATGGCAATATGCTTAGGGATAGACATGAACCCTTCCTAAACCGTTATTCCTGCGTAGATTCCCAGCCGGGAAACTTATCTTCTCGCACCCATAAAAGGATCAAATCTCTTTCAAGGGTGGCTGACTTCACCAAAGACCACCTAAGCCATTCTTCGGCAACCATTAACGACCAGGTCGGTTGTACCCCCCAGGAGAAATCCTGCCCCCGGTAGGTGGCTGCTAATTCAAGGGATGGCAAATAGGAAGTAAGGACCATGGATGGGGATTCCTGAGATGGCAGTAAATCTACAAATTCCACATGGTTATAATGACGAAGCGCCCATTGTAGAGAGGGTTTAGGTAAATCGACTACGACCAGGTCCAATCCATCTCGCGAACCGGTATTCCATTCAGCTATATCCCCTATGGAAGTTAGGAGAATATCTTCCTCAGCAATCATAGGAGCGGTACGCCACAATTGTGTTTCAGGATAATGGCTTAATCCCCCTGCCCTCCAGGCCGCTGATAAGGTAAACAGGGTTAATGCTGCCATTATTCCCCATAAAGCACCGAGGGTAGAAATAGTCCCAGACCATCCCCACCGCACCATGAAAACGGCCCCGATAATTAACATCAACGATATCCCAATCCCTATCCAACGTAGCTGCAGACCGAGATCACCTTGTATGGGGTGCAAGGTGCCTAATAAATTGAGCCAGTTATATACAAGCAAAACAAAAACCACCAGGGCTAAAATAATGGCCACCATGCGGTCGGCTATCCTAAAATTAAACAAGGCGACGAGCGAGCGAGCAGCCAAAGTCAGCATCGGAAGTAGAGCCCACCCGAGGCCAACCACCTGACGGGATGGGTAAACCAAAACGACGATCAAGGCTGTCAGCATCCAGACAATTAAAAAGCGATCGATTTCGGAATTCTTACGGGCAGTGCGAAAGACCTGCCCAAGAGCAAATAATAAACTCAATGGTTGGTAAACAAGCAACGCCAATAATAAATGGAGAACTGGAACGCCAGTTGTCTGCCCCCATCCGCGCAGATATTCCCATAAGCTGGTAGTGATCCCATTTAAATTATTGGGTATAGCCAGGAATAAACTCCCAAATAACAGGACTGTCCCTACAACCCAAAACACGAAAGGTCTTAAAGGCACTTTGAACCCCGTAAAAATTGAGCCTTGTTCACCAGGATCCAGGCTGAAAACGAACTTGTATAACCCGATCGTCAGGATTAGGATGAGGACACCCTGCCAAAAACTTGGTCCGCCGGTTAACGCCAACCCTAGCAGGATACCAGCAAAGGCCGTTTTTCTTGCTAATACCGCAGCCAACCCAAACAAAAGCATGCTCACTGCAAAACTGTAACCATCGGCCTGGCGTGAAATTGCCAGCCAACCAGGATCGAGAGCGAAAAGAAAAGCCAGGACAACCGCCGGTTTCTTCCCGATCAGAGAGCGAAATCCGATTGGGGTAAGGCTAAGCAGGGCACCGCTCAATGCCGGCAACAAGCGGGCAGCGAAGGTGCCCGAACCCAACAAGAAGAAAAGCAAGGATGTAAACGACAAATAACCCGGGTGCGCTTTCAGGTTGAGGAGATTAACACCTTCTGCCAGTTGGTGGGCCTGGTAAGCTATTTGGCTCTCCAGGTCGCTTAAGGGCAATTGGGCTAAATTAATCAAACGTATCGCAGCAGCAAGGAAAAAGGCCGCCCCATACAATCCATGTTCAATCGTGAATTTTGTTTCGGATTTCATCATATTTAATTTAATGTCAAAATTGGAGTCCTGAACTGGTCCGGCACTTCATAAATCACCACAGAAGCATTGATGAAAATTGGGTTTAAATGGTTGATAAATTTTTGTTCACTTACCCGATAAGTGTTTCGCTCAATCGGGCCTATATAAACATAACGTATATTGTACTTGACTAAAACCTCTCGGGCTTGCTCCCAATGGGTCGTATGATAGAGCAAATCGATATCGGATCGCCGTGTGCCCATCTCCCGACCCCCCCCGCGCCATTGTACCTGGTGACCCTCCCAACCTAAAACAGTCGGCTGCCCGGTGTGGGTAGAAACCCGGGCAAAGTCAGGGTGGTATTGCGGGCCCACCGCTTCAACCACCACCCCTAAGGGGGCATCTTTGAGAAACATAAAGGCTTGCCATTCATCCGGCGAGATGCGTGCCAAATAAGCCTTTCCATCCAAATTGAGCTCGAAAGGTTTCAATGAGTCTTGTTGAATTTTAATCGGCAGCATTAAGATGGGATATACGAGCGCCACAACTATCAATAAGCTCCAGCCGGTCCGGAAAACCAAACGACTTCGCCCAGAGAGTTCGCTAAATAAGACAGCACTCGCATACGCTGCTGCCAGACCCCAAACCATCCAAGCCTGGATATAGAACTTGAAGATGGTATTCATCCTTGTGCCAAAGCCATCCTGCAGGTAGAAGAATTCCGGGACCAGGGTCAGGCCAATACCTGTCAGGACAAGCAACAATACGAACCCTTTAGGTTGATCGGCATTCTGGTCGTTTTCGCTCAGGATGGCTTCCGGGGAATCTTCATCTGCAATCGGCCGTACTCGCAGGTGACTGATGACCAGGCTAAGCATTAGCCATAATGTCAGCCAGGTGCCAGGGCTTAGCAATCGACGCAGGATAGAAGTTGCCATTAAATCATCGAAGCTGCCACCTTGTTTACCAAAATACATTCCTGCCAAGGAATTAATCGTAAACCCGATTTCACTTATCCGGGAATTTGCCGAACCCATTAATCCCTGTGCAACCAAATCTCCCACCTGGATCAATCCGGCAGCCGCCGCCATTAACCCCCACAAACCACCTACGATTACCGCGGCCTTTATCAAGCCATGCCTCAGATCCACACCCTGGTCTTTTCGGTTCCTTAAAAACACCAGCCAGGCAAAAATAGGAAGGATCAAAGGGGCGAACATGACCCAAAATTGAATACCCCGGGTATGAAAAATTAGGCTGGGCAGTAACCCGCCGGCTTGTGAGGCAAAACCGACATAAAATGGCAGGTATAACAACCCACCGGTTACCCCCATTAATAACCCGACCGAAATAAAATCACCGACCCGCCCAAGGTTCCAGCCCATCTGCCGGTAGCGTACAAGCGCATAAACACTGCTATACAAGGCTACATAAATGGGAAAATCCCAGGTATTCATGAAGGCTAAACCACCCAATACCACCGCTGCCAGCCAAAATTCCGGTTTACGCACCCATTTCCTCAGTGATACCGGCCCAAATCTTCTTCTAGCGCCGCTGTTATATAAGTTGAGTGCTAATCCAGTTGCCAATAACACAAATGGCATGCCCAAAACATGTGGATGTAGATCGGCTAACAAGTAGGAGAAGAAGGGAAATTCGTTGATGACTTCCTCTGGCTGGTTAAGCAGGTTGCGATCCTGAATTACCCGTGAAGCGCGCCACCACAACCAATGGGAACGACTAGGAATCCAATCGAAGGGTTTGGGTGGCGGTTCGTCAAATTCCTTAATTCCAACCCAACTCCAAAATCCAGACTGCCATTGACCTTCCGCATCCTGGGACCAAAAGATACCTTTGGAATGAAAAACATCCAGAATGCCCGCCAGATTGCTGACCAACAAGATTAATAATGGCGCTAGCAGAGCCCATCCGGCGGCGCGCCGTTGAATCCGACCTGGATCGAGTTTCCGGATTCCCCCATCGAAGGATCCGACCCCTGTGGAACTCACCTCAGCCTCGGCCGAGTCCTCCTTAATATCTTCTTTGTGATTTTTCTGGTTTGGATGGATGACCTGCCTGAAAAAAATATAAAGAAGGTTATACAAAATTCCAAACCCACCCAGGGCGGTCAGCGCAAACCACATCGCAACCGCGACATTAAAGGCCACATGAGATACGACCCCGCTCAATTGTATCAACATGCTGATGAGGATATACCCGAAGTAATAATACGAAATCGCATAACCCGAAAGCCAGGGATCATTCGGTGGGAATTGTGGCGAACGTACGATCGAATTTATGAAAGCCAGTTCCATCGGCTTTTCAGTAAAAGTAATATTCGGGTTGGCAGCCCTCACCAGCGCCCAGGCAACAAAAGCACCGATGAACAACAATTCGGTTGTGAGAATCAAGGGTTTGTGATCCTTTAACCAAATCCGCAATTCAACCCACCCGTTACGGTTAAGCCATAGACCTAACCCTCCTAATAGCAGCAAAGCGAAAAGGACTCCGCCCGGGTCGTTTTGGGATATCCGAAAGGACGTTAACAACCAAAAAATAAAACCCCAAACGAGCAGCCCCAAAGACCGTGAAAGGGTGTACCCCCGATCTGGCAGAAACCGAAGGAACCGAAAAGCGATGGGAAGGGTTAACCAGCCAACCAAAGTGACCAGAAGGTACCAAAACACAACCGCGATCATTTCTGACCAGTTCCTTGTTCAGGGAATTTAAAATTGCCATCCGCGTCTGGTGTAAAAAGCATCACCCGCACGACGGTCTCGACCCGGATTGGCCCATAGATATGCGGAAAATAATCTCCGTTTTCCGCCAGTTCAATGCGCAGTACGCCGGTGTACACAGTTGGGTCAATCTCGAGTAAGAGTAAATCTGACTGACCGTGAAAAAAGAGGTTACCAGTTTTTACAACCTGCTGGCGCGTGGAGCAGTGAATAAATCCCTCGCTTTGCAGAGAGTCAGCCAGGTATTGTCCCAACTCAACAGCCTGGCGCCAGGCATGGGCAGGGGTGATATGGTAAATCAAAGGAGCCGGAACTGGTTCTTTCATGGTTTAACCTCATAAATGACCGTTTCACGATCTCGGTAAACCTCAACCCACAATACATTGTTCAGGATTGGGAATTTGGCAATCCCATTTGGTTCGTAGAAAATTCTTTCAAGTTGACCGACAATAATGTATTTTACCCCGTACTTTACTAAAAATTCTCGGGCTTCGCTTTTATCGGTGGTGTTATAAAAATGGGCCACCTCTTCAACTCTGGTAGTAACCGGTGTATGGCTTAACCCCGCCCGCTGCTGGCGTTGGTGCCAATTCCAGCCAATCACGGCCGGCAGGCCGGTGTAAATGGAAATACGAGACCCCCAACGGTACTCCGGTGTATGCCCTTCAACGATCACAGGCGAGCCGGTGATGTTTTCCTGTAACCAACGGATCGCCAGGTAATCTTGTTCCAGGTCCATTGCCTGACCTTGATCGTGATACTCGGAAGTGCGCATAAAGGTCATTCCATCCAGGCCCATCGGGGCAATGGGACTCATCCGGTCACGGATCTTCGCCGACCCGGCCAACACCGGATACAACAATCCACTCATAACCAATAAAATGGCGAAAACCCTCCATGTTTTCGCCCAGTTTGTCCGCCAGCTTATTAAAACATTGGGGACCAACCAGACAGCAGATACCGCTGCGCTTACCGCGAATAAATTCCATGCTTGCAAGTAAAATTTAAACACGGTATTCATCCGGCCGATATCACCTACCAGTACTACCAGGTCGACGGCCAGGGTTAACGTCACAGCTGAACCAATAAAAAATAGTACGGTTCGTTTTGCGGTCGGCTGTCCTGGACGGAGGATTAAAATCAACGACCAGATTGCCAGGGTGAGTGTCAACCACCCGATTTCGACGTTTGCTCCCAAAACGAGGTAAATAATCGCGACCAAGTAGCAGGCAAGGCCAAAATAAATCCAACTTTGGAACCGGCGCAGCTTGTACAACCCCGATAAAGGCGTTTTCGCCATCCAGTCGATTGTTTCCCAAATCATCCACGAAATAATAAAGAACAGGAATATCCCCCAATGAGTAAGATAGGAAATTAATGGGGAACGAGCGCCTTCCCAGAAATCGACACTGGTATACCCTTGGACGTACCAGTCTGCATAAGGTTGAAAAAATAAAAAGGACAGTCCAACCAACAATAGGCCTGTCCCAATGGTTACCAGGCTACGTTGCAGCCAGGCGGGAAAATATTTTAGGATTCCCTGGCCCAATGGCATATAACGGAATACCCCATATCCAACCGCCGCGAGGCCAAGACCAAAGTAAGTCGGCATATCCCAGGTATTGGTCGGTCGCAGCACACCGATTGCCAGTCCACCCACACAAACTGTGAGGAAAAATCCTATGGTTCGGTTTTGAAGTTGATCAATTTGCCAGCACCATTTTCCGAAAACAATTGCCAAACACCACCCCATGGCCAGCAAAGTGAGAGGCAAGGCAAATAAGTGAGCGTGCGGGTCGCCATAAAGAAAGGTAAAAAATGGGAATTCGGTGATCGCCTCCCCTGGCAGGGCCCGGCTGGGGATCCAATACCAATCCCCTATGCTGAACGGCAATCGTTCGCCGACCAACACTCGAGAAAACCCCTGGACTGTCCAGGAGAGCCTGTCGATCAAATTTGAACCGTCTATCGTCCCACCTGGTGCAACCAGACGCATTACCCCATGCCATGTCATCCTCACTGTACCTAAGTTACCAATAATCAGGACAGCAAATATTGCCAGGATACCTCCAAAATAAGGTTGTCTCCCATTCGGCAGCCACCTTGGATGGATCTGACTTTCCTCCGAGGTGAGTATCAGCCCCTTTACCAGGTTGTATCCGGCGCTAAAAGCCCCTAATCCCAACATCGCTGCCATAATGGGTAGGATAAGGTTATAGGCGATGCTGGGAACGATTCCCAATAATTTAACCGGAACTGCCGAAAGGACAAATCCGTAATAATAATAATTGATGTATCCGCCACTAAACCAGGGATTGTATGGTGGGAAATTTGTGCTTTTTAATACTGCGTTTAAATAAGCGAAATCCATCGGCTTTTCTCCGCCAAAGGCGGGGTGCCATAAGTCTGGATTGCCAAATCTAATCAAAATGAAGAGCAGGAACAATCCCAGGCTAATTCCTTCGACCGTTAGAAAATAATTCCGTCGCTCCCGGTATTCTGCAACCAAACCTTGCCGCTGCCATATCGCTAAACCAATATTGAT
>Ga0208733_100232_pt1 | contig 28701 bp, 23 predicted proteins | sample SubbioR11Jul_8B1_FD_184816 | JGI IMG/M metagenome (GOLD analysis project Ga0208733, IMG submission 184816) | Serpentinite rock and fluid subsurface biosphere microbial communities from McLaughlin Reserve, California, USA - CR11Jul_8B1 (SPAdes) | ecosystem: Environmental > Terrestrial > Deep... | reverse complement strand
CAATCAAAAAAAATGGTGTACGTTGACGGTAAAAGCGAAGCTTAATGTTCATAAATGGAGCGCATTATTCCAGGTCTCCTATTGACAACGCTACCAAACCTTTAACCCCTCCCTCCCCTTATAACTCCCCCTTCCCCCCTCTTATCTTAAGAGGGGGAAGATGGATGGGGGCGTTAGATTGGGAGGCGAGGTGGGGTTAGGGGGAAAGGAGGAGATTATGGAATGGTTGAAAGCCTTCGGCGGTTTGATCGGAAGGGTTCTTCTCGTTCTCATCTTTCTCAATTCGGGAATCGGGAAGATCGGAAACTTCGAGGGGACAGCCCAGTATATGGCAAAGTTCGGGATGCCTTTTACCTCTTTCTTCCTCTTTGGCGCCATCGTCTTTGAACTGGCGGGAAGCCTCAGCGTCATCCTGGGATATTTCACCCGGCTTGGATCGCTTCTCATCCTCATCTTTTTGATTCCAACCACACTCATCTTTCACACCAATTTCGGCGATCGCATCCAGATGATCATGTTCATGAAGAACGTGAGCATGCTTGGAGGATGCCTCCTGCTTTTCTCTGCAGGACCGGGGCGACTGAGTCTCGATTACTTTTTAAGGGGAAAGAAGACCTGACAATGAATTTCAAATCTTTTGAGGTCTGGTGGAAGGCTTTCCGGTTTCACTATGCCTCGGCCAGTTTTATGCCAGGGATTTTGGGAGGGATGATCGCCTGGACATACGATGTGCAGTTCCATCCCGGATACTTCCTCCTGGTCATGCTGGGCCTCATCCTCAATCATCTGGCTCTCAATATGACGGATGACTATTACGACTTCCGCCATCTGGTCGATGTTTTCGATTCCCATGGGAATCCTTATGCCGGCGGGAGCGGCGCCCTTTCAAAGGGTTTGATCAGTCCTGATCAGATGCGCAATGTCTTTGCGAGCTTCTATATCATTGCAATCGGGATCGGAATATTTTTAGGAATTTTGAGGGGATCTTTTGTTCTTTTCCTTTTAGCCTTTGGCTTTTTCTGCGCCTTCTTTTATACAGCTCCTCCCATTCGATTCGGCTACAGGGGTCTCGGGGAAATCGCCCAGCTCCTCTGCTTCGGCCCGGGAATCGGTCTCGGAGCTTACTATGTCCAGACGCAGAAGCTCTCAGGGGAAGCCTTCTGGGGAACGCTTCCTTTCGGGATCATGCTCTTCTCGATGATCACGATCAATGAAATTCCGGATTATCTTGAAGACAGGAAAGCCGGAAAACTGAACCTGGTCGCCCGCTTCGGGAGGGAGGCAGGAGTGAAACTATTTATTCTTAGCCTCCTTTCGGCTTATGGCGCCATCCTGATGGGCATCTTTTTAGGGAAGATTCCTTTTGTTGGATTGATCTCCCTGCTGACCTTTCCCATTGCCTTTAAGACCATTTCGATTTTAAGAGGCAATTATCAGGATCCTGTGAAGATGGCGCCCGCCAATCTGGGAATGATCTGCACCCACAATTTTACTGCAATTCTGCTTATCATCGCTTACACCATTGAGGGGTTTAAAAAGGAATCTTTAACCGCCTCTTTTCTCCCCTTAATTGTGTTAATCATTCTTTATTTTCCTGTCGCTTTATTGATCAGGAGAGCAGTTTTCTCGCCAACCCTGAAGGGTTGAGTTACAATACTTTGCAGGCAGTAACTCAGGGCTTTAGCCCTGACAGATTTAAGAAGAAATGGAGGAAGCTATATGACGAAAGAGGAGTTTTATCTTTTAGAGTTCACCGGCGCCGAATGATCCCACTGCCGTCAGGTGGAACCTCTCGTGGAGAGGTTGGAGGATGAAGCGGGGGTCAAAGTGGCAAAGTTGGAGGTCTGGCATAATGAAGCGAATGCCAAACTGATGAGAGAATACGACAAGGGCTATTGCGGCGGCGTCCCGTTTTTTTATAATAAAAAGACCGGTAAGTGGATCTGCGGCTCTGCGGATTACGAACGGCTGAAGAAGTGGGCAACCGAATAAAGAAATTCAAGATTCAAAATTAAAGATTTAAAAATAAAAATGGCAAATCGCAAATCGCAAATCGAAAATCGTAAATAAAGGTGAGTCTATGAGTCTTTTTGAGGATTACTATTCTTTAAAGGGGAAGATGTTCCAGATGCTTAAGCCTGATGGGACGCTTTATTCGGAGATGGGGGCGCCGCTCAACGATCAGGAAACGCTCCAGCTTTATCAGAGGATGGTCTTCATCCGGCTGGCTGATCAGAAAGCCTTGATGCTCCAGCGACAGGGAAGGATGGGAACCTATGCGCCTGTTTGGGGGCAGGAGGCTTGCCAGGTTGGAAGCGCCCATGCGCTTCAAAAAGGGGATTGGGTTTTTCCTGCCTTCAGGGAATTGGCCGCAAGCCTGATGATGGGGATTCCTCTAAAAACCATCTATTTATATTGGATGGGAGATGAGGAGGGAAGCCGCGCTCCCGAAGGAATCAATGTGGCGCCTGTTTCAATACCCGTTGGGACTCATCCCCTTCATGCGGTCGGAGTGGCCTGGGCAGCCAAGATCAAAGGAGATAAAACCGTGACCATCGCCTACTTCGGAGACGGCGCAACCTCAAAAGGGGATTTCCACGAGGCAATGAATTTTGCGGGTGTCTTCAAGACCCCCACCCTCTTCTTCTGCCAGAACAACCAGTTTGCCATCTCTGTTCCAAGAAAGATCCAGACCGCCTCTGAGACGATCGCCCAGAAGGCGATTGCCTATGGAGTTGATGGAATTCAGGTGGACGGAAACGATCTCTTTGCTGTCTACACGGCAACAAAGGAAGCCGTTGATAAAGCCCGCTCCGGAGGAGGGGCCACCCTTATTGAGGGAGTGACCTATCGGTTTGGGCCCCATACCACTGCGGATGATCCGACCAAATACAGGACGGATGAGGAGATGGAGCCCTGGAAACCCTTGGATCCATTGGTCAGGTTGAGGCTTTATCTCAGAGAGAAAGGGCTGTGGAATGATGAGGTTGAGAAACGATTAACAGAAGAGGCGCAGAAGGAGATTGATCGGGTAGTTAAGGAGGCTGAGGCGGTTCCAGCGCCCGAAGTGGAAGATATTTTTAAATATGTCTTTGCCGAGATGACGCCGCAGTTGAAGGAACAGATGGAGTATTTGAAGGAAACATTAGCATAAAAAGCGCAAAGGGCATAGAGCAGAGGGCATAGCGTAAAAACCTAAAGGAATTGTAGCGCCCTCATTTATTGAGGGCGCCAAAGATGGCGTTGGCAGTAAATGCCAACGCTACATATTTTGGAATAAAGGGGAAACCTAAATGGTTAAATTGAATATGGTGGAGGCAATCAATTTAGCTCTCCGGGAGGAGATGGAGAGGGACGATCGGATCGTTATCCTCGGTGAGGATGTGGGGCGCGAGGGTGGGGTCTTTCGTGTGACCGATGGACTTCAGGCGAGGTTTGGCGATGAGCGGGTGGTTGATACCCCTCTTGCGGAGGCAGGAATCGTCGGCACAGCCATGGGCATGGCCCTCTATGGACTGCGACCGATTGCGGAGATTCAGTTCGATGGTTTTCTCTATCCCTGCCTCGATCAGATTACCAACCACATCGGCCGGATTCGGAACCGCTCACGAGGAAGGTTTACCTGTCCATTGGTCATCCGGGTTCCCTATGGGGGCGGCATCCATGCCCCCGAGCATCATTCCGAAAGCCCTGAAGCGATTTTGGCCCACACTCCGGGAATAAAAGTCGTCATTCCTGCAACCCCCAATGAAGCCAAAGGGCTTCTCCTCTCTTCGATTCGTGACCCCGATCCGGTCATCTTCCTTGAACCCAAACGCATCTACCGGGCCATTCGTGAGGAGGTTCAGGAAGGAGACTTTACCATTCCCATAGGGAAAGCTCGATTGGTTCAGGAAGGCAGGGGTGTGACGATCATTGCCTGGGGTGCGGTGGTGAGAGAGGTTTTAAATGCGGTTGAGGAATTGAAAGGCAATAAGATCGACATGGAGATTATCGATCTCAGAACAATCTCGCCCATGGATGTGGATGCGATCATCACCTCGATTCGAAAAACAGGGAGAGCGGTCGTCGTCCACGAGGCGCCAAAGACCTGCGGTCTGGGTGCGGAGATCATTGCCCTGATCAACGAGAAGGCGTTTCTCTCACTTCAAGCGCCCATTGAGAGAGTGACAGGATTCGATATCCCTGTGCCTCTGCTCAAATCAGAGCACTATTATCTTCCCAATCCACAACGGATTGTGGCGGCGGTGAAAAAGGTGATGAGCTTTTGAATGGAATGATGGAATGCTGGATTTAACAAAACCCATCATTGATGGTCTCGTAAAAAGTCGAAAAATCCTAATGATCGTCATTCCCCGACTTGATCGGGGAATCCAGTCTTTTCAAGTAATTATAAGTCCACTGGACACCGGTTTTCACCGGTGAGACGACTTTTTAAGAAACCACCATCATTCCAGTATTCCAATATTCCAGTTAGACTTTTGTGGAGGCATTATGGCTTACGAATTCAAATTTCCTGATATCGGAGAGGGATTAACCGAAGGAGAAATCGTCCGCTGGCTGGTCAAAGAAGGGGATGAGGTTAAAGAAGGCCAGCCTCTTGTTGAGGTCGAAACTGACAAGGCCCTTGCCGAGATCCCTTCTCCAGCGACCGGAGTAGTGCTCAAAATACTTGCTAAAGAAAAAGAGATCGTCAAGGTAGGTCAGGTGATTGTCATCATCGGAGAGAAAGGAGAAGCATCGGCCGCTCCGCCTCCAAGACCCGGATCAGTCGGGGTCGTGGGTGAATTGGAGGAGGCCCCTGAAGAAGCTCCATCCGTAACCATTACAGCAGAACCGGTTAAGACAGTCCTGGTCAGCGAGCATGCGCTTGCCACTCCTGCTGTTCGAGCTCTGGCAAAGGAGATGGGGGTTGATATTAATAAAGTGAAAGGAAGCGGGCCTGAGGGGCGGGTTCTGGAAAAGGACGTTCGCCAATTCGCCGATGCCAAGGGAAAACCTCCGGAGCCGGAAAAGAAAGCTACAAAAGTGAAGAAATATGACCTTTACGGCTATGTGGATCGAATTCCATTAAGAGGGGTTCGGCGCTCCATTGCCAAGGCCATGGTCAAATCAAAATATACAGCGCCTCATGTGACTGCCATGGACGAGGCCGATATTTCGGAGTTGTGGAAGATCAGGGAGAAAGAGAAGAAAGCAGCGGAGAAGAAAGGGATTAAACTGACTATCCTTCCTTTCATCATCAAAGCCGTGATCGCAGGTTTGAGTGAGCATCCCTATCTCAATGCCGCCTTGGATGATGAAAATGAAGAGATCATTCTGAAAAAGTATTTTAACATCGGGGTTGCCACTGATACTCCTGAAGGACTGATGGTTCCCGTCGTGAAAAATGCAAAGGATAAGTCCATCCTCCAGATAGCCAAAGAGTTAACCGAGTTGGTCGAGAAGGCAAGAAACCGAACGATTGATCTTGCCGACTTGAAAGGGGGAACCTTTACCATCTCCAACTATGGGGCATTAGGAGGAATCTATGCGACCCCGATCGTTAACTATCCCGAAGTGGCGATTCTGGGCGTCGGAAAAATCAGAGAGATGCCTGTTGTGAGAAATGGGAAGTTAGTGGTTCGAAAAATTCTCAGCCTGGCCCTCTCCTTCGATCACCGGGTGGTCGATGGGGCGGAGGGGGCGCGATTTCTCAACACCGTCATCGCTCGGCTCGAAGACCCTGACCTGATTCTGCTGGAAACCTAAAGTGTTCCAACTGGTCGGGTGGTAGGACTTCTTCCTTACATCTCCCCTTGTTTTTCAATTTTAAATTATTGAAGGATCTTGAAATTGAGGCTTGCCAGTATCTGATCGCCCTCTCTTGCTTCGGCCTTCCAGTTTCCAGCGTGTTGCGGACGGAAGGTCAAATAGCTGTAAACTGACCATGCGGGAGGCTTAACATCGGCTTCCATTCGATGGTACTCCTTTCCTTCCAATAGCCAGACATGGGCGATCTTTCCTGTTCTTGGAGTCCTGATTCTTGTGAAGAAGTAACCCCTTTGATTATTTGAAGCAAATTCAGAAGAATTCCCTGTGAGGAACTGTTGGTCACTCTTTCTCTCGATACCTGTTCCCATCCCCGCTTCAAGAATTTCAAAAGCAGGGGGCGGATGCGCATCCACTTTCTTGCTTTCTAACTTTATCAACTCTGGAATCTCCTTTGGTTGAGCCACGTCATCGATTTGCCTCTCTTCCTCTCGCTCAATTGCCGCAGCGGGTAACACAGGGAAGAGTATGGAAGCGGCGGGTTTCTCTTCTGTGGGATCGTGGACAAGGTAGGCGATGAAGAGTGATACGAAGAGAAGGGCTGCGATGATGAGAGAAGAGAGCCAAAATGGTCTGAAGTTCTTTTTCGGTAATGGGGCCTCCGGTGTCGATTTCGGAGGTTCGGGCGGAAGAAGGCTTTTTAGATAATTTTCATATTGGAGAAGAATATCTTTCTCATCAAGGGTAAGATATCTGGCATAACTCTTTAAGTAGCCTTTGACATAAAGAGGATGAGGTAGCAGTTCATATCTTTCTTCTTCAATGGCCTTGAGATGGTGTTCCTTTATTTTTGTGAATGAACAGATTTTCTCCAGGGAGATGTCCCGCATCTCTCTTTCTTTTTTCAAAATTCTTCCTGGAGATTCCATCATGACCTGTTCTGGAGAAAGGTTCAGCACGATGTTGTTAAAATTGATTTAAGCCTGAGATAGATTTCCAATAATGATAGTAGCAATTGTCGTGCCAAATCACTTAAATCGTAATTTATTGAAATTTAAGAATACTATTGAATAATGGAATTTAAAAAAGATGATAGTATGCCATTTTTTTACCCTAAATTGACAATTTGTCATGTTGTTTTGGTCACTTCCTTCCATCGTATAGGCTGGACAAGAATGTCCCGCTATGTTGGAAGCGGGGTTAGACCTGCAGCAGGCCCCGCCTATCGACTCTGGCTATCAATGAAATGAAATTACCCCGATGATTGAGGGGTTACAGAGATTTCAATTTTTGATAGCCTCGTAAAAAGTCAATTGCCGGATATCATTCATGCTTCGATCCCGCGTTTTGCGGGACAAGACCGTAATATCAATAGGTCACACCGTTCACCCTGAGCCTGTTGAAGGGGGGGGCGACTTTTTACGAGAACATCATTTTTAACATTGACAAATGGTTTGGGATGGCTTACTATCAGGGGCAACTGATAATTCTGATTAATCTGTTTTGTCAGAGAAAACCGTAACAGGAGGCGGCGCCATGTCAAAGAAGAGTCAAAAGGTATCTTTCTGCGGCCCTGTGGATAGGGGAATGTCCTGTTGCAAGGTCGAATCCATCGTCAGCGTTGATGAGCGGGGACAGATGGTGCTTCCAAAAGACTTGAGGGATAAAGCAAAGATTCGCGCAGGCGACAAATTGGCCCTCATCAGTTGGGATAAAGAAGGGGAGATATGTTGCCTCTATTTGATCAAGACGGAACACCTTGCAGACCGCGTGAAGGATTTTCTCGGCCCCATGATGAAGGAGGTATAGGAGATTATTATGGATGAATCAAAATGTTACACCTCTGTACAACAGGGCGAATTTTCTCAAACCACAAGCTGTTGACCTCCGGCGATAAAGGCTCAGGTGAGCCCTCCCGATTTAAAACAACCCTTTGTGACCGGCTCCATTCAAACTTCGGCGGGTTTGGTTCCGCAGGTTTCATCCTCTCTTACCCGGAGCGATCATCTGAGAGCCTTTAAGGCACGCTGGGGCATAGGCCGCATGAATTATACGGTTGAGCCGGGCCTCTATGGTCTGGGTCAACCCGATGACCGATCCCCTGTACTGGTTACAGCCAATTACAAGATGAGCTTTGATAGACTCCGAGAAGCCTTGCCCGGCCGGGACACGTGGATTCTTGTCCTTGATACAAAAGGGATCAATGTCTGGTGTGCGGCAGGGAAGGGAACCTTTGGGACAATGGAGCTTGTGAGCCGAATCGAATCGAGCGGCTTAACGCAGATTGTCTCACACCGGGAATTGATTCTGCCCCAGTTGGCCGGCCCTGGAGTGGTTGCTCACGAAGTGAAGAGATTATCGGGTTTCAAGGTCATCTATGGTCCTATCAAGGCAGATGATTTACCGAAGTTCCTCGATGCAGGATTGAAGGCGACACCGGAGATGAGATTCAAAACCTTTACAACCTGGGAGAGGATAGTCCTTATCCCTATTGAACTTGTCGCCGCCCTGAAGGCGGGGCTTATTTTCATTGCCATTCTGTTTCTTATCGCTTTGATCGGGAGGTCAGGAGAGGGCTGGACGAATGCCTTAAATCAAGGCCTCTTATCTGCTCTGGCCATTCTGACGGCGATTCTGGCCGGAGGTATTTTAACGCCGATCTTACTGCCCTGGCTGCCTGGCCGGGCTTTTTCAATTAAGGGAGTTTCTGTGGGGTTATTAACTGCCTTTCTCTTTGTGGGTTTTCGATGGAATGATGGGATCACATTGGCAGGACGTTTTGAAATGCTGGCCTGGCTCCTCCTCATACCTGCGCTTTCTGCTTTTCTGGCGATGAATTTTACAGGTGCTTCAACCTATACCTCTCTCTCAGGAGTGAAAAAAGAGATGCGATGGGCTGTGCCGTTTCAGATTGGGGCTGGCATCATCGGATTCATCCTCTGGATAGGGTCCATCTTCATCACATAAGAGGTTTTTTTTAAAAGTTCAGAAATCTTTCTAATCCTCTTTTAAAATCCCTGCCTTCGCCTGCCTGCCGGTAGGCAGGGCAGGCAGGTGTGTGATCGAGAGAAAGCGAAGTATTTTCTAAGCTTTCTCTATAAGGAGTTCGAATGATGAATCAGTTGATCTATTTAAAAGACGTGGCCACCTTGAAACTCGACGAGAAGAAATGTGTGGGTTGCGGGATCTGTTTGGTCGTCTGCCCCCATGGTGTCTTAAGTTTGACAAATGGCGCTGCTGAGATTGTCAACCGGGACGCCTGTATGGAGTGCGGGGCCTGTTCCAGAAATTGCCCTGCTGAGGCATTAAGTGTTCAATCGGGTGTGGGCTGCGCCGCCGCAGTGATCAACGTCATGCTGGGGCGAACAAATTCTCCCTGCTGTGGTACAATAGATTCCGCAAGCAATCCATCAATATGCTCTCCTGATGCTAATCGAACAGGGTGTTGTTGAATTGAATATATTTTCCCACTTGACAAATATTTTTTTGTGTTATAAAAGGTCTACATATGTATACCTAATAAATGGGGAATGGAAAGTAGAAAGTGGAAAATGGGGAATGAGCTTACGGCAAGGCAAAAGGAACTATTCGATTTTTTAAAGGAATTTTTTCGGGAAAAGGGTTTTCCACCCACCCTCAGGGAGATGGCCTCCCATTTTGGACTTAAAGGGCCCAGGGGTCCTCAAAAGACCCTCAATATCCTTGAGAGAAAAGGTTATATCCGAAAAATTCCGGGAGAATCGAGGGCGATTGAGATTCCTGGGTTTTCTTCCAGTAACATCGTATCGATTCCCATCCTGGGTCGAGTAAGAGCCGGAGAGCCGATTCTTGCGATCGAGAATATTGAGGGCTATATCAGCCTCGACCGGAGCCTTGTTTCTTCAAAAGATGTGTTTCTCCTTCGAGTCCAGGGAGACAGCATGATTGATGCACACATCCAGGACGGGGACTTTGCCCTGGTGAAACCCCAGTCGAAGGCGGAAAATGGGGAGATTGTTGTGGCATTGATTGAAGATGAGGCGACAATAAAGAGGATCTTTACAGAAAGGGATTTGATCCGCCTGGAGCCCGCCAATCCCCATATGGAACCCATCGTCATCAAAAAAGGGGAGAAAAAAATCTCCCTCGTCGGAAAGGTGGTTGGGATATTCAGGAAAATTTAAAGAGATAGGGTTCCAGGGTGCAAGGGGTCCAGGGTTCAAGTGAAGATCTAAAAACCCTTGAACCCTTGAACCCTCATAATTATGAACGATCGAATCATTCTCCACATCGATATGGATGCTTTTTTTATCTCTGTTGAGCAGAGAGACGACCCCGCATTACGGGGCAAGCCTGCCGCAGTGTGCGGCTCCCTATCGAGAAGCGTGGTCACATCGGCCACTTACGAGGCCAGGCCTTTTGGGATTCATGCCGGGATGCCGGTTCAGGAGGCCAAAAGAAAATGTCCGGGATTGATTCTCGTCAAAGGGGATCATTCCAAATATACCAGCGCCTCAGCCCGTATCATTTCGATTCTGAAAGATTATACTCCTCAGGTTGAGGTGGCCTCCATTGACGAGGCCTATCTGGACATTACCGGATCGTTGCTCCTATTTAAATCCCCCCGCCATATTGGTCAATCGATCAAAGACCGGATCAGGAAGCATGAAGAGCTGACTTGTTCTGTCGGGATAGCCCCCAATAAATTACTTGCCAAACTGGGAAGCCGTTTTAAAAAACCGGATGGTTTGACGGTCATCGAAAAAGAGAGGGTCCAGGAGATACTCGAGAATCTTCCTGTATCCCAACTTCACGGGATTGGTCCGAAACTCGCAGAGAAACTGAAGTCGATCAACATCTTCACCTGCGGTCAATTGGGCAGATTTCCGGTCTCTTTTTTAATCAAAAGATTTGGCGTGATCGGTGAGAGGCTTCATGAGATGGGTCTGGGATGGGATGAAAGTCCGGTCATTCCTTTTGATGAGGAGGAAGATGCCAAGTCGATCAGCCATAGCATCACCCTCGAAGAAGACACCTCTGACACGGATCTTTTTAGAAAGGTCCTGCTTCAGCTTTCGGAAAAAGTCTCCCGAAGGATGAGAAAGGAAGGTTTTTATGGAAGCAGGGTGGTCCTTACGGTTCGTTATTCCGATTTTTATACCTTCTCAAAGCAGAAAACCCTCTCCAGATGGATGAACAGCGGGGATGAGATATTTCACCACTCCCTTGAAATTTTTGAATCCATTCCCCATCCCAAACCGATTCGTCTCCTGGGAGTTGGGGTGTCGTTATTGAAAAAGGAATGGTGTCAACAGGATCTTTTTGAAAAAAGGGAGAAAAAAGATAACCTTCTTAAAGCCATGGACCTGGTGAACGAACGCTTCGGAGACTGGACCTTAACCTGGGCAGAGCTCCATTAAATTCGGAATGTGGATTGCAGATTGCAGAATTGGAGGATGTAGCGTCGGCATTTACTGCCGACGGAAGGGTTTTTCTTTCCGTTGATTTTTAACACCTTTTTATATAGAATAAACTCAAGTTAGGAATATTTCTGACTCAAGCTACGCTTTGTAAATGAATTTATGAAACTAACATCAACACATCTGCAAGATAACACGCTTTTTTCTCTTAAGGGAAAGTTAATTGAACCTATCGGTATCAACCGTGAGAATCAAACACATATTAATACTAAACAGCAGACTGCTTTAGATAGGATAGAAGCCCTTGATGGCAGATTAGAACAGCACTTTCACAACAAAATCAAACTCCAACCAGCATTGACACGTCAACTTGTTAGTTTCCAGGCCAATAAGCCCAGGGCAACCTACCGCTGGTATAAATACAAAGAGGCTTTTTCTGCATCCCTGGTCGAAATTTTGTTGTCAAAATATGGAATTAGGTCCGGCAAGGCACTCGATCCATTTGCAGGTAGTGGCACGGCATTGTTTGCAGCAAGCGATACCGGAATTGACGCTGATGGAATTGAACTGCTTCCTGTCGGGCAACAGATTATCCTTGCAAGAAAATGTTTGGAGAGAGAATTTACTAAGAACGATTTCGCTACACTCAAACGTTGGGGCACAGAACGTCCCTGGCTTCAATCAAAAATAAAAATACCTCTTTCTAAGTTGCGCATCACTGATGGAGCCTATCCAAAGCAAACGCTTGAATTAATCGAACAGTATATGGGGGCCTGGCAGGGTGAAAACAACCGAATTCAGCCTGTGCTTCGGTTTGCCTTGCTATGTGTGCTGGAGTCAATTAGCTTTACCCGAAAGGATGGGCAGTATCTACGATGGGATTATCGTTCAGGCCGCCGGCAGGGGACAAAGCCTTTCAACAAAGGAGATATAATCAATTTTAACAAGGCAATTTGCGCCAAAATTAATGAGATTTGTCATGATTTAGATGCCGGTAAGGAACCCAATGATCTTTTCTCCTCAAAATTTCTGCAAGGCGCTATTCGTCTTTTTTGTGGTTCCTGCCTCGATATAATGCCGACACTGCCTGAAGACATGTACGATGCAGTAATGACATCCCCTCCTTACTGTAACCGCTATGACTATACAAGGACATATGCATTAGAGTTAGCCTTACTCGGGACAGAGGAAGATGAACTTAGCAGGCTTCGACAAGAAATGTTAAGCTGTACAGTCGAAAATAGGGCAAAGGATTTATTGAAGATCAATCCGAGATGGACAAACGCTATAGCGGCTGCAGACAGCCAGGAGTTGTTACAGGCTATCCTGTGTTATCTTGAGGAAGAAAAAGCTGAAGGCCGTTTAAACAATAACGGCATTCCCAGAATGATACGCGGCTATTTCTATGAAATGGCCTGCGTTATTTATGAATGCGCTCGTGTTATGAAACCCAATGCCCCTTTATTTATGGTAAATGATAATGTGCGCTATGCAGGAGTAAGCATTTCGGTTGATATGATCCTTTCCAATATTGCGGAAAAATTAGGATTCAATGTAGAAAATATCCTTGTTTTGCCGAACGGCAAAGGCAATAGCAGCCAGCAAATGGGGAGACATGGCCGCGATCCATTAAGAAAGTGTGTTTATGTATGGAGAAAAATATAGTGACTATAAACAAAACATTCATTTTCTGAATGTAAAACGAGGTATTGAGTTGGGATCACTCTATAATAATAGGCGATAGCCTAAGAAATTAGCAAAACTAATTAAGGAGTTACAAAGGAAATTAAAATGCAGAGCTTATCAAAAATTAGGAAGAAAAAATTTAGGTATCCGAAAGAGGTTAAAGAATATTTGACTGTAAGAGAAACGCAGGCAGTATATTCAGGCAAGATAGATATTCCATATCAAAGGGTTTGCAACTGTAAACCTACTAATATAAATTGTCAGACTCCTAAAGATTGGATAAAATCTCAACTGGGTGTTTGGCAGTTTACATACGAAAAAAGAGATATAAGAGACAGACAACTACATCCAGCCACTTTTCCGATTTCCCTTGCAAGAAAAGTAATAGATCTTTTCAGTCATCGCGGAGAATTGGTTTTAGATCCATTTGTGGGTTCAGGAACAACGCTGGTGGCGGCACAGGATTGCGGTAGAAATGCAATTGGCTTTGACCTGAAAAAAGAATATGTAGATTTATGCAATCAGCGTCTTGGCCAGAATTTACTTTTCGGAAATACAAGGCAATTAGCAGTGCAGGATGATGCTTTTAAGATCCCTGCATATTTAGAAGAAAATACGGTCAAGTTGATTTTTACATCACCGCCGTATGCGAACTTGTTGAACAGGGCGAGGAAGAATAAAAGCCGCAGGGGCGAGGAAAGAAAAAATGAGCAATATTTGAAGGTTGAACAATATAGCCAAGACCCAAGAGACCTTGGAACAATGAGTCTCGAAAAATATACTGAGGAGATGGGAGATATCTACGAGCGTTTATTGCCGCTTTTAAAACCTATGGGCCACTGTGTTATAAATGTTCCAGATATGTGGTGGGAAAACAAAAGGATAACTATACATATCGCGTTAGTTGAAGAATTAAGGAAACGCGGATATGAGTTGCGGAATATTATTATCTGGGATAGAACAAATATTGTTAATAGAATCGGCATTTTTGGATGGCCGTCCAATTATATTACGATGGGAACAACATTTGAATATCTTCTTGATTTCTGGAGGCCGCGGGAAACATGAAACTTTACACAAAAGACGAACTCATCAAACAAATTCGAGACATCTGCAACGCTAATTGGCACAGAAGCGTCAAGAAGACAATTGACACACGCAATGACGGAGCTGTTGGCAACACGCTTGAAAAACTGCTTGGAATTGAAGAAAACAACCTCCCAATACCCAACGCCAGAGAATGGGAGCTAAAAGGGCAAAGGAAACATTCTACCTCACCGATAACACTGAAGCACATTGATCCATCTCCAAGAGCAGCCAAAATAGTTACAAAAATCCTTTTACCTCTCTATGGATGGCCGCATGCCGAAGCTGGGCTAAAGTACCCAAAAGAAGAAATGAGTTTCCGCTCTACCACAAGTGCTACGGCATACACAAATCGGGGATTCAGTGTCGTTGTTGATAGGGCCTCTAAGAAAATATGTTTCGTTTTCGATTCAATGAAGGCAGACCGAACAAATATGGATATTTCATCGTGGTTATCTTCTGTTAACGCAAGAATCGGGCTTGGACCAATAAACCCGCAACCTTATTGGGGATTTGACGATCTGAAATATGAGATTGGTGCTAAAATCACAAATTGCTTTTATGTCATTGCTGATACAAAAGTTGTGGAGAAACATGAGTATTTTAAATACGAAAGTCTCTATATTCTATCTGGATTTTCCTTCGATAATCTGGTTAAGTGCATTGAAAAAGGCAATGTGCTAATAGATTTTGATGCAAGGACAGGACATAATCATGGTACTAAGTTCCGATTGCGTCAAGGCCATTGGCCAGACCTCTACACTTCAGTCCAAAAAGTGATTTAAAGAAACGTCGAACACTGCCAATTTGACCAATGCAGATCAAGTTGCATCTTTGTGTGGATGGCTACGTAGTTTATCACAAAACAAAAAAGGTTGCCCTTACCTCTTTAATAATTCCAGCAATTTTTCGACTTGGTATTCGGATTTTTTTTCGGCTTCCTGAAGCTTCTGGATGACCGACCAGCATCTCTCCAATCCCCTGACCACTTCTTTGGCAGGACGAAGTGGGTCAAAACTCACTTCCAGCGCCACTGTCAGCATCAACCACCAGAGCATCTCCTCAAAGGCTTCTTTATTAAACCAGAGAATATCATCGTATCGATTCACCGATAAGAACTGCTGGGCTTCGCTGTCTTTTAAGAGGGTCTCCACTACCTGATAAACTGTTTCCTCCTCAAACCATCTCTGATGGCGGGTGAGAAGTTTGATGAGTGTCACCGATCTCCCTGACGCTCCTTCCCCCAACCCCAAATCCTTCAATGTTTCAGCGATAATTTGATCAAGCCTCCACTCATCAATCCATTTGTGGCTTTGTTCGGGAAAGTCCTCTGGACTTGCGATTTTACCAGCCTGATGAACGAATAACCAAACAAAGATTGTTCCCCAGATGGAGACGCCATCCAGAAGTTTCTGATGAAGATATTCGGCCACTGCCTTAACCCCTCTGGGTTGAAGCACCTGCGGCCGGCTGGTGATGATTGGCAAGTACAGGATGGCCGCCAATTTTTGTTTGATCTCTCGGGCGACCATTGTTCCATCCTCTTTCCCGCCGGAAAGATCTTTAACCTGACGTAAGAAATGGATCGCCTTCTGCTCAACTTCATCGATCCAATCATTATCAAGCGGTTCGCCTGATTTTGAAATTCGGGCTTCCATCAAACGGCGAAACATATTGGCATTGACCAGTTCCTTAAAGGCATGGTGGACAGGGGGCAGCAGAATCTCTTTGAATACCTCTTCCAGATTGGGGACCCCCCGGCCATTTAGTAAATGATTTAACTGGCCATAGTGATGCCACTGGTTGTCCTGGATATCCTGAAAATCTATGAAAACATGATATTGGTAAGCCCCTAATTCCACATAGAGACCTTTTTCACACAGTTCCTTACTATTTCGGATGTACTCCAAACCGGTTACATGATCTTTAAAGATGCAGAAATAGTGTGGGTCGTTATGTAACTGAAGGCCCTCTCCCAATTCCCTCCGGATCAATCTTCGCTCATCTCCTTCGCCTGCGGAATAGGCGACCGAGGTTCGAACCCATCCGCGGGCAGAAGCATATTGGTTGTGATAGATAACAAGCGCTCTTTCATCTCCGACGCGATTCGAGTAGGCGAAGACATCCTCGTTGACATATCCTTCCGGAGTGAAGAAATCGTAAAGCAGAAAATGTTTGACGTCTGAAAAGAGATGACGGCGCTTCATCAACGGGAAGATCTCTCTCTCATGTCGTTCCATCAAATCCTGATCCGGCTGTTCGTCCCATTTGGCATACCGGTATTCCATCCCGTATTTTTCGGTAAATCCTTCGATCTGGCCATGTCCGAACATCGGAAGCCCGGGCAGGGTGACCATCATCGTGCAGATGCCAAAATACTTATCCTCCTTGCCGAATTGGTGGACAGCGGTTTCCTCGTCCGGATTGCTCATAAAATTGACAAAACGCTTGAGAACCTCCGGATTAAATTCAAGCGTATTTTTCATGACGGACCGGTACTTGGCATTCTCTTCATCCTTCAACATATTCATAAAGGCGCTGTTATAAACCCGGTGCATTCCGAGCGTCCGGACAAAGTATCCTTCCAGCAGCCAGAAGGCCTCAGCGAGGAGCAAGGTTCCGGGCGCCTCCCGGGCAATCCGATCCACCACCTGACGCCAGAATTCTTCAGGCATATGACGATGAAACTCTTCTCTGGTTATCCCATGTTCCGCCCGTGATGGGATTGCGCCGCCTGTCCCGGGCTCCGGAAACCAGAGTCGCTGATAATGCTTTTTGGTCAGGGTCATGGCCGCATCAAAGCGGATGACGGTAAAATTACGGGCGACATGAAGAATGTTCTGAATAACGGCCTCACGAACTTCTTCCTTCAGGAAATTGAGCTGGGCGGTATCGTTCCAGGGCATCCGGGTGCCATCATTTCCGTGATAAATATACTGTTCCCCGCCTGTTTTATGATCCACCCGCTTGAATACGACTGCCGCATCGCTCTGATCGAAATAGTGATCCTCAAGATGGATTCCCACCTCTCCGTGCCAGGAGAGGTCCGGCCCGCTGAAACGATAGGCTGGGAAGGGGCTCTCTTCTGACGAGATGAACCAGTCCGGATGTTCAATCACCCATCTCGAATCAATGCCCATATGGTTAGGCACCATATCGCTTGCCAGACGAATTCCGCGACTCCAGGCACGGTCTTTTAGATTCTGGAAGGCCTCTTCACCGCCGAGGTCGCCTGCGATCTGATAGTCGAAAAGGGAGTAGGCGGATGCCACAGCGTCAGGACTGCCTAAAAGTTCCTTAATTCTTTTTGATGCGAGGCTCCGTTCCCACAAGCCAATGAGCCAGAGTCCTGTGAAGCCCCAGTAGGCTAATCGATCCAGCTCTTCATCCGGGATCTGATCGAGCCGGTAGATGGATCGCTGATATTTCCTTGAGAGTTGATGGATCCACACATAGATGTTTTTTGCGAGAAGCACCAATCTGGGCATCCACTCCAGGTCCGGGCTGAATCCCTCCGGCTCTCCCTCCATTCCGGTGAATTCATACACAGGAGCAGGGGCGCGGCTCCAGAGTGTCATCCTTCTCATCTCCGCGATTTCTTCCTCTTTGATGAGGTCCAGGCTGCTGAGGAGGAGGGAGAAGCGCCTGCCCAATAGATATCCCCATCTTTCCCGTATGTATTCGAGTTGTCCTGAGAGAGAATGTGGAACAACGATCGCAGGACTTCGAAGCATATCGATCAGATTTTGATGGTCAGGGCCAAAAGGAGGCTGTGAATTGAAGAAGACGGAAAGTTGCTCCATGATCCTGGGGTAAGGGGTCTTTTTTTCAAGAGAGGAGTCGTCAAAAAGTTCGATGAAAGGAGAAAAAGCGGGGTTTCGATTGGCCATCCATAGCATGAGCATCTCTTCCAGGACGATCTGGCGGTTGGGAACCCCCTCTGTTTCACCCTCCAAATAAATTTCAGGAGGTATCTCTCCTCGATAGGCAGCGACCGCGGGAAATTCCTCTGCAAAATTTCGCAGGGCCTCATCCATCCTCAATTTGTCGAATTTTTGATCAAGCCAGTCGAGCGCCTGTTTCATCACCTGAGGATTTTTCTCCTCTCCGTATAGACCGATGATGTAGTGGAGAATCTCATCAATCACCCCCATCGCATTCATGTGACCGGGTTTAATGGTCTGCTCCGGAAAGTTGGCGAGGTCCCTCTTTTCATTCATCCTCTGGACGAATAATCTCACCGCACGGAAATTGGGGAAGATGACATTTCCGCTTACAGTAAAAAAGGATTCGTCGAACATGTAGAGGTCCCGCGCCTTACGTGAGATATGGAATTCCATGACCGTAATATTCTTCATGGCTACCAATATAGGCTAATCCGTTGAAGGACTCAAGAAAAATTATTGATCGCACTGTGATATCGGGGTTGACAATACCCTCCTGTTCTACTATCTTATGTTTATACTAGGTAAAGGGTGAGATAAATGGCAACGCTCAATTTTAAAGGGAAACTGACAATTGCCTTTTGAGACAAAGGCATAAAAGGAGATGGATACAATGCATGAAATTATAGAGGTTAAACCGCTGTCTAATTATAGGGTCTGGATTAAATTTTCAGATGGAGTTGAAGGAACGGTTGACCTTTCTGAGTTATTGGGAAAGGGTGTGTTCAAGGCATGGGAGGATACCGAATTTTTTAATTCCGTATATATCGACCCTGAAAGTCATACGATCGCCTGGGAAGGTGGTATTGATTTATGCCCTGATAATTTATATGCAAAGGTCCTCGGTGTTGACCCGCTTTCCCTACTGAAAAAAGAGTTGGTTGTGAATTACTGAGAAGATAGATGGCGGAGATAACCAGATTTTTCGGCATTATCATTTACATCTATTACAATGACCATCCCCCGCCTCATTTTCATGCCGTATATGGTAATTACAGCGTTTTGATTACCATTGATGACCTTTCACTATTCGCAGGTTTTCTGCCTCCACGAGCATTGGGACTAGTAATTGAATGGGCAAGCATTCATCAGGAAGAACTGAAAAAAGTATGGAAACAAGCAGAAGATCATCAAAAATTAGATAAAATAGAGCCCTTGAAATGATAAGATTGTATGGAGCTTATAGAATATCAGAAAAACACTTTTAATGCCTTTTTAGATGGGCTACCGTAATATAAGGCCAGGGGTGTTAATTCGTTGAATTGAAATGATCAAGGTCGGGACGAGCGGGTTTTCTTTTGCGGATTGGAAGGGGACGGTCTATCCCCCTGGGTTGCCGGAAAAGGAAATGCTCTCTTTTTATGAAAAAGAGCTTGGGTTTCACGCCCTGGAGGTGAATTTCACTTACTATACCCTTCCTTCTCAGAAGAGTTTTGTGGCGATGTCCCAGAAGACCTCAGGCGATTTTGAATTCGTCGTCAAATCCTACAAGGGGATGACCCATGAGATTCGGAACAAAGAGACGGGCGAGATGATTGATAACCAGGATACCTTTAAGAAGTTTAAATACAGCCTTGATCCTCTGATCGGGGATGGCAAGCTTGCGGGTGTCCTGGCTCAGTTTCCCTACGGGTTTTTCCCCAACAGGGAGAATTTCGGCTATCTCGAAAGGTTCAAAGAGGAGATGGGGGATGTTCCTCTTGTCTTTGAATTCCGGAATCAGACCTGGATGAAGGAAGGGACCTTTGAATTCTTGTCGAAAAACGGCGTTGGTTTTTGCATCGTGGATGAACCCAAACTGCCAAAGCTGATGCCCTACGTTCCGAGAACGACTTCCGAAATCGGATATTTTCGATTCCATGGCAGAAATCCGAACTGGTTCAATGTTCCTACTTCGGTGAGGTATGATTACCTCTACAGTGAGGGAGAGTTGAAGGAGTTCGTTCCGGACATCAAGGACATTTCTAAGAAGACCGCAAAGACCTTCGTCTTCTTTAATAACTGCCATGCCGGCTCCGCCGCCAGGAATGCGGCCCAGATGGCCAAGTTGCTGATGGAGCAATCATAAATGAGGATGAAATTCACCCCCTCCCCAGCCCTCCCCCCTCTGAGGGGGAGGGAGAGGGCGGGGGGGGAGGAGGAAGCGTGATTGAGATCGATTTTAAAAAAGGGGATGGGCTCATTCCTGTTGTCATTCAGGATGCGGCAACCAATCAGGTGCTGATGCTGGGCTATATGAACCAGGAGTCATGGGAAGAGACACTGAAGACAGGAAAAGTTACCTTCTGGTCAAGGTCCCGCAAGAAACTCTGGTTGAAAGGGGAGACCTCAGGCCATTTTCAGGAAGTCAGGGAGATTTGGCTCGACTGTGACGGAGACACTCTCCTTATCAAAGTTAATCAGATCGGAGGGGCGGCCTGCCATACAGGTTTTCAAAGTTGCTTCCATCACCGGCATGAAGAGGGTGAATGGAAGATTTCAGGAAAGAAAATTTTTGATCCGAAGGAGGTATACGGAAAGTGAACATGCTGAAATTAGGAATTCCAAAGGGGAGCCTTGAGAGCGCCACGATTGAACTCTTCAGGAAATCAGGCTGGAAGATCGCGGTCAGTTCCCGCAGCTACTTCCCCATGGTGGATGATGAGGAGATTCGCTGTACTCTGGTCCGGGCCCAGGAGATGTCGAGGTTTGTGGAGGCCGGTACTCTGGATGTAGGGTTGACCGGTCGGGACTGGATCCTCGAAAACAACTCGGATGTGGTGGTTGTTAAAGACCTGGTTTACTCAAAAACAAGCCAGATTCCTGCCCGATGGGTGCTGGTGGTTGCCGAAGACTCGCCGATCCGCACCCTGAAAGATCTGGAGGGGAGGAAGATCTTTACCGAACTGGTCAATTTCACCCGGCGCTATTTTACCGAAAGGGGTGTCAAAGTGGGTGTGGAGTTCTCGTGGGGAGCCACCGAAGGCAAGGTGATCGAAGGGTTGTGCGATGCCATTGTGGAGGTGACGGAGACCGGCAGCACCTTGCGCGCCAATAAACTCCGCATCGTGGAAGAACTGCTCCAGACCAATACCCAGCTCATTGCCAATCGTGAAGCCTATCAGGACCCATGGAAAAGGGAGAAGATCGAACAGATCTCCCTTCTTCTCCAGGGGGCGCTTCGGGCCGAAGGGATGGTGGGGTTGAAGATGAATGTTTCAGCCAATGACCTGAAGGGCTTGATGGAAATCCTTCCAAGCATCACGGGGCCCACGATATCCAATCTCTTTCAGAGCGACTGGTTTGCCATAGAAGTGATGGTCTCCGAGAAGGTTGTGAGGGAACTCATCCCGAAGTTGTTGAAACGGGGGGCAGTAGGAATTATCGAATATCCACTCAACAAAGTCATCTGAGAGGGGAACCGGATGAAGTAATAGGGTGGTAGGACAATTCTGTGTAACGGTTTGTTGAGAAGAGAATTTATTCCTGCCGAAAGCCAAATGTTCGCTAAATGTTAGATTTCCTAAAATTGGTCGGTGTTGTACGGGTATATCTTTTAAACATTTTGAAGAAATAGGTTTCATTCTCAAAACCCGAGTCATAGGAGATATTAGATAATGTTGCGTCCTTATTCTGAAGCAGATGTTGTTTTGCTTTTTTGATTCTCAGCCTATTGATGTATTCATTCACCCCACACCCTATTTCTTCCTTAAATTTTCTAACTAAATGCTCCCTTGAAACCCCTATGTGAGTAGCAACTTTGTTAGGCCGAAGGGGTGCTGTGTGATCTGTGTAGTGAATATTGATGAATTTGATCGCTTTCTCAACAAGACTGCTAAGTTTTTTAGCAAAGACAGATTCTGAATTTGTCGCAATATTCCCCTTTTTCTTATCTTCCTTTAAGATTGCCGTTACCCTATCGAACAACTCGGTGGTGTTAAAAGGCTTTTCGATGTAACCGAGAACCCCCGAATCGGCGCACCCCTTGGCTCTCTCGTGGGTGCTATGGCCGGTGAGGATCATCACAGGAGGCGGTTCTGAAAATCCTCGAATCCATTTTAGAACCTCCATTCCGTCTATTCCAGGCATGGTCAGGTCCAACAAGACAAGATTAAAACGGCAGCGTTTCAAAAGATCTATTCCCTTTTCACCGTCCATTGCCGTAAAAACATTGAATTTTTCGCTAAACATCTCATCAAGGGATTCCAATATCCCCTGTTCATCATCTATTATCAAGATACTCTTTCTTTGATTTGTTCGCAGTTCGCCTGTCGTTTGTGAATCCTCCATCTCTCCCTCCGTTTCGGCATCAGGAACCTTTTGGGTCTAAAAGATTGATGGTGTTATACGACACCATGGACGGAGTATTTATATCAAACCGGTTTATTTTGTCAAGATAGTGGCTGGCCTCGTTAATTATACAGAAAATAGCACCTCCATACGCCTCTTCTCTCCTTCGAGGGGGTGGAGAAATTCATGCAATTTTTGTGGACCGAGGATGTTCCCTCGGGCATAGAAAATTATGCAAAAAATATCAATTTTGTTCAGTAGAATATCAATTTTGTTTATTGACAAAAAACAAAAACCGGAATAATCTCCTTTCCGGGTCGTTGCTGAAAATAATCTCGCCCGGAGGTTGCATTTTAATTGGCAGGGCATCAGGAGGTTTATTGAATCGAATTCCCAGTGCCGCGTTAACTATGATTCTCGAAAAATAGAACATTTAAATTTTAAGATAGACTGACTGTCGCTTTCCAATTTTCATGGTTCGTGAGTGGCCTAACGACCGTGGTGGGTGGCTCCAAGGGGGGAAAATGTGGAGAAAGACGGAAAAAGCCTGGTCTTCGAAACGATGATGCCAGGTTTTTTTGTTTGTAAGCATCGGTAATATAATCATCAGGGAGGGAACCATGAAGCTCTTAAGAATAGCCGCTCAAACGATCTTAATCATTATAATGATTTCCTTTGCTCTTTCCTCGGGGAGAGACGCTTACGCAACCGACGTGGAGGTTATCAGGGGACATCTTTTCGTCGATCGAGCGCCTTTTATCATCAAAGGGATAAATTATAATCCTATCCCAATCGGTGTTGACCCTGAAACCACTCCTCCCTATGGCAATTATTTCACTTCGAACTACAGCCCCATCTATGAGCGCGACCTTCCTCTCTTGAGAGAAATGGGGGCAAATACAGTGCGAGTATGGGGTTACAACAATGGCGCTGACCAAACGGATTTCCTGAATAAAACCTATAATAATGGGGTCAAGCCAATTTACGTTATAATGGCCTTTCCTTTGAATCCCACCATTTATCCGGACATCAGCTCGCCGAATGCAAGGCGAAAGATCAAGGCTGATTTCAGAGCCATGGTCGCTGACTATAAAAACCACCCGGCGCTCTTGATGTGGGCGATAGGGGATGGACTCAATGCTCGAAATGGGTATGGAGAAAAACTCAGGGACCTATTCACCCTGATTAATGAAATGGCCAAAGAAGCCCGCGCAGAGGAAGGTGTGAAATTCCATCCTGTTACAATCTCCCTCGCAGATTTGGATCTAATCGATACGGTTTCAACCTTTGAGCCCCTGATGCCGGACGTGGATATTTGGGGAGTCAGTATTAACAGGGGAGATTCCTTTGGAACGCTCTTTCGAGATTTCAAAAAGGTGAGCGCCAAACCCCTTCTCATTATGGGATTCGGCATCGATGCTTATGATGAGAGGGCGGGGGATGAGTATGAAAATATTGGGGAGCCTTATCAAGCCACTTATGCAGAGTCGCTTTGGAAGGAGATAGAGATCAATTCAGATGTCTGTATGGGTGGGCTGATCAGGTCCTACTCTGACGAATGGTGGCTGGGGAAATATGGAAATACGCTGGAAGGCTGCCCGGATGACGATCCTTTGGTTCATAGCCCCTGCGGCCATCCCTCAAGCTCGGACCCCGATGGGTTTGTCAATTACGAGTGGTTTGGGGTCATGAGGGTTGTTCCCCCCACTTTGGAAAAGGGGGGTAAGGGGTAATACTGTTCACTTAATCTTAATTTTGTGGTATCCTTTGGATAATCTATTTCCAAGGAGGACCACAGATGGCACGAACACATGCAGAACTCCCCAAGGGGAGCCGGATCACAGATTACATCAGTCTCGGAGTGGTCGCCAAGACCTTTCCATTGGCGACGGTGAAGTCGGTACTGGCCACAACCGGCAGAGAGAGTATCCGCCAAAGAGACTTGCCGGCGCACGTCGTAATTTACTACGTGATTGCGTTGGTGTTCTACATGCAGTGTTCCTATCGAGAGGTCTTGCGTTGCCTCTTGGAAGGGATACAATGGTTGATGCATCCCGCCGTGAGGATCAAGGTGGCCGGGAAGTCGGGAATTTCGCAGGCGCGGACCAGGTTGGGGGTGGAGCCGCTGCGGCGACTGCACAACGAAGTGGTCCGACCCATTGCCCTGGAGGCAACTAAAGGAGCATGGTATCGTGGTTGGCACATGGTGAGTTTGGACGGTAGCACTCTGGATATAGCCGATGAGAGGGCCAACGAAGAAGCCTTCGGACGTCCTGGGGCCGTCCGAGGTAAGAGTGCCTATCCGCAGATCCGATTCGTTTCGCTGGTGGAAAGCGGCACCCACGTGTTGTTTGGCAGCCAGATGGGAGGCTATCGCACGGGAGAAATCCCCTTGGCCAAGAGAGTCCTCCCTTGGTTGCGCCATGGGATGCTGTGCCTGGCAGATCGGCAGTTCTTTGGATTCGAACTTTGGAACCAAGCACGGGCGACAGGTGCTGAACTGCTCTGGCGGATCAGGAAGAACTTGCGGTTGCCTTGCGAGAGACGCTTGGCCGATGGCTCCTATCTGAGCCGGATTTACCCCACCGAACGGGACCGCAGGCACAAAACCAACGGCGTGGTCGTCCGAGTCATCGAGTATCGGTTGGAAGGGGTAGCCGGGGCCGAGCCCATTTATCGACTGATCACAACGATCCTCGATCCCGAGCTGGCTCCAGCACATGAGTTGGCCGCCCTCTATCATGAACGTTGGGAGATTGAAACGGCATTGGATGAACTCAAGACCCACCTGCGGGGCCCCCGGATTGTCCTTCGGAGCAAGACACCCGATCTGGTCCGTCAGGAGTTCTACGGTCTCATGATGGCCCACTTCGCCGTTCGCGGCCTGATGCATGAAGCGGCCATCAAAGCCGATGAGGACCCCGATCGGTTGTCTTTTGTTCACGCAGTGCGGGTCATCCGTCGTAAGCTGCCTATCTACTACGCTATTCCCCCCTGAGGACAGGGCCGAGTTCCATGAGGCCGTGTTGGAAGAGATATTGGAGGAGCGTGTGGTATCAAGCCGCAATCGACGTAACCCTCGGGGGGTCAAACGCAAGATGAGCAATTTCCCATTGCGCCGGCGTGGCTCAAAACCTTTGCCCAAGATCGATCTCCAAAATGTCATCAGAATTGTAAAGTGAACAGTATTAGGGTAAGGGGGGATTTTCCTTAGACACTCTTGAGCCGAGAAAAGTCTATTTCACGTTACAATCTCTGTGGACTGTCCTGGAGATCAGGACTCAGCCGGTGATAAGAAGAAGGATTCCTAAGGTAATGCTATCAGTCAAGCCATTGGATTTGACAAATGCCCCTACCAATGAAGAGATCATGGCCGCAGGTCAGCTTGGCGGACAGCTCTATCCTACCCATGATATAGGAGATAAAAACAGGGAGAAGAAGATCAATCTTTCCTTCGGAGAGGCCATCGACCTATGGAACCAGCATGAGTACAAAAAGGCCATCAAGCTCTTCAAAGACCATATCGAGCAGTATCCGGACAGTTCCTGGGCATCGGAAGCAGCGCTCCATATGGGTTGCGATGCCCAATACAATGGAAGATACACGGAGGCAGAGAAGCATTTCAGATGGATACTTGATAGACATAAGGGTCAGGATCATGACGGAGCAAAGGCGCTGACAAACAAGGCGAGGCTTCGACTTGCCACCCTGAAAGTCAATCAGAACAATTTCAAGGAGGCCAGAGAGCAGTTTGCTTTATTGGCAAAGGAGGGGACAGACTGGAGGGATCGGACCTATGCGAGCCACTGGATTCAGAGGCTTTCGAGGTATACGGCTAATCAACTCTCCATGCTCAACTGTGGAACCCAGGCGATTGCCTATTTACTGGAGAAGGATGGCAGGATGGAAGAGGCAAGAAGGGTGATGGAAATGCTTCCCCAAAGCGAGCCTGGTCACAGCCTGAAAGCCCTTTCGGAGATTGCCTTACAATATGGATACCAATTTTCGGCTGTCAGGGTATCTGATTCAGAGCTTAAAGGACTTCCCCTTCCTGCGATTATGCATATTCAGGGAAAGAATGAGGGAGACAGCGGCCATTACTGGGTTCTAAAAAATGTCAACGACGATACGGTAGAGCTCTTTGATCCTCAAGCGGGGTTAAGGTTTGAGCAGACACACGAGGAATTTTTAAAGGAATGGAGCGGGATTGCCCTTGTTTTTTCTGATAGAGAGAACCTTCCCGGTATCAGGGTGGCCGAAGGGGAGATGGATCAGCTTTATGGCGGGTGCTGCGGCGTGCCAAGACCGGAAAGCCAGCTCGGGAGTTCAAACCGAAACCAGGGACAAAGCAGTGGAAATGGAAACCCCTGCGGGTCTCCTGCCTGGTCGGTGAATATGGTCAATATGAATCTCTATGTGAACGATGTTCCGCTTTGGTACTCAAGTCAGAGAGGCCCTTCCGTAAATATCTCCATAAGCTACAATTCCCAGTCGGCCATCAACCAGAATGAGCCTTTTGGCAACAAGTGGATGTTTGCCTATAGCAGTTATCTCACAGTGGACACCGCTGGCAATGTGACGATCTTCATGCCGGATGGGAGGCGCGATGTCTATACGAAGACCACAAGCGGATATAATCGTCCTTATCAGGTATTTAACACCCTTACGAAGATTGCAGAGAATCACTTCGAGCTGAAATTCCCCAATAATGTCGTATTTGTTTATAACATCCCCCAGGGCACACCCTCACAGCAGCCCTTCCTTGTAGCGATACGGGACACCCATAATCAAAGTCTAACCTTTGGCTACAATTCCAATGTAAAACTCACGACCATTACCGATGCTCTTGGACGAGTCACCACCCTGACCTATAATGGCCAGGGACTTGTTACTCTGGTGACAGACCCCTTTAACCGCACCGCCTTGTTTGAATATGATGCCAATCGAAACCTGACCAGAATAACAGATATGGCCGGGCATTCCTCAACCTTAACTTACAACGCAAACGTTTATCTCACCAGTATCGAAAACCAGCGGGGAAGGTGGGAGTTTTATATTGAGCCGGCAGATGGGGTATCGGGGGGAGGAGTTTATCCTGCTCCAGGGGTTGTGATGTGGCAGAACTACAGGGTTACCATTACAAATCCCGTTGGGGACAGGGAGGAATATTACTATCAAGGAGATTACGGGGTCAACAGTTGGTATGTCTCCCCCAAACATTTTATTCCTTACAGTCCTTCTTACAATAACTACACCAGCGCTCCCAAAACTTACTATTACCTTACAAAGATATCGAATAACGGTGAGATCAGTAAGATTACTCCTCCTGCAGGTGGCTCTGTTACGTTTGGGTATGATACGGCAGGAAATCGGACAAGCATCCAGGACGGAAACGGGAAGACGACAACCCTCACCTATGACACCAAAGGCAATGTAACAAGAATAACCGATCCACTCGGAAACGCCGTTCAGTTCACCTACGACACGAACAATCACCTTACACAGCTTACTGATCCAGCAGGGAGAAACTCCATTTACCAGTATACGGGACACGATTTGACCAAAGCCATCGACCCTAAAAATGGAGAGGTAAATTTTACCTATAATTCCTATGGTCAGTTATTGACGCTTCAGGATCAAAGGGGCAACTCCACAAGTTTCGCTTATGACACGCCTGGTAAGCTTATATCCGTAACCAATCCCCTAAGCGGACAGGATTCTTACACCTACGATGCCATAGGCAGGGTGGCCACCCATACCGATCCCAAAAACAATACGACCTCTTTCGTCAGGGATGGATTGGGCCGGATCACACAGGTTACTTATCAGAACCAAAGCACAAAGACCTTTTCATATGACTGCTGTGGTTTAACAACAGTGGCCGATTCAAATGGGACGATCACATTCACTTATGATGCTCTGAAGAGGCTTTCAAGCCTGACGGATGTCTATGGGAAGGTTATCTCTTATGGTTATGACAAGAATGGGAATCTCACGACACTGACCTATCCGGATGGTAAGGTTGTCACTTATGAATACGATAATGCCGGTCGCTTGATTAAGGTGACAGACTGGCTCAACAATATAACGACATACAGTTATGATGGGGCAAGCAATCTTATCAAAACTGTTTATCCCAATGGGGCAGCCATCGCCTACCAATATGACAATGCCTCAAGGTTAAAAACCATCGTCGATTCCAAGGCTGACGGGTCTCTGAACGCCATATTCAAATACACCCTCGACCAATTAGGAAACAGGACAGCGGTATCATTCAACCAGCCTTTGAATGTGAAGCCAACTCCACCCAATGCTAATTATACATATGATGTTGACAATCGTCTGCTGACTGCCAATGGAGTGAGTTTCAATTATGATAGTAATGGCAATTTGATCACAAAGACATCAGGAGGTATTATTACCAACTATTCATGGGACTTCAATGACATGCTCACGCAAGTGGTCGCTGGTGGAAATTCCTATGTTTATAGATACGACGGTCTTGGGAACAGGATAGCCAGGATCGAGAACGGTGTGGAAAAAAGATATGTGGGTGGTTTGGCGGA
>Ga0208733_100231_pt1 | contig 28774 bp, 29 predicted proteins | sample SubbioR11Jul_8B1_FD_184816 | JGI IMG/M metagenome (GOLD analysis project Ga0208733, IMG submission 184816) | Serpentinite rock and fluid subsurface biosphere microbial communities from McLaughlin Reserve, California, USA - CR11Jul_8B1 (SPAdes) | ecosystem: Environmental > Terrestrial > Deep... | reverse complement strand
AAGGCTTCGCCCGACCATTCCGACTTCCCAGCGGCATCCGGCCCGCCGACCTTCCTCTACGGCATGGACCTGGGCGACGGCCGCTTCTTCCTGGAGGAGACCTCGCTGGCTGCCCGGCCCGCCGTGAGCTTTGCGCAGCTCAAGGGCCGGCTCGAGCAGCGCCTGGCGCAGCTAGGGACAGCCCTGCGCGAGGTTCACGACACTGAGCGGGTGCTGTTCCCGATGAACGCGCCGCTACCGGCCCCACAGCGGGTGATCGGCTTCGGTGGGGCAGCCAGCATGGTACACCCCGCCTCGGGCTACATGATAGGTTCGGTGCTAACTTTCGCCCCATTACTGGCCGCCTCCGTGCGCCGTGGGCTTGACCGCGGATCGCCGCTCGAGCAGATCGCTCGGCAGGCCTGGGCTACCCTTTGGAGCGATGCGCGGCAACGACAGCGCCAGCTCTACCTAACGGGGCTCGAAACGCTAATGAGCTTTGATGCACCGCAGATCAGAAGCCATTTTGCCAACTTCTTTGCCCTCCCTGAGCCGTTATGGCAGGGGTATCTGAGCGGTACCCTGTCAACCTCGGCACTAGCTGACACCATGTGGCAACTGTTCCGACGCGCCCCGCCGGCTTTGCGCCTGGCGCTGATGCGCAGCGCACTGGGCCGGGGGAGTGGGCCGCTGTGGCAAGCCTTCAAGCCTAGGCTTTTCAGCCGCTAGCCTTCGGGCATCGGTCACTGCTAAACCGGGCCGCTACCGCCACAATCGTGATATGAGCTTATCCCCAGGGCGCCTCATGATGATCCTCATAATGACACCGTCGCACCATCAGAGGGGGAAGGGGCTGTTCAAGCCGTGGACCAGCACGCTGTGAGAGCGACAGCAACCTCCCCCCTGGCCTTGAGGTCGCCTTTTGCCATCAAGCTTGCCATCGACTTGGGCATATTGCTGCTGGCTACGCCGCTGGCCTTTGCGCTCCGCTACGACTGGCTAACCCCCGCCTCGGGAGTTAACAGCATCGTGCTAATGAGCTTCGCTATGGCTGCGGCAAAGACGGTGGCCTTTGGCGCCTTTGGGGTGTTTAACCAGTCGTGGCAACGGTTTGCCTTCCACGACTTGGGCGCTCTGGTCAAGGCCGTTGCCGCGGTGATGCTGCCAACCTCGCTGCTGCTGCTGTTTCTCGGCCCCAGCCTGATGGTGCCCCGCTCCATCCCGCTGATCGATGGGCTCCTGACCCTGTCGCTGATGGCGGCAGTCCGTGCCGTCGCCCGCTACAGCCATGAGGCCCGCCTCCTGCAAGTCGCCAGTACTTCGGGGCGTGGCCGTAGAGTGTTGGTGATTGGAGCGGGTGAAGCAGGGTCGCTGATCGTCCGCGAAATGCTCCGCCACCCCGAGACCGGACTGCGCCCGGTCGGCTTCCTAGATGATGACCCGACCAAGCAGCGTGCCCGCATCGCTACCGTGCCGGTGCTCGGCACCCTCGAGGTGCTGGAGAAGGTGGTGACGCAGCTAAACGTCGATGAGGTGTTGATCGCCATCCCTTCCGCTGAAGGGCGCGTCATTCGCGGCCTAATCGAGCGCCTCACCGCAGTACGGCCCGGCATCCGTTACCGCACCATGCCGGGCGTCTACGAGCTGCTAAGCGGGCGGGTCGGCATCAGCCGCATCCGCGAGGTCGATATCGAAGACCTGTTGCGCCGTCCGCCGGTACAGCTCGATAGCGATAAGATCCTCGGCTACCTCGAAGGGCAGACGGTGATGGTGACCGGCGCGGGCGGCTCGATCGGCTCCGAGTTAGTCCGCCAGATCTGCCGCTTTCACCCCAAAGAGCTGATCCTGTTCGGTCACGGCGAAAACTCGATCTACCAGCTCGAGCGCGAACTTGACCGCGACTGGCCGGATGTTACCTATCGCAGCGTCATCGCCCAGGTACAAAACGTGGTGCGGTTAGATTACGTCTTTCGCCACTTCAAACCCCGGGTGATCTTCCACACCGCCGCCCACAAACATGTGCCGCTGATGGAACTAAACCCCGAAGAGGCCGTCTTTAACAACATCATCGGCAGCAAAAACCTGGTCACCCTGGCGCTGAAGCACGGCGTTTCGCACTTTGTCAATATCTCGACCGACAAGGCGGTTAACCCCACCTCGGTGATGGGCGCTTCCAAACGTATGGTCGAGTTCATCGTCCAGAGCGCGGCGCGTCAGGCTCGCGAGGGGCAGGTGTTCGTGTCGGTGCGCTTTGGCAACGTGCTGGGCAGCCGCGGCAGCGTCATCCCGGTCTTTAAGCAGCAGATCGCTGCCGGAGGGCCGGTGACCGTGACCCATCCCGACATGGTGCGCTATTTCATGACCATCCCCGAGGCCTCACAGCTGGTGCTGCAAGCCTCGGCGCTGGGCAAAAACGGCGAGATCTACATCCTCGACATGGGCGAGCCGGTGCGCATCGTCGATCTGGCCCGCGACTTAATCCGCCTGTCCGGGCTCGAGCCTGAAGTCGATATCCCCATCGAGTTCTCCGGTATGCGCCCCGGTGAAAAGCTCTATGAGGAGCTGATGACCGAGGACGAGCTGCAAAACAAGACCGATCACGACAAGATTTTCGTAGCCAAGCCGAGCCGTTTCCAGGCCGATAGGCTCGACACCGTCATCGCCCAGCTCGCCGACGCCGCCCTGCGCTCCGACGGCCTGGAGCTGCGGCGCATCTTAAGTAGCTATATCGAGGGATGCAGTTTCAAGGTGCTTAGTGGCACCGAGTCCCAGACGGCGTTGAGGGCGTAAGTGCAACTCTCCCGAAAATCAGTAGTCAAGTATTCGAGTATTCAAGTAGGGGCGAAACCCTTAAGTAGTCTCTCGGGCTCTCACAGCGGTTTTCACAAATACTGAGTCGCCTTAGCGCAGGTATCATCTCTGCAAAGGCGTCCTGCGAGTAAACCGCAGGATAGAGAACGATTCGCAGTCCTGCGAGCACCCGCAGGATCAAACCAGATGATACCTGCTATCAGTCTGTCAGCCAGTGGTTTTGCTGATAGCCTGACCAGCTGAAAGACTGATCGCCTTTTCATCCTTGGTACGGGCCCCTTCACTTCGCAGGCTCAGTGCAAGCGTTACGCTCAGGACTGATGGTGAACGATAGTTCATGAGCAATTTTCCTGAACACGCTCTGACCAGCTATGGGGTTATGCTCAAGGGCATGTCATGCTACCTCGGCTTTGACACCGCCACGCCGTATCTGGCGCTGGCCCTCTGGTCGCCAGAGGGGGTTCAGGTGTCTCTGCTCGAGCGTGTCGAGCGCGACCACGCTAAGCGGCTCTTGCCGGAGCTAACCCGGCTTATGGCCCAAGCCGGGTTAGAGCGCCAACAGCTGCGAGGGATTGCGGTCGGTATCGGGCCTGGGTCATACACCGGTCTGCGCGTCGGGCTTGCTACCGCGCAAGGGCTGGGGCGCGGGCTAGCCATCCCGGTGCAGGGGGTACCCACGCTCGAGGCGATGGCAGCCGGGGTGCTACGCCAGCTCCCCGAAGCCATCGTCGCCCTTGACGCCCGCCGTGAGAACGTCTACGCAGCCCGCTATCGCCAAACCGAGACCGGCATCGCAGTCATCGAGGAGATGGGCAAGGTCGCGCGCGCGGAGCTTCAGGCAGGCTATCCGCACCTCCCTTACTTTGAGAATGTGCCCCCCGATCCCGGCTACCTGGCCGAGCAGGCTAGTCAGCGGCGCGACCCGCCGCAGGTGCTCTACTGGTGATGAGTTGGGGCCGGTATGATGGCTTATGCAACTCTTTCACGGCCTTAGCGCAGTGCAACCGGTGTTACAGGAGCGGCGGGGTGGGGTAGTAGCCAGCGAGGAGCAGCGTGCAGCCGTGAGCGAGATTATCAAGGCGGTGCGGGCCGAGGGTGACGCTGCTGTAGCGCGCTACTCGGCGCGCTTCGACGGCGTTGTGCTAGACCAGGTGGTAGTCCCCGAGAGCCTCTGGGCAGCAGCGGAGGCCGCCGTAAGCGGCGAGCTTAAAGAGGCGATTAGAGCGTCGATTGCGCGAGTGCGGGCATTTTATGATGGCCAACCGCAAGAGGGGTTCATGCGCGCCGAAGGGGGGGCGGTGCTGGGCCTGCTGACGCGCCCGCTGGCGCGGGTAGCCTGCTACATTCCCGGCGGTACGGCGCCGCTCTTTAGCTCACTCGTGATGACCGCCGTGCCGGCCCAAGTAGCAGGGGTGCCCGAGATCGTAGTAGCGACCCCGCCGCGCCGCGATGGCAGTGTGGCCCCGGAGATCCTGGTGACGGCGCGCCTGCTCGGCCTCAGCACCATCTATCGCCTAGGCGGGGCGCAGGCTATCGCCGCGCTGGCTTTCGGCACTGCCACCATCCCCAAGGTCGATAAGATCGTCGGGCCAGGCAACACCTATGTGGTGCTGGCCATGCAGCAGGTCTTTGGCGCGGTTGGTATCGCTTCGCTTCCCGGTCCGACCGAGACGCTGGTCTTAGCTGATGATGGCGCCAACCCTGAGTACGTGGCCGCCGACCTGCTGGCCCAGGCCGAGCACATCTATGCTCAGGCGGTGCTGGTGACGCCTAGCGAGGCGCTGTGGCGCGAGGTCGAGGCCGCCCTGGCGCGTCAACTGGCTACCTTGCCTACCGCAGAGACCGCTCGAGCCGGGCTAGCGCGCGGCTTCGTGGTGCTGGTTAGCGACTTGGCTGAAGGGCTAGCGGTAGCCAACGCTTATGCCCCTGAGCACCTCTGTTTGCTGGTGCGCGATCCTTGGGCTTTGCTCCCTAACGTGCAGCACGCCGGGGGAGTGTTCTTGGGCGAACACAGCCTGGAGGCGCTCGGCGACTACTCAGCAGGCCCCAGCCATGTCATGCCAACCTCCGGAACGGCCCGCTTCTGTAGCGCGCTCAACGTGCGCGATTTTCAGACCGTTATCCCGCTAGTAGCGGCGTCCGCGGAGCTGCTGCGCGAGATCGGACCGGCTGCTGCGCAAATGGCTCGAGCCGAAGGGCTAGAGGCCCATGCCAGGGCCATCGGGTTGCGGCTAAAGGGCCAATAGGCTTACTCCAACCCCAGTGCCAGACGCAATTCGTGTACCTGCGCCATGGTGAGCCCTAGGCCGCGCAGCGCCGTCACCTCGGCTGGAAGGATTACCGCAAACTCCTCCGGCAGCAGCTCGTCGTTCCCCCAGGAGTGCAAGGTGTAGTTCAGCGCCGCAGCGATGTCGGTGTCGCTCAGGTGGGGCATGGGCGGCATCACCGAGTTGTACTGATTGCCGAGCACCGTGATCGGTCCCATTAAGCCGTAGAGCACCGTCTTAATCAGATACTCGCGCCCGCCTTCAGCGGCTACTAACTTAGGCGCGTGGCCAGCTAAAGGCGGAAAGGCGCGGGGAATGCCCTGACCGCTGGCTTGATGGCAAGCCATGCAGTTGGCATAGGCAGCTTGGCCGATGGCCGCCCAGTCGAACTCTGCCTCGGCCTGCGTGGTCTGCGCCATCAGCGGGGCAGCTAAGAGCGCGCCCACGAACACCCCAACCAAGGCGATCGCCTGCCACCAACGAGTCGTAATGCGCTTCACAGTGTTGTCTCCTTTAACCCCCCGGTACCTTGCCACTCTGGCGATGGTGTTGTTGAACACATCAGCCTACAGTCTAGCAGGTTTGCGGGTTCGCTAGGCGCCTTAACGGTCGCGCCGGGCAAAGATCAGCCCGGCCAGGCCGAAGGTCGCAACACCCCAGACGCCGAAGGCGAGCGCCGCCCAGGCGAGGCTGTTTCCGCCGAGCAGCTCTGTGAGCAAGTGCCCTACCGGCCCTACTAGCACCGGTACCTCGAGCGCCTGCAAGAGGGCTAACCGCAACAGCTCGAGCGGGTTGACTAGCAGTGCAGCGATCAACAAAGGCTCGAGGGGGTAATGCTGCAAAGCTATGGCCAGCCCTACTACCAGCGGGCTGTAGGCGAGCACCAGCACCCCCCAGAGGCCGAGCGAAGCCCCGAGTGCCCGGCCGGGATCTAGAAAGAGGGCCGCGCAAAGTCCGGCGATGCCGACCCACAGCCACAGGACCGCTAAGGCCGCCAGGGCCAGAAGAGCCAGCCACGCTGGTGAGAGCTGCAACGCTACCCCGCTTAAGCCGATGCCGACTAGCATGGTTACCGACAGCCCCACCCCCACCCCGACCATTCCGGCCTGATAGAGGCGGCCCGGCGGCGCAGGCATGGCTGCCCAAAAGGCCCACTCTTCCTGCCGGGCCAGCAGCGGGACGCTTAAGGCCAACACCACCGGCGGCAGAAAGAGCAGTAAGCCGCCGTAGAGCGACAACAGCGCCACCTCCGGCGAGCGCCCGATAAAGGCCAAGCTGAGCCACGGCAAAACCAGCGCGGCCAGCCAGGTCCAGGGGTTGCGCAGCACCTCCTGGCGGTGTAGCGCTAGCAAGCTAAGAGGGGACCCAAGGGCGCGCGACCCCCTCGCCAAGGAGCGCGTCCCAGCTAAGCTTTCGTACATCGCGCAGCCTCCGTTCTGCGCTGAAGCGCTCCGCCGCAGCCTTTTCGCTAAACGCCACCAGCCCGCCCCCCATGGGCGTGCGGATACGCGGATGGTGCAAGAACAGCAGCGCCGCGACCGGGAGGTAGTGAGCATCACGGGCTGTGGAGTGGGCAAAGTCGGCGGCATAGAGCTCACCGACCTCCGGCACCGGCGGACCGTGGCCGTTAAGGTGATCGACCAGGCACTCGATGGCGTCGTAGTGGTAATGGCGGCCCAAGACGGTAATGAGCTGCGCTGCAAAGCGCCCGTCGATCACCGTCATGTTGCAGTAGGGGCAGCGGTCGACACCGACTTGCAGGGGCCGCGGCTGTGCCATGACCCAGCCCGTGGCGAGGCTCTTAAGCAGTAGGGCAAAGAAGGTACGCCGCTCCATCAACAGCCTCGGATCACTCGAGCAGGCCGGCGTGGCGGGCCAGTAGCGGGATCAGGTTAGCCGATGGCAGTGGCGCTAAGTCGAGCAGCAGGTCAAGGCTCAGCAGGCGCTGCCGGCCGTGCTCGGGGTGCGCCTCGGCAAAGGCTTGGGCCGCTTCTGGTGTAGCGAAGGCTAACAGGCGGCTGTTCATTACCACCAGCAGGCGCTCAGCCCAGTAGAAGGTGGCGGCTCGAGCCATCACCAACTCGCCGGGGGACTCCGGGCTGAAATTGCCGCGGTCGGTGACGTAGAAGGTGCTTCCGTGACCGTCGTTTAGATTATGGACAGAGGCGTAGTTGACCAAGCAGGTGATCGACTCGAAGTGCAGGGCGCTCCCGTCGGCCAGGGCGAGCTGACTATAGCTCTGCTCGCGGAATCCAGCGCCGCGCGGGTCGCCCGCGGGGGTCTTGAGGGTCATGTCGCAAAAGGCGCAGTGCCCTTCAGCCCAGGGGATCGGTTGTGCCGGCACGACGTCACCCCCGATGGTCGGCAGGTCGCGCACTTGCCCATGACCATGCCCGTGACCATGGCCGTGGTGCCCATGATCATGTCCGTGCCCGCCGTGGGCGCGTGCCGGATTTAGCCCAGCCATGGCCAGGGCGCCCAGGCCGAGGGCTGCTGACTTGAGGAACTTGCGCCTACCTGTCATCTTGCTCATCTTGCTCATAGAGAGCCTCCTTTAGAGCAGCTACTGGCCTCCGCTCGATACGGCTGCCAGGCAAGACTTCAGCAAGCTCGCGTCCGTCGGCCAACACGTACCGGTAAAGCTCATCGACCTTAGCGCGATGGATCAGCCGCCCGGCGCGCAAGAGCAGCGCCTCGGTAGCCAGTGCCGCCACCTCCTCGGGGCGATGGGCGCTGACAATAACCACTCCGCCGCCTTTGAGATGGTCGCTAACCCACTCCTGTAAGCAGCTAAAACCGCCCGGATCGATGGCTGCGGCGGGTTCATCGAGCAGCCACAGCCTAGCCCCACCCATCAGCCCAGCGGCTAGCGCCAGGCGCTGGCGCATCCCTACCGAGAGGGTGCCGACAGGCTTAGCTAGCACCGGCTCGAGCCGCATCCGAGCGATAGCTTCAGTCATCGCGCCGTCCGCTAGGCCCTTGAGTTGACGCGCAGCCCGAAGGATTTCTAGCGTGCGCAGGTGGCTCGGAAAAGCGATTTGCTGCGGCAGGTAAGCGCGCAGCTTAGCCGCACTCAGGCTCCGCGGCGGAGAGCCAAACAGCTTGGCCTCGCCCCCATCGGCCTTAATGCGGCCGGCCAAGATGCTTAGCAGCGTGCTCTTGCCCGCGCCGTTAGGGCCGATTAAGGCTAACGAGCCCTGCTCAAACTCAAAACTGACATCGAACAGGCGCCCGCGCTTGCTGAGCCTGCTTACCGCAACCATCGCCACCCTCCTAAGGCTAGCACTACTAACAGCCACCCGGCCCAAGCCATAAAGCCATCACCCTCTGGCGGTTCAACTGTCAGGCGCTGCGCCGCGTGATCAGCCAGCGTCATCAAGCGCAGGCCCGGCACTGCGGCCTCAGCCTGTTCCCACAGGAGGATACCGGGGCTAAGAGCAAAAACGCTCAGGTCGGGCTGGCGCGAGGCGAGTAGGGCAAAGGTAGAGCTTGGCAGGTAGGGGAGATCGGATACCCCGTCGCCTCGTAGGTCGAGCGGGCTGGCGCGGTCAAAGGCGTTGCCGTGGAGCATAACGTTGGCCTCCGGGTCATCGACCGCCACGTCGTAGAGGTTGTTAAGAAAGCGGTTATGGCTCAGCAGCGCGCTGCTGGCCCCGTCACCGGGCGCCCGCTGGATCAACAAGCCGAAGCCGTTGCCGGTCAGTTCGTTGTGTTGGAAGGTGTTCCCCTCAGCCGCGACGACCAGCATCCCGACGGTATTGCCAGCTATCGTATTGTGCTTAAGCCGGCTGTCCGCTAGCTCCTGGACCAGCAGGCCGAAGGCTAACGGCCCGCGGTGGCCGCGCATCACGTTGTGATGGTAGTGGGCACCCCTGCCGTACATCAAGGCCGAGCCTACCCGGTTGTCTAACACCTGATTGAAGGCCAGCTCCACGTCGTGGCTGAACATCAGGTGGAGCCCGTAGCGGGTGCTACCAGTCACCTCGTTGCCGATCACCCTGGCGTTGTCGGCGCGCTCCAGGTAGATGCCGTCCAAAAAGTTGCTGAGGTAACTATCGAGCACCGCCGCACCGGGGCTCTCAAAGATGGTGATGCCAGGGCCTGTGGTCGTCCCCGTCAGGTGCGCCCCCCGCACCACCGCACCGAGCGAGCCCTCCATGCGCACCCCGGTAGTGACGCCCTCGGCCCGCAAGCCTTCCAGGCGGCACGCTGGGCACTCGACCAGCCAGACAGCGGCGTCAGGGGCATAAAAGTCGCTCTGAGGGCCGACGTTTTGCACCGTCAGGCCCTCCACCACGATGCCGGGCGCTGCCAGGATGAGGGCGCTCCCCTGCCCGCCACCGTCTAGCACCACCCCCTCGGCGACCAGGTGAACGCCGGGCTGAGCGATCTCCCAGGGGCCCTGGTAGATGCCCGGCGCTAGCACTAGCCGCTGTCCGGGGTTAAGAGGTGGAAGGGAGCTGGCTTGGGCGCTTAGGCTCAAGGCTGCTAGCATGATGAGAGTTGTGCCTAGCCCCATATCACCAAGGTATAGCATTAACCATTAGGTGTATGTGGCTAGGTGTATGTGGCGTCAGCTCCAGCCAGGAGTTGCCGTGCCGTGTTAGCCGATAATCCGGTCATACAAGGCTTCGCCCGACAATTCTGCATGGCTTCCGATCCAGAACCACTGAACACCCTCGGAAACGGGTACGCCGAGCGCCCGATAATGCAGCCCCACGCGAATACTCCTAAAACGTCCTAAACAGACGGGCTTGAACTGAAGCGATGGATGCGCTGGATTGTGCTTGAGCAAAGCATAGTTACGACGTGCAAGCTCCTGAATGTCTGCGGGTAGCACATCAAAACACTGCCAGAAGCGGCGCGCAGTAAAACGTTTCAAATCTCGCGGGCCTGGCCACTACGGTATACAGCAAGTGCTTCCTCGGCAAGAGCGTCTAGCTTTCCAGCGGCCGCATCTGCCTCAATCTGCGCCTCCCAAACATCCGCGTCGAATTGAGCAAACCAGCGACGGAACTTGGCAAGTTCTGCCGGGGATAATTGTTCTACAGCTTGCTCAACTGATTCCGCAGTAATCATGGTTCATCTCCAAAATCTTAGCGATAGCATACCACATTCTGAACCTGTGGCTAACTAGCGATTAGGCGCCCACATGGACGATCTCGCCCACTTCATCTACGAGCAGATACTCGAGCACAGCGGGGCTAGCCTCCGCTTCGAAGTGAGGGCCGTCAGCGGCACAGAACCCCTGCGCCCCGGACTGCGGCGAACGGGCGGCTCACCCTTGGCGTACTATACCCACTCCGTGGCCGAGGAGGGCGTGTGGCTCGAGTTCGGCGGCTTCGCACGTTGCCTATACCCGGTTCAGGTGTTGGGCGGGGCCGACCTCGGGGTGGTGCGAACCCTCGAGCGGGAGTCGGTCTGCTGGTTCCGGCCCGTGCGGGGTCAGTTTGCCATCTACAAGTCGGACGCCTCCGAGGAGCAGTACCAGCCCGACTTCGTTGCCGAGTTCGCTCAGTCCACCTACCTGATTGACCTTATCCACCCCGAGACCCCACCGGACCCACCCCGGCAAGCCGCCCTCAGAGAATGGTGTCGTCATGCCAGTTCCGGAGATAGCAAACCCTGGCGATACGTCCGGTTATCCACTGTCGACCTGCTGTATGGACTCAGGCAACTTACATGAAGCTTGGGGAATAGACTAAATTCCCAGACCTCTGATAAAATTGACCAATGGTAACCACGCACTTCAAACTCGAGCCCCTCTTGCGCCAGCACAAGAAAACCCCACTGGCGCTGGCCGAGGCCAGTGGGTTGTCCAAGACCACGGTCTACAACATCGTGAACAACAAGGCCAAGGCCATCGAGCTAAAGACCCTCGACAAGCTGATGGCGGGCCTCGAGAAACTGCTGGGCAGGCCGGTGCGCTTCGACGAAATCCTCGAGAAGCGCCCGAACAGCAAGCAGGAGCGGTTGGCCCAACTGCTCAAAGATGCCAAGCCTTTCAGCGCCAAGGACTGGCGGGAGGAGTGGCCTGCCTGGACGCCCGAAGAGCAGGCCGAGAACGAGGAGTTTCTTCAGGTGCTCGCCGAGGCCCGCGAGGCCAGCAAGGCCTTAAGCGCCGAGCGCGATAAGCGGCTGCTCGAGCTGTTCGATGAACCCCAGAGACCCGAGACCGCCCGCCCGGCCACCAGGGCTCCGCGTCGGAAGTCGGCATGAGTACCCTCCTGCTCGACACCAACATCCTCAGTTACAAGCACAACAACCACACCCTCTGGGCGCGGTACGAGCCGCGCCTCGAGGGCCAGGTGCTGTGCGTCGCCGCCCAGACCGTGGCCGAGATGCGCTTCGGGGCTTTGCGGTCGGGCTGGGGCCAGGAGCGCCGCGCCCGCCTCGAGCGCCTGCTGGCGGGCCACCCGGTGCTGTTCCCCGACGACGCCGTGTGCACCGCCTGGGCCACGGTTCGCCTCGAGTCCCACCTCAAGGGGCGGCCCATGAGCGAAAGCGATGTCTGGATCGCCGCCACCGCCCGCGCCCTGGACATCCCCCTGGTCACCCACAACCGCCGCGACTTCGACTTCCTCGAAGGCCTGAGCCTGGTCTCGGAGGGAGCCTGAGGTCAGACGGTATGATTTAGGCCAAACAATTTTGCAACAACTGGTTGCAAACCTAAACATGGGGTTCGGCAATGCTTCCGGCTAGGTAAATGTTGCAAGAACCGCTTGCAAAATTGGAGTTTATTGGAAGACGTATTGGGTGTACATCATGACTGGGGGCTGACGCAGCCTGTACGTGGGCATGACCAACAATTTGCAGCGCCGCGTCTACGAGCACCGCAACAAGCTGCTCGAGGGCTTCACCAAGCGCTACAACCTGACCCAGTTGGTCTATTACGAGTCCACCAATGATGTGATGGCAGCTATAGCTCGAGAGAAGCAACTCAAAGGCTGGACGCGGGCCAAGAAGTTGGCCTTGATTAGTGGCTTTAACCCGACCTGGCGCGATCTGGATGAAGAGATATTGAAAGGGTAGGTGGCTCCATGAACACAGCCGCTGTCATGCTGAGCCCTTCGACTCCGCTCAGGACAGGCTCCGCGAAAAATCCGCTCACCGCATCTGGGTCGCCCATCGCTCGGGTAAACAGACCGTCACCGTACCGGCATAATCGAACGTGCCTTACGCAGGCCGGGGATGTTTCGGAGTGCTCCGCACTCCTCGACATGACGGCGGTTTTTGTCGGTGAGTTACGGGGCGCGGGTTTGCAGAAAGAGGGTGGTTCTTGATGCACCCCGAAGTCAACAATATTTCCAACCGCCTCAGCCTGCGCAAGCCCCGGCGCGACTCGCTCGAGGCGCTGGGTAGCGTGCTCGAGCTGATCGGGTTCGAGGGGTTTGTGGCGAAGGGCGGGACGCAGAACGTAGAGGCGGCGCTCGAGTCCGTCCGGGCTGCCTTTCCGACCGCGCAGGAGTACCAGCCCGACTTCGTGGCCGAGCTGGCAGATCGGATTGTGATGCTCGAGGTGAAGGCCGAAAACGAGATAGAAACCCCCCAGGTGCAGGAGAAAGCGCGGCTGGCGCGGGAATGGTGCCTTCACGCCTCCACACACTCCGGGGCACACGGCGGGAAGCCCTGGGAATACCACCTGATCTCCCACAGCGCCATTCAAGCCAACATGAGCCTGGACACCCTGTTACGTCAGAAGAGCCTTACCTGACAGATTCCTTGATCGTAAGCACCGCCTGCCGTGGCAAGCCGTGCCGAAGCGGCCAGCACGAAGAGCGCCAGCGCCGCCTTAAAGCTCCAGCAGTAGGGCACCGTCAGCGGTCTGTCGAAGGGCGGGATGCGGGAGCGCCATAGTCAACCGTCAAGCAAAGTTAGCAACATCTGCACCGGGGTCTTGGCCTTCAGGCTGTGCTTGAGGTGCGGTGGCATGAACGCCCAGCTGCCGTCAGCAGCGTCGATCGCTTGGTCGCCCAAGGTTAGCCGCGCTTCGCCCCTAAGCACGTGCAAGATAGCCGGCCGGGAGGCAGTGTGCTCGGAGAGTTCCTGGCCGGCGGCAAAGGCAAACAGCACCACCTTGCGGCGTTCATCCTGGTAGATGGTGCGGCTGACGATGCTCTCCGGCGGCGTTTCGGGGAGGAGGGCGCTTAGCTCGTGGTAGGTGGTAATCATCAGAGCTCCTTAAGTAGGATAGCCTTATCTAAGTATAATAACCCTTGCCAGGGCTAAATGTCCTTGCAAGAAACCTGGATCATGATGTCAGGCTGATGGGGTGCTCATGAACGACCTGCGGACCATACTCAAGCGCGAGGAGAGCTACGCCGTCCACGCGCTGCTCTTTATCGCCGAACATCCCGGTGCTCATGCCGTGCAGATCGCCAAAGGGCTACAGATGCCACCCGCCTTTATGGCCAAGGTGCTGCGCAAACTGGTAACCGCGGGTTTCGTCGAAAGCCAGATGGGCCGTAACGGCGGCGTGAAGCTTCAAGTCAACCTTGAGAAGATCACCCTCTTAGATGTCATTGAGAAAGTGTCGGGCACGCTAGTGCTCGACACCTGCCAGACCAAGGAGCGCTGCGCCACGCAAGAGCGGAAGGGGTATTGCGGCCTCAAGCTGGTCTGGCTTTCAACCACGGTGCAGCTCCGTGACTTGCTGGGGAGGGTAGTGCTGGCGCAGCTGCTGAACGGCGCCGACACGACTACAACTAAGGGGTAAGGTAGGCCGCTAGAGGGCCTCTTGGCTCTTGACAAGGAGCTTGACGACATGCTAGGTTTCTCTCATATTCCTCATATGCTGGGGAGTTCGGAAAGGCGGTAAGGTGTCTAGACCATGAAACTTTTGTGGATGTCGTTCACACTCTTGGTAGTGGTCGCCGCCGTAGCCGGGATGGTGATGGGGCTAGGGGGGTATACCTTCTACCAGGCCAGGGGATACTCCTACTTGACTGACGATCCGGCGGCCTGCATCAACTGCCACGTGATGCGTCCACAGTTCGAATCGTGGCAGCACTCGACCCACCGCAACGTGGTGTGCAACGACTGCCACGCGCCGCAGGACGATTTTGTCAACAGGTGGTATACCAAAGCGCTAAGCGGCTGGAACCACTCGGTGAAGTTCACCACCGGGGACTTCCCCGAGAATATTGTGATCGGCGAGCGCGGCCGCCACGTCGCTATCAATAACTGCTTGCACTGCCACGAGCCGATGGTCAGCACCATGCTGATCACTGCCGACCGCCATAACCCTGATGACTTAGCGTGCATCAGCTGCCACGTTAATGTCGGGCACTCAAGGCGCTAGAGAGGGAGGAGTGATGACGCGTAGACTTAAGATTTTGCTGATGGTGGTACTGCTGGTGTTTATCGCTGCGGGTGTGGGAGTAGGCTTGCTACTGACCAACATCCAGCAGCGCATCGCCGAGGGGGAGCGGCTGCGGCTCCAGGCGCGGATCGTGCCGATCGGTGAGCTGGAAGTCGACCCGGCAGTGTGGGGGATTAACTTCCCGCACCAGTACGATTCCTGGTTGCGCACCCGAGAATACGGCGTCCGTACCCCCCACGCGGGCAGTGAACCGTTTGACAAGCTCGAAGCTAATCCGTTCCGTCGCATGGCCTGGGCAGGGTTCCCTTTTGAGCTAGAGTTTAACGAAGATCGCGGTCACTACTTCGCTCAGACCGATCAGCGGGAGACCCATCGTATCGCCGAGCGGGTCCAGCCAGGCGCCTGCCTAAACTGCCACAGCGGCGAGTTCACGGTGCTGCTCAGTGAGATGAGCTGGGACGAGCTGAACCGCACGCCCTATAACCACTTTCGCGACCGCCTAGCGGAGCGCAGCCTCGGGATAGCGTGCGCCGACTGTCACGATCCCAACACCATGGAGCTGCGCATCTCCCGCCCGGCGCTGGAAAACGCCCTGGTACAACGGGGGATCGACTGGCGGCAGGCTTCGCGCCAGGAGATGCGCTCCTTGGTCTGCGCACAATGCCATGTCGAGTACTACTTCCTGGGTGCCGGTAACACGGTGGTCTTCCCCTGGTCACAGGGTCTGACCGTTGAGGCTGCTGAGCAGCACTATGACGCCTACGGCTTTGCCGACTTTACCCACACCCTGACGCAAGCGCCGATGATCAAGGTCCAGCACCCCGAGTACGAACTATTCAGCACCAGCGTCCACTACGCCGCCGGGGTAGCCTGCGCCGATTGCCATATGCCCTTCACCCGCGTAGGCGGCGTCAAGATCAGCGATCACTGGATCCGCAGCCCGCTGACGAACATCAACAGCTCCTGTTTGACCTGCCATGCGGGGGTCTCTGAAGCGGAGATGCTCCGCCGGGTCGTGACCATCCAAGATCGCACCAAGAACCTGCTGGGTATTGCTGAAGGCGCCCTGACTGACGCCATCAACGCCATTGTGGCAGCTATGGAGGCAGGTGTGCCTGACGCTGCGCTGGCCGAAGCTCGGCAGCTTCACCGCGCCTCTCAGCTGCGCTGGGACTGGATTGACGCGGAAAACAGCAAGGGCTTCCATAGCCCGCAAGAGGCCGCGCGAGTCTTAGCACACGCTACGGACCTGGGCCGGCAAGCGCAGCTAAGCGCTATGGAGGCCTTGACTGCGCACCGGGAAGCGCGTGCCGGAGAATAGGAGCTATATGCGCACAGGCAAACTGTTTTTTGTTGCGTTAATAGTCACACTGCTGCTGGCAGCAGGGCTAGGCCAGGCCGCGACTCCGGGAATAATCGTTGCCGATGCCAGCAACCACCGCATCGTCCAGATGAATGACATGGCGGGAGCCGGCTGGGCAACGTTTGGAACCAGGGGTAGCGGGGTCAACCAATTTATCTGGCCGCGTGCGGTTTTTGTTGACGCCCAGGGCCGGATCTACGTGGTAGATCAAGACAACCACCGCATCGTGCGGATGGATGATATGACGGGGGCCGGCTGGGTAACGTTTGGGGCGTTGGGTACCGGAGATAACCAGTTTCGCTCTCCTCGCGCGGTCTTTGTGGATGCCATAGGTCGGATCTATGTGGCAGACCTAGGCAACCACCGCATCGTGCGGATGGATGATATGACGGGGGCCGGCTGGGTGACGTTCGGAGCCAGGGGTAGCGGAGTTAACCAGTTTGCGTGGCCACGCCAGGTTTTTGTCGATGCTGCGGGCCAGATCTACGTGGTAGACCAAGGTAACCACCGCATCGTGCGCATAGCTGATATGACGGGGGCCGGCTGGACCACCTTTGGCCGCTGGGGGAGCGGTGAAAACCAGTTTCTGAGCCCTAACAGCCTCGCGCTAGACTCGCTGGGGCGCATCTATGTGGCAGATGCCAGCAATCGCCGGATCGTGCGCATTGACGACATGACCGGTGCAGGCTGGACTACCTTTGGTACCCGCGGCAGTGGCGCCGGGCAATTCGCCTGGCCATCGGCGGTAATCATCGATGGTCGCGATCTAATCTACGTAGTGGATAGCGACAACCATCGGGTAGTTAGGATCAATGACATAGCCGGTGCCGGCTGGGTCGCGCTGGGGACTAGGGGCAGCGGAAACCTCGAATTAACTCTGCCGCAGGCTGCCTCTGTGCAGCTAGGGCGTTGAATCTCGTCCTTACGGGGAAGACCGCGCTACCGGCGCTGGCCACAAGTCAGCGCCGGTAGCGGCCTCTAGGTAGCGTAAAGGTAGGCGGCGGCGTGGGTAGCAGGGGTCGGCTAATCCAAAAAGTCGCGCAGCTTGCGGGTGCGGCTCTCGTGATATTTGAGCTTGCGCAGCGCCTTGTTCTCGATCTGGCGGATCCGCTCGCGGGTCACCCCGAAATACGCCCCGACCTCTTCTAAGGTGTGCTCGCGCCCATCGACAAGCCCCTTGCGGAGCTTTAAGACCATCGACTCGCGCTCAGTCAGTTTGTCGAGCGCTTTTTCCAGCTCTTCACTTAACAGTATCTTGCTGGCCTGCTCAACCGGTGACTCAACGTTATCATCGGGGATAAAGTCGCCGTAGAAGGAGTCCTTCTCGTCGCCGATGGGGGTCTCGAGCGATACTGGTTCCTGGCTGACCTTAAAGACCTCCTCGACCTTGTCCGCGGTCCAACCCGGCCCCATGGCGTCGGCGATCTCAGCGTAGCTGGCCTCGCGCGATAGCTCTTGCTGAAGCTGCCTGGCGGTGCGGGTCAGCTTGTTAATGGTCTCGACCATATGCACCGGGATGCGGATGGTGCGGGCCTGATCGGCGATGGCGCGGTTGATGGCCTGGCGGATCCACCAGGTGGCGTAGGTGGAAAACTTGTAGCGGCGGCGGTACTCGAACTTCTCTACCGCCCGGATCAGCCCCTGGTTCCCCTCCTGGATTAGGTCCAAAAAGCTGAGGCCGCGACCGGTGTACTTTTTGGCGATCGAGACGACCAAGCGCAGGTTGGCCTCGATCAGGTGTTGCCGCGCCCACTCGCCGTCCTCAGTGATGCGCTTAAGCGCCCGCTTGTCGCGTTCGTTTAGGGCGTCGAGGTCCTGAAGGCGCTGTTTAGCAGCCTCACCCTCCTCAATGCGGCGGGCCAGCGAGATCTCCTCTTCGAGCGTAAGCAGGTTCACCCGGCCGATCTCATGTAGGTACTGCCGCACCGGGTCGTTAGTGGACAGCCGCGAGCCCGCCATCTGCTCGGCTCGAGCCTCCATCTCCTCGCGATCAAGCTCCTCCTCTTCGAGGTCACCGTCAAGAGCGGCGAAGTCGCCGATGTCTTCGAACTCCTCTTCATCGAGGATTTCGTCGTCGGCCAAGTCGGAGATTTCTATCCCCCGGGCCTGCAAGAGCTGCATCAGATCTTCGAAGCTCTCGCTCTCGGAGTCGAGCCCTTGCTGCTCGAGCGCCTGAGTAAAGGCGTTGCTGATCTCCTCGGTGTTAAGCGAGCCCTCGCGCTTGCCAAGCTCGAGCAGGCGTTGAATGGCGGGGGCCTCGAGCCAGGCCGGGCTGGCCGGCGCAGTGGCCTCTTCCACTGCCTTGCCCCCCTTGGGCTTCTTGCCCTTACTTTTGACTGCTGCCATGAAGCCTCCTCTAAACAACGTTTGCCGCGGTTGGTTGGGTTATGGGTAGCTGCGGTTGCCCTAGCCAGCGCATGATCCTTATCGTTACCGGGCACCAGTTCCGAGCAGAGCGAGAACGCCAGGTGCAACCGTTAGGGCCGAGCCGTCGCTCGACGTCAAGGCGCCATAATAACACAAACCCCTAAGGCGGCGGGGAAAAGTTAGAATGTTAGAACCGTACCGGTTCGGGGACTCCAAGGTCACGACAGCTCTTCCGTGCGAGATGGTTTTTAACCTCAGTGTGTCGCGGCACTGCGCTGCGCTTGCTTAGCGGCGGGTTATGCCACCAGGAGTATTGAACTCGAGAGCCTCCGCCAAGGTAATGCGCAGAGTCTCCAGCAGTTCCTCGCGCGTGGCTTCCTGGCAATTGACTCCGGGAACTTCCTCGATCCACCCGATCCAAGAGTTGCCTTCCTGCTTGACTACCGCGGTAAACGTTTGCTTCATCGCGTACCTCCATCCAGCAGCCCAGGGTTCTAACTATACTGCGTGCGGCTAATGTTGAGCGTTTCAGCATGACAGCAACAGGTTGCAGGGAATGGGTTGATGGTCTAGGTGTCCACCGACTCCACCCTTCCCTACGCTCTCTCGTTCGTGCAGTTCGAACCCCTTCCCCTGGTGATAGACTCTGCCCATGATTGAACTGCCTGACATCCCACGCTTCCGGGCCCTTAAGCTTAAAGCTGCCGAGACCGCTCTGGTAGTGGTGGACATGCAAAACGACTTCGCTCATCCCCAGGGAGCGCTCTATGTCCCAGCTGCGCCAGCTACCGTGCCGGTGATCACCCAGCTGTTAGAGCGCGCCAGGGTAGCTGGCGCCCGGGTGGTCTACACCCAGGACTGGCACAGCCCGGACGACCCCGAGTTTGCCATCTGGCCTGCTCACGCCTTAGCTGAGAGCTGGGGAGCCGAAATCCTGGCCGAGTTGACACCTCGTCCCGGGGAGACTGTAATCAAAAAGGTCCGCTACGACGGCTTCTACGGCACGCCGCTGGAACACCTGCTCCACCTGTGGGGTCTCAAAACGCTAGTAATCTGCGGCACGGTGGCCAATATCTGCGTGCTGCACACGGCGGGCTCGGCGGCGCTGCGCTGGTATCAGGTGGTGGTACCCGAAGATGCTGTGAGCGCCCTGACCCCCTTTGATCTGGTGGCCAGCCTGCGCCAGGTGAGCTTTCTCTATCAGGGGCAGGTGGGCCCAGCAGCGGCACTGCGCTTTACTTGAGTCAGATGAAACCCGACCAGCAAGCTACCGCTGAAGGGGCGCTGTTTACCGACTTTTATCAGCTCACCATGGCCCAGCTCTACTATCGCGAGGGCCTGCACCAGCTCCCCGCCCGCTTCGACTACTTCTTCCGCAACTACCCCGACTACGGCTCTCACCAGGCGGGTTACTGCTTAACCGCCGGGCTCGACTGGCTGCTAAACTACCTGGAGCGCTACCGTTTTCGCGACGAAGACCTGGCCTACCTGCGCAGCGCTACCGATAGCCGCGGTCAACGCCTCTTCGCCGAAGATTTCTTGCGGTATCTGAAAGAGGTCAGCTTTGAGGTGCTGACCATCCGCGCTGTACCCGAAGGGCGGGTGGTCCACGCCGGAGCCCCGATAGCCGTCGTGGAGGGGCCGCTGCTAATAGCCCAGCTACTTGAGACCGCCCTGCTTAACCACCTTAACTACCCCACCTTAATCGCCACCAAGGCCTCGCGGGTTAAGCAGTCGGCCCAGGGTGGGGTGGTGATCGACTTCGGGATGCGCCGCGGCCAGGAGCGCGGGGTCAACGCCGGCGCCCGCGCAGCCTTAATCGGCGGGGTGGATTACAGCTCCAATACCGGCCTCTCCTGCTTGCTAGGGCTGCCGCCTAAAGGGACTCACGCTCACAGCCTGGTCCAGACCTTCATGGCCTTAGGTCTCGGCGAGTTGGCGGCCTTTCGGGCTTACGCCGCGCTCTACCCCGACGATTGTCTGCTGCTGGTCGATACCGTCGACACTCTGGCTAGCGGCCTACCCAACGCCCTGATCGTCTTTGAGGAGTTGCGCCGCCAAGGGCACGAGCCCATCGGGGTGCGGCTCGACTCGGGCGACCGGGCCTTCTTGAGCATCCAGGCGGCCAAGATGCTTGACGAGGCCGGTTTTGCGCAGGCTCGCATCGTCTTATCGGGCAACCTAGAGGAGTTTGCCATCTGGCAGATCACCACCCAGATCGAGAGTGATGCTCCCGCTTATGGGTTAGACCCCCAGGCCCTGATCCGGCGGCTGAGCTACGGGGTCGGGACGCAGCTGATGGTCTCGGGGGGAGCCGCAGCCCTAGACGGAGTCTATAAGCTGGTTGCTGTCTATGAGCGGGGAGAATGGCGCCCGGCTATTAAGCTTACCGAGAGCCCGGCCAAGACCATTAACCCCGGCAACAAGGCGCTCTGGCGGCTTTATGATCGCCGCGGCAAAGCCACTGCCGACCTAGTAACGCTCCTGGACGAAGACCCGCGGGAATTGGCGAGGCTCACTCTGCGCCACCCGGTCGAGGCTAACACCTACCGCAACCTGGCTCGTGCCGAGCTGAGCGGGCTCGAGCCCTTGTTGCGGGAGGTTTTTGTGCAGGGCCGCCGTGCGCCCCCCGCTAGTATCACCGAGCTGCGCTCGCGCGCCGAGGCCGACCTGGCCCGCCTGGATGCCGGCGTCAAGCGGCTGATCAACCCGCATATCTACCACGTCTCCTTGAGCGAAAGGCTGTGGGGGCTTAAGCAGCAGCTTATTGCTGAAGCGCGCGGCCTCCGCCCGGCATAGCCGGAGCCGGCCGCCCTAACCGCCGCACCACCAGTTCGACTAGAAAGACCAGCAGCGCCAACAGTGCCGCCAGCGGCCACAGCGGGAGCGGCTCACGCCCCTCGGGTGGCCGATAATCGTCAAGCGCCGCCAGCATCCCCCCGCCGGTGAGCTGGGTTAGTTCCTGCAAGCGCTCAACTGCCCCGGTGGGCTCGAGCGACGCCGGTGGGAAGCTCGCCGACCGGCGGGCGATCAGCTCCCTCTCGCGGAAGACGGCGATCTGCCCGCCTTGAGGCTGTACCGGCAGCACCGCCTCATACCGCCCCGGGCCGCGCTGCGTAAGCGGCTGCCGCACCCCGCCATAGCTAGCTTCAAGCCGCTCGCCGTCCAGGAACTCTCCGTCCCGCACGGCATCAACCACCACCCGGACCCCTTCCGGCACACGGCTGACGGTGAGCGAGTAGGGTTCCGGGGAGACCTGTAACCAGCGCACTACGTTGCCGATCAGCGCCGGTAGCTCCGGCCAGCCGCCAAACTCGCCGGCCCAACGGTTTAAGTCGGTGGTGAGCACCGAACTCCGCCCTAGCTCGCGGCGGCCTACCGCCAGCAGCGGCTCCTGTGCCAAGCCCTCCAGCAGCAGCTCGCCATCGGGCTTGAGCTGGGTGGCGATATAAGCGCCAACCGGCGGCGGGTTGCCGATGGCCAGGGTGAGGGGATGGCGGTGCAGGCTTAGCGCAATCGGTCCCTCCCGGAGCACACTGCGGTTAGTGACGATGGCCTCGGCAGTGAGGATGCGCGGTAGCTCGCGGGTGTCGCGGACACCGTGGAAGCGCCCGTTACCGGCGGCGGCGATCTGGGCCATCACCGCAAAGTCGGCCTCACCCAGGCCGATGGTAGAGGTGGTAATCCCATCGGCCAGCGCCTCAGCGGCCATGGCGGTAAAATCGGGCCGCGGCCCCATCGAGGTCGGCCCCTGCAGGCCGGTGCCGTCAAAGAACTCGCCGTCACTCAGCAAGATGATGTGCTTCAGGGCCGCTTCGGTCTCGCGCAGGGCGGCGATCGCCTGGCGATAGGCCGGCCCTACGATGGTGCCACCGCCCGGGGTAATCTGCCGGATGGCGGCGATCATCTCCTGTTTGCCGCGGGGGGTAGCGGGTCGCGGCTTAAAGATCCACTGGTAGTGGTGGTCGAAAGCGATAAGCCCAATAAGGTCGCTCTGGTGAGCGTTTTCAACTAACTCGATGGCGCCGCGCAGGGCCAGGCTCATCCGGGTAGGCCGGTCGGCCCGCATCGATCCGGAACGGTCCATGACCAGCACCATGGCCACCTGGGGGATGACTACTTCGCTGGGGAGCTCGAGCGCCACCGGAAGCACCTCGGCCACCGGGCTCCGGTACCAGCCGGATAGGCCAAAACCCCCCTCGCCGCCCGACATCAGCAGTCCGCCGCCGCGCCGCACGTAGTCCGCTAGCAGCTGGTGCTGACCTTCTGAAAGCGCCTCGGCCGGCGACCGGACCACTACCGCGGCGTAGCGCAGCGGAGCGACTAGCAGTTCGGGGCCGCCGGAGACCACCGGTATCCCTTGACCCGCTAGCAGCGCAGCCAGGGCCGGGTCACCGACGACCAGCACGGTGGCAGGCTCGACTACGGTGATCGTAAGCTGTTGATGATCGTCGGCTGCCGGCTGAGGGTAGTCGACCTGCATGGCAGCACGCACGGCTAGTGTGCCGGCCTGTCGGGCGGTAGCGGTAGCGCGCACCGTGTGGCGGCCGGCGCCGATACGTTGGCGCACCTCCGGGAGGTCGTTATCACCTACGCTGAGGCGCAGCGTCATGGTCGCCTCGCGGCTGCTTTCGACGATTACCGCCACCTCAAAGGCCTCACCGCGACCCACCTCATCGGGAGCAAGCAAGGCTACCACTCGGGCGTTATCGACCATGCCGACAGGGTAGCTATCGACCGGCACGGTCGGTGCCGCGGCCAGGGCGCTCCCCTGCGACTCGATCCCGCTACCGATTAACAAGATCCGATCGGGCTGCTGCGCCTGCGCTAGTTGGAGGGCGCCGGCCAGATCGATCCCACCCCCCCGGCGCAAGGCGGCTAGCTGCTCTTGGCTTACCGCCAGGTTCTCAACGATCTGGGCTCGAGCCGCAAAGAGGATCAAGGTCTTGCGCCCCTCGAACAAGGCTTCGCCCGACCCTTCGGCTAATCCCGCGGCAGCCTCGAGCGCCTGGGTGCCGACGGCTTCCGAGACTTCGACCAGGACTGCCACATGCTGGCCCGGCTGCGTCCAGGAGGGCTGAGCCAGCGCCAACAGCAGCAGCGCCGAGGCGGCCAGGCGCCAGCCCCAGCCGCTGCGGCGGGGCAGTACCAACCACAGCAGCAAGCCGAGCAGCCACCAGGGGGCGGAAAACTCCATACTTCAGGGTAGCCGATGTTGTCGCTCGCGAGCGCCGGCCAGGCGACAAATTAACGCTCCCAGCGAAGCACTATGGCTTCGCTGATCGCTCTGCTTGACGGCGTTCAGGAAATGGCCGCCATACTGACAGGAGCTAGATAGTGATTGCGCTCAGCGCCAGCTGCCTCAGGGTTGCGATGACACGGCTGGAGTCCAGCTTTTTCTAATGCCCTCGTCGCGGCCCGGCCCCCCAAGTCATAGCCTGCCTTGATCCTCCCGTCACGCTTCTCATGGCGGCGCGCTGGTACAGTTAAACCATGCTCAAGCTGGCTTTGGCTGCGCTCCTGGCGACCCTGGCCGTGTTGGCCGGCTTAACCATCTGGCCCGAGCGCGAGCGGGTAGTACCTGATGAGCGCATCGTGCTGCGCGAGGTGCGCCTGTCGCTCTACCCTCAGGCGGATCCGGCAGCGGTCTGGAGCTTTGCCGCAGACTCAGTGAGTTACCGGCCGAGCAGCCGTGAAACTACGCTGCGGCAGATCAGCGAGGGTCAGCGGTTGGTGGGGGGTGTGCTGGACTTCACTCTCCACTCCGACGAGATGGTCATCGACGCACAGGACAACCTGCGGGGCGAGCAGCTCCTGGTTCATCTGGTCGAGGCCAACTGGGACCTCGACATGCAGGCTCGAGCCGGGCAGCCGGTGGTGATCGACCAGCGGGCCGGCACCTTCAGCGTGCCGGTGCTGCGCTTCACCGGCGACGGCCTGGGCGCCAACCGCGCCGAGAATGTGCGCATGAACTTCGACCTGACCGACTTCCAAGCCAGCTGCGAAGGGGCTTCTTGCTACAACCAGTTTGAGGATGGGAGCCCGTGATGCCTAGAATTGTTATCTTCGTTGCTGCCGTCTGGCTCTTGGTGGCGCTCGGGTCGGCCCCAGCATTGTCGGGCGAAGCCTTGAGTCGTATTATCACTATTGACTACAGCGGCGGCCAAGTGCGCAGCGCCAACCTCCGCTTCGGTCCGCTTTACTACAGCCACCCCGACCCCGAGGGGATTAGGGCCAGCGTCTCCAACCTTGCTATTTACGCCCAGAACGCCGAACTCCGCGCCCCCGAGGGTATCTTGATCGCCCAAGCAGCAGGGCAGCGGCAGGCCCGCTTTGAGGGTGGGGTAAGGGTGACGCGGGGCCGCCTGACCGCCCAGGGGCCGGAGCTGGTCTACAGCGAGGCGACCGGCCTGGGGGTCATCAAGGGTGCGGTGGAGATCGTCGTCGCCCCCCCCAATGAGGGCCAAGACCCGGCGCTGATCAGCGCTAGCGAGGCCTCCTTTGAGGTCGATACCGAGGTCAGCACTAGCCGCGGCGAGGTTAGGCTCGTAAGCGGGCGGAGCACCGCTGCAGCCGAAGAGGTGGTGTTTGAGGAGCAGCGCGACCTGGCCAAGCTAACTAGCAGCCAGCAGGTGCGCATGGTGCGCGTTGACGAACAGGGGCGGGAGCTGATTATTACCGCCGATGAGATCCGCGTGCTGACCGCTGACGACCGCTTGCTGGCGAGCGGGAACGTGGTGCTGCTTAGCGGCGATACCCGTAGCCGCGGCGACACGATCTTTTTTGACGATCGGGCCTCGCGCGCCCTGATCCTGGGTAGCCCGGCAGAGGCGGTTAACGAGGCCGACGGCACCCGCACCACCGGGGCGGTGCTCGAGCAGCGCACCGATCTCGATGCGGTGCGGGTCTACTCGGCGCCGATCGACTTTGCGGCTGAGGACTTTGCGCTACTGAGCGAGCAGAACTAGGGAAGTGTCATGGGGGTATTCCGCCTGGCTGGGGCCCTCTTGGCCCTGCTGGCGCTGGCCCAAGAGACCCTGCCGTCGTTTGAGCTGCGCCGCGAAGGGCGCGCCATTACCGTGCAGCAGACCGCCAGCGACGCCGAGGGGGGGGTGTTCGCCTCGCGGACCGGCTGCCGTGCGCCGGGGATGGTGCTGACCACCGTCTACGCCCCGGCCCCAAGGCGGGTCGAGACTACCGTCAACGAGATAGTGATCCGCTCGAGCATCGTCTTGCGCGAGCAGCCCGCCGGCGACCAGGAGCAGGCGGTGTTGGAGCATTTCGGCGGGACGCTGGTCTTTAACCCGGAGACCTTCTGCCCCGAGGAGATAACGCCCAGCGACCTCCCCGAAGTGACTATCAGCCAGGGGCGCACTACCCTCGAAGGGGCGCTTTTTCGCTATTACAACGCCACCGGACTAGGGGTGATGGAGGGGCCGGTGAGCCTTAAGCGCGTAGCCCAAGGGGACTCCCCAGCCTTGACCGCCAGCGCTGAAAGGCTAGAGTTCAACGTCGATACCGACACCACCCTGTTAAGCGGCAACATCCGGGTCGAATCGGAAGACCGCGTGAGTGAGGCCGAGACGCTTGCCCTTGACGAGGCAGCAGGGATAGCCATCTTGCGCGGCAACCCGGCCCGCAGTCGCCGGGGTGGCGACACCGTTGAGGGGGGGGTGATCGTTTACTACCTCAATACCAACGACGTGGTGGTGCGCGAGGGGGCCAGGGCGACGTTTCAGCTAGACCGTGAGTAGGCGGCTTGGCTTAATCGTCCGCTGCGGCTCGAGCGGGTCGCTCCCGGTACTATCGTTCTCGCCTCCGGCTCGGAAGCAGCTCGTAGAGCTTGCGGTAGTAGCCGTCCTGTTTGAGCAGCTCGAAGTGGTTACCCGACTCGATCAATCTACCCTTGCGCATCACCATAATGCGATTAACATCCTGAATGGTGGAGAGCCGGTGCGCGATGATGATGCTGGTGCGGCCTTGCAGCAGCTTCTTGAGGGCGTCCTGGATCAGCTCTTCGGTCTCGGTATCGACGTTGGCGGTAGCTTCGTCTAGCACTAGCAGGATGTCAGGATTTTGCACCAGCGCTCGAGCAAAGGCAATTAACTGCTTCTGGCCGGTTGAGAAGCCCGCGCCGCGCTCGAGCACCGGTGTGTCGTAACCCTGCGGCAGGCGGGTGATGAAGTCATGAGCATTAACGAACTTAGCCGCCTGGGTGACTCGCTCGAGCGGGATGTCGGGGTTATTTAGGCTGATATTGCTAATGACCGTGCCGCTGAATAGGAAGGGGTCTTGCAGGACGATGCCGATATGGCGCCGCAGCTCTTGCTGGGGGTAGTCGCGCACGTCGCGCCCGTCGATCTTGACCGCGCCCTGTTGCACGTCGTAAAAGCGGCTGATTAAGCTAATAATGGTGGTCTTGCCAGCGCCGGTGTGCCCCACAAAGGCGACCGACTCGCCCGGCGCGACCGTGAAACTCACGTCTCTTAACACCCAGTCGGGGTTCCTGGCCTCGCTCGGACCCTCGTGCTGATAAGCGAACCAGACCTGCTCGAAGCTGACTTCGCCCCTAAAGCCGCCCTTAAAACTGATCGGCGCGGGCTTGTCAGCGACCTTCTCCGGCGTGTCGAGCAGCCCAAAGATCCGCTCGGAGGAGGCCATCGCCGCCTGCATGATGTTGTACTTTTCACTCAGATCCTGGAGCGGCCTAAAAAACATCCCGGCGTAAAACATAAACGAGGTCAGCACGCCAACGGTGACCGTGCCCCCGCCGAGGATCTGGCTAGCCCCGTAAAAGAGGATCAGCGCAGTGGCGATAGCTCCGGTGAACTGCACCGCCGGGAAGAACAGGCTGAACCAGCGGATCTGTTCGATATAGGCATCGAGCAGGCCCAGGTTGATCTGATCGAAGCGCTGCTGATTTTTGGCCTCACGGTTGAATAGCTGGACAGTCTTCATGCCGGAGAGGTTCTCCTGCAAATAAGTGTTTGATTGGGAGACCCGCAGCCGCACTGCGCGGTAGGCGTCGCGGATGCGGGCGCGCAGGAAGTTAAGCGCTATAAACAAGGGCGGCATCACCGCCAGGGTGACTAGGGCTAGCTGCCAGTCGATGATAAACATGTAAACGAGCAGCCCCACCATCAGGCCGATATCGGCAATCAGCCCGACAATGCCATCGGTCATCATCGACTGGATGGCGTCAACATCGCTGGTGACGCGGGTCATCAGGCGGCCGACCGGCGTGCGGTCGAAAAAGCCCAGATGCAGGCGCTGGATCTTGGCAAATAACTCCTTGCGGATGTCGTAAATCAGCTTCTGTCCCAGCCAGGAGATCAGGTAGGTATAGCTGTAGCGCAGGATGAAATTTATGAGCCTGATGCCGAGATAGATCAGGACGATCACCAACAGGCCGTCAAAGCGCTCATCGAGAGTAAGGCCGAGGTAAGGCCCTACCGGGTTGATGTACCTATCGATGCCGAGCTGCATGAGATAGGGGAAGATGGGAACTAGCGCCGAGTAGATCAGCAGCAGGCCTACAGCTAACCAGACGTAGCGCGCATACGGCTTAAGGTAGACCAGGAGCCGCTTGGTGATATCGATATCGAAGGCTTTTTTGAAGGCCTCGCCGTCTTCGTCGAACTGCCCCTCAAAGCGCAGCGCTTTAGCGCGCTGCCGGCGCAGCCGTTTAGCTTCGCGTTTGGCCTCTTCAACGCTGTAGCTCATTTTCCTCCAAGGACGCCTCGAGCTGCTGACGGCGGTCCATGTCGGCGTACCAACCGCCTTGGGCTACCAGCTCCTGGTGGCTCCCTTGCTCGATTATCCGGCCTTGCTCGAGCACTAAGATGCGGTCGGTATGCACAAAGGCCGAGATACGGTGGCCCACGATGATGGCGGTGCGTCCCTGGGTTACCTTACCCAAGCCTTGCAAGATGCGGGCCTCGGTCTGCGTGTCAACGGCGCTGAGTGCGTCGTCCAGGATAAGAATGGCGGGGTCGCGGATGATAGCCCTGGCCATGGCCGTGCGCTGGCGCTGGCCGCCCGAGAGGGTGACGCCGCGTTCGCCCAGGGTGGTGTCGTAACCCGCTGGAAAGCCCTCGACGTCATCAGCGAGCTGCACTAACTCGGCGACCTCCTTGACGCGCTGCCTTAAGCGCTCTGGATCATCCTCGACGCCATAGGCGATGTTCTCGGCGATGCTGTCCGAGAATAGGAAGGGCTCTTGCGGGATCATGCCGATGCTCCGCCGCAGGACCGCTAGCGGATAGCGCTTGATGTCGATGCCGTCAATCAGGATGCGGCCTGAGGTGGGCTCGAGCAAGCGGGCGATCAGGTTGGCAAGCAACGTCTTGCCGGCGCCGGTGCGCCCGGTGACGCCGATGCTCTCGCCGGCGCGGATCTTAAACGAAACGTTATCAAGCGCCGTAAACTCGCCAAAGCGCAGGGTCACCTGCTGAAACTCGATGGCTCCCTTTATGCGCTGTAACGAAATGGTTGGGCGAAGCCTTAAATCGGTCTGCTCGTTGTCGCGGATCTCCGGCACCTCGCCCTGGATCTCGCGCAGCCGCCCCCAGGAGGTGCGGCCCCGCTGCACCACGCTGGCGATCCAGCCCAAAGCGACCATCGGCCACTGGATCCCTTCAAAGAGCAGAATAAAGGCGATGAACT